>Ga0207683_10000702_pt1 | contig 30562 bp, 30 predicted proteins | sample KBSM73metaG_FD_184333 | JGI IMG/M metagenome (GOLD analysis project Ga0207683, IMG submission 184333) | Miscanthus rhizosphere microbial communities from Kellogg Biological Station, Michigan, USA - KBS M7-3 metaG (SPAdes) (version 2) | ecosystem: Host-associated > Plants > Roots > Rhizosphere >... | reverse complement strand
AGGACCAGTATCACGTGGTCGTAGATGACCTCGATGTTGTTGACCGAAAGCGCGATCGGCGCCGCCGGCTCGACCTGTGTCGGCATCGAGGCCACCTGGACCACGGGCTGACTACCCTTCCTTGCTGCAATCGCGCAGCGTGATCTTCTTTTCAGTCGCGTACTTGGCAGCACCTTCCTCGACCATCTTTTTGGTCAGCGCGCGGTCGCCCGCCATGAACGGCGTCAGCGACTTGAATTCCTTGCCGTCCCATTGCTCGAACTTGACCATGCCCGAGCCCTCATGATCGGCGCAGCTGGTCTTGACCGGGGGGAACAGGCCCGAAGCGCCGAGCTCCTTCAACCGCGCTTCGCTCAGGTCGAGGTGCTCGAGGCCCCAGCGCACCTGCTCCGGCGACATCACCTTGCCCTTGCCGAAATGGTTCTGCGCCACGCGGATCGCCTCGGTGATCATGATCGCGTAGCTGATGCCGCGGGTGTGATAGATCGCACCGACTCGCGCCTTGTCTTCGAGGTTGCCCTTGCCCGCGCCGTAGACCTTCTTCACGATTTCCTGCATCACCGGAAAGTTGGTGCCGTGCGCCGAAAACGCGGCGGTGACGTAGCCCTTGCCCGCGTCGCCGGCCGGAATGACGTCTTCCTCGGAAGCGGCCCACCACACGCCAAGGATGCGATCGCGCGGGAAGCCGAGCTTGGCGGCGGTCTTCAGCGCTACCGGATTCATCACGCCGAATCCCCAGAGGATGACGTAGTCAGGCTTCAATTGCCGCACCTGCAGCCACTGTGACTCCTGCGTCGTGGCCGGTGGCGTCAGCGGGATCTTGGTCAATTCGAACCCGTCGCGTGCCGACAGCGCGTCGAACACCGGGATCGGCTCCTTGCCGTAAGCCGAGTCGTGGTACATGAAGACGATTTTCTTGCCCTTGAGGTTGGCCTGGCCGCCGACCTTCTGGGTCAGATACGCGACCATCGCTGCGGCCTGGTCCCAATAGGTTGTTCCGAGCGGAAACACCCAGGGGAAGACGCGGCCGTCGGCCGAAATAGCCAGGCCGTAGCCGTTGGTCGTCATCGGGATCTTGTCGTTCGCGACCCGCTCGAACAGACCGTAGGCGATACCGGTCGACAACGGCTCGACGGTGCTCGCGCCGCCATGGCGCGTCTTCAGACGCTCGTAACACTCGACACCGCGAGCCGCGTTGTATTCGGTCTCGCATTCCTCCCAGACTATCTTCACGCCATTGATGCCTCCGTTCAGGTTGACCAGGGTGAAATAGTCGATGGCCCCGCCGAAGTAGCCGGACCCGCCGGCGGCGTACGGCCCGATGCGGTACGACAGGATCGGAATGTACTGCTCGTTCTGCGCGGTTGCGACGCTTGCCGCACCCACGAATAACATGCCCAACAACGTTCGCAAGAACCACTTCATGACTTCCTCCTATGATCGGCGACGTGCTCGTCGTCCGAAACCAAAAATCCCGCCGTCAATACGGAAACGGCCACAGACGTAATTTTTCCTTCGTGATCTGCCATATTCTCGCCAACCCGTGCGGCTCGACGATCAGGAAGAAAATGATCAGTCCGCCGAATACCATCAGCTCGAGGTTCGATCCGACGCTGCTGGGAATGTTGAGACGCAGCGTGTTGTTGAGAAACGCGACGCCCACGCTGAGCGCGATCGGCAGCACGACGATGAATGCACTGCCGAGAAACGCGCCGAGCACCGTGCCGACGCCGCCGATGATGATCATGAAAAGGATGCGAAACGACAGATCGAGATTGTAGGCTTCCGGCTCGACGGTCCCGAGATAGGCATATGCGAACAGCGCGCCGGCCACGCCGCAATAGAACGAGCTGACGGCGAAGGCCAGCAGCTTGGCGCGCATCGGCCGGATGCCGATCACCTCGGCGGCCACGTCCATGTCGCGGATGGCCATCCATTGTCTTCCGATATTGCCCCGGACCATATTCTTGGCGGCGAGCGCCATCACCGTCACGATCGACAGTACGAGCAGATATTTTTCCTGGGGCGTGTCGAATGCGTAGCCGAGAATGGCCATGGGCTGCGCCGTAATCACGCCCGACGGATTGTAGTTGGTGAACCAGCCCACTTTTGTCAGGCACCAGAGAATGAAGAACTGCGCGGCAAGCGTGGCAACCGCGAGGTAGAAGCCGCGTATGCGCAGGCTTGGCAGCCCGAACACGATGCCCACCGCAGCCGCCATGACGCCGCCGCCCGCGAAGGCCAGCAACAGCGGAATGCCCGGTACGCGCAGGATGAAATTGTACGACATGAAGGCTCCGACGGCCATGAACGCCGCCGTGCCCAGCGACAGCTGTCCCGCATAACCGGTCAACAGGTTCAGCCCGAGCGCCGCCAGCGAGAGGATCAGGCACGGAATCAGCAGGGCCGAGAACAGGTACGGCGACGCGGTCAGCGGAACGATGACGAAGGCGACGACGAGGATCAGCACGAGACCGATGCGATCCTGCCGTATCGGCAGGATCGCCGAGTCGGCGGCGTAGCTGCTCTTGAACTGTCCGGCTTCGCGATAGAGCATGGGAGAGTCGTCAGATCCGGCGAATGATCTTTTCGCCGAACAGGCCTTCAGGACGCACCAGCAGGAAGATCAGCGCCAGCACGTAGGGGAACCAGCCCTCGATGCCGCCGCCGACGTAGGGGCCGAGGTAGACTTCGGCGAGCTTCTCGGTGGCCCCGATGATCAGTCCGCCGACGATCGCACCCGGCACCGAATCGAAGCCGCCGAGGATCAGCACCGGAAGCGCCTTCAGCGCAACGAAGGTCAGCGCAAACTGGACGCCGTTGCGCGCGCCCCACAAAAGGCCGGCGACCAGCGCGACGAATCCGGCAACCGCCCAGACGATCGCCCAGATCTGCTGCAGCGGGATGCCCACCGCCAGCGCCGCCTGGTGATCGTCGGCCACGGCCCGCAACGCGCGGCCGATGCGGGTCCGGCTGAAGAAAAGCGCCAGCATCGTGACCAGGACCGCGGCGATACCTGCGGCCGCGAGGTCGAACTTCGACACGTTGATGCCCGTCGGATCGGCGATCCATGCGAGCGGCTCGTCCTGGATGCCGATGTCGAGGCCGCGCACGTTCGCTCCCCACAGCAGTTGCGCCAAGCCTTCGATCAGGAAGCTCAAGCCTATCGTCGCCATGAACAGCGAGATCTGCGGCTGGTTGACCAGCGGGCGCAGGACGAACTTTTCGATAAGGAGGCCGAGCAGGATCATCGCCAGCAGAGTCACCAGCAGCGCGAGGCCGAACGGCAGGCCGTGCTCCATCAATCCGACGAAGGTCAGCGCCGCGAAAAAGACCAGCGAGCCCTGGGCGAAATTGAAAACGCCCGAGGCCTTGTAGATCAGCACAAAGCCCAGCGCGACCAGCGAATACATGACGCCGGAAAGCAGGCCGCCGATCAGCACTTCGAAAAAGAATTGCATCGCCTGTCGCCGGTCAATGAGGAACGCCGAGATAGGCGTCGATTACCGTCTTGCTGTTGCGCACTTCGTCGGGCGTGCCGTCGCCGATCTTGCGGCCGTAGTCCAGTACGACGACCCGGTCGGAAATATCCATCACGACCCCCATGTCGTGCTCGATCAGCACGACCGTCGTGCCGTATTGCTCGTTGACGTCCAGCACGAAACGGCACATGTCCTGCTTTTCCTCGACGTTCATGCCGGCCATCGGCTCGTCGAGCAGCAGCAGCGAAGGTTCGGCTGCAAGAGCGCGTGCAAGCTCGACCCGCTTCTGCAGCCCATAGGGCAGCCTGCCGACCGGCGTCTTTCTGATGTGCTGGATTTCGAGAAAGTCGATGACCTCCTCGACCTTGGCCCGGTTCTCCAGCTCCTCGCGCCGGGCACGACCGAACCAGATCGCCTGCTCCAGGACCGTTGCCTTCATCTTCAGATTGCGGCCGGTCATGATGTTGTCCAGCACGCTCATCCCGCGAAACAGAGCGATGTTCTGGAACGTCCGTGCGATGCCGAGCGCCGCCGTCTCGTGCGTGTCCATGTCGCGGCGCGGCTTGCCGCGAAAGGTGATCGTCCCGTGCTGAGGGTGGTAGACGCCATTGATGACATTGAGCAGCGAGCTCTTTCCCGCGCCGTTGGGGCCGATAATCGCCCGGATCTCGTGCTCGCGCACGTCGAGCGAAATATCGTTGAGCGCCTTGACGCCTCCGAAAGCCAGCGATACGCCGTCGAGACGCAGAACCGAGTCGCCGATCGCGCGGACCGCCGTCATGTTCGCGGGCGCTAGGCCGCTGCCTTGGCCGCGCTCGCGGCAAACGTCTTCGCTTCTGCGATGTCGAGGTCGGCGGCAACGATGCCGGTGCGGCCGTCCTCGAACTTCACCTGGGTCTCGACGTGCTGCACTGTCCTGCCGGAATAGAGTGCCTCGATCAGCGAGGCGTACTTTTCGGCGACGAAGCCGCGACGAACCTTGCGCGTGCGCGTCATCTCGTCGTCGTCGGGATCGAGCTCCTTGTGCAATATCAGGAACCGCTGCACCTGCGAAGCCGCGAGCGAGCCTTCCTGGGCGAGCTCGGCGTTGACCTGCTCGACGCACTCGCGAATCAAGGCCCGGACTTCCGCCTTGGCGGCAAGATCGGTATACCCCGAGTACGGAATGCCACGCCGCTCGGCCCAGTTGCCGACCGAGCCCATGTCGATGTTGATGAACGCGCAAACCTTGTCGCGCCCGTTGCCGAACGCGACCGCTTCCCTGATGTGCGGAAAGAACTTGAGCTTGTTCTCGATGTAATTCGGCGCGAACATCGCGCCGGTCGCCAGCTTTCCGACGTCCTTGGCGCGGTCGATGATCTTCAGCTGCCCGGCTTCGTCGAAGAAGCCGGCGTCCCCGGTCCGGAAATAGCCGGCGGGGTCGATCGATTCGAGCGTCGCATCCGGCCGCTTGTAGTATTCCTTCAGCAGCATCGGCCCGCGCACCAGCACCTCACCGTTTTCGGCGATCCTGATCTCGACACCGGGCGCGGCCTGTCCGACGGTGTCGAATCTGACGCCGCCGTCGGGCTGGAGGCAGACGTAGGCGCAGGTCTCGGTCGAACCATAGAGCTGCTTCAGGTTGATTCCGATCGAGCGGTAGAAGCGGAACAAGTCGGGGCCGATCGCTGCGCCCGCGGTATACGCGACGCGGATGCGGCTCATGCCGAGCACATTGCGCAACGGGCCGTACACGACCAGGTTTCCGATCGCGTAGAGCGCGCGATCGAGCATTCCGACCGGCTTGCCGTCGAGAATCTCGGCGCCGCAGCGGCGGGCCACGGCGGTGAAATAGCGGAACAGCCAGCGCTTGGCCGCCGATGCATCCTCCATCCGGATCATCACCTGCGTCAGCAGGTTCTCGAAGATGCGCGGCGGGGCGAAATAGTAGCTGGGTCCGATCTCGCGCAAGTCGGTCATCACCGTGTCCCCCGATTCGGGACAGTTGATCGTGAAGCCCGCGACCAGCCACTGCGCGTAGGAAAACAGATGGTCGCCGACCCACGCCATCGGCAGATAGGCGAGGATGCTGTCGCCGGAGCCGAGCTTGTCGAACGCACAGCCGCCTTGCGCCGCGACGATGAAGGCCGCGTGCGTCTGACACACGCCCTTCGGCTTGCCCGTCGTCCCCGACGTATAAAGCATGATCGACACGTCGTCGGGCCGGCCCTTGGCGACTTCGGCGTCGAAGAATCCAGGATGCGCGCGGTCGAATTCGCGGCCGATGTCGAGCAGATGATCGAGGCTCGACACGCTCTCGTAGTTGCGCAAGCCCCGGGGATCGTCGAAGTACACGTGCTGCAAGGTCGGAACCCGCGGCTTTGCCTCGAGTACCTTGTCGACCTGCTCCTGGTCCTCGGCCAGCGCATAGCCGATTTCAGCGTCGTTGAGCACATAGACGAATTCCGCGGCCGGCGCGTCCTGGTACATCGGCACCGGGATTCCCCCGATGGCCTGCGCAGCGGCCATCGCCCAGTAGAGTCGGGGGCGGTTGTCGCCGATGATCGCCAGGTGCATGCCGCGCCGGAACCCCTGCGCGGCAAGACCGCAGGCGAGCGCACGCACGTCGGCCGCCACCTGGCTCCATGTCCAGGTCTGCCAGATGCCCAAGTCCTTTTCGCGGGTCGCGGGACGATCGCCGCGCACACGTGCGTGCTCGAACAGCAACCGGGGAAACGTCGAGTCTTGGGTGGACTTCATTTCGCCAGAGCTCCTCCTCGAAGCCTTGCGGGGTGGCCACTCTTGCCGGGAGGTCATAATACCTGCCGCCGCCCCAGGCGCAACCAAGGCGATCGGCACCAGGTCGACGGCGGGCAATTCTTACGCGGGCGAGCAGTTCTTGCATGAGGAGCTTGGCCGAAGGTCTTGGCTTGCGCTTGATAAACAATGACTTCTGCAGCGGCACCCTCCTTGCTTTCGTTGAATCGTCGCGACCGTCCGCAGCGAGGTGCTGCGGCGTGACGGAGGAACGACCGTGCCCCCAAACTGCGCTGATGGCGTTTGCCGGAGTTCTCGCAAGCGATGGCGGAGGCCCGCCGCGTGAACGACGCGCCGGCAACGATGTCGCCATTCGAAACCGGCGCTCCCAAGGCGGAGGCCCGGGTGCGCGGTAACGCGCGCGGTCTGCTGGTGCCGGGACGCAATTGCTGGCGCATGGCGCACGCGGCTCGGGTGGGATTCCTGGTCGACGGAAGCGAGTATTTCAGCGCGGTCCGCGCCGCGCTTGCCGGCGCGCAGCGAGACATATTCATTCTCGGCTGGGACATCGACAGCCGCATGTGGCTGGTTCCCGGTGGCGCGAACGATGGCTTTCCCGAGCCGCTGCGCGAGTTTCTCGATGCGCTTCTGGCGGAACGACCGCAGCTGCACATCCACGTGCTGAGCTGGGACTTCGCGTTGCTGTTTGCGCTCGAGCGCGAGTGGCTTGGACGGCTGAAGTTCGGCTGGCTGACGCGAAGCAGACTGCATTTCGAGCTCGACAGCCATCATCCGACCGGAGCGTCGCACCATCAGAAGCTGGTCATCGTCGACGATGCGCTGGCGTTCGTCAGCGGCTTCGACATCACTTTCAACCGCTGGGACACGCCGCGTCATTCGCCGGCGGAGCCGGCGCGGCACAATCCGGACGGCACCCGCTATCCGCCTTTTCACGATGTCGGAGCACTGGTCGACGGCGAGGCAGCGCGCGCATTGGGCGAGCTTGCCCGCGAGCGCTGGCGTCGTGCCACCGGACTCACGGTGCGGCCGCCCGGCCCGAAGACGGGGTCCGTCTCGTGGCCGGCCGGTGCGGCCATTGCCATCAGCGATGTCGAGCTCGCGATCGTGCGCACCGAGCCCGCGTTCGACGGCGCGCCGGCGATCACCGAAGCGAAGCAACTGCATCTGGATGCGATCGCCGCCGCCACCAAGTCGATTTTCGCCGAAAACCAGTATTTCACTTCTCGCCTGATTGCCGACGCGTTCGAGTCCCGGTTGCGCGATGCCGGCGGACCCGAAGTCGTGGTCGTCTCGCCGATGACGCAAAGCGGCTGGCTCGAGGTCTCGACGATGGGCGTTCTCCGGGCACGCGTGCACCGCCGACTCGTGCAGGCCGATACCCATCATCGTTACAACATGTATTGCCCGTGGCTGGGTGACGACGCGCCGCCGGCCGGCCGCTGCCTCAACGTGCACAGCAAGGTGCTGGTCATCGACGATGAGCTCCTTTCGGTTGGCTCGGTCAACCTGTCGGCGCGCTCGATGAGCCTGGATACCGAATGCAACCTCGCGATCGAGGCGAAGGGCGAGCCCCGGATACGCGCCGCCATCGCGGCCCTGCGCGCCCGCCTGCTCGGCGAGCATCTGGACAAGGATCCCGCCGTCGTCGCTGCCGAATGCGAGCGCAGCGGATCGCTGATCGCCGCGATCGAATCGCTGCGCGACCAGGGCCGCTCGCTGCGCCCGCTCGGGGTAGCCCCGGAGGAAGAGTGGAGCGCCGTGCTCGCCGATCAACCGATGATCGATCCGGAAGAGCCGGTCGATGTCGACAGCCTGCTGTCCGACGTCGTCGCGCGCCATGAACGCAAGCCCGTTTCGGGGCGCATCGTGGCGATCGCGCTGATCCTGTTCGCGCTCGCCGCGCTGGCGCTGGCCTGGCGCTACACGCCGCTGCGCGAATGGATCAACGTAGAGTCGCTGGTGCACTGGAGCGACCGGTTCGAAGAAAGCCCATTCGCGCCGCTGATCGTCATCGGCGGCTTCGTGCTCGGCGGACTTCTGGTGATTCCGTTGATGATGCTGATAGCCGCGACCGGCATCGTGTTCGGCCCATGGCTGGGCATGCTCTATTCGCTGCTGGGCGCGACGCTCAGTGCGGTCTTTGTCTACAGCATCGGGCGCAAGGTCGGGCGCGACGCGGTGCGGCGGGTCGCCGGGCGACGGATCAACGATCTCTCCCGCCGCATCGCCAAGCGCGGTCTGCTCGCGATGCTGTTCGTGCGCATCGTGCCGATCGCGCCTTTTTCGATTATCAACCTGGTGGCCGGCACATCGCACCTGCGCTTTCGCGACTTTCTGCTCGGCACGATCCTGGGCCTTTTGCCGGGCACGATTTTGATCAGCTTTTTTGTCGACCGCATCGTCGCAGCGGTACGGCACCCGGGACCGGTCACATTTGCGCTGCTGGCGCTGGTCGCAGGTGTCGCGATCGGGGGCACGCTGGCGGTTCGCGCCCGCCTCAAGCGCAGCGATGCTGCCGACGCGAGCAATCAGGCCGCGCCGCGCGCCAACTGACCGCGCGATGGCGTCCTCGACCCTCACCGTCGCGACCTACAACATCCATGACGCGGTCGGCGGCGACGGAAAATTTTCACCCGAGCGCATCGTCGCCGTGCTCGCCGAGATCGACGCGGACATCGTGGCGCTGCAGGAAGTCGGTTCGGACCATGACGGCATCGACACGCTGGAGCAACTGCGCAAGGCCACGGGGCTGAACGCCGTCTCGGGGCCCGCGCGCTGGCGCGCCGCAGGCGCACACGGCAATTGCCTGCTGTCGCGGCACCCGATCGTCGAATGCACGCACCTCGATCTGACCTATCAGCGCCGCGAGGCGCGCAGCGCGCTCGATGCGGTGATCGATTGCGACGGTACGCTGCTGCGTGTGCTGGCGACTCATCTCGGCCTGCGTCCCGCCGAGCGGCGCGCGCAGGTGCGCAGCCTCCTCAAGGCGCTGGAAGCGGAGACGCCGCATCCCACCTTGCTGATGGGCGATTTGAACGAGTGGTTTCTGTGGGGCCGTCCGCTGCGCTGGCTGCACCGCCATTTCCGCAAGACGCCATCCCCGCGCAGCTTTCCAGCGCGCGCACCGCTGCTGGCACTGGATCGCATCTGGGTCGAGCCCCGCGTTCTGTTGCAGCGGTTGTGGGTGCACGCGAGTCCCGCGGCGCGCGCGGCATCCGACCACGTTCCGGTGGTCGCCGACATAAGGCTCCCCGACGCGCTTTGACCGGCGTTGCATACGGCGTGCTGTCGCCGCCTACAGGCAAATCAGCGCGAGCGTAGGGTTTCCAGGCTGGCGAACCTGAACGGTACCGTGGTCGGCGTCGCCGACAACTGGAACCAGGCTTATTACGGACGCACCGTCACGCCCCCGGACATTCTGATGACCGCGCGGGCGCACAATCCCAACGCGGATCAGGGGGGGATGCAATCAGCCGCGCGGCCGGCGGCGCCAAGACAAGTCTGCGTTGACGCAAGTCATGCGCCGGCGATCGCCGCGGCGCAAGTAACGGAGGCGGCTCGGAGCTTCGGCTTCGAGCCGCTTTGTTTGGACGGTCGAGCCGGTGAGCTCGCGCGGCCGGGCCGGTAGCGCGCGGTCGCGCGCGGACTTGAGCGACCCCATCGTGCCGAGGACGCGCGCCATCGCAGTCCTGCCGTTGCCGCCGCCTCCCCAGCGGTCGAGCGACTGCGCGTGCCGTCTATAGAGCGAATTCCGCATCGAGCATCTCCTGATCCAACCCGCGGTGTTCCAGCCGCATTTCGTCGCCAGGACCGCGGGTCGCGGTGCACCAAATACGCTGCATTGCGACGCATTGCGGCACTGGCCAGGCTCGCCTTGTCCGGACTTCCACCGGCGCCTGTGTTTCGATTCGCCCTTGATATTGCTGGCCAAACCGCCTGGCATTCGTTTCGCCTCGCCTTCCGGCAACCGGTGCTTGCTGCCATTCGGCCGGGCGCGTCTACACCGGTCACCTCGCAAATCCCGTGCCGGGGATAAGCGAACGTTGCTCGGGGTGCTGTGGGGACGTTGCTTGCCCGCTCGGCGAACGAGGTAAGCTAACAGCCTGCATCGGAAGCGAAACAAAAGTGATCACGTCAGGAAATTCGGCAAAGCGGGCGCAATGGCGCGCCGACGCGCCCCAACCCGCCCTCGTCCGGTTCGTGCTGCTCTCGATGCTGCTGCACACAACCATCGTCGTTCTTTTCGGGACCTCGCATGGCGGCGGCGCCAGCCGCGGCGAGGCAATGCTGGATGTGCTTGACGTGACCTTCCGTCGGGAGCTTGGACCGCCCGATGCCGGCCTGCTAGCGGGACCGGGCGCAGAGACGGCGACCGGCCGGGCTTTGCTGCAACGCGCCGACCCGCAGCTGGCGCCAGCAGGGCCGGGCCGCAGCGAGCCGATGCCCGCCATCGAACCCCCGAAGATCAGCGAGCCGACGCCGAGCGAGCCCGCCACGCCTGCATCGGGGCAGACGCAGCCCGAAGCCGCCCCGCCGGCGGCGGCCGAGCCTTTGCCGCGCATCGATTTGCGCGCGCCGCAGGAGGTGGATAAGCCCCTGATCGCGCCGGTTGCGCCGCCGACAATCGAACGCCTGGCCCCGCCGCAGAATCCGCCCGCGCTCGCCCCGCCGCTCGACATCGCGCCGCCCGCAATCCCGCTTGCCCCCGCGGCGCCGATCGAACGACTGCCGGCGCCCGCGATTCAGCGCGAGCTTGCCCCTCCGATCGAGCTCGCCCCGCGGATCGCACCGGCGCCTCCCGCTCCTGCGCCCGTGCCGATCGAGCGCCTGGCCGTGCCGGCGGCACCGAAGGCCGTCGCGCCGCCAGTCGAGGTTCCACCCAGTGAGGCGCCGACGGTGCCGCCGCCCATCGATCGACTCACCGCCCCGCGGATCGACCAGGAAATGGCGCCATCGCCGAACCTGGTCGCGCCAACTCCGTCCGCCGCGCCGCTGGCGGCACCTGCCGGAGCGGCTCCGCAGGCCGAGCGGGCGGCGCCAGCCGCAGGTGCCAGGCCGGCGCCGGCCCCGGAGGTCGCCGTGCCGGTGGTCCCCGGCGCGCGCCCCGCGCCGGGTGCGGCAGCGGAGCCGCCTCGACTGCGTCTGGGTGCGCCGGGCCCCGACGAAGATATGTTCAAACCGAGGCGCGATATCGCGGCGCCGCCGGGCGAATCGGGCGCCCCTCGCATCGATATGGAGGCTGCGCGCCAACGCGCGCGCGAAATAGCGAGCGAAACGACGAGCACGCGCGGCATCCTGCCTGCGTTGCCGCCGCCGCCGGAAAGGCTGTCCAAGGAGAGCAATGCCCTGGAAAAGGCGGTCAAGCCCGACTGCCGCACCGCTTATGCCGGCATGGGCCTGCTCGCGGTTCCGGTGCTGGTGGCGAGCACGATAGGCGACGGCAGTTGCCGCTGGTAGCGTCGGCGGCCAGCCCGTCGCGGTCACGCGCGCGGGACAGGAATCAGTGCCCGATATTGAGCGCTTCCAGGAAGCGCGAAACCATGTTGTATGCCGCTATGGTCGCCACCAGCTCGACCAATCCGCGTGCATCGAAGTGGGCGCGCAACGGCTCGAATTGCGCATCGGGAACCTGCACGTCACGGGTCATCGTGTCGGTCAGCGTCAACACCGCGCGTTCGAGAGCCGTGAATCCGTCGCCGATTTCCTCCGCCTGCAAGGCGGCGATTTTCGCTTCGCTGATGCCCGCCTTGCGCGCCAACGGCAGATGCGCGTCGAATTCGAACGGCGCACGATTGAGCACGGCCACCCGAAGAATCACCAGCTCGCGCAGATCCGCGGCAAGTGAGCTGCGGTTGCGCACCGCCGTCAGCATCTGCTCCCAGCCCGCGGCGAGCGGCGCGCTGTTCAGCAGGACCCGGTAGAGCAAAAGAATCTCGCCGCGCTCGGCGACGATGGCAGCTTCGATCCCCGCAAGCTCAGCGCGGGTCCCGGGAGTTATCGGCGCGACACGTGTCGTCATTCTGCCTCCTCGGTGGCGCGGGGTCTGCGTTTTGGTCCGCGGTCGCCATCATCGCACGCGGCCGCAGCAGTGCGCCGGGGGCTCGCGCTGAATGAAGTCGAGCAATGCTTGGCGGACGCGGCAGCGCAGGTCCCAGTTCTTCGACAAACTTGACGAGCTCACCAGCGCGGAGCTGAATCGCCCGCTTCCTACTTGAGCCGATAGGCGAGGACGTGTCCTTGTTGCGAGGTCGAGCGCAATCCTATCCACTCGCCGTCCGGCGAATACCAGACCTCGATCTTGTTGCGTGCTGTGTCGATCCGATAGTGCGTTGCCTCGACCGATGCGCCGCGCACCGTATACGCCTCTTTGTCCAGCGCGTGGACGGTGATCGGCGTCGATGCGCCGGTCTGCACGTTGATCAGACTCGCCTGTTTCAACACCCGCGGATTCCAGTAGGCAAAGCTCATCACGCAAGCGGGCAGCCGCTGCTGCGCTCCCGGTCCGTCGATGACGAAATTGCCGCCTTCGACCCGTCCGGCGACGGTCGTAACCTTGCCTTTTTCGACCGTCCTCGTGTCGATCCGGATCAGGCAATCGTGCTGCCAGATTTCTTCCTCGTGCTGCTCGTAGCTACCGGCCTCGAAGCCGAGCAGCGACACGCGAAAGCGCATGTCGCTCACCACCGAATGCGCATCCGCCTTCTGCTGAACGGAAATGTCGTGCGTGCCGATTGGCAGCCCGTCGAGGCTGACGTCGAAATGCCATTCACGCGCGGCCGCGCCGTTCGCGATCAGCAACAGCAGAAACGCCGCCGCCAGCAGCGTCCACCCGGCGACACGGCGGTGCCGAGGCGCGCCGCGTCCGGGTCTGCGGCTGCGGACGCGAGCGGCGGAAGCTTGTTGGGACCTGCGAGCGCGGTGCATGCCGATTGGAGTGTCAGTCGGCATCGATGGTTGCGTGCCGCAATGCAGGACGCGGTCCGACATCCGGATTCATCGGCGCGCAGCTCGCCCGCAGATCGCGACCGGCAACGATACGGCGTTTCGGGCCTCATGCCCCTTGCCGCGGGGGTAGAATCGGCGACCATCCGCAGCTGCCCTTCGATTCCATGTCCCGTCACGCCGCGCGCAACGCACTGGTGGTCATTCTGGCGTGCATCGCGTGCGCGGCGGGTGCAGCGGCGCTCGACGATCGCCATGCCGCAGATCCCAAATTGCGCCGCTTCGTCGACAGCATGCACGGCGAGACCGCCGCTGTGCATCTCGGTCGTATCGTCTATAGGAAGCGCTGGGAAGAGCTGCTGACCGAGGCGCTCTATCAGGTCGCGCCGCGCGGCTCATGGAGTCCCGCGCACCCGGCGTGGCCCGCAGCGCGTTCGGCGCTGGCCGACGCGCTGCGACAGCAATCGGTCACCTGGCTCGCCGCCAACCGCGACGAGATCCGGCTGGTCGTGAACGAACAGAGCGTGCGCGCGTACACCGAAGACGAACGTGCGCGCGTGGCCGAATTCTTCGAGTCGCCGGGCGGCCGAATATGGCGCGATCGGCGCGAGCTGTCGATGCGCGTGCGCGCGTATGGCTTGCCGCTGGTGATCGAAACCGAAACGCTGCCCGACTTGAAGCGCCAGGATGACGCCGCGGGCAAGGCGCTGACCTCGCTGCCCGAGGAGCGCGAGGGCAAGGTCGTCTATGACTTCTTGCAGTCGCCATTGGGCGCCAAGCTTCTCGAACTGCAGAACGAAGCTTGGGGACGGATCGTCGCCAATGTGTTTACCGGCGAGATCGACGCCTGGACCCTGGCAAACAAGGCAGCGCTCGCTAAGGCGGTGCGCGCGGCAGCGCCCGGCATTCCGCCGCCTTCCGACAAGACCTACCTGGGCAAGGTGACGATGGACGGAGGCCGCGGATTTACCGTCACGGTCGAGCACTACGCGACCTTGCGTCCGGTGGGGAGCTACGCACTGAATTTTTCGCCGAACGATTTGCACTGGACCGACATCGCCGCTGCGGTGCCCGGCATGGAGCCCGGACAGACGCGCGTGCTCTATCGCGATGCTTCCGGCCACTTGGGCGACCGGCCGTGAAGACGCGAGCGGCGGCACGCGCCGTGCGAATGCTGATGACCGGCGTGCCGCTCGCGCTGCTGTTCGCCGCGGTGCCCGCCTGCGCATGGGAAGACAAAAGCGGCGCCGACATGCCTTGGCTGGGCGGCGGCGGCCGCGCGCATCTGTACCACCAGCGTTCTTCGTGCATGGGCTGCCCAACCGGCTATCAGGATGAGGAGCGTTGGGGCGCCTCGGCCTGGTCCGGCAAGAGCCCGTACGCCACCGTCGGGAAAGCGATGGCGTTTCTTGCCGAAAATGCAGGCGCGGTTCGCAGCGCTCGATCGATCGGCGCCGGCGCCATCGGCGGCGCCGGCGGCAAAGACGGCATCATCGAGCCGCGCGCTCTGCCTTACCGGATGACCGTGGTAATGATCGAGCCGACCGTGGTGGTGATGAATTTCGATCTCGGCGCGATGATCCATGAAGGCGAGCCGCGCTCGGGACAGATCGTCGGCGCCGCATACATCGACGGCGTGGTCGGCTATGGCACGCGCGTGCCCGCAACCGGTTCGCTGCTCTGGTTCTCGCCCGAGGCCAAGGCGCCGCCTGCACCCGTCGCGAACCAGAGCTCGGGCAAAGGCGAGATCCGGGTCGGCGGCGTGACCTTGTCGCTCGAGCGCGGCGCCGACTATTGGACGGTGACTCGGCGCTGATCGTTTTCCATCCCGTCCTTCAGCGCTGCAGCTGGTTGCCAGGAAGGCTTTGAGCTGCTGGCTGCGGGCCGACGCGATGCGGTGGCGGCAAACGGTAATCGAGCGGAACCGGACGGTACGCCGACTTTCATAGTTTACCCGGCACCGATGAGGCCCGGCCGCACGGCTTGCGCCGATCGAACCGGATTCGAAAGCAAGACGCGGAGTGCGCGGGACTTGGGCCGGGGTTAAATTTCAGCCATCGATGACGATCAGCTGAAAGGATTCAAGATGAAGACGACTTCTAAAAGCATTGCACGGGCCGCGGCGACGATAGCCGACCCGCGTTGGGCGGCGGTCATCGCGCGCGACCCGGCCGCCGACGGCGGCTTTGTGTATTCGGTCAGCACAACCGGCGTCTACTGCCGCCCATCGTGCGCCGCACGCCAGGCGCGGCCGGAACATGTGGCGTTCCATCTGACGGCGGCCGAGGCCGAGCGCGCGGGTTTTCGGCCTTGCCTGCGCTGCCGCCCGGACCGGCCGCCGCTGGTCGAGCAACACGCCGCGACGGTAGCGCGCCTGTGCCGTTTTATCGAAAGCGCCGAGCAGGCGCCCAGCCTCGAGGCGCTGGCCGAAGAGGCGGGACTGAGCGTCTATCACCTGCACCGCGTTTTCAAGGCGGCGACCGGCTTGACGCCCAAGGCCTATGCCGCGGCGCATCGCACCCGGCGCGTGCGTGCCGAGCTCGATCACAGCGACACGGTAACCGAAGCGATCTATGGGGCGGGATACAACTCAAACGGACGCTTTTATGCGCAATCCAATGGCGTGCTGGGCATGACCCCTTCGCGCTACCGCGCCGGCGGCGCCGATACCGATATACGATTCGCAATAGGTGAGTGCTCGCTTGGCGCGATCCTCGTGGCCGCCAGCGAGGTCGGCGTGTGCGCGATCCTGATCGGCGACGATCCCGATGCGCTGGCGCGCGACCTGCAGGATCGATTCCCACGCGCCAAACTGATCGGCGGCGATGCCGGCTTCGAACAGCTGGTCGCCAAAGTCGTAGGCCTGGTCGAGGCGCCAAGATTGGGCCTGGACCTGCCTTTGGACGTGCGCGGTACCGCGTTCCAGCAGCGGGTCTGGCAGGCGTTGCGCGACATCCCCGCCGGCAGCACGGTCAGTTACGCCGACCTCGCCAGGCGGATCGGTGCGCCGAAGTCCGTGCGGGCGGTCGCGCAGGCCTGCGGCGCAAACGCACTGGCCGTGGCGATTCCCTGCCATAGGGTCGTGCGCAACGACGGCGCGCTGGCCGGTTATCGCTGGGGCGTCGAGCGCAAGCGCGCGCTGCTCGAGCGCGAGTCGCGCCGGTGAACGCCCGCGAGCGCGCCGTCGCGCATGCCGACATCGCTCCGGCGGACGTCCAAGCGCGCCTGGTCTCGGCCGACTGGGAGGAGATCGCCAGGGATCTCGATAGCAGCGGCAGCGCCGTCATCGAGCGCGTGCTCAGCCCCGCGCACTGCCGGTCGATAGCCGCCTTGTACGAGGCCGACGAGCGCTTTCGCAGCAAGGTCGTCATGGAGCGTCACGGCTTCGGCCGCGGCGAGTACAAGTACTTCAACTATCCGCTGCCGCCACTGGTAGCCGACTTGCGCACTTCCCTTTACCCGCACCTTGCTGCGATCGCCAACCGCTGGAACGCCGCGCTCGGTATCGACGTCCGCTATCCGGCCGCACATGCGCGGTTCCTCGCGCGCTGCCACGCGGCGGGCCAGACCAAGCCGACGCCGCTGATGCTTCGCTACGGCCCAGGCGATTACAACTGCCTGCACCAGGACCTCTACGGCGAGCACGTGTTTCCGCTGCAGGCGACGATCCTGCTGTCGGATCCGGACGAGGATTTTACCGGCGGCGAGTTCGTACTCACCGAACAGCGACCGCGCATGCAGTCGCGGCCGGAAGTCGTGCCGCTGCACCAGGGCGACGCCGTGATTTTCCCCGTCCGGCACCGTCCGGTGCAGGGTTCGCGCGGCGTCTATCGCGTCAACATGCGGCACGGCGTCAGCTCCGTGCGTCGCGGCAAGCGCCAGACGCTCGGCGTCATCTTCCACGATGCCGCGTGACCACAGTGCGATGAGCGGCGATCTGTTCGACCTCGACGGGGCCGAAGCGCAGCAGCATCATCTCGCGCCGGGAGCGGTGTTGCTGGGTGGGTTCGCCGGCGCGGCATCGGCGGTGCTCGCGGCCGATCTGCAACAGGTGATCGCGCGAGCGCCGTTTCGCCAGATGGTCACGCCAGGCGGCCTTTCGATGTCGGTGGCGATGACCAACTGCGGCGCCTTCGGCTGGGTCAGCGATCGCAACGGCTATCGATACGACCCGATCGATCCCGACAGTGGAAAACCGTGGCCCCCTATGCCCGAGTCTTTTCTTCGGCTGGCAGGCGAAGCGGCACGTGCCGCCGGTTTCGACGGGTTTGCGCCCGACGCCTGTCTGATCAACCGCTACCAAACGGGCGCCAAGCTGTCGCTGCACCAGGACAAGGACGAGCACGACTTCGGTCAGCCGATCGTGTCGGTGTCGCTGGGCGTTCCTGCGACCTTTCTGTTCGGCGGCTTGAAGCGATCCGGGAAGACGATGCGCGTGCCGGTGCGGCATGGCGACGTCGCCGTCTGGGGCGGGCCGGCGCGGCTCAATTACCACGGCGTATTGCCGATCAAGCCCGCGCACCATCCGTTCGCCGGCGCGCATCGCATCAATCTCACGTTGCGCCGGGCAGCTTGAGGTTTCCGCGCGGCGGGCGGCACGCCGTGCGCCGCGCTCCCGGACTCGAGGTGCGCCGCCTACCGGAAATCCTCAGGCGCTTATAATCGCAGCAACAGCTTCCGGTGAGCGTCGGCGGGAGGCGGGGGACACCGTGGAATTGTCGAGTCTGCGATTTGCCGACGTCGTCGTGGTGACGCCTGTCGGTCCTATCGATCATGCTGGATCGACGCGGTTGCAACCGGTGCTTGCGCCGTTCGTCGAGGATGCGGCCAGGGCCCGGAGCGCACTCGTTCTGGACCTCTCGGGGGTCGGATACATCAGCAGCATGGGACTGCGTCTGTTGATGATCGCGGCGAAGGAGCTGCGCTCTCGTGGCGCCCGGATCGCCGTCGCCGCCATGCAGCCGATCGTTGCGGAAATCTTCGACATCGCGCGCTTCGGGCACGTGGTCGAAGTCTTTCCCTCGGTGCGCACCGCGCTTGAGTCCGTGTCGGGGCCGGCGCTGGCGGCGTACGAGGCCGCTATCCGATGAAGTGTGTTCGCTTCTGGGGCACGCGCGGATCCCTGCCGGTCGCGCTTACGGCATCGGGTGTCCGGCACAAGCTCGTCGCGGCGCTGCGTAGTGCGTCGGGTCGCACGTTCGCCAGCGACGACGACATCAACGCGTACGTCGACACGCTCGGGATGGCCATCGGCGGCAGCTACGGCGGTCATTCGTCGTGTGTCGAGATCGAGACGGGCGGCCCGGACTATGTGCTCTGCGACTTGGGCTCCGGCGCTCGTCCGTTCGCTCACCGGGCATTCGCGCGTCACGGGCCGGCGTCGCCACAGACTTATCACATCTTCATGTCGCACGTGCATTGGGACCACATCATGGGGTTCCCGTTCTTCGTGCCGGCATACATTCCGGGCAACCGCATCCATATCTATGGCGGTCATGCCGTGATCGAAGACGCGTTGCGGCGGCAGCAGAGCCCCCCCACTTTCCCGGTCGATTTTACTGCGCTGCGTGCGGACATCGAGTTCGTGCAGCTGGAGGCAGGACAGTCGTACGACATTGCCGGGTTGCAGGTCAGACTGATGCCGCAGAGACATGGCGGAGGGTCGTACGGCTATCGTTTCACGGCGGCCGGAAGGACGGTCGTCTATTCGACCGACTCCGAACACAAGCTGGCCGACGCCGCGGAAACCGACGCTTTCGTCGACTTTTTTCGCGACGCCGACCTGGTGATCTTTGACGCGATGTATTCGCTGGCGGATACGATGTCGGTCAAGGCGGACTGGGGCCATTCGAGCAACATCGTCGGCGTCGAGCTCTGCCAGATGGCCGGGGCACGGCATCTTTGCCTGTTCCATCATGAACCGATGCATGATGACGCGGCGATCGACCGGCTGCTCGCGGAAACGCGGCGACTCGAGGAGATTACACGCCCCGGTGAGCCGCTGCGGGTCAGCGCCGCCTACGACGGAATGGAAATACGTTGGTGAGCATTCCGGCTGCGGCACTGACCGCGGCCGCAGCTTCGTCGTACCGCCGTATCGCTGCGATCGGCGTGGTTCTTCTTGTCGCGCTGGCCGCGCTGATCTGGCTGCAACCACGCTGGAACACAAGGCTGCAATCCGCCTGGTTCGATACGTACCAGCTGTTGAAGCCGCGCGGCGTTGCGACGTCCCCCGTCACGGTGGTCGAAATCGACGATGCGAGCCTTGCGCGGCTTGGACAGTGGCCGTGGTCGCGCGCTGTGCTGGCCGCGCTGATCCGCCGCATTGCGCGCGACCAACCAGCGGCTATCGGAGTCGACATATTGATGTCCGAGCCGGACCGCCTGTCGCCCGATCGGTTGCTCGCGCAGGCGAGGCAAGTCGACCCGACGCTGGCGGACCGCTTGCCCGCGCTGCCCTCGAGCGACCGCGAGCTTGCCGACGCGATTGCCGCCGCCCCGGTAGTCTTGGGACTGGCCGGTACACCCGCCACGACGTCCCGCCAAGCGCTCGCACCACCATTCGTTGTCGTCGACCGTGCGCCGCGCGATCCATCGCGGGAATCGGCATTTGCCGACCTGCCGCGCTTCGCGGGAGCCCTCACCAACATCGAGCTACTCGATCGCAGCGCGGCCGGACATGGCCTGATCTCGGCCGGCCGTTCGGACGACGCCATCCGGCGCCTTCCTCTGGCGGCGCGGATCGGTGACGGCCTGGTCCCTTCAATGGCGATCGAGATGCTCCGCGTCGCGCTGCATGCGGCCGAGGTTCGATTGTTCGTCGACGGCCCGGTCGTCGAGTCGATAGGCGTCGGCGATTTCGTCGTGCCCACCGAAGGGGATGGCGAGCTTCGAATCTATTACGCGCGGCGTGACTCCCACCGTTCGGTGTCCGCGACAGACGTGCTCGACAGCAAAGTCGATCCTCTGCGCTTCGAGCACAAGCTGGTACTCATCGGCACGACCGGCCTCGCGGTGGCCGACTATCAGAACACACCGCTCGGCATGCGCATGCCGGGAAGCGAAATACAGGCGCAGGTGCTGGAAAACCTGTTCGACCAGACCTGGCTCGAGCGGCCGCGCTGGGCGCCGCGTCTGGAGGTCGCGCTTTTCACGCTTTTCGCAGCGATGCTGATCGCGGTTACGCCGCGCTGGAAACCGCGCAACGCCGCCCTGCTCGCGACGGCGTGCATGGCGCTGCCCGTTGGCGCGGCGTTCTTCGCGTTTTTTTTGTGGCGCCTGGTATTCGACGCGGCAGCGCCCGCGCTGGGACTGCTGATCCTGTTCAGTTTCCTGCTGCTGCTCAGCCTGGGCGAAGCGGCGCGGCAGCGCAAGCGGCTCGAGCAGGTAGTCCAGGCACAGCGCGAGCAGGCCGCCTACATCGACGGCGAGCTCGCGGCGGCGAAGCGCATCCAGACCGGATTTCTGCCCCGTGCGGACTTGCTGCGCGACGACTCGAGGGTCGAGCTCGCTGCGGCGATGACGCCGGCGCGCGAAGTCGGCGGCGACCTCTACGATTTTTTCCTGCTCGGCTCCGATCGCCTGTTCTTCCTGATCGGCGACGTCGCCGGCAAAGGCGTGTCAGCCAGCATGTTCATGGCCGTCAGCAAGGCCCTGTACAAGAGCACGAGCTTGCGCAGTCCCGCTTGGCCGGTTGCCGACTTGATGCGCGCGGCGAACGAGGAAGTCTCCCGCGACAACCCGGAGATGTTCTTCGTCACCGCCTTCGCCGGCGCGCTGGATCTACGCTCGGGCGAGCTCGACTACTGCAACGCGGGACACGACAACCCGTATTTGCTGACGCCCGGCCGCGCCGACCTCGAGCGCCTGACCGGCGGCGCCGGACCGCCGCTGTGCACGGTCGACCGCTTCGGCTATCAGGGCGCCTCGCGCCTGCTGCTGCCCGGTCAGGTGCTCTGCCTGGTCACCGACGGCGTGGCCGATGCGCAGAATCCGGCGGGCGAGCGCTACGGCAGCCAGCGATTGCAGCAGAGGCTTGCCGGCCTCGCGCTCGCCTGCACCCACGCGCGCGCGCTGGTCGACGCCCTATGCGCCGACATTCACTCGTTCGCCGCGGGCACCGAAACCACCGATGACGTGACTGTGCTGGCCGTACGCTGGGTCGGACCACAAGCCCTCGCCTGACGAGGCCCGGACCGCCCCGCAGATCGTCCCGCGCCCCTTCAGCGCACCAGGATCTCGACGCGGCGGTTACGCGGCTCGGCAACGCCGTCGGAGGTTAAGACTGCCGGCGCCCGCTTGCCGCGCGAAATGGCTCGGACGTTTTCGGGAGCGAGGCCGCGGCCAATCAACGCGGCGCGCATGCTGTCCGCGCGCTGCTGTCCCAGCGCGTCGTTGGACGTATCGTTGCCGACCGCATCGGTGTGTCCGACGACCAGCACGTCGGGCACCGGCCGGCGCGCGATTTCGGCGAGGATGCGGTCGACGTCCTGCTTCGACTCGTCGGTCAATTCGTCGCTGCCATGGACGAAATACAAGGTGAATGCGGTGGCGCGCGCAGGCTGCGCCGCGAGTGCCGCGCCGAATTGGGCGTCCACCTCCTGCGGGCTCGCGCGGTACGCGCTCGGCCGCAATGGCGTGATCTTCGCGGCGGCGTAGGGCTGGTCGAGAACCAGCTCTTTGTCGCCTTCCTTGACCACGACAGCGGTCGCGTGGCCGTCCTTCTCGGGCAACAGCACGATCGTGCCGCTACTCGCGCAGCCAGCAACCAGCACGCAGCTCAGCACCCACGAGACAGCGCGTCGGACGACAGACGCGAATGCGCTCATTCAGAGCTGACGACGAATTCCGTTCCACGCACGCCGAGCACCGCGGTCGGCGTCCGAACAGTCATTGCGTCGGGCGAGCCCTTGGCGATACGGCCGGAAATGACTGCCAGCGTTCCCTTGTTCAGCGACGCGTCGAACCGTCCCTGGCCGGTTGTCGGCTCAAATGCATAGCGATCGAGGGACAAGACACTGCCGGGACCGGCGGACAACAGCGAATCGTCGTCCATCGTTATCCCCACCGAACTGTCGGCGCCGGTCTTCACCACATCCGCGCTTTGAAGCCGCGCGCCGACCGTCCCCGACAACGTGCGTCCATCACGCTCGATCGTGACCTGGCCTTTCGCTGTCTTGATCTGGCCGATCTCGGCAGCGCCGACGAGTGTGGACAGGCTCATCGCAGCAAGCACCGTCGCCACCACGCCGACGCGTGTCAATGCGAACACCATGGTTTCCTCCTGCGAGTCTCGGATGCAAGTCTACCGCGAAGTGAAACTCCGGCGTACCCCACCTGCCGGGCGTCGCTACACTACTTTAAGGCGGAATTTTGGCGTAAGCTTTTTTTGTGAGCGAAACAGCAACCCTGTTCAGCGCCCTGCGGCAGACGGCCGATGCCGAGGTTGTGTCCGCGATCGAGGCGCTGGTCCGCGATGCACCCGATCGCCAGTTGAGCCGAATCAACGCGCTCGACTTTGCCGCCAGGACCGGACTGGACGAGGAGCGCGTGATTGCCGCGTTCCTGCACGCCGCACGTCTGGGCCTGTTCGAGCTGTCGTGGAACGTGCTGTGCCCCGGCTGCGGCGGCGTGCTCGACGCCGCGGCTTCGCTGAAGACCGTCAACCGTGCGGAATATGCCTGCGCGCTGTGCGCCGCCGGCTACGAGCCCACGCTCGATGAAATGGTCGAAGTGACGTTTACGGTCAGCCCACGTGTGCGCCGCATCGCCGCCCATTCGCCGGATCAGCTTCCGGCAAGCGAATACATGCGGCAGATATTCTGGAGCTCGGGCATCGACGTGCCGGACGATGCGTTCGCCCGGATGATCGACGAGGTGACGCTCGAAATGGTCGAGCTGCCTCCGGGCGAGAAAGCGATGCTGTCGCTGACCTTGCCGGCGGAATTCATCATCGTCTTCGAGCCGGTCACGCATTGCGCGCAATTCATCGACGTCAAGGGCGAGCCCACCCGCGAGCGCCAGGCGCTGACGATCGTGTACAGCAAGACGCACGCGCCGAACGAGACGCTGACCATGCAACCCGGGCCGCTGCGGTTGACGCTGGAGAATCGCAGCGACATCCGCGTCGTGCCGGGTGTGTATGTCGCCGGGCAGACGATGCACGACATGCTTGGCCAGCGCCGGCCGTTCCTGACCGCCAAGCGCCTGCTGACCAACCAGACGTTCCGCGAGATCTACCGGACCAGCACCCTCGACGTCGATCAGAGGCTCAAAATAACGAGTCTCACGTTCCTGTTCACCGATCTCAAGGGCTCGACCGATCTCTACGAGCGGGTGGGCGATCTGGTGGCGTTCGACATCGTCAAGGAGCACTTCAAGATCCTGCACGAGATCATCGCCGCCGAATCGGGCGCGGTCGTCAAGACCATCGGGGACGCGGTGATGGCGACTTTCGCCACGCCCGATCGGGCGATCGCCGCGGCGCTGCGCATCCGCGCCGCGATGGGCGACCTCAACCAGCGGCGCCACAACGAGGACATGCTACTGAAGATCGGGATACACGAAGGCCCGTGCCTCGCGGTCACGCTGAACGATCGCCAGGATTATTTCGGCCAGACGGTCAATATCGCGTCGCGCGTGCAGGCGCTCGCGGTGTCGCACTCGATCCTTGCAACCGGATCGGTCGTCGACCATCCGCAGTCGACCGAACTGCTGCAGACCGACGGCATCAAGCCGACGTCGCGCCGTCTGCCCTTGCGAGGTATTGCCGACGAAGTCGCAGTGTACGAAATACCCTAGGGAGTCGCCGATGACGGCAAGCTGCTATCTTTGCGCCATCGGGAACAAGACGATCCCGAATACCGACGCGGGGGATGCCCTCGGCGTTTGTCAGCTCTGCAACGTGCTCGCCTGCCAGGGCCACGCCGTTCGCGATGCGAACTATCCGCGGTGGATTTGCGTGCTCTGCGATCTGACACTGCTCACCGTTGCTGCAGTGCTGCAGAGCGGCGACGAGGACTCGCAGCAGGCCGCGTTGAGCGACGTCTCCGAAGAGGTGATCCGGGCGGCCCGATCGATACGCTCGGCGAAACAGTATTTCCGGAATCGCCCGAGGGATTCCTGGGGATGGATCCAGGGTGCCGCCGAGGAATACCGCGGCTTGCCCGCATCGGCCCTCGACGGCGAGTTGTCGCGGATGTGGCGCGACATGTCCGACGACGGGCAGGAGATGATGCGCTGCGCGCTCGCCATCGTCGACAAGCTCGACCTTCCCGATCCGCAACTGATCGGGCTACTGCGAGGGGTTCGCGCCGGGGTAGCGCGCCGTGTCTGAGAACTTCACCGCGCGAGGCAACCCCGGCTGGACGTCCTCGGGACAGGTTTCGGTGCCGCAGCAGAGCTGGGACAAGACCTCGTTGCGGGATGCACGGTACGTTCGGCTGACCCGGAGCGACAACCAGGCTTCGAGCGTGTTCAAGGTAACGCCGCGGGAAGCGGCTGCCGGAAACGTGGTTTGGGTGAGTCCCGGCCAGCTCGGTCTGGCGGCGAAAGAATCCTGTGCCGTCCTGGTCGAGCTCGCGGACAAGAACGCGTACCAGTGGATGCAGCTGGTCGGAACCGGATGGGGCCAGCTGACGCTGATCGGTCTCGCGCTGGGCCTGATCGGGATCGGCATCGACGCCGCATTCGACATCGGCAAGTACAAGGTGTTGTTTCCGACCAGCGATGCCGTGGCGGGCTTGGCCCGGCTCGGCGCCTACTTCCTGAAGGCTCTCGGCCTGTTGATCGTCTTTCTGCAGGCTACCTGGTTCAAGAAGGACTGACGCCGGGACCTGCCGAGCAATGCCTTGTCAGGGCCCATCGCGGCTGTCGTCGAACAGGTCGTACAGCAGATATTTTTCCAGCGCCGCGGTGTCGGCCGGTCGCGCCGACAAGGTGACGACGCGGCCGTGGCGCCCCGACTCCCAGGTGAAATCTTCCTTTGAATACTCGCGGATGATGGCAATCATCCTGCGCACTACCGCGATGCGCATGTCGGGATTGTTTCCCCTGCGTACCTCGACCATCTGCGGCGTACGCCGGCCCATCTCGGTATTCCATCCGAAGAATTCGAATGCCGCATCGTCGTAGGTCATCCGCCTCATTTGAAACATGCCTCCGCTGCGCACCGACTGCTGCGCGGCGACGCCGTGAGCGGCGCCGGGAAGATTGGCGGCGATCTTGGCATTGAAGTCGGGCTCGGAATTGTCCTGCGCCGACTCGGCCGCGCCGCGCGCGCGACGGTTGGCCTGCACGAACGAAAGAAAATCGCCTTGTGCCGGGGGCCTCGCTTGCGGCGGCGCCGGGGCCGCGGCGATCTGCGGCGGTGGAGCGAGTGCCGGCGTTCGAATCGCCGGCGCCTCCAGGCGCGGCATCGCAACCATCGGCGGCGGCCGTACGCGGGGTGCCGCGCGCGGCACCTTCGGCGGCGGCTCCGCCGTGGGCTCTGCACGAGCGGACGGCGGCGAAGGCTGCGGCAGCTTCGCCTCGGCGAGATCCACCTGGATCGGGCTGCTTTGCTGGTCGACCGCCTGCTGCTCGAGGCCTGGGATCGGCGGATGAGTGACGAATAGCAGCAGCGCCGCCATATGGACGACCAGCGATACGGCCAGCGTTACCCACACCTTGCGAATGGTCACGACGTCCTGCCGGGTGGCAGGCTTGTGCAACCAATGGCTCATCGGCCACTCGTCGACCGGTGGCCGCGGTTTGGGGATGGGGATGGAGGTAAGGGTCATCGGCTTGGGATACGAGCGCCGGCTCTCGAATAGTCGCACCGAAGAAACCACGGACTCAATACGAGCGAAAGGCGAGGGATTCGTTCCCATCCCCCGGCGCCGTCAGCGCCGAGTCCGGATCGCGCTGAGGCCAAAATCGGCTACGCTCGCGGTTTTGCCGCCAGCCCCCATCTTAGCAATGTCCTCAGCCCTGTTCACGCCGTACAAGCTGCGCAAGCTCGCGCTCGCCAACCGCATCGTCGTTTCGCCGATGTGCCAGTACTCGGCCGTCGATGGCTGCGCGACCGATTGGCACGTCGTCCATTGGGGCCAGTTGCTGCAATCGAGCGCGGGGATGTTCACGATCGAGGCGACCGCGGTGTCGGCGATTGGGCGCATCACCTACGGCTGCCTCGGCCTCTACGACGACGCCTGCGAAAAAGCGCTAGGCGAGCGCCTGGCGATCGCGCGCAAGCACGCGCCGCCGATACCCGTGGCGATTCAGCTGGCGCACGCGGGGCGCAAGGGCTCGTCGCAGGTGCCGTGGGAAGGCGGGCAGCTGATTCCGGTCGCGCAAGGTGGATGGACGCCGGTGGCGCCGTCGGCGATACCGCAGCTCGAGCACGAAACGCCGCCCGCCGCGCTCGACGCGGCAGGCCTGATGCAGATCAGAAGCGAATTCGTCGCCGCCGCGAAGCGGGCGGCGCAGCTCGGTCTCGATGCGCTCGAGCTGCACTGCGCCCACGGTTACCTGCTGCACGAATTTCTTTCGCCGCTATCGAACCGGCGCGATGACGCTTACGGGGGCTCGTTCGACAATCGCGTGCGTTTTCCCCTCGAGGTGTTCGCTGCCGTGCGCGCCTGCTGGCCGCAGGACAAGCCGATGGGCGTGCGCATCTCCGCCACCGATTGGGTCGACGGCGGTTGGACGATCGAGGACTCGGTCGCGCTGGTCCGCCGTCTCAAAGCCGGCGGCTGCGACTGGATCGACACGTCGAGCGGGGGCATCTCGCCCGCGCAGAAGATCCCCCTCGGTCCCGGCTACCAGGTCCCGCTGGCGCGTGCGATACGCCGCGCGACCCATGTCGCGACGATGGCGGTAGGCCTGATCACCGAAGCTAAGCAGGCCGAGGCGATCATTGCCTCCGGCGACGCCGACCTGGTCGCGATGGCGCGCGCGATGCTGTGGGATCCCCGCTGGCCGTGGCACGCCGCCGCGGCATTGGGCGCCCAGGTTTACGCGCCCGAGCCGTACTGGCGCTCCCCTCCGCGCGACGCCGCCGCCGTGATCGCCCATGCGAAGGTCGGCATGCGGTAGCGCTGCCTGCCGGCGATACTGGATATACTTTCCCACGTTCGCCGTGGGTCATGCCGCAAAGACGGTCAAGGAGGACTGATGTTCATCGCCAAGCGCTTGTTGCCGGGCCTTTTGCTTGCCGCCGTCGCGATGACGGCGCGCGCCGAAATGCCGGAGATCAACGTCGCGCAGCAGTACGGTGTGGCTTTCCTGCCGCTGATGCTGATGGAGCGCGACAGGCTGGTCGAAAAGCACGCCAAGGCCGAGGGACTCGGCGAAGTCAAGGTCGGATGGATCAAGGTCGCGGGCCCGAGCGTGATGAACGACGGCATCATCAGCGGCGCGCTGCAGTTCATCTCGGTCGGCGCGCCGTCGCTGATCACCTTGTGGGACAAGACCCGGGACAACGTCCAGATCAAGGGCATGTCGGCGCTGACGACCTATCCGCTGTACCTCAATGTGCGCAACCCGAACATCAAGTCGATCCGCGACTTCAGCGACAAGGACAAGATCGCCGTGCCGTCGGTCAAGATCTCGACGCAGGCGATCATGTTGCAGATGGCGGCGGCAAGAGAATACGGCGATCAGAATTACGCCCATTTCGACCCATGGACCGTCGGCCTGTCGCATCCGGATGCGCTGATCGCATTCACCAACCAGACCGGCGGCGTCGACGCGCATTTCGCCACGTCGCCCTTCCACGAGCAGGAGATCAAGGTCCCGGGAATCCGGACGCTGACTACCAACTACGAGATCCTGGGCGGACCGGCGACCGCGCTGGTGATCGCCGCATCGACCAAGTATCGCGAGGCGAATCCGAAGAGTTACAAGGCGTTCTTCGACGCGCTGAAGGAAGCGATCGACACCATCAACAAGGACAAGCGCGCGGCGGCCAAGGTCTATCTCGAGCAAGCCAAGGACACCAAGAATAGCGTCGATGAGATCTACGCGATGATCAACGCTTCGGATTACGCGTACACGCTGGTGCCGCAGAAGGTCGGCAAGACCGCGGACTTCATGTTCAAGATCGGCTCGATCAAGACCAAGCCGGCCTCGTGGAAGGACCTGTTCTTCCCCGAGGTGCAGAACCTGCCGGGCGACTGAAGGCGGCGCACGTGCGCGAAACGCTCCGCATCGGCGCCGGCGCCGGATTCTCCGGCGATCGCCTGGAGCCGGCAGCCGTGCTCGCGGAGCGCGGCCGCATCCAATACCTGGTTCTCGAATGCCTGGGCGAGCGCACGGTGGCGCTGGCGCAGTTGCGCAAGCGCCAGGATCCGGCACGCGGTTACGACCCGCTGCTCGAGCGTCGCATCGAGCTGTTGCTGCCCTTGTTGCGCCGGCACGGCGTCCGGCTGATCACCAACATGGGCGCGGCCAATCCGATCGCCGCGGCCGACGCGATCATCGCTATCGCGCGAACGCGAAAGACGCCGATTCGCGTTGCGGTCGTCACCGGCGATGACGTGCTGGCGAAGATCGAGCCGGGCGAGCTCACGCTGGAGACGCAGGCGCCGATCGCGAAATACGGCGAGCTCGTGTCGGCCAACGCCTACCTCGGCGCCGCGGCGTTGCTGCCCGCGCTGCAATCCGGCGCCGACATTGTCATCACCGGCCGCGTCGCCGATCCGTCGCTGTTCGTCGCGCCGATGGTCCACGAATACGGCTGGCAACTCGACGACGTGGATCGGCTGGCGCGGGGCACGTCGATCGGGCATCTGCTGGAGTGTGCAGGACAGCTCTGCGGCGGATATTTTGCCGAGCCCGGGCGCAAGGATGTGCCCGACATGGCGCACCTGGGCTTTCCCTACGCCGACGTCGATGCCGACGGCAGCGCGACGCTGGGGAAGGTCGAACGAACCGGCGGCTGCATCACCTTGGCCACGGCGAAGGAGCAGTTGCTCTACGAAGTCACCGATCCGTTCGGCTACGTAACGCCGGATGTGGTCGCCGACTTTTCCACCGTGACGATGCGCGAGGCCGGACCGGATCGCATCGACGTGCGCGGTGCGACCGGCAAGGCGCGTCCCGCGAAGCTCAAGGTCAGCGTCGGCTACCTCGCCGGATACGTCGGCGAAGGCGAAATCAGCTATGGCGGCGCCAACGCGCTGGCTCGCGCAAGGCTGGCGGGCGACATCATCCGGGAGCGCCTGGACCGCGAGTTCCCCGACTTGCGCATCGACCTGATCGGCAGCACGTCGCTGCATGGAAAATCGTTCGATCCCGCCGAGCAGCCGTACGAAGTCCGCCTGCGCGTAGCCGCGCGCGCGCCGACGCCGGAGCACGCATCGCTGGTCGGTGAGGAAGTCGAAGCGCTGTACACCAACGGTCCCGCCGGCGGTGGCGGCACGCGCAAGTACGTGCGGGAGCAGGTTGGCATCGTCTCGACACTGATTGAGCGCGAGCGCGTTCCGACGAAGGTGATATTGAGAGAGTGGTCGCGCGATGCCCAAGCTGCATGAGCTCGCGCACTGCCGCGCCGGCGACAAGGGCGACACCTCGATACTGTCGCTGATCGCGTACCGGGCGGAGGATTATCCGCTGCTGGCCGAGCGCGTCACCGTCGATGCGGTCAGGCGACACCTGCAAGGCATCGTGCTGGGCGAAGTTACGCGTTACGAGCTGCCGGGTTTGTGGGCGCTGCAGTTCGTGTGCGCCCGGACGCTGAACGGCGGCGTCACGACTTCGCTCGCGCTCGATGCGCACGGCAAGTCGTTGAGTTATGCGCTGCTCGAGATGAACGTCTAAACACGCGATTCGCCGGCGCGGGTAGCGCGCGGTGAGCACGCACCGCGCCGGGCGAATCAGTGGCTGTCGCCCTTTCGGTAGCGCAAGGGTGACGGCGCCTCGGACGGGCCGAGGTAGCGCTGCTCGAGCTGGCGTCGCAGCCGTTGCGCGAGCTCGATGTCGGCGTCGCTCGCGTACAGCGGCGCGGGCTCGACGCTCGCCTCGCGGTCGGGAAGTTGGTTCTTGCGCATCATGGTTCTGCTGGTGCATATCGCGTGCCAGAACCAAAATGTCCTGTGAAAACAGGGCAAACTCTGTCAGGCGAGACTGGCGAAAAACGCGAAGTTACCGGCGGGTGTAAATTTTTGCCCGTCCGCCGGCAGCTCAGACCAGGGCTCGGATCGCGATTTTTGGCCATGGACGGTAGTCGACAATTTGCCGTGTGGTCCGCGCGCCTGCGATATGCGGACTCCCATCTTCGACGGCCGCTTGACTCCCGCGCGATTCCCGCGCACACTTAACCTTATGGTTCACTATTCGCCGCGCCGGCTCGATGCCGTCTTCAGCGCGCTCGCCGATCCGACGCGGCGCGCGGTCCTGGT
>Ga0207683_10000701_pt1 | contig 30621 bp, 32 predicted proteins | sample KBSM73metaG_FD_184333 | JGI IMG/M metagenome (GOLD analysis project Ga0207683, IMG submission 184333) | Miscanthus rhizosphere microbial communities from Kellogg Biological Station, Michigan, USA - KBS M7-3 metaG (SPAdes) (version 2) | ecosystem: Host-associated > Plants > Roots > Rhizosphere >... | reverse complement strand
GGTTTAGGGACGCGGGGCTCCTTGTAAAACCGCAGTAGCTGCCCTAGCGAAATTTAGGCTCGATAATTCTGCCATCGAGGGAATCGCGCGAATCGGCAATTGACCGGACACCACGCGACCGAATGACACCGCCTGTTGCATTCCTAAACCCTCCAAATTTGATCTGAGAACGTTGACATCATCGGACGCGACCGCGTCCACGATAACGCGATCATCGACGACGCGGACCAATGGATTGCTGGATTTAAAAACGCCACGCTTGCCGGAAGCAAGATAGCTCGAGTATTCGTCGTAGAGCGCGATTAGCTCCGACCCGACCTTTGTCATGCGCTCTGTGTTAGGCTTACCGGATTGAGCATCCGACGACGCGCAACCTCCGACGCAAAAAAGAAACGTCACTAGCAGTGCCCAACTCCAGCGTCGCGCGTTGGCATCTCTTCCGAAACTTCCGAAAATGTTTGGATGCAAAACTTAGCGAACCCCACTTGGAGTATCGAGATATTTCCGCTCGAGCTGATAGCCCGTCATCTGCTTTAAATTTCGCGCCGTCTCGAGTCCAAACTTATCGGCAATCATTCCGAGGTATCGGCTATCGGTAAAATAAACGTCAAAGGCATGGTCGCGAAAGCGCAGCACTTCAGGTCCAGACAAGCGCTTGGTCGGCAATGGCAATGCATCATATGCATGTTGCGAGTAACCAGACCATTTTTCGGGGAGCGGCCAGCCTTCTTTTAAAGCGAGGTTGTACAACTGGGAGCCAGGGTACGCCATCGCGGAATAGAAATTGGCGAACTCGCAATTCAATTCCAACGCCAGATCCAAGGTCGCTTGCATACTTTGCAGATCGTCTTCCGGTAATCCAAAAATATAGTTACCGATCACGTTGATACCCGCGGCACGGACTTTTTCGATCGTGTGAAAGATCTCCTCCTGCCCGAACCCCTTATCGACGTCATCCCGCACTTTTTCACTCGCCGCCTCGATGCCGAATGCCAGCCAATTGAACCCCGCGCGTTTAAGCTTATCCAGCATATCGTCTCTAACTGTATCGACGCGGGCGTATGCCCAGATGTTTAGATCGTAACCGCGCTCAATAATCGCATCGCAGATGCCATGCACGTGGCGCGGGTTCAACACGAACATCTCATCCGCAATCTTGATATTTTTGACGCCATAATTTGCCACCACATGTTCGATTTGGGCCATCACAACCGAAGGGCTCCAGAATCGATAACTGTTGACGGTTTCCTTCCAGCCCGCCTCTCTTTCGCCGCTTTTAAATGGCGCTTGGATGCAACAGAAGCTACAACGATAGGGGCAACCAAAGGTCGTATAGAAGGACGCGTACGGTTGGCGCTCAAGACCGCCGAAGCAGTGCCAATTATGCGCACGATATTTTTTCATCGGCAGCAGGTCCCAGGCCATTTCCGGCATTTCCTCGTCGAGCACCTTCACTAATGGGGCCGGCGGGGTCTTCGATAGTACGCCATCAGCCCAATAGCAGAGACCCCGCACGTGTTGGTAATCGGTGTGGCCGGAAAATTTCAAAGCCTGCAACAGGTCGACGAGTGTATGAGGACCCTCGCCATAGCAAACGAAATCCGCAGACTCCTCCCGTAATGTGCGCTCCGGGAGCGCGGCGACATGCCCGCCGACCAATAGCACCTTGCCTTCGGGGTTCTCCTGTTTGATCGCTGTGCAAATCGAACCGGCAGCGGTCATGTTTTGCGTCGACGCGGATGGCTGGTGACCGTACACAACGACGGTTGTCAGTAATGGATTCATCTCCGCGACGCGCGTCGCGGTCTGCTCCGGAGTGAGCTCGTCCGCTTCGGCGTCGAGCACCTCCACGGAAAACCCACGTTTGCGGACAAACGTCGCCATCAAACTCGCCCAAACGGGAGGTTCGATCGCTGACAGCGATGAGCCGAGGGATTGATAGATCTGCGTTCGATTTCCCGGATGGATAAGCAGCAGGTCCAAGTCGGTTTTACTCGGCATGATGGCCTTCGTTGTCCGGGAGCGCATTCAACGCACTGCACAGCTGCAAAATTTTTTCTTTTTCCAGCCCGGGATAATTGCCGATATAAAAGCCGTAAAAATGCACATGATTGACCGCCGGATATCTTTCGAATTCCGTATCGCCGAAAATTCTCTTTGCGTACGGTTGGCGGAGCTGATTGCCGCCACCGGACGTTCCGCGACGAAACTCGACACGAAGCTCGCGTAAGGTGGACATGACCCGTTCACAAAAAACTGGATTGGCTCTTTTGAGCACTAAGGTAAGCGCATAATTACAGCTTCCTCCGACGGCGAAATCAGTCTGATATTTGTCCGAATCGAGATGGTCGAGAAACAAGCGCAGGTTTTCCGCCCTGAGCTTGTTGTTCTGATCAAGCCGCTTCAACTGCGAACGACCAATCACGGCATTTATCTCGGTACTGCGAACGTTATAGCCAGGGAAGGCAAAGATAAAATCCGGATTCAAATCCGCATGTCGGCTGGAATAAGAGTTTTTCAGATCTCCGGACTTCGCCTCACGCACCATTCCATGCGAACGAAGCATGCGCACAGTTTCATACAACAGGGGTTCATTGGTGCAGATCATGCCGCCTTCGATGGTGCTCATGTGATGCGCATAGTAAAAGGAAAAATTTGCCATGAGCCCAAATGTGCCCAATTTTTGTCCTTGAAATGTAGCGCCGTAAGACTCGCAAACATCTTCGATCAGGCCGACACCGCGGCGTTTCAGCTCCGCGAGAAAATTTGCATCGAGAGCGTTGTAGCCGAGCACATGGGTCAAGAAAACCGCTTTTGTTTGCGGCGTAATTTTCCTGAGCGCCTGTTCCGTGTCCATCCCCAGCGTGCGCCGGTTGATATCCACAAAGATCGGCTTGAAGCCGCATTGAATCACAGATGCGATATCGGATACCCAAGTCAGAGTTGGGACAATGATTTCCCCGGTCCCATAGGTTTCTTTGAGAGCGGTAATGGTCAAGAGGTTTGCCGAGGAGCCGGAATTGACAAAAACGCTGTGTTCGACCCCGAGCCAGCGCGACCACTCTTGTTCGAAGGCTTCCACCTGGCTCGCCTGAGTAAGGATCGGCACCTCGGGTTGCAAAAAATTGACCAGCGCATCGACATCCGTTTGCTGGATGTTGTTTCGCATCAGCGGCCAATTTAAATCTTCTCTGCAGCTCATGAAGCTAGAAGGGTCCGCGGAACTGGATCTCCTGAAGATCGACGCGTTGTTTGGGCATCCAGCCGTTATCGCCTCCTCTGACGAGATCATAGACGGCGGAAGCAATGGTGGTGGCGTTGGGATAATAAAGATTCTCCAGGATTGGAGTCGGCGGACAAGTCACCGGTGCAAATCCCAACCGACGCACCAACACTGGCCGGATTTGTTGTAAACGTTCGATGACCAGCGCGACAATTTCAGCGCTCGCGCCACAGGTGACCCAGCCATTATCGACAACACACAGCCGACCTGTTTTGCGCACCGATTCGACAATCGTATCGATGTCCAAGGGACTCAACCAGATCGGATCAATGACCTCTGCATCAATACCAGCGGATGCCAGATAGCTCCGCGCATGGAGACATTCGATCTGCATGTAGGAGATTCCGACGAGTGTCACGTCGGAGCCGCTTGCGGTAATCCGTGCCTTGCCGGGCGCGACCGTATACGAGGATTCCGGCACCGGGCCGCGTTGAAAATGCAAGATACGATGCTCCACATACATTACCGGATCGTTGTCACGGATGGCCTGAATCAAACAGCCTTTCGCATCGTACGGTGTCGTCGGCGCCGCCACTTTGAGTCCCGGCACATGCATGAAAAACGAATACAATCCTTGCGAGTGCTGCGCCCCCTGTCCCCAGCTCTTGCCGATCATCGAGCGCACCACAATGGGCACCTGCGCTTGCCCGCCATACATATACCGACTCTTGGCTGCGATGTTGATGAGTTGGTTCATCGCCAACATCAGAAAGTCCATGCGAATATGAACATGAACCGGGCGCAAGCCGGCCAAAGCGGCTCCAACGGCCACTCCGGTCATGGCATCTTCTGAAAGCGGCGTGCCGAACACTCGCTCGGGGCCAAATTTTTCCAACAATCCGCGCGTCGTACCCTGGATCGCTTTCGGATCATCGACGTCTAAGCCAAACAGAATCACCGATGAATCGCGCGCCATTTCCTGCTCGGTTGCTTCCCGCACGGCATCGACGTACGACAGCTCGCGTTCGATTTCACCCGTCATAAACGTCCGTGTAAAGCTCCGACGCCTCGGGCCACGGGCTTTGCTCCGCGAAAGCAAAAGCATCTTTGATTTCAGCTTCCACTTCCGTTTCGATGCGGCGCCGCTCTGCCGGATCGAGGTGAGCGCGTAATTGTTCGATCGGATCGGTTCTTAACCAAACATCAGCTTCTTCTCGCGTCCGGTAGCCGAGCTGAAAATCGTCGCTGGGCCCCACGTGCTCTTTGAGCCTGTAGGTCAAACATTCGAAAAAGAACGGACCGGAACTCCCGGCCCGGAGCTGGCCGACAGATTCGCTGATGCATTCATAAATGCGCTGCACGTCGTTATTCGGGATCTGCTCTGCCGGCATGCCCTGTCCCCGAGCCCGCTCGCAAATGTTATCGAGCTTCTGACGCTTCGACTGATGTGTGTGAATCGCGTAGCGGTTGTTTTCGCAAACAAAGACAATCGGCAGCGCTTTCAGTGCCGCGAAATTTAGACTCTCGTAAAAAACGCCTTCGTCCACGGCGCCGTCGCCGAAAAAACTTGCCACCACCGAATCCTTGCGCTGCAATTTGACAGCATAGGCAAACCCCACAGCCTGAGGAATCGTCGTGCCGACCACGGCTGAAGCTCCCATCACTCGCGCCCGGGTGTCAATCAAATGCATCGAGCCGCCCTTGCCTTTGGCACAGCCATCAGCTTTGCCGTAGAGCTCAGCGATCATCTGACGCAGATTTCCCCCTTTGGCCAAATACAATGCATGGCTTCGATAACTGCCGAACACCACATCGTCAGCACGGAGTGCTTCACAAACGCCAACGGAAACCGCTTCCTGGCCGATCGAAAGATGCACCGGGCTCTTTATTTTGTCGCTCGGGTAAACCGCGGCAATTTCCTCTTCGACCCGGCGAATCCGGTATAAAGCCCTATAAAATCGCGCTTGCATCTCGTTTTCTAATCGCCCCTTCGTGCACCAACCACTGGTAAGTTCGGATCAAACCGTCTTTCAGCGAAGTTTTCGGTCGCCAGCCCATTTTTTGCAGAAGGCTCGAATCGAGAAGTTTGGCCGGCATACCATCGGGCTTGCTCCGATCGAACACCAGATTTCCTGCAAAACCGACAACCTCGGCAATGATCTCTGCCAGTTCCCGGATAGACCAATCTGCGCCGACGCCGATGTTTACCGGGTCAGCTCCGTCATAATGCTCCATGAGAAAGACGCACGCGTCGGCCATGTCGTCGGCGAAGATGAATTCTCGACGCGGCAAGCCGCTGCCCCAGATGACCACTTCACTTCGGCGAGAGATTTTCGCTTCGTACATTCTCCGCATCAGCGCTGCAATCACATGGGAATCTTCCAAGCTGAAATCATCACCGGGACCGAAAACATTCGCGGGAATCGCTGCGATAAATTTCGCCTGAAATTGCTGCTGATACGCGCGGCATAAATACAGTCCGGCTAGCTTGGCGATCGCGTAGGACTCATTGGTCGGCTCTAATCCGCCGCTCATCAGCGCTTCAACCCGCATCGGTTGCTCGACAAGTTTGGGATAAATGCAGGAGCTTGCAAGGTACAATAACTTCCGCGTCCCATGACGTCGGGCGCTCTCGATGACATGGCAGTTCACGAGCAGATTATCGAGCATGAGATCGGCGGGACGTTTTTGATTCGCGCCGATTCCACCCGAAACACCGCCGATGAGAAAAACGAGCTCCGGCCTGACGCGCGAAAAAAAGCCGTCAACGCGATTGAAATCTCGCAGCGCAACCCAACCGAGAGGATCGCTGATGATTTTTTCGCATCCCAATTGGATTAACGTGTTGTGTACCGATGAGCCGATCAGTCCGTGATGGTCAGCGATATAGACGCTCGCCTGAAGATCCATTGCGTGTTCGAAAGAACCGGACGCGGTCGGCCGACGTTTTCGTCAAACCCTCGCCCGCACAATGGGCGACAGATTTGTGGCCTCGCCCAAAAAATTAAACTCCTGCGAAGCGCGCAATTTTTCCTCCGCGGAGTAATCTCTCTCCGGTTCAAAGAAAATAATCTGGCTGCCGGAGAATTCAAAATGAAAGGGAACGTTGATGAGATTCTTCAACCCGGCGCGCACTCTTTCTTGCTGTGACGGCGGGACAAACAGTAACATAAATCCGCCACCCCCGGCGCCGAGCAACTTGCCACCCAGAGCCCCGTTTGCAAGCGCGTGACTGTAAAGCTCATCCACGTAAGGATTGGACACTTCGGGACTCAAGCTCCGCTTCGCTTCCCAAGCTTCATGAAGCAGGGCGCCGAATCCGGCGATATCGCGCCCATTGTTAAGGACGGAGATACCCTCATCCACAAGATCTTTCATGATCCTTAACTGAGAGAGTTTGCCTTTCTCACTGGTAATATAACTTGCGGCGATTTCGGACGCGGTTCGCTCGATGCCGGTATAAAACAGCATTAAATGGGAACTGAGCTCCTGCAAACGATCTGCAGAAAGTGTCACGGGCGTTACTGAAATTTCCCCGCTCTGGGAAAAAACAATGTGATTAAATCCGCCGAAAGCAGCCAATACCTGATCCTGAGATCCGACGGTCTCTCTGAGCACCTCCTGCTCGATGCGAATGCCTTCCATAGCCAGCTGGCGCTTGCTCGGCATGAATCCCTTCAGGGCGTGCAAGGCGTGCAGTAAGCCCACCGTGAAAGACGAGCTCGAGCCCATGCCGCTTCGCGCCGGCAGATCGCCGTCATGATGGATCTCAACACCACGATCGATGCCCAGGTAACGCATGACTTCGCGCACCGCCGGATGGGCAATTTCGTCTACGGTTTGGCAATTCTCGATATGCGAATAAACCACGCGAATGCGGTGCTTAAAAAATGGCGGAAGATAGCGGCAGGTGAGATAGCAGTACTTATCGATCGTCACGCCGAGCACCGTGCCGCCATGATCCAGATACCACGATGGGTAATCGGTACCACCGCCAAAAAATGAGATCCGAAAAGGAGTTCTACTGATGATCATGATCGGAACTCCGTTCTGTTGGCGCCCAGTGGCGTATAATGCGAGCCGCCGCCAACAAATCGTCGACAACGAAATCAGCCAAGCTGCCCTGTGCCGCTTCCACCCCAGCACCGTATCCCGTCCGCACCAGAAAGGTCACCGCTCCTGCGTTACGTCCCATCTCGACATCAGACGCCTTATCTCCGATAACAATACTGTGCTCGGGAGTGAATCCCAGATCGGTTGCGGCTTTTTGGAACAAGCCAAGCCTCGGCTTGCGGCAACCGCACTCGTCCTCGGGCCGATGCGGACAGGTGTATATTCCGTCGAGCCGAACTCCCGTTTCGGCAAGCAACTGCTCCAGGTGTGCGTGAATTTCTTGCAAGACGCCGGCGCTAAAGAATCCCCGGGCAATACCGGATTGATTGGTAATCACGACTAAGCTAAACCCCATTTTCTTCAGCTCTCGGAGGGCAACTCCCGCGCCGGGGATTAGCCTCACCCCCGCCGAATCGGAAAGATATTCTCGCTCTTCAATGATCGTCCCATCTCGATCCAACACCACGGCCGGCCTCTCTACCGCTGTCGTGCCAACCTTAAAAAATTGTTCCGCGCTGGAAAAAGCTTCCGGAGTCCCGATGTCGAGGAAATGCGCTCGGCTATAGTAACCATAAAGTCCCCGTCCAGTCCAATCTGGGAACACGTCATGTTCCAAGGAAACGTTTTCTCCCTCCGGTATGCTTGCCAGGATTTCATGGCTTAGGAGATAAACTCCAGCGTTGACCCAACCCGGTCCTGAGGACTGTTGCTTCTCCAAAAAACTTGTAATGCGGGCTTCCTCATCCAGTTTCACACTTCCGTAACGTTCGCTGGATAGCACGCGGGAAAGAGCCATACTTCCGGCGGCGCCACGGTCACAATGCCAGCGCACGTAACATTCCAAATCGATTCCACAAAATGAATCCCCATTCAGCACCAAAACCGGATCGGAGGTGATTTGCGGCAGCGCAAATTTTAGCGCACCGGCCGTACCGAGGGGATTTGGCTCCTGCGAATACCGGAGCCGAAGCGAACCGTAGTGTTCCCCGAAGACTCGATAGATCTGCTCGCCTAGATATCCGCTACACAAGACAACCGAACGGCAGCCAGCAGCGACGAGTTGCTCAAAAAGATACGCAAGAAACGGCCGCCCACCCACTTCGGCCAACACTTTCGGCCGGTCGGAGACAACGGAACGCAGACGCGTACCGAATCCTCCCGCAAGTACGGCGGCCGTGATATCAGACAGATCCGCGCTCGGCGTAAGGCTGGAAGATGCCATACGCCTAGGCGTTTTTGAACTGGCTGCGCCCCATCATCCGATAGCCCTTGAGCAATTCGACAATCCCTTCGTCGAGCGACCGCTTCGCCTCAAAACCGGCTTCACGCAGCCGTTGGTTCGAGACGATGTAGTTACGCTTGTCGGGATCTGATCCGACTTCGGCAAAATGAATGTAAAATTTGGGCACATGCTTCTTGATGCTCAAGGCGAGCTCTTGCTTCGACAAATTAGCCGCATCCAGACCGGCATTATACGCACGGCCGGCCATCCTATTCGAATTTTCGATGCAATAAAGGAAACAATCCGCGACATCCCGTATATGAATATAGTTTCTCTTGAAATCTTTCTCGAAGATGACGAGGTAGCCATCGGTGGCCGCGGCATAGACGAAATGATTCACCAGAAGATCAAGACGCATCCGCGGCGACATGCCAAAGACGGTCGCGAGTCGCAGTGTGACCACATTCGGGCTCTGCAAGAGTTCTTGTTCGGCCTGAGTTTTCGTTTGGCCGTAAAGCGATATCGGCTCCAGAGGCGTTTCTTCGGTACAGAAAACATCTCCGGTCTTTGTGCCGTAACCGCTGTTCGTAGTCGGATAAACGATCAGCTGTCCCGAGCTCCGGACGCGGTTGAGAAGCCGAATGGCTTCGAGATTCACGGAACGGGCCAGCAGGGGATCGCGATCGCACGCCGGCGCTCCCACGATCGCCGCCAGAGGAATGAGCGCATCAGCGTCCTTGGCAAGCCCGCCGACGACAGAGTTGTCCCGAGCGTCGCCATGGACAAATTCAAAGCGCGGGTTGGCACAGAGGTGAAACAGACTATTCTGCTGATAAAGCAGGCTGTCGAGGACGGTTACATGATGCCCAGCATCGAGGAGCCGCTCACATAAAACCGAACCGAGGTAACCAGCGCCACCTGTGACAAGAATCCGCAGGGTCATAACCAGTTAGGCGAGAAAAATTCAGTCCTGTATAGCACACCTTTATCGGCTCGCCAATTGACGAGCAGCACAGGGACGCCAATCAGGGGGTTTTCTGGGTTTGAGGCCGATGATCTCCCTAGTGGTGCCCGCGATTTTTTTTTGGTAGTAAACTTAAGACTCTACCGACTCGAAGTTTGGCTTTTTGTCGCATCGGAAGACTACTTTGGCACCCACAATTACCGTCATCATACCCACGAAAAACCGCTGCGAGCTGATTCGGGAGCTCCTGAACAGCTTGGAAAAAGTGCGCGGCCTCACGCGCGTACAGCCGAAGATCATCGTGGGCGACAATGCCTCCACGGATTCGACCGCAAAAATGTTGGAAACGCGAAAAGCCACGTTTCCCACGGAATTGATCCCGTTGAGCATCAGCTCTCCAGGAAAATCCGCCGTTTTAAACCAAGCCATACGCCGATCAACCGCTGAAGTCGTGGCTTTTTTGGATGACGATGTCATCGTGGACTCGTCTTGGTTGGAGGAAATCGAAGCTTTTTTTCAAGGCAATCCAGCGAGTCATGTTGGACAAGGCAGCATTCGGACTGGAGTGGAAACCTCACCCGACCCGGAAATCCGGCGCCTACTGCAGCGCTATCGCACCATTCCCCAACTGGAGTTTTCCAGCAATGTCGGCGATCTGCACTCTTTGAACGGCGCCAACATCGCTATTCGACGCGCAGTGTTCGACCGCGTCGGGTATTTCGATGAGCGACTCGGTCCTGGCGCGTCGGGAACGTCCGAAGACGTCGAGTTGGCGCAGCGTATCCGCAAGGCCGGGATGAAGATCGCTTATATGCATCGCGCGATCGTTTACCACCGAGTCGACCGCGAACGACTCACGGAAAAATATTTTAAGCAGACCCATTGGCGTCAGGGCGCCAGTCGATTCCTGATGAAAAGGCGCAGCTCCGCGGAAATCATCTACAATTTGATCCGCGCGTCAGGCCAGTATGCCTACTTCACGCTATTCGGGAAAGAGCGCGACCGCTATCGGAGCAAGGGCCGCATTTACCACTATCTCGGTATGATGGATGCCAAACGGAATCAGACCGAACCGCAATAACCACGAAAGACATTCACTTATCCAAAGAACTCCTGGTGTTGCCTAACCCGAGTAAGGCAAAGTTAAAACCAAAGCTGGTTTTCGCCGGATTAACATTGTGGTTGACGCCCAGCGTCGCCGTCCAGCATTCACAAAAAGAAAGAAATTTGGTGCTGGCGCGAAATCCGATAAATTTGTTATCCAGGACATCGTAGGTGCTGGAGAAATTAATCAGCAGGTGGTCCGTGATCCGATACAGCGTGCTCGCATTGAAATTGCCCACTGTGTCCTTGGTAATACCTTGAGGATTATCAAGTGGACACCGCGGATCTGTCGGGTTGCGTGTACAGTTGGCGGGGGCATCGAGATTGATATTCGCATTATCGGCAAGAAAGCTATTCGTCCCTTTACGCAAAAACTGATAGCTAATGCTCGCCGAATTTGGTCGGCTAAAATCGAGATCCAGACTGCGGTGCAGGATTGGCCGGGGATCACTTACAGTAAACGCCAGTCGAGCTTGGCTGACATTCCAGGCACCGGGATTAATTCCGCCATCAAAAGTAACATCTAAGGGAAAGTACGATACCGGCACCAATTTCGTATTGATATCGATATCCGTTAAGCTATCTGCGCCCTTGCGCGCTGCGTTGATGTCATAACTCATCGCCAGCCGCACAGAGGCCATTTGCCGAACGTCACCGATGACGGGAGTAAGGGATTCCACGTTGCTCTCTTCTGGAGGCGGCGCCAGGCCACTGATCGCTTTTCCCCAGAAACGATTGGTCAAAGCGAAAGTAAAAACATTGCGGCGGTTGACCCGGTCGACCTCATCCATAATTGGAATGTTGCTCTGATTCACCCCTGGTATAAAAAGATAGCTGATTTCCGGCTCGAGCACATGTTTGATGCGGCTCAATCCCAAGGCGTTAAAAGCGAAAACGCGACTTACGGCGGTACCCACATTCCACCGGAGTTCGACGAGTTCGCGCGCCACGTTGTGGTCCGATGAACCAGCTGGTGGTGGCGAATAGAGATGATAGAGGGTCGCCCGCGGCGCCGCGCTGACAGCACCGTAGAATCGAGAGCCGAGCTGAAACGGCAAGACCGCTTCCGGTCTTAAATCCCAGCGCAAGCCATCTCCGGTCTGCGGCATCGAGGCATTGACGCCTTGACTGCGCCAGTAATTGATGCCTTGGGCGCGCCAGCGAAACTCCAGCGGAAAATTTGGCAAGAAGCGCCGGCCCCAGAACTCTATTTCTGGCGTCCGCTGCATCGTTGTGCTTTGGCTCTGGATAAAGTCCTGATAAAAAGCATAGTCTCCCTTGAGAAATGTATCGCCCCAATTTCTAAACACACCGAAATTGGATTTGCCGAAGCGGCTGCGCCGGATATTCGACTCTATATTGCCGGGCAGATCGAATCGATCGACCAATGCGCGCGTGAACAACGTGTCTGAATATGCGGCAATGTCACTGAACGTGAGCCAATCATTGGGCGTGGGATATCGATGGCTACTGATAATATTCCAGCGGTCCTGGGGAATAGTCGGATTCGCGATGGTTTTATCGACTACGTCAGCATCCGCATTTTTTCTCCATGTTTCGTTGAAATACGAGCCGTCAATGCGAAAATCCGAATCCCGGTCAATTTTGGTTCGTAGCTCGCCGAGAAAGCCGTACCGGGCGCGGGTCTCGATATCAAGATTAACCGTCGAATCCGTACTCTTCGACATCGCCCAGTAGAAAGGCTGCAGATATCTGAATCCGTCTTTGGACGATTGACCAACCTGGGGGAAAAGAAATCCGGTTTGTCTCTCTGTCCTGAGCGGAAAAATCCCGTACGGCACATAGAGGACCGGCACGTCGAAGACGTAAAACCAACCGTTCTTGACCGTGCCCACGCCTTCAAGATCAAGATTCATCTGTTCTGCGTAAAACTTCCACGAAGGCGCGCCGGTTTCGCACAAGCAGGTGGTAAAGAATCCATCGTCCACATGGTAGCTCTGGCCGCCAAGCTTTTGTAAACGGCTCCCCGACATGCTTATGTGCCCATCTTCCAGGAACAAATCACCGTTTTGAATCTCGCCGGTTTCTTGCTCCATGTTCATTTGGATGGAATCGGCGGATTTCACTTTCCACTCCGGATCATCGACCGTGACTTTACCCTTGGCTTCGACATCTTGGGTAGTGCGGTTCATCCGCACCTCATCGGCCTTCAAGGTCGTTAGATCGCGCTTCAGTTCCACGCTTCCAGTGGCCTCGATGTTATTCGAACCGTCCGACGTCGAGAGCTTGTCCGCGGTAACGTTAATTTCGCCGGTGCCGCCCTGAGTACGCGGGGTAGTAAGCTGTGCGGTGCGACCCTCGGCAGCCATTGCGGCTGCGATGCCCAACGCCAAAAAAGCTTTTTTCAGGATCATCGGACTACGCCGGCGAAACAGCGTCGCCCGAACTGAACGATTTGGACAACCGAGGCCGTACCTCGCCGAGCAAGTAGAGTGAGCCGGCAACGACCAGGATGTCATCCGGCTGCGCACGGTCGAGCAGCGCGGCGAGAGCGGTTTGCGAGTCTTGGATCACGCGGCTCGGGATCGGTACTGGGATGTTTTTGGCCAATAGCTCTGGATCGGCGCTCCGCTCCATGCTGACCCGGGTGAAAATCATTTCATCTGCGAGCTTGGCCAACATTTCCAGCATCAGCTGCCATTCTTTGTCGGCCATCGTGGCAAACAAAAGCTTGATCTTTCGCCCCTGCCGCAACTCGATCAACGCATCGGCAAGGGCGCGCACGCCTTCGGGATTATGCGCACCATCCAGAATCACCAAGGGCCGCTCCGAAATAACTTCCAACCGGCCCGGCCATCGCACGGTCTCCAGGCCATACCGAAGGGCCGCCTGCGGCACTGGAAAATGCTCATTCACCAGTTCCAGTGCTGCCAAAGCCAACGATGCATTGGCAAGCTGATGCCGGCCTCGAAGCGCCAGAGCGAGACCAGACAAATTTTGTTTTATGCCTATATAGTCGAAGAGGCGCTCATTTTTCAACAAAAAACTAAAACTCGTGCCAAGAAAATAAGCCGGCGACTCTCGCAACCGGGCGATCTCTTGTAAAACTTCGGTGACTGGCTCGGATACCTTACCGCAGATAACCGGTATTCGAGGCTTAATAATGCCGCCTTTCTCGCGCGCAATGGACAATTCATCCGGTCCCAGATAAGCCTCATGATCTTTCGCAATTGTGGTGATAACCGAAACCAACGGGGTAACGACATTCGTGGCATCGAGTCGCCCACCCAAGCCGACCTCGACGACCGCCACATCGACGCGGTTGCGCGCGAAGTAGATAAAAGCCATGACGGTAATGAATTCAAAAAAAGTGAGCGGCACATTCGCCTCGGCGGTACGCTGCCAAATCTCGTCGGCGAATGAGACGACTTCGGCTTGGGCAATCTCTTCGTGGCCGATGCGAATTCTTTCTGTGAACGACTCGAGATGGGGCGAAGTATAAAGCGCCGTTCGATAGCCGGCCTGCTGCAAAATATTATGGAGCAGCGCCGCCGTGGAGCCTTTGCCGTTGGTACCTGCGATGTGTAACGAGGGAAACTGGTTTTCGGGATGGTTGAAGAGGGCTAGGGCCTGGCGCATTCGGTCCAGGCGCAGGTCAATGATCCCCCCGCGTAAGTTGAAAATCTTCTCCAGAGTCTCAAAATATCGTTCCATGCCGCATCGGATCTGCGCCTTGAACGGCGATTTTTTGACGTGCAGACCAGACCCACGCTAGGCCAGACGCGCGGCTTGCCGCAAAGCGCGTTTCAGCTGAGCCACAAAGGCCCCGGCTTGCTTTGCTTTTTTTTTCCTATCCTGGGTCTTCTCGATTCGTTCCACGAGCGCGCTGCCAACTACCGCGGCGTCGGCAAACCCGGCAATCCAGGCCGCTTGCTCCGGGGTGGAAATCCCAAATCCGACACCTATCGGCAGCGACGACTCACGGCGTACCCGCGCCACTTGGGCGCGCAGCTGATCGTCAAAAGAGCGGCGTGCTCCGGTGACACCCGTGACTGAAACGTAGTAGATGAAACCTCGACTCGCCCGCGCCACCTGTTGGATTCGCTTGGCATCGCTTGTCGGCGATAGCAAAAAAATCAAATCGAGCCCGAAAGCATCGGTCCAATGCTTTAGCTCGGCGCTTTCCTCTGGGGGCAGATCGACGCACAATACCCCATCCGCGCCGGCGTGCGCCGCCTCGCGCGCAAACTTTTCCAGACCAAGACGAAAAAAAGGATTGTAGTAACCAAACAATACGACAGGCACGTCGAAGCTCGCACGAAACCGTTTTACCAGGCGGAAAATCGCCGGCAACGAGACCGGTCGCTTTAGCGCGCGCTCCGATGAGCGTTGAATGGTCGGCCCATCGGCGGTGGGGTCTGAAAACGGAATGCCGAGCTCGATGCAATCTGCGCCAGCCTCGGCCAGCGCTTTCATGATTTCCAGCGTGATGTCGAGGTCAGGATCACCCGCCGTGATAAAAGGGATCAATGCGGTTTCGCCGCGTTGTTTGAGTTCGGTAAACTTCTTCCCGATGCGGTTCATCGTCTGCAGTTTCTGTTCACGCTTCAACATAGCCAACGAGGAGACAACATTACGGCTATAACTCTGGGGTCCTGACATTGAACCTTGAACGTTGAACTTTTGAAGCCTCTTTACAGTTTTACTCCAAGATATTCACCCACCGTCATCATGTCCTTGTCACCTCTCCCCGAAAGATTAACGATGACGACCTGTCGGCTGGTCAACCGCCGCGCAACCTTGGCCACGGCGGCGATTGCGTGCGCGCTTTCGAGAGCCGGAATGATGCCTTCGACTTCGGCGAGCAGCTTGATCGCGGCGATCGCGTCACGATCGGTGGCCGAAGCAAATTCGACTCTCCCGGAATCACGCAAATAGCTCAACTCCGGACCTACACCAGGGTAGTCCAAACCCGCCGCGATTGAGTGAGTCTCGGTAATTTGTCCACGATCATTTTGCAGTACGTAGCTCTTGCTGCCGTGCAAAATTCCCACCGCGCCGCCCTGAATCGACGCGGAGTGCTTCCCCGTCGGAATGCCGTGTCCAGCCGCTTCGACGCCAAGCATTTTGACGCCGCGATCGCGTACGAACGGATAAAATAAACCCATGGAATTACTTCCGCCGCCGACGCAAGCCACTAAATAATCTGGCAGTCGACCCTCTTTTTTCAAAATCTGCCGGCGCGCTTCCGCACCGATGACCGATTGAAAGTCGCGCACCATCATGGGATAGGGATGTGGCCCGGCCACCGATCCGATCAAATAGTACGTACTCCGCACATTGGTCACCCAATCCCGCAGTGCCTCGTTCATTGCGTCTTTAAGTGTTTGGCTTCCCGCCTCCACCGCTCGCACCTTGGCGCCGAGCAGCTTCATGCGAAACACATTCAGCGCTTGGCGCCGGATATCTTCCTTGCCCATAAAAATCTCACAGGTAAGGCCAAAGCGCGCGGCCACGGTGGCCGTTGCCACGCCATGTTGCCCCGCGCCGGTCTCGGCAATAATGCGCTGCTTACCCATGCGCCGGGCGAGTAAAATCTGACCGATCGTATTGTTGATCTTGTGCGCGCCGGTATGACACAAGTCTTCGCGCTTGAGGTAAATCTTTGCCCCGCCGATCTGTCGGGTCAGTCGCTCAGCAAAATAAAGCGGCGTTTCTCGTCCGACATATTCGCGCAGGTATGACTTAAATTCCTTGCGGAACGAGGGATCCCGGCGCGCTTTGGCGTAAGCTGCTTCGAGCTCCGCCAGTGCGGGCATTAACGTCTCAGCGACATAGCGTCCGCCGTACGGCCCGAAGTGGCCGCGCCGGTCAGGCACCCTTGGCAGCAATGATAAATTCTTTGAGTTTCTCATAATCCTTTACGCCGGGCCGCGCTTCCACGCCGCTACAGACATCGACGGCGAAAGGATGAACGCGCTTGATCGCCGCGGCAACATTTTCGAGACAAAGTCCACCGGACAGAATAAGCTTGCTGGCCTCAAGGCCGTCAGCCCACTCCCACGGGAATGCCGCGCCGGAACCTCCGTAACCAGGAGACCACGAATCAAGTAGATAAAAATCGGCCGGAAAATGGCTGAGCGCCATAAGTGACGACCTTTCTTTCAGGCGAAAGGCTTTGATGACTTTGACCCCCCAGCCGAAGCAATATTCCGCGTTCTCTTCGCCATGAAATTGTGCCGCGAGATATCTTGGCCGTCCGCTGGCGAGCTGGGCGCGCGCGATCACATCGGAAACGCTTTCTCTCGGTTCGTTCACGAACAGCGCCACATTGAACGAGTCCGCCGGCAAGCGTTGGATAATTTCTCTGGCCTTTTGCGGCGTGAGAAAACGCGGGCTCGGCGGATAAAAATTGAAGCCAAGCATGTCCGCGCCGAGCTCTAACGATTTTTCCGCATCAGCCAAGCTCGTAATGCCGCAAACTTTGATCTTGACGCTCATAAAGCGCGTAAGTCTAGCTTTTAGACCGGAGTAGCTCAGAAAGTTTTGCGCCTGGATCTGGAGCGCGCATCAAAGACTCGCCGATCAAGAATACATGAACGCCTAGTTTCTCAATCCGCCGAATGGCATCAGGGCTGTCGATGCCGCTCTCGCACACCACGACGGCGTTCGGAGGTACGAGCGGGGCCAGCTGCTCCGTGGTCGAAAGGCTCACCTCGAAGGTATTGAGATCACGGTTGTTGATGCCGATCACTCGCGCGCCAGCGGCGACCGCGGCCTCGAGCTCGTTTCCGCTATGGACTTCGACAAGCACGTCGAGCGACAGCGCCTCTGCCATTGCGCGTAATTCCCGAATCAAGCCAGGTTCGAGCAGCGCCGCGATCAGCAGCACGGCATCAGCGCCGTAACTCTTCGCCTCGACGATCTGATAGGGATCGAGAATAAAATCCTTGCGTAGTAGCGGCAACTCAACCGCCGCCCGCACCTGTTCCAGATCTTGCAAGCTGCCCTGAAAAAACCGCTCTTCGGTCAGCACCGAAATCGCAGCCGCGCCATGCGCCGCATAATTCTTCGCAATCTTTACGGGGTCGAAGACGGCGCGAATCAAGCCTTTGGAGGGCGAAGCCTTTTTGATTTCGGCAATAATATACCGCCCATCCTGGGTCAAGCTCCGCGCGAACCCTCGGGTCGCGGCTTTGAAAAGCGGCCGATCCCGCAACGTAGCGATCGGCACTTTGCTCCGTCGGCGTTCAATCACACCTCTGACATGCTCAGCAATGGTGGCCAGAATCTCAGCCATGGTGAGGTCCGGATTCGCTCTGAATAGAGCGATTGCGTCGTCGTTGGAGCGCGGCGCGGCGCATCGCTGTCCGCCCACTAAGCCGCATTGGTGAGCTCAATCAGCTGGGCAAGTTTTTTGCGTGCGTTCCCCGAATCGATCGACTCTGCGGCGAGCTTCATCCCATCTGGGATCGTTGCGGCATTTCCGCTGATATACAAAGCAGCGCCGCCGTTGAGCACAACCACGTCCCGAGGCGGACCTTTCTTGCCGTCCAACACCGCCCGCAGGATGACCGCGCTCTCTTGGGGATTGCCGCCATGCAACTCTTCCAGGCGACAGCGCTTAACACTGAATTGTTCCGGCTCGATCACATACTCTTTGACCTCGCCGTCGCGCAACTCGGCGATCTTGGTGGGCCCGCACAGGGAAATTTCGTCTAGACCTTCCAGCCCATGCACCACCATCGCTCGCGCACTGCCGAGATTCCTGAGCACTCGCGCGATCATCTCCACCATTTCGCCACTGTAAATGCCAATCAGCTGGTGCGTCGCCATGGCCGGATTCGTCAGTGGGCCTAAAATGTTGAAGATCGTGCGAATCCCAATTTCTCGCCTCGGCTGCACCGCATATTTCATCGCTTCATGAAGCAATGGGGCGAAAAGAAAACCAATGCCGATCTCCGCGATGCATTGTTCCACCCGCTCCTTGGGGGCATCGACCTTGACGCCTAAGGCGCCCAGAACGTCGGCACTACCCGACTGACTTGAAACCGAGCGGTTGCCATGTTTGGCGACATTGACGCCCGCGCCGGCGAGCACGAAAGCCGTGGTCGTCGAAATATTGAATGTACCCTTCTGGTCTCCTCCCGTGCCGCAGGTATCGAGCACCGTTTTTCCCGCAACATTGACCCGGTGCGCCTTCTCACGCATGACCCGCGCCGCGCCCGTGATTTCGTCGACGTTCTCTCCCTTCATTCGAAGCGCCGTCAAAAACGCCGCGACTTGCAGCGGTGACGCCTCGCCGGTCATGATTTGATTCATGACATCGACGGTTTCCGCCTCGGAGAGGCTAATGCCATTGACCAATCTTTCAATCGCTTCGCGGATGCTCATGCTGCTCATGTGCGTCATTTGCTCGTAACAAAAGCTTTCGGGAAATTTTCCTTGTTGCGAAGCGCCTCCAATGCCTTGTCCGCCTCATCGCGCGACGTATAGCGACCCACGCTCACCCGGTACCAAGTCTTGCCCTGATTTTGGACCTCGCTGACGTAGGCGTTGTAGCCTCTATTTTTAAGCCGATCCGCGATCAATTTCGCAGAACGTTCGTCCGGATATGCGTTCACTTGCGCGCGCCAGTTCTTTCCCGGCTCCTGAGGCTCAGCATTCATCCGCTCGATCTTTTTTGCCGTGGCTTGCGTAAGCCCGATCTTTTCAGCTTTCTTTTCCGCGGTCCGAACGGGGACGATGGTCGACGCTGGGCCCGGAGTTTTTTCTTTGGCTTCTGCGCCATTGACGGGTTCAATCCGTTTTGATTGCTGCGGCTTTTCTTCCGCCGCGGCTTCCGTCGTCCTGACGGGACTCGGCAACGGGTCATTGAAGGTGATTTCATCGCGCGCCGTGGACGTGGATCCGGTGCTCGATTCTTGCACACCGGGTTTCACCGGGATTTTAACCAGTGGTTCTTCCTTTTTGACCAGCCGGTGTTCTTCTATGCCCTTGCCAACAAACATTCCAAGAAAAAAAATGATCACAGATGCGGCTGTAAATGCCGCTCCGAGCAAGACCATTTGTCCGCGGCTGAAATAGAAACGATTTTCCTTACCTCTGCGGTTTTCTGCCATGAACTTGCCTCGTTGCTGGCTCGGTCCCGGAGCCAGCTACTGCTCACCTTCTACCCGAGCGGCCATTTTCATCGGCGCGTCAACACCGAGGATTTCCAGCCCTCGCCGAACAGTCTTTTGCACGTTTTCAACCAATAATAGACGCGCACGGCTCAAATCGGCATCTTCGGTGATGACCCGGACGTGGTTGTAGTAATGATGAAAGTCTCCGGCCAGATCCAGGAGATAAAAAATCATTCGATGCGGCTCGAGTTCCCGCACGCTTTCTTCCAGGACGTCATTGAACTCGATCATTCTCCGAATCAATCCCAGCTCTTCGGCGAGCACCAATCGGTCAATCGGAACGTTGTCGCGTTGGTCCAGAGTAATCCCATTTCGCGCCGCCTGCTCAAAAATACTCGCGACCCGCGCGTGAGCGTATTGGACATAAAAAACCGGATTCTCGCTGGATTGGCGTTTCGCCAAATCCAAGTCGAAATCGAGATGGCTGTCCGCCTTACGCATCAAGAAGAAAAATCGCGCCGCGTCCCTGCCAACTTCATCCAAAACCTCTTCCAGTGAGATAAACTCGCCGCTGCGCTTCCCCATACGGACTGGCGCGCCGCCACGGGTGAGTTGCACCATTTGCACCAGCACGACCTGCAAAAGATTCGGATTGTAACCGAGTCCCTGCATCGCTGCCTTCAAACGCGGTACGTAGCCGTGATGGTCGGCTCCCCACACGTTGATCAATTTCCGAAAGCCACGCTGGTATTTATTTCGATGGTATGCGATATCGCTGGCGAAATAGGTGAGCTCACCGTCGCTTTTGACGACCGTTCGGTCCTTGTCATCGCCAAATTGAGTCGATTTATACCATTCGGCGCCGTCCTGATGATACAAAAGACCGCGCTGGCGCAAAAGCTCGAGGCACTCCGTGACTTCGCCGCGCTCGCGCATCGCCTTTTCACTGAAGAAAGAGTCGAAACTGATACCAAAATCGCTAAGCTGTCGCCGGATCACGTTCAATAACAGATCGCCGCCCGTTTCTTTAAAAAACTTCTGCGCGGCCTCTTGGTCATGCAAATACTTGTCGCCTTGCTGACCTCGAATCTCCGTCGCGATGTCTTTGACGTAATCACCCGGGTAGCCGTTTTGGGGAAAAGCAACGTCTTCCCCAAACGATTCGCGATAGCGCGCCATGATTGAGAGACCCAGATTGTCCATCTGATTGCCGGCATCGTTGACGTAATACTCGCGTTCAACGCTAAATCCGGCCGCTTCGTGTAAACGCGCCAGCACGTCTCCGATGACCGCCACCCGACCGTGGCCGACGTGAAGCGGGCCGGTTGGATTGATGCTGGCAAACTCAACTTGAATTTTTTCTCCATGGCCGAGATCGATTTGAAGATTTCGCCCTGATACGAGCTCGCGAAATTCGCGGTAGAAAAATTTCGGCGCGAAGCTGAAGTTCAGAAAACCAGGGCCGGCAATCTCTTGGCGCGCAAGGATTCCATCCGAATCATGCAAGTTCTTGAGCACAGCTTCGGCGATCGAGCGCGGCGGCCTTTTCGCGCTACGCGCCCAGACCATGGCAATATTGCTCGACAAATCGCCAAACTCACGCTGTTTTGGCGGTTCGAGAACGATCGGAGGGAGTTCGCTTGAGTTCAACCCCTCCGCTTTCGCGGTCTCTTCGACCGCACGGGCCAAAACTTCCCTGAGCTGGCTTCTCATCGGTGTCGTCCATTCGGCGCGGCCAGAAAGCGGCGCCACGGATCAATGAACTGAAATTTGCAGAAAAAGAGCGTTAGTACCCGGAATTACTTTAACGTAACGATTTCAGGCGCGCAAACAAAGCCGCACTGCGGGCGCCAGAGTTGCTCACATCCACGCTGTAAACGAGGCAGGTTTTATTTGAGCAATAGAAATCTCGCCGGAACGTTTTCCGTCAAGAACAGCGGTCCAGATCGGTAAAAGCGCACGCCTTCGGCATGTGCCGCTCGTGCTTGAACGACAATGACCGCCGGCGTGGGATCGTGACGGCGAGCGACGGATTCTGCCTCTTCCGCCGAAACGCTCAGGTGAACGTATTGCCGGTCGCGTGGCTTGAGGCCATTGCGGACCATCGACTGGGCCAGATCTCGGGCGGTGCCGTAATAAAGCTCATCCGGCGGTTGCACCGTTTGCTGTCCGAGGTCGACAGGGAAAGAGTGGCCGTAGGTAGCCCGAACTTTCTCGCCCGCGAGCTCGAACCGCTTTTTTTCCGAATCGACCACGACGGCGCGGATCTGCTCCTCGGTGACATCGTAGTAGCGCTCCTGAACCAATTGAACGATATCGCGCCAATCCACAAATCCACGCTCGTCAAAAACCAGAGGGTAATCCTGCGGCCGGTGGCGCAGTATATAAGTAAGAAATCGCGAAATCCGCTCGGGTGCCAGGCCCGCCATCCTAGCTAAAGCCCTCTCTTTTGGCCGGTGATCACGTCGTAAACATTGCACGCGATCCCAGTGGCTTCGTAGCCGTCCATGCCTGTTGCCTGCGCGATCGAAAACATCTGATACGCCAGGGCGACGAATGGCATGGGCATTTCCATTTCCCTCGCCATATCCAGACCGAAGCCAACATCCTTCGGCATCCAAGACTTGCGTGGCTTGTATTTTCGGCTCACGATGATTTCCATGATGCGGTCGATCGCGACCGAATCTTGCTGGGAATTTTTCAAGATCTTGCGAAATGTGTCTTCCGTTAAGCCGCCCTTTTTGAGCCAGGAGCAAATTTCCGCCAAGGTCAAATGCGTCACGGCGGCGAACATCGCCATAGCATTTTTAACCAACTTGGCATTGCCCAGCTCACCGACGTACAGGACCTTATTGCCCATGGCCTTAAATATCGGTTGGTGCGCGTCAAAAATTGCCTTGGACCCGGAAAGCCAAAGCGACAGTGTCCCGGCCGCGGCGGCTTCCTCGACCCCACCCGCCGAGCCATCCAGAATCGTCCAGCCTTTTTTCGACAACTCGGCATTCACTGCGATAATTGTTTTCTTGTCGATGCTGCTGAAATCGATCCACAGTTTGGCGCCGCTCGAGGCTTCGTGTAAGCCGCCTGCGCCTAGACCGACCGTACGCACCGCATCATTGTAAGGCAGCATCGATAGGACAATTTCCGCTGCCTCGGCCACCTCTCTGGGAGACTTCTTGAAAAGCGCGCCCTGGGTCTCCAGCCCTTTGGCCTGTTCACGCCGCAAATCATTGACGACCAGTTTGTTTCCCGCCTTGATCAAGTTTGCCGCCATCCCACTCCCCATGCCGCCGGTTCCAATGAATCCCAAAGTTTTCATTTCTCCTCCTGAACCAATCAATCGAGGATGCGGACTCCCGCCGGCCACAACACCAAGACAACCGTTTCACCTATGGCTCTCGGCGTATGCGCGGATTGGGCCGGCAAAAAAACCACGTCTCCCCTTTGATAGTCGCCGGTTTCGTCGGCGATTTTACCTTTCAGTACCAAGTAGAATTCTCCCCCGAGATGTTCATGCTTGAGGAATGCGTCCGGCGAGGCGTCCTCCCGGATTCGGTAAAGCACAAGCTCAGCATCCTTTTCGCGCGCAAGACGCGCCATCGAGAGGCCATTTCCGAAATCGCGCCATGAAAGTCGGTCCAAGGCCGCATCGTCGACCTCAAAGCTAAGGATATCGTTCAAGGATTTGCGCAGTACGTGCCCGGTTCGTTGATCCACGAGGGGGTTAATTATCATGAGGCGACAGCGAACAAAAGCATGTTCCCGCGCATTTTCGCCGTTCCCGGAACTAGTTTAACGATCGCAGACCAAAGCTGTTTCCGGTCAGCAAGTAAAAAAGAAAGGCCCGCGGAGTAATTTCTCGCGGGCCTTTTCAGTCCGGTCAGGAACGGGTGCTACGCCGCCGCTTCTTCCTGCTGTTTTTGCCGCCGACGCGCTCTTCGACCTTTCTTTGCGGCAGTTTTCCGAGCTTCCTTTTCGCCTTCCGCACCGACCAGCTCGATCAATGACATTTGCGCAGCATCGCCGCGGCGGATTCCAAGCTTGATGATTCGCGTATACCCGCCGGGCCGGTCTTTGAAACGCAGCGCAATCGTGTCGAAAAGTTTTCGCACCACCGCTTTATCCTGAACAATGCCGAGCGCTTGACGGCGTGCATGCAAGCTACCGCGCTTCCCAAGCGTAATCACGCGATCAACCCAACGGCGCAGCTCCTTGGCTTTGGGATCAGTGGTCTGGATCTTTTCCTCGCGCAGGAGCGCAGTGATCAGATTTCGCATGAGCGCCCACCGATGCGCCGAATTGCGGCTCAGCTGTCTTCCAGCCTTGAGATGACGCATGACTTATACTGGCTCCTTTTCAGCCGCGCGTTTACGCGCGTCGATTTCCTCTCGGGACGGAAAATGATCGATCTTCATGCCTAATTCGAGGCCCATTTCCTTGAGAATCTCTTTGATCTCGTTGAGCGATTTGTGGCCGAAGTTTTTCGTTCGCAGCATTTCCTGTTCGGTTTTTTGCACCAGCTCGCCGATGTACTTGATATCGGCATTTTGCAGGCAATTTTGCGAGCGCACGGAAAACTCGAGCTCGTCGACACTGCGAAACAGATTTTCGTTGAGTGGAACCGTCGGTCCGTCTTCCTTCCGTTCCGCGCGCGGTTCCTCCTGGAAATTAACGAAGATGCTCACTTGATCCTGGAGAATCTTAGCGGCATACGCCATCGCATCATCCGGTTTCACGCTGCCATCGGTATGAACTTCAAAGACGACCCGGTCGTAGTCGGTTCTTTGACCGACGCGCGCATTGGACACGGTAAAATTCACTTTTTGGATCGGCGAGAACACGGCATCGATAAAAATTGTGTCAACCGGCGCGCCCTCCTCCTTGTTGCGTTCCGCCGGCACGTAGCCCCGGCCAAGTTTGACCATCATTTCCATTTCGAGCTTCGCGTCGCGCGACAGTGTCGCGATTTTGTGCTCGGGATTCAGAACTTCGACGCTCGCGGGCGCGCTGATATCTTTGGCGTAAACAACCCCGGGTCCCTTGGCGTCGATGCGCAACGTCTGTTGTTCGCTTTCATTGAGCCGGAGCCGGATCTCTTTTAAATTTAAGATAATATCGGCGACATCTTCGGTCACGCCCGGCACCGTCGAGAACTCGTGCAAGATCCCTTTGATGCGCACTGCCACAATGGATGCACCCATGAGCGATGAAAGCATAATCCGGCGCACCGAATTGCCGATCGTCTGTCCGAAACCCCGCTCGAACGGCTCCGCGTAAAATTTGCCGTAATTTGAGGTCAGAGTCTTCTCTTCCACCTCCAATTGCTTAGGCTTAATCAAATCCGTCCAATGTTTATACATTGTAGACATAGCGTCTCCTCGGCTCGAACTCACTTCGAGTACAACTCGACAATCAGTTTTTCGTTGATCGGCATCGTGATATCGCTGCGCGATGGCAATAGCCTGATCCGGCCGCTTGCGGCTTCGCGGTCAACTTCCGCCCAATCGGGAATACCGCGCCGCTGTGCGCCCTCCATGGCGGCCTGCACGCGGCCGAGTTGCCGGCTCGATTCTTTGATCGAAACCGAGTCGCCTAGGCGCACGGTATAAGATGGAATATTGACCTTCCTGCCATTGACGAGCACGTGGCCGTGTCGGACCAAGGTCCGGGCCTCAGGGCGTGAACTCGCGAAGCCCAGTCGATAGGCGACATTGTCGAGACGCCGTTCCAGTAACGCGAGCAGCGTCTCGCCGGTAATGCCTTTGATCCGCGCAGCCTCGGTGAAAGTACGGCGAAACTGCTTTTCGAGCAAACCGTAAATCCGCTTCACCTTCTGCTTCTCGCGCAACTGAATGCTATATTCGGAAAATTTCGGTCTACCTTGGCCATGTTGTCCCGGCGGATAATTCCGCCGTTCGATGGCGCATTTATCCGTGTAACAACGCTCCCCTTTTAAAAAGAGCTTCAAATTTTCACGCCTGCAAAGTCGGCACACCGATTCGGTATATCTAGCCAAGCCAATCTCCTCCTGTAACTATTAGACCCGCCGCCGCTTCGGCGGACGGCAGCCGTTATGCGGAATCGGCGTCACATCTTTGATCAAACTAATATTGATCCCTGCCGATTGCAGCGCGCGCAGTGCCGATTCCCGTCCTGCCCCAGGACCCCGGACGAAGATCTGCACGCTCCTCAGTCCATGATCCATGGCTTTTTTTGCCGCGCTGTCCGCTGCCTGCTGTGCGGCGAAGGGCGTACCCTTACGCGAACCTTTGAATCCCATCGCGCCCGCGCTCGACCACGAAATGACGTTTCCCTGGTAATCGGTAATCGTGACGATGGTATTGTTGAAGGTCGAATGGATATGCACCACTCCTTCGGCGATGTTTTTTCGGCCGCGCTTTCGCCGCGCCGCACGCTCATTTGCCTTCTCCTGCGACTCGGCCTTCTGCTTCTCATCTGTGGCGTCTGCCATACTCGGGTCCTCTTAGCCTTTCGACGGCGCGGACTTCTTGCCAGCGACGGTTTTGCGCGGTCCTTTTCGCGTACGGGCATTGGTATGCGTGCGCTGCCCGTGCACCGGCAGATTTCTGCGATGGCGCTGCCCGCGATACGAGCCCATGTCGAGGTGCCGCTTGATATTTGCGGTGACGTCGCGCCTGAGATCACCTTCGACCTTATACTCCTGTTCGAGCACCTGGCGGATCTTGGCCGTGTCATCATCGCTCAAATCATCACTTTTTAAATCGAGCGAAACGCCTGCCTTCGCCAAAATCTCTCGTGACGAACTGCGCCCAATGCCATAAACATAAGTGAGCGCAACTTCCATTCGCTTGCTCTTGGGTAAATCTACGCCTGCAATGCGCGCCATTTTCTCCCCCTAGTTCCTAAAAAGCCCATTTTCGATTTTGGATTTTTGATTGAACCGCCAAATAGCACCAATCGAAAATCTGAAATCATTTAGCCTTGCCGTTGCTTGTGTTTGGTATTCTCGCACTGGATTCGCACAACGCCCTTACGGCGAATGACTTTGCATTTGTTGCAAATTTTTTTTACGGATGCCCGAACCTTCACGGCCGCTCCTCTCTAACGTTCGCGGAAAATAATCCTTCCGCGGGCCAGATCGTATGGTGAGAGCTCGATCTTTACTTTGTCGCCGGGAAGAATTTTGATGTAGTGCATGCGCATCTTTCCCGAAATATGCGCGAGTACCTTGTGTCCGTTGTCAAGCTCCACGCGGAACATGGCGTTGGGCAGCGTCTCCAGCACCGTACCCGTTACTTCGATGGCGTCTTCTTTTGGCATAGACAACCTGACTGCCGCGGCTCGCCGCGCTTTAGAGCTGACTCAGAATATAGGGTCCGTTCTTAGTGATCGCCACTGAATGCTCAAAATGGGCGGCCAAGCTTCCATCTTTGGTAACCGCAGTCCAACCGTCGTCCTTGATTTCAACTTCGTAACTGCCGGCATTGACCATCGGTTCGATCGCCAGGACCATTCCCTCTTTCAGCCGTAGACCGCGATCCGGCTCGCCGTAATTCGGCACCGGCGGTTCTTCGTGCAGCTTCTTACCGATACCGTGACCGACAAAGGCACGCACGACAGAAAACCCGGCACTTTCGGCAAACCGCTGCACAGCCGCGCCTAGATCACCCAAGCGCTTGCCCTCGTGCAGTTCCTGAATACCTCGATAGAGCGATTGTTCGGTAACGTCCATCAACCGCCGCGCTTCTTCGCTCACTTTTCCGACGCCCACTGTAATCGCGGAGTCGCCGTAAAAACCGTCATAAATCACGCCATAGTCCAAACCGATAATGTCCCCTTCATGGAGCGGCCGATTCGACGGAATGCCATGCACGATCTCCTCGTTGATGGAAGCGCACAAACAACGCGGATAAACGCGGCCCCCGACACTATAGCCCTTGAATGCTGGCACCGCTTTCTTCTTAAGCGTCAACTCCTCCGCAATGGCGTCCAGTTCCAAGGTGGTCACATCAGGAGCAACCCGCGCTTTCAGCTCCCGCAAGACTTCCGCGACGATCACATTCGCCCGCCTCATGATTTCGATTTCTCGAGGCGATTTGAGCGAAATCACTTCGCTAGATCTCCCAGAGATTTGCCAATCCGGTGGCGGATTTCTTCGATGTTTCCGACTCCATCGATTTCCGTGAGCACCCCGCGCTGACGGTAATAATCCACTAGCGGCGCCGTTTGGGTCTCATAAACCTCAAGCCGGTGCGCGATGGTCGCTTCGCGGTCGTCCTCGCGTTGATAAAGCTCGCCGCCGCAGCGGTCACAGACACCGTTTCGCTTTGGCGGATCAAAAATGACATGGGCCAACGCCCCACAGCTTCGGCAGGTGCGCCGTCCTGCAAGCCGTTCGATAATCACGTCCTTCGGCACCTGAACCGAGATGACCCGATTTAGACTCTGGCCGCTTTTGTTCAGGATCCGATCGAGGCTCTCGGCCTGTGGAATCGTCCGCGGGAAACCATCGAGAATAAACCCGCGCTCACAGTCCGGTTGCTTAAGCCGCTCCGCCACTAGATTCACGATTACGTCATCGGGCACGAGCGCGCCGCGTTTGACATATTCGCCAGCTTCTTTGCCCAAAGCGGTCTGCTCCGCAACGGCTTTGCGCAAAATATCGCCAGTCGAGATTTGACAGGCGCCGTATTGTTCTAAAAGCAACTTTGCCTGGGTCCCTTTACCTGCTCCTGGCGGACCCAATAAAACAACTCGCGCCACTGCGGCCACTACTTTAGCCCCTTCTTCCGCGCAGGCGTCCCCGCTTCATAAATCCTTCGTAGTTGCGGGTGATCAAGTGAGTTTCCGCTTGGGCGACTGTATCCAGCGCCACGCCGACGACGATTAAAAGCGCGGTGCCGCCGAAATAGAATGGAACGTTAAACTGCCGGACCAAAATAGTGGGCAAAAGACAAACGACGCACAGATAGATCGCGCCGCTCAAGGTGATGCGCGACAGCACGCGTTCGATGTACTCGGCTGTCTTTTGCCCGGGCCGGATGCCGGGAATGTATCCGCCCGCCTTTTTCATGTTATCGGCGACGTCGACGGGGTTAAATACGACCGCGGTATAAAAGAAAGCAAAAAAGATAATCAGGATCACGTAGATTACATCGTGCAGCCAGTTCCCCGGTGAGAGCCAGCCGGAGATGGTCTGCACCCACGGGTGATTGGCAAATTGCGCCAAGGTCGCGGGAAAAATGAGAATTGAAGATGCGAAGATCGGCGGTATGACATTAGCGGTGTTGATCTTGAGCGGTAGGTGCGAGGTCATGCCGCCGTACATTTTCCGCCCGACGACTCTCTTGGCATACTGCACCGGGATTCTTCTTTGGCCGCGCTCGACGAAGATGATTGCCCCGACGACAATAATGCTCATCACAAGGATTGCAAGTACGACCAAAGCGCCCAATTCACCTTCGCGCATGAACTGCAGAGTCGTGCTGATGGCCGATGGTAATCGTGCGACAATGCCGGCGAAAATAATCAGCGATATGCCATTGCCGATGCCGCGCTCGGTAATCTGCTCGCCTAACCACATGATAAACGCGGTTCCCGAGGTGAGCGTGATCACGGTCATGAGACGAAAACCCCATCCGGCTGATAACACCAAGCCGTGTCCGCCGGGCCCTTGCGTGCCCTCGAGACCCACGCTGATCATCATGCCTTGAATGATCGACAACACCACGGTGCCATAACGCGTGTACTGAGTAATTTTACGCCGGCCGATTTCGCCTTCCTTGGAGAGCCTCTCCAGATAAGGGAAGACAACCGTCAGCAGCTGTAAAATAATCGATGCGCTGATATAGGGCATGATGCCCAATGAAAAAACCGAAAATTGCTCGAGAGCTCCGCCTGAAAATAAATTGAGAAAGCCGAAAAGGGTATTCTTTTGCTGATCAAAAAATGCCGCCATCGCCTGACGATCAATACCCGGCGTCGGTACATGAATACCGAGTCGATAAACCGCCAGCATGGCCAGCGTGAAAAGCAGACGTCGGCGCAACTCGGGAATTCGTGAAGCGTTCTGAAATCCGTTAAGCATAAACGGGTATTAACTCCACTTTGCCGCCGGCCGCTTCGATCTTCTCTTTCGCGGTGGCAGAAAATCCATGAGCTTTGACCGATAAGGCTCTTGTCAGTGCTCCATCGCCAAGAATTTTTACCCGGCGCCCTTTGCCTGCGATCAGACCATGCTGGGCCATGCTTTCGGGCGTAATTTCATTTTCGGAAAGAGCTTCGAGCTGAGCAAGATTAACGACCGACATTTGGACTCGGAACGGATTATAGAAACCCCGCTTGGGTAAACGCCGTTGCAAAGGCATTTGCCCGCCTTCGAAGCCAGGTTGGACATTCCCCCCTGACCGTGCGCCTTGGCCCTTATGACCGCGACCTGAAGTTTTGCCGTGCCCCGAGCCGTCGCCGCGGCCGACTCGCTTGCGCCTTTTGTTCGAGCCGGGTGCTGGCTTGAGTTCGTCGATTCTCATCGCTACCTAATCTCCGCTAAAACTTTGCCGCGTCGGTCGGCAATTTCTTCGGGCGCACGCAGATCCCGCAACGCTTCTATAGTCGCTTTCACCATGTTGTGCGGGTTATTGGAGCCAAGGCATTTGGTTAAAACGTTCTGAATTCCCGAAGCCTCAACTACGGCGCGAACGCCGCCGCCCGCAATCACGCCGGTCCCATCCGAGGCCGGTTTAAGGATGACATATCCTGCGCCGTAACGGCCCGTGACTTCAAAAGGTATCGTGCCGTCCATGACGGGTACCCGTATTAAGTTCTTTTTGGCTTGCTCCAGACCCTTACGGATCGCTTCCGGCACTTCGTTGGCTTTACCCAAGCCGTAACCGACCACCGAGCGGTTGTCGCCGACAACGACAAGAGC
>Ga0207683_10000700_pt1 | contig 30630 bp, 28 predicted proteins | sample KBSM73metaG_FD_184333 | JGI IMG/M metagenome (GOLD analysis project Ga0207683, IMG submission 184333) | Miscanthus rhizosphere microbial communities from Kellogg Biological Station, Michigan, USA - KBS M7-3 metaG (SPAdes) (version 2) | ecosystem: Host-associated > Plants > Roots > Rhizosphere >... | reverse complement strand
CAGCAGACCGACGGCGGAGAACGACAGCCAGAAGCCCGGAGTCAACGTCGCCCACGGATCCCACAGCAGCACGCCGGCGAGCGCCCACAACCACACAACGCCGGCGGTGCCTGGACGACCGAGCCACAGGCCGCAAGCGGCAACCACCAGCATCGCGAACGTGCGTACCGCTGGAACGGCGGCACCCGCCAGCAGGACGTAGCAGCCTGCCGCGACGACGCCGATCACTGCAGCCACTTTGCGCGCAGGAATGCGCATCGTCAGTCGCACGCTGCGCCGGGCAAGCGCGAAGGCGATGCCGCCGGCGAAGGCCGCGAAAATCGTGACGTGCAGTCCGGAAATGCTGATCAGGTGGGACACGCCGGTGCGATTGAATACCGTCCATTGCGCCTCGGGAATCGCGCGCTGATCGCCGATGGCCAGCGCCGCGATCACACCCACGTACTTCGCACCGGCCAGCGCGGCTGCGATCCGATCGCGAATGCGTTCGCGCGCGCGCTGCACGTAGTCTCCGGGGCGCGCGGCAAACAGGTCGCGGCGCGCGTTCAACCCCTCCGGATGCACATAGCCGGTCGCGCGAAATCCTTGCTGCAGCAGCCAGGCCTCGAGGTCGAAGGCGCCGGGATTGACGGTGCCGTGCGGGCGCTTCAGCCGCACGGTCAGGTACCAGCGCTCTCCGGCATGGACGACCGGGACCTCGTCGCCCGCCGTCGCCGGCCGCGGTGGCGTGAACCAGGCCAGTGACAACTCCCCTGGAACCACCGCGCGTGGTGTGCGGACGCGCTCGACCGTGAACGCGAAACGCGTGCCCTGCGGCGAATTTGCGGGGAGGTCAGATACAACGCCTACGATCTCGATGTCCACGCTTTCCCACTCGCGCGGCAGTTCTTCCGCCATCCGGACTTGTGCGCGCCAGGCCGCGTAGCCGCAGCCGATGAGCAGTGCCGCGGCGACGACAAGGAGTAGCCATACCGACCGCGCCTTGTTGCGTGCCGCGGACGCGAAACCCAGCGTTAGTACGCCTGCACCTGCAATCCATGCCGGATGTGCGGGCAAGGCTGCGCACGTCTGCAGCCAAGCGACGCCGCAGGCGAAAACCACGAGGACGAGACCGACGATCGAGCGCATCGCGATACCCACGCAACGCGTGCGCAGGGGCTGACGGACTCTAGGTGATCCGGATGTGCGCCGCGATGCGCCGTTTGGCCTAGGCGGGCCGCGTGCGGGCCTGAGACTACTTCTTCGGCCAGATGATCATTTGCGTGCAGCGAAACAGCGCCAAGGTCTTGCCGTTGGCCTTGTTGGTCACGACGGCGTCCCAGACCTGCGTGCTGTTGCCAAGGTGCGCCGGTCGCGCAATGCAGGCGATCGTACCCTCGGTCACGGTACCCAGGAAGTTGGACTTGAGTTCTATCGTCGTGAACAGCGTGGCGCCAATCGGAAGGTGGGCGAGACAACCGTAGCCGCACGCCGTATCGGCAAGCGCGATCACGGTCGCCGCGTGCAGGTAGCCGTTCGGGGCGATCAGTTCGGGGCGAATATCCAGTTCCGCCGCCACCTTGCCCTCTTCGATCCCCGTGAAACGAATCCCGATGAGCCCGGGCAGGCGTCCGCTACTGCGGGCGTTCAACGTATCGAGCGATTGGTCCGCGCGGAATGTCATTGGCGGGATTCGCGGCGGGCACTCAGGAGTTCATCGCTGCGCGCAGGTCGGCGGCGATAGCGTCGATGCTCGCAGGCGTGGTGTCCCACGAGCACATGAAGCGCACTCCGGTTGCACCGACGAAGCTGTAGAACTGCCAGCCCTTCGCGCGCACGGCATCGATGGCCGGTTGTGGCAGCTCGACGAACACACCATTGGCCTGGACCGGGGCGAGCAGTCGCGCTCCGGGAAGCTCCCCGACGGCCGTGGCCAGCCGTGTCGCCATCGCATTGGCATGCGCTGCGTGCCGCAGCCACGCGCCGTCCTCGAGCACGCCTACCCACGGCGCGGCAAGGAAGCGCATTTTCGATGCGAGCTGGCCGCCCTGCATCCGCTTGCGGCCGAATTCTTCGGCCAGTCCCGCGTCGAAGAACACTACTGCCTCGCCGAACTGCATGCCATTCTTGGTGCCACCGAACGACAGCACGTCCACGCCGGCGCGCCAGGCCAGGTCCGCAGGCGCGCAACCCAGTGCCGCCACCGCGTTGGCGAAGCGTGCGCCATCGACGTGAACCTTCATGCCGAGCGCATGCGCGCATTCGGCGAGGTCCCACATCTCGAGCGGCGTGTACAGCGTGCCGAGCTCGGTCGCCTGGGTGAGCGACAGCGCGCGCGGCCGCGCCGAATGCACGTCGTGCGGAGTCACGGCCAGGCGCTCGACCGCGTCGACCGTGAGCTTCGCGTGCGGCGTGTCCGCGGTCAGCAGCTTGGCTCCTCCACTGAAAAAGTGGGGGGCGCCGCATTCATCGACATTGATGTGCGCGTTGGCGTGGCAGACGATCGCATCGGTGCCGCGGCATAGTGCGGACAGAGCCAGCGAGTTGGCGGCGGTTCCGTTGAATACCATGAACACTTCGCACTCGGTTTCGAACACGGAACGGATTGCCGCAGTCGCGGCAGTTGTCCAGTCGTCACTCCCGTAGCTCGGCGCGTGTCCGGCGTTGGCCGCCGCGAGCGCCGCCCACGCTTCCGGACATATACCCGACCAGTTGTCGCTCGCGAATTGCGACGATGTTCCGCGTGGCGCTTTCATAGCCGCTGCTCGACGAACGCCTGCACCGATTTCAGCGCAGCAGGGAGTCCAGCCGGATCGGTGCCGCCGGCCTGCGCCATGTCCGGGCGCCCGCCGCCCTTGCCGCCGACCTGCTGGGCGACGTGATTGACGAGTTCGCCCGCCTTCACTTTGCCGGTGAGGTCGCTGGTCACACCCGCGATCAGCGTGACCTTGCCGTCGGCGACGCTGGCCAGCACGATCGCCGCACTCTTCAACTTGTCCTTCAGCTTGTCCATCGTTTCGCGCAATGCCTTCACGTCTGCGCCGTCGAGCGCGACAGCCAGCACCTTGGCGCCTTTGACGTCGACGGCACCGCCGGCAAGGTCGTCGCCCGCGCTGGAAGCCGCCTTGGTCTTCAGCCGCGCCAGTTCGCGCTCGGTGGCACGCGCATGCTCGAGCAATTGCGCGATCTTCGCCTCGAGCTCGCCAACGGGCGCCTTGAACATCCCCGCGGCCTTGGTCAGCATCGCGTCGCGCGCCTGCATGTAGTCGAGCGCGCCAAGGCCGGTGACCGCCTCCACGCGCCGCACGCCGGCGGCCACGCCTCCTTCGCTGACGATCTTGAACGGGCCGATGTCGCCGGTGCGCGCGACGTGCGTGCCTCCGCACAGTTCGCGCGACGTGCCGATGTCGAGCACGCGCACGTCGTCTCCGTACTTCTCGCCGAACAGCATCATCGCCCCGGTCTTCTGCGCTTCGGCGATCGGCATCACCCGTGCCTGCGTCGCCACGTTGGCGAGTATTTCCGCATTGACCAGCCGCTCGATGCGCGCGATCTCGGCGTCGGTCACCGGCGCGTCGTGCGCGAAGTCGAAGCGCGTCTTGTCGGGATCCACCAGCGAGCCTTTCTGCTGGACGTGGTCACCCAGCACTTCGCGCAGCGCCTTGTGCATCAGGTGCGTGGCCGAGTGGTTGCGCACCGTGCGGCCGCGCGCGTCGTGGTCGACCTGCGCCGCCACGGTGTCACCGACGCGCAGCTCGCCCGTCTTGACCTCGCCCATGTGTCCGTACACGTCAGGCTGGATCTTCTGCGTGTCCTCCACCGCAAACAGCGTGAGGCACGTTCCGCCCTTCGTAAGTTCGCCCCGATCGCCGACCTGCCCGCCGGACTCCGCATAGAACGGCGTGCGGTCGAGCACGACCACGCCGCGATCGCCTGTGGCCAGCGCATCGACCTTGACGCCATCCTTGTACAACGCCACGACCCGGCCCTCCTCGGACAGCGATTCATAGCCGCGAAATGCCGTCTTCGGCCCCGTGTAGTCGAGCTGCGCGCCGGCCTTGAACGTGCTGGCGGCGCGCGCGCGGTCGCGCTGCGCGCCCATCGCCGCGTCGAAACCCGCCTCGTCCACGGTCACGCCGTGGCCGCGGGCCACGTCGGCCGTCAGGTCCAGCGGAAAACCGAACGTGTCGTACAGCGCAAAGGCCGTCGCGCCGTCCAGTGTCTTGCCGCCGGTCCTGGCGAGCGCGTCGAGTGCGCCACCGAGGATCTTCATGCCGTTCTCGAGCGTCTCGCCGAACCGTTCTTCCTCGGCGGCAAGCACCTGGGTCACGCGCGCCTTTTCCTTGCGCAATTCCGGATAGGCGTCGCCCATCTGAACGTCGAGGTCGGCGACCAACTTGTGGAAAAACGGCTTCTTCTGGCCGAGCTGATAACCGTGGCGGATCGCGCGGCGAATGATCCGGCGCAGCACATAGCCACGGCCATCGCTCGATGGAATGACGCCGTCGACGATCAGGAACGCACACGCGCGGATGTGGTCGGCGATGACCTTCAGCGACGGATTGTCGAGATCGGTCGCATGTGTCTCGCGCGCAGCTGCCTGGATCAGCGCCACGAAGAGGTCGATTTGGTAGTTCGAGTGGACGTGCTGCTGGATGGCCGCCAGCCGTTCGAGGCCCATCCCGGTATCCACGCACGGCGCCGGCAGAGGCGTCATCGTGAACTCGCCGTCGGCGGCTTTCTGCCGGTCGAACTGCATGAACACGAGATTCCAGATCTCGATGTAGCGATCGCCGTCCTCGTCGGGCGAGCCGGGCGGGCCGCCCCAGATCTGCGGGCCGTGATCGTAGAAGATTTCGGAGCACGGTCCGCACGGGCCGGTATCGGCCATTTGCCAGAAATTGTCGCTGGCGTACTTGGCGCCCTTGTTGTCGCCGATGCGCACGACGCGCTCGACGGGAATGCCGATCTCCTTGGTCCAGATGTCGTAGGCTTCGTCGTCGTCGATGTAGACGGTCGCCCACAGTTTTTCAGGCGGCAGTCCGTAGGTGGTGGTCAGCAGTTCCCACGCGAACTTGATCGCGTCGCGCTTGAAATAGTCGCCGAACGACCAGTTGCCGAGCATCTCGAAGAACGTGTGGTGGCGCGCGGTGTAACCGACATTTTCGAGGTCGTTGTGCTTGCCGCCGGCGCGCAGGCAGCGCTGGACCGAGGTCGCACGGACGTAGCTGCGCTTCTCCGTGCCCAGGAACGTGTCCTTGAACTGCACCATGCCGGAATTGGTGAACAGCAGCGTCGGATCATTGCCGGGAACGAGCGGCGAACTGGCCACGACCGTGTGGCCCTTGGCGACGAAATACTCGATAAATTTGCGGCGGATGTCGGCGACTTGCATGGCGCTCTCGATGGGCAAATGCGTGGCAGACGCGCAACCGCAATTGCGGTAAAACGCCTCGCCTGATCAAAAGCTTGGATTTTAGCCGGTTTTTCCGGTCTTCCGCTTGGGCGAGCGTCAGCCGTCCTCGTCGGCGGAGGCGCCGGCCATGCGCAGCACGCGCAGCGCGACGGACATGCCGTAACCACGCGAGAGCAGAAAGCGCACCTGCCGCGCCTTTTCCTTTTGATTGGCCGGCGCTGATCCAAAGCGCTGCCGCCACAGCGCCGTTGCGTCCGCGAGTTCATCCGTTGCGGCCAGCGGCGCCATCGCGGCGAGCGCCTCGGGTGCGGCAATGCCCTTCTCCCGCAATGCGTAGGCGATGGCGCGCTTGCCGTAACGTCCGCTGCGCTGCGCGACGACGGCACTGGCATAGCGTGCGTCGGACAGGTAGCCCGCCGCGGCGAGTTCGTCGAGCGCGCGCTCGATGTCGTCGCGGGCAATGCCTTTGCGCAGCAGACGCTGTGCCAATTCCGCCCGGCTGTACTCGCGCCGCGCGAGCATGCGCACCGCGAGTACTTTGGGCGAAGCCGGTGGTTTGGCCTCTTTGTCCGCCGCTGCCCCGGGCGCCGCGCGGCGCTGACGCATTGCCTGCCTCAGCGCCTCGCCGCGAAGGTCACTCTTCGGCGTCCGGCATCGGCGTGATGCGACCGGGCGTGGGCACGTCGACGGCAGCGCGGATCTTCGCCTCGATTTCGGTAGCCAGTTCCGGATGCTCGCGCAGGAATTCGCGCGCGTTGTCCTTGCCCTGGCCGATCTTCTCGCCGTTGTATGCGTACCACGCGCCGGACTTCTCGACGATGCGGTGCGTGACACCCAGCTCGACGATTTCGCCTTCGCGCGAAATGCCTTCGCCGTACAGGATATCGAACAGCGCTTCGCGGAATGGCGGCGCGACCTTGTTCTTGACGACCTTGACGCGCGTTTCGTTGCCGACGACTTCCTCGCCCCGCTTGATCGAACCGATGCGGCGGATGTCGAGTCGCACCGACGCGTAGAACTTGAGCGCATTGCCACCGGTGGTGGTCTCGGGATTGCCGAACATCACGCCGATCTTCATGCGGATCTGGTTGATGAAGATGACCAGCGTGCCCGCACGCTTGATGTTGCCCGCGAGCTTGCGCAACGCCTGGCTCATGAGGCGCGCCTGCAATCCCGGCAACTGGTCACCCATCTCGCCTTCGATTTCCGCCTTGGGTACGAGGGCCGCCACGGAATCGATCACGATGATGTCGACGCCGCCGGAACGCACCAGCATGTCCGCGATTTCGAGGCCCTGCTCGCCCGTGTCCGGTTGCGAGATCAGCATGTCGCCGACGTTGACGCCCAATTTGCCGGCATAAACCGGGTCGAGCGCGTTTTCCGCGTCGATGTAGGCCGCGACGCCGCCCGCTTTTTGCACTTGCGCGACGACCTGCAGGCACAGCGTGGTTTTGCCGGACGATTCCGGGCCATAAATCTCGACGACGCGGCCGCGCGGCAGGCCACCGACGCCCAGCGCGATGTCGAGGCCCAGCGAGCCTGTGGAAACGACCGACAGGTCGCCGGCGATCTGGGCGTCGCCCATTTTCATTATCGAACCCTTGCCGAACTGCTTTTCGATCTGCTGCAGCGCCGCCGCGAGGGCTTTGCCTTTGTTGTCGTCCATGCTGGAAGTCCTGGAGTCGAGGGGCATGATGATTGTCCTTTGCTTAGGATAAGGGATGGAGGCTGTGCACCTAGGACAGAACGACCGTTCTATACTGTGGCGCGATTATGCTACGGAACGATCGTTCGATGCAACGTTCCGGGCAGCCTAATCCCTTGGGCCTATTGCTCTGGTCCGATTTTGTCTATAAGTCCTTGTAATGCAACGATTACCGACGCATGGCGCACGGCTGCCCTGTCGCCTGGCAAGCGCTTTGTAGTGGAGGTCGTCGACCCGTCCAACGCCGCCCAGCCGAAGCAGACCATCCCGACCGGCTTGGCGGGGGTTCCCCCGTCCGGGCCGGCGACACCCGTAATCGCCACCGCGTAATTCGCCCTGCCCGCGCGCAACGCACCCTCGGCCATCGACCGCGCCGTTTCCTCGGACACCGCGCCGTGCCGCGCCAGCGTCTCCGCGGGCACACCGAGCATCTCCGTCTTCGCTTCGTTCGAATAGGTGACAAAGCCGCGCTGGAACCAGCCGGAACTGCCGGGGATCGATGTGATCGCGCCGGCAACCAGACCGCCCGTGCACGATTCGGCCGCGGTCACCAATGCGCGCCGCGATGCGAGGCGCCGCCCGAGTTCCGCGGCCAGCGCAACGATTTCGTCGTCGCTCAGTGACATTCTCCGGGCATGCCTCGATAGTGATAGGTGTACGCGTCCGCAAAGCCGAACCTGCGGTACACGGAAATCGCGCGATCGTTGTCGGCGCTGACCTGCAGATAGGCATGCGTGGCGCCGTGTTCCCACGCCCAGCCGAGCATCATCGCGAGAATGCCGGTCGCGATGCCGCGGCCGCGAACATCGGGCATCGTTCCCATCGTGAACACGCCGGCGAGTCCGTCTTCGATCATCACGGTCCCGGTGCCCACCGCACGCCCGTCGTGCATCGCGATCACCGCGCGAGTCGCGAGTGGCGACTGGATCATCCGCTCCAGATAGGCAGCGCGTTGTTCGGCAGTCGTCTGCTGGATTTCGCCGACCGCCTCGGCGAATGTGGCAGGCGTCGGCGTCACGAACTCGACGCCAGCAAGCGGCGGCATTTCCGGCGGACGGTCGAGCCGCACCAGCTGCACCAGCGTCGGCTCGAATGCTTCGTATCCGCGCCCGGCAAGTTCGGCTTCGAGATCAGGCGGCTGGAGAAATGGCGTGATGCGGAACAGCGTTGGCAATCCGCGTTCGGCGTAGATCCGTTCGCAATAGGGAATCTTGCGAGCGAGCGGCAATGTCGAGCCGAAATGTGCATTGACGCTGCGCGCGCGCTTGGCCTTGCCCGGCGAGACGCGCAGCAGCCAGCCGTCGTAGAACAACTGCCGCTGCGTCTGCAGCGCGTTGAGGCCGACCTCCTCCACGCGTGCGAGATCGAGCCCGGCGAATTGCGGCGCGTCGCTCATCCGAAGAACCGTTGCCAAAGCGCGAACACGAGGAGCGTGTACGCCGCCGCCAGCAAGTCGTCGAGCATCACGCCAACGCCGTTCTTCAGCGCCGCGTCGAGCTGCCGGATCGGGGGCGGCTTCCAGATGTCGAACAGCCGGAAGATCAGGAACGCGAACGCCACCCGGACCCAATCCGCGCCGACGAAATAGAGCACCAGCAGGAACGCCGCGATCTCGTCGATGACGATTGCCCCATGGTCGGACTGGCCCAAGCTGCGGCCGGTCACCTGCGAAGCCCAGGCACCCGCGGCGAACAGGATCACGATGGCTGCCACGAATTCGGCGCCGCCGGCATACTCTCGCAGCAGCAGCGCGAGCGGAATCGCCGCCAGCGTGCCGAATGTTCCGGGGGCCGCCGGAGCCAGGCCGCTTCCCGCACCCAGTGCGATGAAGTGCGCCGGATGACGAACCATGAAGGCAAGCGTCGGGCGATCGGCCACGGGTCAGCCGAAATGGTCAAACGATCGCGGCGCCGGCATCAACGCGGCACCCCGCTCGTCGCGCACGACGAGCCCCGGTGCGGCGGTCACGGTGCCGATACGTGCCAGCGGCAGATGCACTTCGCGCGCGATGTTCGCAAGCGCTTCCCGGCGCGAAGCTGCCGCAGTGAAACACAACTCGTAGTCATCGCCGCCGGCGAGAAGGCACGCAAGCCCCATGTCGCGCCGGTCGCTGTCGATCAGCGCAGTGACCAGCGGCGAGCGCGGAACCCGAGCCAGGTCGATCGTGGCGCCGACGCGCGAGCATTCGAGAATGTGGGCGAGGTCGCCGGTGAGGCCGTCGGATACGTCGATCGCCGCCGACGCCACGCCTCGCAATCGCTCGCCCAGCGCAACGCGCGGCTCGGGCGTTTCGAGGCGAGCTCGTGCGACTGCGAAGTCCGCCGCGGCAAGGTGCGCGGCGCCCTGAAGGTCCGCCAACGCGAGCGCCGCGTCCCCCAGCGTTCCGGAAACATAGATGTCGTCTCCGGCGGTGGCGCCACTTCGGGTCAGCGCCGTTCCGGCCGGCACGTCGCCGATGATCGTCAAGCAGAAATTGCGCGGGCCGCGCGTGGTGTCGCCGCCGATCAACGCGACGCCGAATCGATCGGCGAGCGCGAACAAGCCGCGCGCAAATGCGTCGAGCCAGTCGGGGTCGACGTCGGGCAGTGCGCCGGCGAGCAATGCCCAGCGTGGCCGGGCGCCCATGGCCGCCATATCGGACAGGTTGACGGCCAGCGTCTTGTGCCCCAGCGCAACCGGATCGACGTCGGCGAGGAAATGCCTTCCTTCGACGAGCATGTCCACGGAGAACACGAGGTCGCAACCGGGTTCAGGCGCGACCACCGCGCCGTCGTCGCCGATGCCGATGCGCACCGCCGGGTCGCGCCCCGCGCGGCGAAAGTAGCGATCGATGAGCGCGAATTCGTTCATGGCCCGCGCCATTACTTGAGCGAGTCGCCGATCTCCCGCTGCCAGCGCGCCAGCAGCCGCTTGCGCAGGTCGGGGTCCCCGAATTTCGCCGGATCGACGTCGAGCGTCTTCACGTTGGCGAATGCCGCCGCTTCGGCGCGGATTTCCGCGCGCGCATGCGCAGGCACGAGCAGGTTCCGCGTGCGATTGGCGAGTTCCTGCGCCGGCTTGGTCAGCGCCCAGTCGTAGAAGATCCGTGCCTCGTCGGGATGTGGAGCGCCATTCAGGATCGCCATGCCGCCCAGCGCATCGCCCGTGCCTTCGCACGGAATCGCAATCGCCACCTCGAAGCCGGCCAGTTTTTGCGTGATGAACTCGTGGACGAAGGTCACGCCCACGCCCACTTCGCCGCGAGCCACCGACGGGCCCTGCGCCGTGCCCGACTGGGTAAAGCGAACGACGTTCGGCTGCAGTTTCTTCAGGTAATCGAAAGCCCCATCCTCACCATACAATGTGATGAGCGTTGCAAGGATCGTGTAGCCGGTGCCGCTGGTGACCGGATTGGACAGTTCGATCTCCTTCTTGTAGGCCGGCGACACGAGATCCGCCCAGCAGCGCGGCGCGACGAGTTCCTTTTGCGTGAGAATCGTCGGGCTCGTGCCGAAGCCGATGATGATCCGGTAGATCGCGGCGACCTTGTAGTCCGACCGCTCGGTGGCGCGGCGCGCCCACGGCTGCAGTTCGGCTACGCCGGGCGAGCGGTAGGCGACGAACAGGCCCTCGGCCGCCGCCTGCAGGAACGGGTCGATCGTGCCGCCGTACCAAAGGTCGGCCCGGGGATTGGCACGCTCGGCGCGGATCTGCGCGTAGAACTCGCCGGTAGGCTTGCGGATGATCGCCGTCTCGATGCCAGTTTCGCGCTGGAATGTCTGCGCGGCGAGTTCGCAGGCATCCGGATCATGGCTGCAGTAGACGACGAGCGAACGGGCGAGCGCATGCGTGCTGCCCAAGAGCGACCACAGCAGCAACGGAAGCAGATATCGCATGCCTGGAAAATCCGGTGTTCAGGTCGCGGTCGCGCCGCGCCGCAAGGCCGCGATCTCCGAGGCGCGCACGTCCGCGGCAAGCTTGTCGAGCACGCCGTTGACGAAGCGGTGCCCGTCCGTGCCGCCGAACGACCGGGCGATCTCGACGGCCTCGTTGATGACCACCTTGTAGGGAATTTCCAGCCGATGGATCAGCTCCCATGCTCCGATGACGAGGATGGCCCGCTCGATCGGCGACAGATCCGCAGGCTTGCGGTCGAGATGCGGCGACAGCGCGGCGATCAGCGCGTCGTGCTCGCGCGTCACGCCGTCCCACAGTTCACCGAAATAGCGCTGGTCGGCGCGCTGGTACCCTTGGCTCGCGGCGAGGTCGATGCGCACCGCGTCCGCATCGTTGTGCGACAGCTGTCGCTGATACAGGCCCTGAAGCGCAAGTTCGCGGGCGCGCCGGCGGGGTGCGGTTCTCATGGATCAATCATCGTCGAGTGCCGCGAACAGGTTGGCCATTTCCAGCGCCGCCTGCGCTGCCTCGAAGCCCTTGGCGTCCATCCGGGCTTCCGCCTGCGCATCGTTCTCGCACGTCAGGATGCCATTTCCGATCGGGATGCCGAATTCGAGCGCGACGCTCGACAGACCTGCGGCCGACTCGTTGGAAACGACTTCGAAATGGTAGGTTTCGCCGCGAATAACCGCACCGAGCGCAATCAGCGCGTCGTAATCATCCGTTTGCGCCAGCTGTTGCAGCGCCAGTGGTGATTCCAGCGCGCCCGGAACGCTTACAACCGTGATGTCGGCGTCGGCCACACCACCTTCCCTGAGGGCGCGCAACGCGCCGGCCAGCAGTCCTTCGCCGATCGCCGCATTGAAGCGCGACAGCACGATGCCGACGCGCAGTCCGTCACCACTATGGCTGGGGGCAATTCTGCGAATGGGCATGGTGTGTGTGTGTGCGTGAACGAAATGGAAGGAGGGGACGCGCAGATGCGGCTCAAAGCACCGGACGCTCCGGGACGGGCAGATCAGGCGCCATTGCGCGCCGGCGGCTCGACCTCGTAGCCCGTGACTTCGAGATCGAAGCCACCCATGCTCGGCATCTTCCGCGGTTTGGCCAGCAGCCGCATGCGTCCGACATTCAGGTCGCGCAGGATCTGCGCACCGATGCCGTAGTTACGGAGGTCCATCTTGGACGGCGGCGGCGCCGTGTCGGCGATGGCGCGCTGTCTGAGTTCCAGCGCCGATTCCGGCCGGTGCAGCAAGACCACCACGCCGCGGCCGGCGTCCACGATTGCGCCGAGCGCTTCCTTGATGGACCAGGAGTGCGACGCGCTCTCGGCGTCGAGCAGGTCCATCACCGACAAGGGTTCGTGCACGCGCACCAGCGTCTCGACGTCCGGCGAGATCGGACCGCGGACCAACGCCAGGTGCGTGGCATCGGTGAGTTTGTCGCGATAGACGACCAGGCGGAATGCCCCGTAGGCAGTGTGCAGGGGACGCTCGGCAATACGTTCGACGATCCGCTCGGTTCGGCTGCGGTAATGAATGAGGTCGGTGATCGCACCAATCTTGAGGCCATGGGTTTGCGCGAACGCCAGCAGGTCGGGCATGCGCGCCATCGTGCCGTCGTCCTTCATGATCTCGCAGATCACCGCCGCCGGCGTCAGCCCTGCCATCCGGGCCAGGTCGCATCCGGCCTCGGTGTGGCCCGCGCGGACAAGGACGCCGCCCGGCTGCGCCATCACGGGAAAGATATGGCCGGGCTGCACGATGTCCGCCGGCTTCGCGTCGGCGGCCACGGCCGCGCGCACGGTACGCGCCCGGTCGGCTGCGGAGATCCCGGTGGTGACGCCTTCGGCCGCCTCGATGGACAGCGTGAAATTGGTACCCTGGCCCGAGCGATTGGTCGAGACCATCAGCGGTAACGCCAACTGCCGGCAGCGCTCCTCGGTCAACGTGAGGCAGATCAGCCCGCGCGCGTGCCGCGCCATGAAGTTGATCGCCTCCGGCGTGACGAAGTCGGCGGCGACGACGACATCGCCTTCGTTTTCGCGATCCTCCTCGTCGACCAGGACGACCATGCGGCCGGCCTTCAATTCAGCGATGATTTCGAGCGTGGGAACGAGGGTCATGGGGTACGAATCGGATCAGCCGGGCGGCGACCAAGCACCTGCTAGTTTACAGTAGCAGCGACGCCCGCGTCGTTCCGGCGGGCCAGCAAGTCGCGGCAGCATCCCATCGCCGGAAGATGCTGCACGCTGGGCGATATTGCGGGCGCCGCCACATTTTGGGGAGTGCGCGTACATGATCATCGATTGCCGCTGTCGCCTCACCGTCGGCGGTGCCGCCGACTACTTTGTCGACAGAGTGACCCGCGCGGGGAAAATGGAAGGCGTACCGGCGCTGCGCGAACGTACGCATGACGCCTTTTTCGCGGAGCTCGACGCTGCGGGGGTTACCACCGCCGTTTCCGTTTCCGGCTGCAATCCAGGGGCGCGGCTCGGGCGCTTCGACCTTCCCGAGCGCTCGACGTCCAACGACCTGCTGGCCGAGGTTCAACGCGCGCGCCCCGGCCGTTTCGTCGGCGTCGCCGGCATCGATCCGAGCAACCAGATGCACGACGCCATGACGGAATTGCGCCGATGCGTCGAAGTACTCGACTTGCGCGCGGTGTTCATCGAGCCTGGTCGCGCTCCCGGCTGCAACCTGGATGACCCGATCCTCTATCCGATCTACGCATATTGCCAGCAGCAGCGCGTGACCATCATTCCGCAGACGTCGGGATTGCTGGGAGGCCGGCTCGTCGATTATGCGAATCCGAAATATATCGAGCGCGTCGCTGACGATTTTCCGGACCTGAACATCATTTGCGGCCACGGTTGCTATCCGTATGTGCGCGAGGCGATCCTCATGGCATCGCGCCGCAATAACGTTTGGCTGGCGCCCGACAGCTATGTTTTCCACCTCGGCCGTGACGACTGGCTGCACGCCGTCAATTCCAACCTGCTCGGCTTCGCCGATCGCTTCCTGTTCGCCAGCGCCTATCCGCTCAACGCGCTCAAGCCGCAAATCGAGCGCTTCCATTCGCTGGGTTGGAAGGAGGACCTGTTGCCGAAGCTCCTTTACCGCAACGCAATTCATGCGCTGCGCCTTGACGAACGCCCCTCGCTGGTGAACTCGCCGGAATGGACCGGGCGCATGGCGTGACACTGCGTCGACCCCGACGACGCTAGCAGAAGTCGAAGGCGTGCCGCTTGGTGTTGCGCCAGATCCGGACGGCCTCCTCGGCCGGCACGGTCGAAGGGGGGAACGACAGCACCGGCTCGAGCGTCCATTCATCGGACTCTCCATCACCGCGCGGATACGGCTGCACCCGCAGAAGGTGTGGCGGCAGGGACTGGAAAAGTCCCAGTTCCACCCATTGTCGCTGCAATGCGCGAATACCTGCGACCGAGCGATCGATGACGTCCCGCTGGGCCTGCGCCTGTTCGCCATGGATCCTGAACCGGCTCAGCCTCTCGCGCAAAAATACCGCGTTGCCCTGAACGAGCAGGCGCGACCACATGGCGAGGTCGATGGCGCCGCGCACCTCTTCGCCGTTGAAGTGAAACGGCCGGTCGCCGTCGAGGCATTCGCGACGTTCGAAATCGCTCCTGCGGAACAATGCCGTGGACGGTTCGCCGATGAAATTCAATCCATACATGATCACCGCATTGGCCAGGCTCACGCCTTCGACGACGACGTCGCGGGCGACCGCGGGGCGTGTCGCCGGCATGTCTTCCATGACGCGCGAGTCGTTGTCGATCCTCAGGCGGTGCGAGGTTGCCAGGACGAGGTCCGGCACCTCCTGAAATGCGCGCACGAGTAGCGCCACGCATTCCGGCTCGAGCACGTCGTCATCGTTCAGGAACTTGACGTACTCGCCACGCGCAAGCGCAAGGCATTTCTGGTAGTTGCGGCGCGCGCGCAGGCGCTGCGGGTTCCTTTCGTAGCGCAATTCCACGCGTCCGGCACGCGATGCCGCCATCGCCGGAATCGCATCGCCTTCCGAGTCGTCGCAGATGACGATCTCGACGTGCGGATAGGTCTGACCCAACGCACTGTCGAGCGACTCCAGAAAATAGCGGGGATTCGACGAGGGAATCGCGATCGTCACGAGAGGGGTGGGCTTCTCGGCGCGACTCCGTTTGGTCCATCCTGCATGTTCGGCGCCTTCGGCTAGCGGAACCAGGCCCACGAGTGCCGCCCATCGCGCCAGACGCTCAGGCAGTGCGCCGGACGGCGCTTCGCCGAAAATCATCCGTCCATCGGGCGCCAGCACGCGGCGGCACTCGAGAAGCAGCTGGATCTGTTCACGCACCGGCATCGCGGCAACCGCGGAACCCAAGTGGAGCGACGCGACTGCGCGATCCTCGAAGGGCAATTCGCAATGGGGCGCCAAATCCACGTCCGCGTCGCAACGCGTGCTGATGTCGATGCGCCCATCGCGATGTTCGCCACGGGCGATGTCCACGGCGAGCCCCGGCGCCGTCGGCCGCGTCAAGCCTGCTTGCGCATCCATTCGCCGCGCTCGGCAAGTTCACGCACCCAGCCGCGGTCGGCTGCGCGCGGCATGAGCCCTTCCAGCGCGAACGCCGGCGGCTCGGTCGAGGGAAACGACGCAGGAATCTCCACACCGGTGAACGCCCGGATGGCAGTGCCGATCTCGTCGCAACCGATATGCCATCGCGCTCCGGTTGCGCCGGTGAAGCGCGCGTTGAACTCGTGGATGAACAGCGCTCCGGTGGACGCCGGCAAGCACTGCACATTGAGCGGGCCGCGCCATCCCGCATCGGCAAATACGCGCGCGCATGCATCGGCGATCCGCTGCGGTTCCGCGTCGTCATCCCGGGAGATCGAGCGCGCATTGTGACGGAGGCGCTTGTTGTGCGTGCAGACGACGTGCTCGATACGGCCCTCGGGCCCGATCAGCACCTGCAACGACCGCTTGACGCCTTCGAAGGAATGAATCAACGGGATGCCCTCCCTCTCCACCTGCTCCAGGTAGTTCCGCGGAGCATCTGGCGCGCCGAGGAATTGCTGCAGCACGTAGTTGCGCCGTGTCATCGCGCCATGCGCCTGCGCACGCGTCGCGAGGATGACGACGCCCGTGGAGTCCACGCCGTTCCTGGGCTTGGCCACCAGCGGAAGGCCGTGCTCGTGGACAAAGGCATCGACGCGGTCCCGCGCGCCGGAGTCATCGCCGCATTGCAGCGACGGCACGAAAGGCAACCCATGCCTGGCGGCGAATTCGAAGCTGCGCCACTTGTCGTTCATCATGGCAGCGATTTCGCGGGCGCCGCAGAGCAGTGTCGCGGCCAGGTCCCCGCGGCGCTCCCGCAGGCCGGCCAGCCACTCCACGTCCTCGTCACGGCACGGCACGACAAGGTCGGGTTTTTCGCGGGCGATGATGTCGAGGATCCGGCGCTCGAACGCGACGGGATCATCGGCGACTTTCGGCGCGAGGTAAATGGCATCGAAGGCGAACAGTGCCGGCTCGTCGGGCATGTCGCTGGTCGTCACGAGGCGCAGCGATTTCCGGCGCGTTTGCAGCGACGCCATCACGTTCGTGCCCGTGTGCCCGCCACCCGAAAGCAGCAATAGCGTCAGGAAGCGCATCGCTTCAGGCGGCGGGCGGTATGCGATGCATCCGGATGATCATCGCCGCGATCGTACCGGGTAAACGGCAGCAGCTGGGGACAGCGAGCGCATCGCTTGTTCTTGTTGGGGAAGCGGGTGCCGATTGTGTCAGCGGGTCATGCGGTCGTCAATTGATGGCGACCGGGACGCCGCCGGAATCTCCTCAGGCCGACACCGGCGCTTCGTTCACCGCGCCGGGAACGACGCGAAACCACGCCGCGTACAACGCGGGCAGGAACAGCAGGGTGAGCCCCGTGGCAATCGTGATGCCGCCCATCATCGCGACAGCCATCGGGCCGAAGAAGTCGCTGCGGATGAGCGGGATGAGCCCAAGCACAGCCGCGGATGCGGTCAGCACGATCGGGCGGAAGCGACGCACGGTCGCGCCCACCACCGCCTCCCAAGGCGCATGTCCCCCCGCGATGTCCTGCTCGATCTGGTCGACCAGGATCACCGAATTGCGCATGATGATCCCGGCGAGTGCGATCGTGCCCAGCAGCGCGACGAACCCGAACGGTTTGCCGAAGACCAGTAACGCAAGCGCGACGCCGATCAATCCCAGCGGAGCGGTCAGAACCACCATGAGCGTGCGCGAGAAGCTTCGCAGCTGGATCATGAGGAGCGTCAGCACGGACAGAAGAAACACGGGAAAGCCGGCGGCAATCGACTTCTGGCCACGTGCCGAATCCTCGATTGCACCACCCTGCTCGATCCGGTACCCCAACGGCAGCGTCGCGCGGATCTTGTCGAGCTGCGGCGTCAGCCGATTCGCGACGTCGGGACCCTGCGCGTCGCCCTTGACGTCGGCACGGACGGTGATCGTCGGCAGGCGGTCGCGACGCCATATGATCCCGTCCTCCTGCTCGTAACGGATGTCGGCGATCTGCGTGATGGGCACGGCGCGCCCGTTGCGGGAGGGAATTGCCAGGTCCTTGAGGAAGCTGATTTTCGCGCGCTCCTCCGCGGCACCGCGCAACAGAACCTCGACCTGCTTGTCGCGTTCGCGGAAATAGGTGACCGAAAAGCCCGACAAAGAATTGTTCAGAAACGTCGCGAGGTCCTGCGAAGAAATTCCCAGCACCCGCGCCTTGTTCTGGTCGATGGCCACGCGGATGACTTTCGATGGCTCATCCCAATCGAATTGCACGTTCGACGTGTCGGCGTCCACGCGCATCACGGCGGCCACGTCCCGGGCGATGCGGCGCACCGTCGCAATGTCCTCGCCGGACACCCGGAACTGCACCGGAAATCCCACGGGAGGACCATTCTCCAGACGCGACATTCGCGCGCGCAGCGATGGGAAGTCGTTCTCGAAGAGCGTCAGCAGACGGGTGCGCAGGCGCTCGCGGTCGGCAATGCTGTTGGCCGTGACCACGAACTGCGCGAAGTTGGACTGCTGCAGCTGCTGGTCGAGCGGCAGGTAGAAGCGCGGACTGCCGCTGCCGACGTAGGTGACGTAGCTTTCGATGCCGGACTCGGCATTCAGGACGGCCTCGAATTTCTTCGTCTGCTCCAGCGTGGCCGCGAAGGAACTCCCTTCCGCCAGGCGCAGGTCGACCATCAACTCCGGCCGCGACGATGCTGGGAAGAATTGTTGCGGAATGAAGCGAAACAGCGCCAGCGATCCGACGAAGATCGCCAGCGTGGCAACGATCACCGTCTTGCGATGACCCACGCACCACGTGATGACCGTCCTCAGCCGCGTATAGAACGGCGTCCGGTACACCGCCTCGGGATCGCTATGGTGCGCATGCGTGGGCATCGGCACCGCACGTCCCCGCAGCCTGGCGATGAGCCGTGCGGCGAACGACGGACGGCGCGTCTGCGTGTAGTCCGGGAGCAGCTTGTACCCGAGGTAAGGGATCACGACGACCGCGATCACCCACGAGGCGATAAGCGCAATCGCCGACACCTGAAATATCGACCGCGTGTACTCGCCGGTCGAGCTCTTCGCGGTGGCGATGGGCAGGAAACCGGCGACCGTCACCAGCGTTCCGGTCAGCATCGGGAAGGCGGTGCTGGTGTAGGCAAAGCCCGCCGCGCGGAAGCGGTCGAAGCCCTGCTCCAGCTTGATTGCCATCATCTCGACCGCGATGATCGCGTCATCGACCAGCAGTCCCAGCGAAAGGATCAGCGCCCCGAGCGAAATTTTGTGCAGACCGATGTCGAGCAGGTACATGAACAGGAATGTGACCGCCAGCACCAGCGGGATCGAGATGGCGACGACCAACCCGGTGCGCAGGCCCAGGCTGACCAGCGACACCGCGAGCACGATCAGGACCGCCTCGGTCAGCGAGCGGATGAACACGTTGATCGAGCGCTGCACGGCGCGCGGCATGCTGGCGACCTGCTGCAATTCGACACCCACCGGCATCTGCTGCTGCAGGCGCGCAACCATCGCGTCAAGCCCATGACCGAGTTCGATGACGTCGCCGCCCTTCACCATCGTGACGCCGAGTCCGAGCGCTTCCTGGCCCTGCCAACGCATCTTCTGCTGCGGTGGATCGACATAGCCTCGGGTCACCGTGGCAATGTCCCCCAGCCGGAACACCCGGTTGTTCGCGCGGATGGCGATATCGCGGATCGCGTCGACGCTGTCGAAAGCACCCGAAGGTCGCACGTAGATCCGGTCGCTGCCGGTGTCGAACACGCCTGCGGCGGCCACCACGTTCTGAGCGGCAAGCGTCTGGATGATCTGTGTCGGCTCCACGCCAAGCGTGGCCAGCTTGGCATTGGACATCTCGATGAAGATCTTTTCGTCCTGCTCGCCGATGAAATCGACCTTGGCCACACCGGGAACGCGCAGCAGTTCGACGCGCGCCCGATCGCCGAAATCCTTGAGTTCCTTGTATCCGAATCCGTCGCCCGTCAACGCGTAGATGTTGGTGTAGACGTCGCCGAACTCGTCGTTGAAGAACGGTCCCTGGATGCCGCTGGGCAGCGTGTTGCGGATGTCGCCGATCTTCTTGCGCACCTGGTACCAGGTATCCGGCACCACGGCCGCCGGCGCGGAGTCCTTGATCGCGAAGAACACCAGCGACTCGCCGGGCTTGGAGTAGCTTCGCACCCAATCGACGTACTGGACCTGCTGCAGCTGGTGTTCGATGTGGTCGGTGACCTGCTGCTCGACCTCGTGCGCCGTGGCGCCCGGCCAGTTGGTCTTCACCACCATCACCTTGAACGTGAATGGCGGGTCCTCGGACTGCCCGAGTTTTTCATAGGAGAGAAAGCCGACCAGCGCGAAGGCGATAATCAGGTACAGCACCAGCGAGCGGTGCCGCAGCGACCATTCGGACAGGTTGAAGCGCGAGTCCGGCGGACCGCCGGACGGGATCACGGGAGTCATGGCCAATGCGTCAGCGCGTATTCAACTGCCCGTTGCCGGCTGCGACGGCGCCGCTGCCGCGGGAGCTTCGCCTGCCGCGCCGCCTTCATAGGGCCGCACCACCTGGCCGGGAAGCAGCTTGTGCACGCCCGCCGCGACGATCAAATCCCCTTCGCGCACACCCGACGTCACGACGACGCCATCCTCGCGATACTGGCCGATGGTCACGGGCGCGAGGCTGACCTGCCTGGTGCCCGGATCGAAGCGCCACACAGCGGGCTTGCCGTCCTTCTGATAGATCGATGTCGCCGGTAGCACCGCCGCGTTCGGCGCGCCATCCGCCAGTACGCCGACGTTGGCGGTCATCCCCCATTGCACCGCGGGATCCGGATTGGCGATCGCGACGCGCACGGCGAATGTTCGCGTCATCGCGTCGACCGACGGCGAGACTTCGCGCACCCGCGCCGGATACAGCTTCTGCGGATTCGCCCAGAGCGCGACGACCAGGCGCTTCGCGCTCGTGAGTTCGCCGATGCGATTTTCCGGCACGCTGATCGCCACCTCATGCTCCTCGGCGCGCGCCAGCCTGAATACCGATTGCCCCGCCGTGACGACCTGGCCCGAGTCCGCGTTGACGGCGGTAATCACGCCATCGTCGCTGGCGTTCAGCGTCGCATAGCTCGCCTGGTTTTGCGCGACGGCGAGATTGGCCTTCGCCTGCTCGTACTTCGCGTGGTTAGCGTCTAGCGTGTTGCGCTTGGCGTCGAGCGCCGACGCGCTGATGAATTTCTCCCTGAGCAGGCCCTGGTAGCGGTCATACTCGGCCTGCGCGAATTTCCATTCGGTCTCGGTCGCGGCGACCTGCGCCTTGGCGGCTTCCGCCTGCAGGCCGACGTCGGCCGGGTCGATGCGCGCCAGCGGTTGTCCCTTTTTCACGCGCGCGCCCGTGTCGACGTAGCGCGCGACGATCTTGCCGCCGATGCGAAACCCCAGGTCCGCCTCGTAGCGAGGCTTCACTTCACCGGCGAAAACCGATGTGGAACCGGCGCCACCCAGTTTCACCTGCGCCAATTGCACGGGTCGCACAACGTCCGCGGGCTTGTCTTTGGCGCCGCAGGCGGCGAGCGCCGAGACGAGCACAAGTACGGTGGCGACGGTCCTCGGTGAATGCATGCGCATGGCGGGCACCTTCAACGGGCAGCCGGCGGGGGCGAGCCCACCGTGCCTTCCCATAGCGCGCGCATTGCGCGATCGAGTTCGTCGGAATAGTTCCACCCGAAGATCAGCGGATCTGCTCCGGCAGCGCTCAAGGCGCAGACGCTGCCAGCGGATTCGCCGGACATCTGCCACAGACCGATGATCAGCGCATAGCTATGCCGGAGCAGTCCAACGCCCCCGTCGCCCGCGAGTTCGGGAAAATGGCGTGTGAGGCCGGCACCCGCGCGCTGCAGGCGCTGCGCCATCCGCTGCTTGAACGCGAACGCCGCCTCGGTCGGCACGCCCTGTCCCATCATCCCGAAACAACGCGCGGCAAGCGGCAGGAACAACGGCGGCTCGACCATATGTCGGTGTGTGAGCGCGAGTATGGCGTCGATGGTGACGACGTCGTCGCCCTCGAGGAAGTCGATGAGTTCGCGGAAGAAACCGTCGATGTTGCGTTCATGGACCGCGAGCAGCAGTTCTTCCTTGCTCGGGAAATACAGGTAGACCGTGCCCTTGGCGAGGCCGGCCTCGTCGGCGACCTCCGCCACATTGGCCATCCGGTCCTTCGACCGCGACAGCAGGCGCTCCGCGGCATCCAGGATGGCGTGATGCCGCTCCTGCTTGGCTTCGGCCTGGATTGCGCGCTGGCGTATGACCATGTCCTTCGTCCTCCCGAGAGCCCGCTAAATGACCGCGAGTCAATTGGGAGACAGCGTAAATGACCGATGGTCAGTTGTCAATGGCCTACGCGCCGACGCCGAAATCGACGCTAACTGAAAAGAGCCAAAGTCGCGCTCGCGAGTTCGCTTTCCGGATCGGCCAAATCGACGACGACGCTGAAATGATGCTTGCCCGCAACGACGAGAGGCCCCGCGGCCGGGCGGCAGTTGTCGGGCCACGCATCCCATATCAACTGCGATTGGCGGAGAAATTCGGACGTCTCCGCGCCGCCAACCGCGACCAGCAAAGGCGCGGGCACCAGGCTGGCATGATTCACGGGTGACACGCGCGCCGCCTCGGCATTGGTGAGACGCAGGTCAGCGTTCATCGACGACAGCACGAGGGGTTTCAAGTCGTGCACGCCCGACAACGTGAGGCCGCCGACAAGCGGATCCCGCGCGAGCCCGAGCGCGTCCCAGTCCGTGGCAAACATCATTGCCGCAAGGTGTCCACCTGCCGAGTGCCCCCCGACAACGACATTGTCCACGGAGGAGCCGTGCTTGGGCCCTTCCCTGGCGACCCACACCATCATCCTGCGGCACTCGTCGACGATTCTCGCGATGGAAACCGCCGGACACAGGTCGTAGTTGGCGACCGCCACGGCGATTCCCTTCGCCAGCAGCGGCCCGGCAACGAAATGGAAGTCCGTTTTGTCCAGCGCCCGCCAATAACCGCCGTGAATGAACACGAACGTGCCGCGCGCGTAGCCGTCGGGAAGGAACAGATCGATGGTTTCCAGCGGCCCCGGCCCGTAGCGCAGATCGAGCTTGTGTGCGTGGCGATTGCGGGTGGCGGCGGAGAGTTCCGGATATTTCGCAAGCCACAGCGGGTGCTCCGCCACCGCCGCGCGATTGTTGTAGCCCCGCTCGACAAACTCGGGAGTGAGTAGCGAGGCGGAGCCGGAACTGTTCACGCGATGACGATCGACAACGGCGTCAGGCCATCGATGTGCCCGTCCAGCCGATCGCCGGCGACCACCGCGCCGACGCCGGCGGGCGTTCCGGTGAACACGAGGTCGCCTGGCATCAATTCATAGTATTGCGACAGGAACGCCAACGTGTGCGGCACGTCCCAGATCATGTCCGCGAGATCGCCCTTCTGGCGCATTGCACCGTTGACGTCGAGGCGGATCTCTCCACGCTTCATGAAGCCCGTGCCGGCGACCGGGTGGATGGGCGCGATCGGCGCGGCTTGCGCGAATGACTTACCCAAGTCCCACGGCCGCTTCTTCTCGCGCATGTCGTTCTGCAGATCGCGGCGGGTCATGTCGAGTCCCGTCGCGTACCCGAAGACCAGGTCGTTCGCGTCCGCGGCACTGACATGCACGCCGCGTTTGCCGATGGCGACAACCAATTCGATTTCGTGGTGGAAGTTTTTCGTCGCCAGCGGATAGCGCACGCTGCCGACTTCGGGTGGCACAACGGGCGAAACGGCGTCGGCGGGCTTGCAGAAGAAGAACGGAGGCTCCTTGGTCGCGTCACCGCCCATCTCCTTCGCGTGCTCCGCATAGTTGCGGCCGACGCAGTAGACGTGTCGCACCGGAAAGAGGTCGGTGGAACCGGCAATCGGTACGGCTGGGGCATCCCACATCGGTATCGCGTATTTCATTGTCGCTTCCGAAAGATTGATCGAACTATTCGGCGTCGGGTTGTCGCAACGGCGCCGCGTCGGCGAATGCCTGAATCGATAGGGCGGCCGCCTCGATGCGCGTTAGCGTGGGATACGGCGTGACGTCGATGTTCATGCGCCGGGCATTCGCAAGCTGCGGCACAAGGCAGATGTCGGCGAGCGTGGGCTCGTCGCCGTGGCAGTAGCGGCCGGTCTGCGGGTCGCGCGACAGTCGTGTCTCGAGTGCCTCCAGTCCGACATCGATCCAGTATCGATACCAGGCGTCCTTTTGCTCCTCCGTCACGCCCATCGTGTTCTTCAGGTACTGGAGCACGCGCAGGTTGTTGAGCGGGTGGATGTCGCACGCGATCTCCAGGGCGATGCCGCGCACCCGTGCGCGCGCGACCGGCGCAGCAGGGAGCAGTGGTGGCAACGGGCGCAGCTCGTCCAGGTACTCGATGATGGCCAGCGACTGCGTCAACACCGCGCCATCGTCAGCCGCCAGCGCGGGTACCAGCCCCTGCGGATTCAGCGCGAGATAGTCGTCGCCGCGCTGAGCGTTCTTGCGCAGGTGGACGAACTCCCGCGCGGGTTGAAGGCCCTTCAGGTTGATCGCGATGCGGACGCGATAGGCGGCCGAGGAGCGGAAGTAATCGTAAAGTTTCATCAGAACGCGGAAATGCCCGTCTGCGCGCGACCCAGGATCAGCGCGTGTACGTCGTGCGTGCCCTCGTACGTATTGACGGTCTCGAGATTGAGCACGTGGCGTATCACGTGGAACTCGTCGACGATGCCGTTGCCACCGTGCATGTCGCGCGACATGCGCGCGATGTCGAGCGCCTTGCCGCACGAGTTGCGCTTCATGATCGACGTGATTTCCGGCGCGGCGAGTCCTTCGTCTTTCATCCGCCCCAGGCGCAGGCATCCCTGCAGGCCGAGCGTGATCTCGGTCATCATGTCGGCCAGCTTTTTCTGGATCAGCTGATTGGCGGCCAGTGGCCGCCCGAACTGGATGCGGTCCATCGTGTACTGGCGCGCGGCGTGCCAGCAGAATTCCGCGGCGCCCAGCGCGCCCCACGCGATGCCGTAGCGCGCGCTGTTAAGGCAGCCGAATGGCCCCTTGAGCCCCTGCACGTTGGGCAGCAGGTTGTCTTCCGGTACGAACACTTCGTCCATGACGATCTCGCCGGTGATCGAGGCACGCAGGCTGAACTTGCCCTCGATCTTCGGCGCCGACAATCCCTTCATGCCGCGCTCGAGAATGTAGCCCCGGATGATCCCCTGATCGTCCTTGGCCCAGACCACGAAGACGTCGGCGATCGGCGAGTTGGAGATCCACGTCTTCGCGCCGGATAAGCTGAATCCGCCGGAGACGCTGCGCGCCCGCGTGACCATCGATCCCGGGTCGGATCCGTGATTGGGCTCGGTGAGGCCGAAGCAGCCGATCCATTCGCCGGTCGCGAGCTTGGGCAGATATTTCCTGCGCTGCGCCTCGCTGCCGTATGTGAAGATCGGAAACATGACCAGCGAACTCTGCACGCTCATCATCGAGCGGTAACCCGAATCCACGCGCTCGATCTCGCGGGCGATGAGGCCGTAGCAGACGTAATTGAGGCCGGAACCGCCGTAGTCGGCCGGCAACGTCGCGCCCAGCAATCCGAGACTGCCCATTTCGCGAAATATCGACGGGTCGGTCGTTTCGTGCCGGAACGCGTCCTTGATCCGCGGCATCAGCTTGTCCTGCGCGTACGCCTGTGCGGCGTCGCGGACCATCCGCTCCTCCTCGGTCAATTGCGCGTCGAGGAGCAACGGATCGTCCCACTTGAAGACGGCCTTGGCGTGGGCGCGATCGGGGGCATTCATCGGGAACTCCGGTTGGACGGACGGGTGTACGGCCGGCGACGCGAAGGTGGCTCGCCGAGCGTTCCTGTCCAGGATGGGATTATCCGACGGGCGCGCCCGCAGGTCTACTTTCCGTCCCTACAGCACTTTCATGTGCAGGCCGCCGTCGACGTTGAACGCGTCGCCGGTGTTGAACGGCAACAGACGTTGCGCGAGAGCCGCGACCGTGTTGCCCACATCCAATGGCTCGCCCCAGCGGCGGACCGGCGTCAGCCCATCCCGGATCAATCCGTCGTAGCGGTCGAAGGCGCCTGCGGTCATGTCGGTCCGGATGATCCCCGGACGGATTTCGTAGCACATGATGTCGTGTTCGGCGAGGCGATGCGCAAACAACTGGTTCGTCATCGCCAGCCCGGTCTTGGAAATGCAATATTCGGCGCGGTTCGGTCCCAGCGTACGCACATTGGCCGAAGATATCGTGACGATCGAGCGCGGAGGATCGCCGGTGCCGCGCGTCTCGGCCACCATCCTGCGCGCGACGGCCTGCGTCAGGAAGAACGTGCCGCGCAGGTTGACGCCGAGCACGCGGTCGAACGACTGAGGCGTGACGTCGAGGAGGTCGCCGCGCACCTTGACCGAGACGCCCGCGTTGTTGACGAGGCAGTCGATTGTCGCGAAAGCGGCAAAACACTGGTCGACAAAACCCACGTGGCCCGCGACGTCAGCGACGTCATGAGCAATGAAGGCGGCTCGCCTTCCGTGGGCTGCGATGCCCGCGAGCGTCTCTGCGACGGCGGCATCCTCGACGACGTCGTTGACGACGATGTCGAAACCCCGTCCCGCGAGCGCCAACGCAATGCCACGGCCGATGCCGCGCCGTGCGCCAGTTACCAACGCTACCGGCGGCCTACGCATCCGGCACCATCGCGGTGGCTTCGATTTCCACTTTCGCGCGATCTTCGATGAGCGCCGTGACCTGCACCGCGGTCATCGCAGGGAAGTGCCGGCCGATGACTTCGCGGTAGGCGGCACCCAGCGCGCGGTAACTCGCGACGTATTCGTGCTTGTCGGTCACGTACCAGGTCATCCGCGTGATGTGCTCGGGCCCCGCGCCGGCCTCGGCGAGGATCGCGACAACATTGCGCAACGCCTGCCGCGCCTGCGTCACGAAATCATCGGACTCGAACTGCTGCTGGCCGTTCCAGCCGATCTGGCCGCCGACGAAGACCGTCGTGCCGCGCGCGGCGATGCCGTTGGCGTAGCCCTTCGGCGTGGCCCAATCGAGTGGTTGCAGTATGCGCATTGCTGATTGTCCTTCAGGGTTGGCGCGGAATGCGGTACGACATCACCGGGCACTTCCGCGCCGACTTTCGGCGTCCATCTGCTTCAACCGGAAGTGCTGCAGCTTTCCTGTTTCGGTGCGCGGCATGCTGGCGATGAACTCCACCGCGCGCGGATACTTGTACGGCGCGATGCTCTGCTTGACGTGCTCCTGCAGCTGCTTCGCGATCGTGTCGCCGGGTTCGAAGCCTGCTTTCAGCGCCACATAGGCCTTGACGATCTGGCCGCGCTCGTCGTCGGGCACGCCGATCACGCCGCATTCGGCGACGGCCGGATGCCCCAGCAGCGCGCCTTCCACCTCCGGCCCGGCGATGTTGTATCCGGCGCTCACGATCATCCCGTCGTTGCGAGCCTGGTAGACGAACCAGCCGTCGTCGTCGACGAGGTAGGCGTCTCCCGTGTAGTTCCAGCCGTGCTGCACGTACTGGAGTTGGCGTTCGTCGGCCAGGTAACGGCAGCCGGTGGGTCCCTTCACCGCCAGCCGCCCCACCTTTCCGGCAGGCAGAGGACGGCCCGCGTCGTCCATGACGCACGCGTGATATCCGGCGACGGGCTTGCCGGTGGCCCCGGGCCGGGCATCGGTGTCGTCGTGCGAAATGAAGATGTGCATCATTTCGGTGGCGCCGATGCCGTCGATCAACTCGATGCCAGTGGTGTCCTTCCAGAGCTTGCGCGTCGCCGCGGGAAGACCTTCGCCGGCCGATACGCACTTGCGCAGGCTCGCCAGATCGAATTGCGCCGCCTGCAACGCCATCGCGCGATACGACGTCGGCGCGGCGAACAGGACCGTGACGCGGTGTGTCGCGACCGCCTGCAGCAGCGCGTCGGCAGACGTCTTTTCCAGCAGCAACGTCGCGGCGCCGGCGCGCAGCGGAAAGAGCAGCAGGCCGCCCAGCCCAAACGTGAAGGCGAGCGGCGGACTGCCGGCGAAGATGTCGTCCGGCGTCGCGCGCAGCACGGATCGCGGCCAGCAGTCGCAACTCGCCATCACGTCGCGATGGAAATGCATCGTGCCTTTTGGCTGCCCCGTCGTCCCTGACGTAAATGCGATGAGCGCGGTGTCGACGAGCGCGGTGTCGACGTTGACGAACTCGGCGGATTTTGTCGCGGCGAGCGTCTCGAGGCCGTCGGCTGCATCCGTCTGGAATTGCATGACCGCCGTCAGTGTCGGACAAGCCGCGCGCGCCACGTCGAGCTCCGCCGCGAGTCGCGCGTCGCACAGCGCATGGGATATCCGCGCCTTGCCGATGATGTCGGTCAGCTCCTTAGCACGCAGCAGTGGCATGGTAGCCACGGCGATCCCGCCCGCCTTCATCACGGCGAACCAGCACGCCGCCATCATCGGGCTGTTCGGTCCGCGCAACAGCACGCGATTGCCTGGTACGAGGCGCATGTCTTCCACCAGCACGCGCGCGATCCGGTTGGCGCGGGCTTTCAGTTCCGCGTACGTCCAGGACAGCCCGCCCGGCGCCAGGATCGCCGTACGCTCGCCCCATCCGCGGGTGACCGCGCCATCGAGCAGTTCCTCAGCGCAATTGAGGCGGTCCGGATAGTTCAGTTCGGGCAGCTCGAACAAGAGCTCCGGCCACTGGTCGGGGGGAGGCAGGTGGTCGCGCGCAAACGTGTCGATGTGCGCGGTATAGGTCATGTCGAGGTCTCGTTCAACAATTCCCGACCGATGATGAGCTTCTGCACTTCCGTCGCGCCCTCGTAGATGCGCAGCGCCCGGATGTCGCGATAGAGCCGCTCGACGATGTGGCCATGGGTGACGCCGAGTCCGCCATGCAGCTGCACCGCGGCGTCGATGACGCGTTGCGCGGATTCGGTCGCCGACAGCTTGGCCATCGCCGCCTCCTTCGTGGTGCGGGCCTGGCCAACGTCGCGCAGCCATGCGGCACGGTAGGTGAGCAGCGCGGCCGCGTCGATTTCCATCGCCATGTCGCCCACCTTGGCCTGCGTCAGTTGCAAATCGGCCAGCGTCCCTCCGAACATCCTGCGCGAACGTGCGTGCGCGACGCTCTCGTCGACCGCGCGGCGGGCGAATCCGAGAGCGGCCGCCGCCACCGATGCGCGGAAGATGTCGAGCGTGCGCATCGCCAGCTTGAAGCCATCGCCCTCGACCCCCAGCAGTGCGTCAAGCGGTAACCGGCAGTCGCTGAACTCGAGGCGTGCCAGCGGATGCGGAGAGATCACTTCGATGCGCTCCGCAACGACCAGTCCGGGCGTGTCGGCCGGCACCACGAACGCCGAGATTCCCCGCGCCCCCGGCGTGTCGCCGGTCCGCGCGAAGACGCAATAGAAATCGGCGATGCCGCCATTGGATATCCATGTCTTGCAGCCGTCGAGCACCCAGGCGTCTTCCTCGCGCCGCGCGCGCATGGCCAGCGCCGCAACGTCGGAACCGGCGCCGGGTTCGGACAACGCAAATGCCGCAATGGCTTCGCCGCGGGCAACTGACGGCAGCCAGCGGTCCCGCTGCGCGGCAGTGCCCGCAAGCGTGATGGCGCCACTCCCCAGCCCCTGCATCGCGAATGCGAAATCGGCAAGGCCATCGTGGTAGGCCAACCTCTCCCGCGCGACGCAGAGAGCGCGCGAATCGAGCGCGGGCAGCGCGCCACCATGCGCGGCAGGGACGCAATAGCGCAGCCAGCCGCCATCGCCCAGCGCACGCACCAGGCGCCGGCACGCGGCGTCGACATCAGGTTCCGCCGTATGGCCGGTCATCGCCGGCCCGCCGCACCATCCGTCAAGACGTTCGGCGAGCTCGCGTTGTTCGGCGGCGAAGAAAGGCCAGTCGAGATGCGCGCGGTCCACGTCAGTTGCCCTCGAACTTCGGGGCCTTCTTCGCCGCGAAGGCCTCGAATGCGCGATGGAAATCCCGTGTCTGCATGCACAACGCCTGTGCCTGCGCCTCCGCCTCGATCGCTGCGTCCAGGTCCATCGCCCATTCCTGATGCAGCAGTTTCTTGGTCATCGCGTGCGCGAACGTCGGCCCGTCCGCCAACGCGCGCGCACATGAATGCGCTTCATTTACTACGGTCTCCGCGGCGACAAGGCGGCTGAAGAATCCCCACGCCAGGCCCTCGTCGGCGGTCATCGCTCGGCCAGTGTAGAGAAGTTCGGACGCGCGTCCCTGTCCGATCATCCGGGGCAACAGCGTGCAGGCGCCCATGTCGCATCCGGCCAGCCCGACGCGCACGAACAGGAATGCGGTCTTCGCGGCCGGCGTGCCGAGGCGAATGTCGGCGGCGAGCGCGATCATCGCGCCGGCGCCCGCGCACGTTCCGTCGATGGCGGCGACGATGGGCTGCGGGCAGCGCCGCATCGCCAGCACCAGGTCGCCGGTCATGCGCGTGAACGCGAGCAAGTCCGGCGCGGCCATCTTGGTCAGCGGTCCGATGATCTCGTGCACGTCGCCGCCCGAGCTGAAGTTGCCGCCGGCGCCGGTCACGACGACGCACTTCACGTCGCTCGCGTACACGAGCGCGCGAAACAGGTCGCGCAGCTCGGCGTAAGAATCGAAAGTGAGCGGATTCCTGCGCTCCGGACGGTCCAGCGTGATCGTGGCGACTTTGGCATCGGCGTCGACCGCCCACCGGAAATGCGTAGCGCTGTAACCGGCGAATGGCCGCAATTGCGCATCCATGGTCATGGGCGTGCTTCCTTTCGGCGCTTTGGCGCGTCGACCGCCTGTAGCGTGCTCTTGAGTTGGCCGAGCAGCGCATGCAGTTCGCGTCGCTCCCCCTCCTTCAGTCCCGAGAACATGTCGACGATCCAGGCTTCGTGCGCAGCCGCCATGACGTCGAACGTACGCTTGCCTTTGCCCGTCAGCCGGACGAGGAAGGCGCGCCGGTCGGCGGGAATGGGCGTGCGCTCGACCAGCCCTTCCGCAGCCAGCTGGTCGGTCAGCCCCGTAATGCTTCCGCTGGTCACCATCAATCGG
>Ga0207683_10000699_pt1 | contig 30634 bp, 33 predicted proteins | sample KBSM73metaG_FD_184333 | JGI IMG/M metagenome (GOLD analysis project Ga0207683, IMG submission 184333) | Miscanthus rhizosphere microbial communities from Kellogg Biological Station, Michigan, USA - KBS M7-3 metaG (SPAdes) (version 2) | ecosystem: Host-associated > Plants > Roots > Rhizosphere >... | reverse complement strand
AAATGCGGACACTCTTGACCGGAGGCGCACTCGGGGCACTCGTCCTCGCTCTGGCGGGCTGCGGAGCTTCGAGCGTCACGTCGGGTGACAAGGCAACTCAACGTCGCGTCGACCTCTACGAGATCAGCCAACTCGAGCGGTCTTTCCACGAAGCGATATCCAAGAAGAGGATCGACCAGATGGCGAATCTGTTCGCACCGAATGCGACCGGTACGTTCGGCCCTGGGAAGACGGTGGCGGGAAGGGAGCAAATCCGGCAGGTCTGGTTGAAGTCGAAAGCGTTCAAGCCTGAAACGCACTGGCTGTCGGACCACCCCGCATACAAGCTCAAGGCCACGGTCGACGGAGATCGCGGCACGCTCCACTTCGAGTGCCACTTCATCGACGTGCACACCCGCAAGGTTGCGCAGATCACGGCGGGAAATCTCGACGTCGCGAGGATCGATGGCCGCTGGATGATCACGAACTTCGTAGGAAGCACGTCAGAGCTGACGATCTGAGCACTTGTCGGCGGAATCCGCCCCGCAGCAGGACCCGGCAGCCGGTGCCGCGAAACCCCGGCTGCCGAAGCCCGCCGACAACCTGCTCGTCCGAACTGTTGGCCGCGTGCCGGCCGGGGTCCGCGTCAAGCTGCTCGTCGCGTTCGTCGGCACAGCCCTGCTCGTCGTCGTGCTGGGGGTGCTCGGGCTCCGACTTCTCGGCCAATCGAACGAGCGGCTGGAGACGCTAGGGAAGCTCCAGGTGCGAGCCTTCGCCTACGGCAAGCTCCGCAGCGACGCCCAGCACGTTCGTCTCCTGCTCGCCCAGAACGTCGGGGGAGACTTCTACAAGAACTTCCCTGACCTCAACAAGCATGAGGTCGGCGCAGGCGGCCTGGCCATCGACCGGGCGATCGCGAGCGCGGTCGCACTGATTCCCGCGTCGACCTTCCCCGACAATCTCGGATTCCGGCCGCCGCCCGAGGACGAGCGGTACCTCAGCAGGATCCGAGCGACCGGCGGGCAGCTCACAAACGTGGTACGGGAGATCGTCGAGGCCGGTGGCACTGCTCCCGGACGAGTGCCGTCGCTACGCACGAGGGCCGAACTGCTCGCCATCGACCTCAACCAGCACGCGACGGAGCTCACCAACGCCATGACCGCCAAGACGGACGCCGTCATCGCCCAGAACGCTCGCACATACGAAAACTCGCGCGATCTCTTCATCGGAGTGGCCGGAGGAGCCATCGTCCTCGCGCTCCTCCTCGGGTTCGTCCTCTCGTGGTCGGTAACCGGACCCATCCAGCGCATCGACTCCCGGCTGGCCGCAATCGCTTCGGGCGACTTCTCGGGACACGTCGACGCCACGAACCGCGACGAGCTAGGTGCGCTGGCGGCGAACGTGAACCGCATGAGCGATGAGCTCAGGCGCCTCTACAGGGAGCTCGAGACGGCCAGCCAGCACAAGTCAGACTTCCTCGCCAACATGTCGCACGAGTTGCGGACACCGCTGAACGCGATCATCGGCTTCTCGCAGGTGTTGCGCGAGGGGATGGTCGGCGACGTGAACGAGAAGCAGGTGGAGTACCTCGACGACATCCTTTCCTCCGGACACCACCTGCTCTCGCTCATCAACGACGTGCTCGACCTCTCCAAGGTCGAAGCGGGGCAAGTCGAGCTCGAGCTCGCGCCGTTCTCGTTGCAGCAAGCGCTCGAGCGCGGCGTCGCGATGGTGCGCGAGCGCGCGATGCAGGACGGTGTCCACGTCACGCTGGCAACGAACCCGGACGTCGACGTCGTTTCCGGCGACGAACGTCGTATCAGGCAGGTGATCTTCAACCTGCTCTCCAATGCCGTGAAGTTCACTCCCGCGGGCGGCGCAGTCGACGTGCGGACGACGCGGGCTAACGGCGAAGTGAGCATTTCCGTGGCCGACACCGGGCCTGGCATAGGCGCCGGGGATCTCCGGCGTGTCTTCGAGGAGTTTCAGCAAACCGAAGCCGGGATCGAGCAGGGCGAGGGAACCGGTCTCGGCCTGGCGCTCTCGAAGCGGCTCGTCGAGCTGCACGGGGGGCGGATCTGGGTCGACAGCGAGCTCGGCAGGGGAAGCACGTTCGTCTTCACGCTCCCAGCGAGAGGCGCATAGCGATGGCAGCCCCGCAGATCCTCGTGGTCGAGGACAATGAGAAGAGCATGAAGCTGGTTCGGGACGTGCTCCTGGCGACCGGCCACCGCACGCTCGAGGCGACCACCGGCGGAAGAGCTGTCGAGCTGGCCACTGAGCACGCGCCCGATCTCGTGCTTATGGACATCCAGCTCCCGGACATCAGCGGCATCGAGGCGCTCGTCCGCCTGCGGGCGGACACGAGGACCGCGTCGGTCCCGGTCGTCGCGCTGACTGCGCAGGCAATGGAGGGAGATCGCGAACGCTTTCTCGCCGCCGGCTTCGACGATTATCTCTCCAAGCCCGTGAACGTGACGGACCTGATCGCCACTGTAAAGCGCTACTGCGAGGGAGCGGGTCGATGAGCACTTCTCCGTGCCTCACTACCGTCCAGCTTCCCTCAAATAGCAGTGCCTCCGCCGTAGTTGCCGCCGTAGGCACGCAGTCGTGTTAACACTCACGGTGATCGCGGCCGCTGTGACCGCGGTCGTCGCGTGGGCCGGCTCTCAGTTCTCGGGCTGGGGGACGGCGACACTGGTGGACCAGGTCGATGCGACCGGGGTGAATACCCCAGCACCGGATGGTTGTCCGATCCAGTCGCCGGACGGGCTCAACCTGTACATCGCGTCGAACCCGCCGGGCAGCGCCAGCCTCGATCTCTGGGTCGCCCGACGAGAAAGCACCGACGACCCCTGGGGCAACCCAGCCAATCTGAACGACGAAGCGGGAGCCGACCTCAACACCAGCGCAGACGAGTTCTACCCTACGCCGGTGCGCGGCAACGGGCTCTTCTTCGTCCCCAGGCCAAGCTCGTGCGGCCTCGGCGCGGCGAACGATCGCGACGAGGCGGTCGCGATCGCACTCGACGCCGCCGAGTGAAACGCGACCGGTGATCTAGTGGCGACGGATTCGATCCGGCCGGTCGTCCTTCGGAACGACGTTCGCATCGAGGATCCCTTGAGAGTCGTGCTCGGCTACCTCGAGACATGGCGTTTCGACGTCGGTGACTCCTCGCGACCAACGTCGTTCGACGAGTCCGACCTCAGGCTGGCAAACCGTGGCGGCGCCCGAATCTCAGCGGCCGAGATTGCAGCGATCCTCGAGCGGCGCCGCGCAATCGAGCGAGCCTTACGGGGAATCCCTTCCGATGCCTCGCTTGCTGCGCGGCAGGATGCGGTGCCCTGGCCGACGCTGACACAGCTCTTCGACGCGTTCGCGGACATCCGGGGGGTCGGCTTCTCGAAGATGACGAAGGCGCTCCACCCAAAGCGCACTGCACTGATCCCCATGCTCGACAGCGTCGTCCAGGCGTACCTGCAGGATGACGACCTCGGCGCCCAAGCTTCGTTCGGAGAGCGCGCGCTCGCGCTCGTCCGCGGCTACAAGCGCGACCTGGACCACAACTCGGCAGCGGTGCGAGCGGTCCGGCAGGAGATCACGACCCGCGGTCACGAGCTGACCGAGGTGCGAATCCTCGATCTGCTGATCTGGTCCGTCCAGGCGGACTGATCTGACTCGAGGCTGTAAAAAGCGTCCCGAACCGAGTCAGGACTAGACGGGAGACCCGCCGCGACATTGAAGCGTTTCGGCAGGTTCCTTCTGGGGCCCGCCCTGCGCGCCGGACCGCGTTGGCGATCAGGGGCGTTGCCGGAGGTCGCGCCGTTCCGCTAGCGCCGGCGAGAGGCTGGCCGCCCACACGATGATCCCGGAGCTGAACAGGATCCAGAAGTAGATCGCCAGCACGACGCCGAACCCACCGTAGTCTCGGGCGTACAGGTTGACCCATAGCTCCATCACGAAGCTCGAGATCACCATCAGGGCGACCAGCCCGAAGGCGGTGAGCACCGCTCCGGGGAGCAGGTCGCGCCGCGTGATCCGCTTGTGCGTCAGGAGCCACGGCGCCCACACGAAGAACACGATGAGCAGGCCGACCCACCCCACCGCGAGGGCGTTCCCCACCCATGCGGGGCTGCCTCTGAGCTCGGTCAGCTGCACGAGCAGCAGCAAGATCAGCCCGTACAGGCCGAGAAGGACCGCCGCGTACAGGCCCTGGTCGGTCTGCCGGCGCGGCAGCGGCACCTGCCACGCCCGCGTGTGCACAAGCTGCAGCACCCGGCCGAAGTTCAGCCCGAAAAACAACGCGCCCGCGATCGCGAACAGCGCCGAGCCGAGCTTGTGCGTCCTGTCGTCGACGAGAACGTCGCGGAGCAGGCCAGCGGTCGACGTGTTCAACCCGTAGTGGCGTACTAGGCGGTCCGCAAGCGCTCCCGGATGGGAGTCGAGGTACTCCTCCATCACGAGCAGGGCCGGAACGATCGCCACCAGGATGTAGAGGGAGAGCAACGCCGACTGCAGGGCCCCGTCCACCGCCTGGTAGCGCCGCCAGGCGCCGATCGCGACCCCAGCGGGCGAGTCGGGATCCTGTCTGTCGACCCACTCGCGACTACGCCTCGACACAGCCGCCGCACGAGCGCATGCCGCCCAGAGCCACGCCCGTCCACCACGCTTCGCGGCCGCTTGCCGCTTATCTTCGGCCTCGTCCAGAGGATCCTCGTCAGTCCGCACGAGTCAGTTGTTCGCCGTCGGTCAGCCTCTCCCTCATCCTCGAGATCGTCGCGCCCGCGTCTCCGACGTCACCAACCGACCGCTCAACCTTGTGCCTGCGTGACCTCGCGCGTCGCGGCAGCGCTCGAATCCGCCGCCGACCGATGATTTTTCGCCACGCCGCCGGTCTGATAGGTAGGCCTTTGGAATTACGACCGGGAGGTACGACCTCGATGTCACGAACCCTGCTGTTGATCGGTACGCGCAAAGGCGCCTTTTTCCTGGAAAGCGACGACAGGAAGACGTGGGAGCTGCAAGGCCCGTTCTGCGAAGGCTGGCCGGTGTACCACGTGATCGACGACCCAAAGAGCGGCGCCGTCTACGCCGCGGCCGCAAGCGAATGGCATGGTCAGGCGATCTGGCGGAGCGGCGATCTTGGTGAGACCTGGACGCACTCGAGCGAGGGGATCGCGTACGACACCGAGGCCGGCCGCAAGATCTCCAAAGTCTCAACGCTCGCCGTCAGCGACAGCCGTCTGCTGGTCGGCGTCGAAGCGCCCGGGATCTTCGAAAGCAGCGACGAAGGGCAAACATGGTCGTTGCTGTCGGACCTCGCCGGACAACCGGGAAGCGAGGCGTGGGACGATCCTTCGAATCAGCCGCCCGGCCATCTCGGCATCTCGGCGCTGATGTTCGACCGTGAGGACGCGGACCGGTTCTGGGCGATCGTGCAGGGTGTCGGCCTGTTCGAGACGATGGACTACGCCCAGTCGTGGTCGCCGCGTAACCGGGGGCTTCGCGCCGACTGGCCGCGCGAGCATGAAGAGGTCGGTTTCTGCGTGCACAAGCTCGTCCGCTCGCCCGTCGACGGGGACCGCATGTACCAGCAGAACCACGTCGGCATGCACCGCAGCGACGATGCAGGTCAGACGTGGACGGAGATCACGGAAGGCTTGCCCACGGAGTTCGGATTCGCCGCGGCGACGCATCCATACGATCGAGACACGTTCTATGTCATCCCGCTTGATCCGGGTCATGGACGGACGATGCCGGAAGGCCACGCAGCCGTTTGGCGGACGCGCGATGCCGGCTCGAGCTGGCAATCCCTGGACCGCGGCCTGCCGCAGCGCGACGCGCATGTCGGCGTCTTGCGCGAGGCGATGGCGATCGATTCCGAGGACGCACCGGGCGTTTACTTCGGAACGAGCACCGGGCAGGTCTTTGCGAGCACCGACGAAGGCGACACGTGGACGCAGATTGCCGACTACCTCCCGGCGATCTCTTCGGTCGAGGTCGCTGCGATCGAGTAATGGCGGACGTCCGTCTTCCGTCGACGCTGCAGCCGCTCTTTCCGGGGCTGCCGCGGCAGCTCGACATGCAGGCGGCCTCGGTTCGCGACGTGATCGACCACCTCGAGCACGAGTGGCCGGGGATTCGCGACCGTCTGTGCGAGCCCGGACCGACGCTCCGCCGTCACATTCACGTGTACGTGAACCGCGAGCGCGCGAAACTCGATACGCCCATCCCGGAGCAGTCACGTGTGGACGTCATCGCGGCAATCAGCGGTGGCTGATCGCGCTGCGCGAGAACCGAGTGAGTGAGATACCGCAAATCGGCGGGCAGCCGCCCCGAACCCTGCGTCTTGTCCGGGGCAGCTGCGCCGTTGGCTGCCTTCTCCGCTCCTAGCCGGTACAGCCCGTGATCGTTCCGGGCGGGAAGCAATTGTCCGGCGTGTTGCCGCTGATGTCCGTGTGGTTGAGCGTCACGAACCCTGGCCCGAAGAAGTCGGGATTCGCAAGACCACCACCGAGGCCGTCCTCGGAGACGGCGTTGCCCGTCACCGTGCTGTTGTTCAGCACGAGCGTTGGTGCGGGAGCGCCGGGAATGCCGAAGTTGAAGTTGGCGATCCCGCCGCCAATGCCGATGCTCCCGAGGGTGTCGTCGAGCGCGGTGTTTTGCGAGACGACGGTCTTGTTGAGCGTTGCGGAAGCATGGTTCAGGAGCCCGCCGCCGGGGCCCCCAGGCGCGGTGTTCCCCGTGATCTGGCTGCTGTTGCTGACCAGAGTGCCGCCGTTAGCGACCCCGCCGCCACCCGCGAACTGGCCGCCGAAGACGCTGTTGTCGCTGATCACGCTCTTGTTCAGCGTGACCAGGCTGCCGCCCTCGGTGTTGCCGCTGCCGGTTCCGCTGGCGATACCGCCCCCTCCAGGAGCGGTGTTGTGATCGACGATGCTCGAGTTCAGGGTCAACGTCCCGGCATGGTTCAGGATCCCGCCGCCGCCACCCCCCTGCTCACCGGTCACGGTGTTCCAGCTCACCTCGCTGTTGTTCAGCGTCATCACGCCGACAGGTCCGGAGCCGATCGTGCCAGTCACGATCCCGCCTCCACCAGCACCGCTGGTATTGCCGGTCACGAGCGTGTGGTTAAGCGTCGTCGTGCCCTCGTTGTTGAAGATCCCGCCGGCGGGACCGGGCGAGTTGCCGCGTGTGATCGTGATGTTGTTCAGCGTTAGCCGACCGCCGTCTGCGCCGTGGATGTCAAGCACGCGGACGTGGTTATTACCGCTGATCGTCGAGCCGTTGCCATTGATCGTGATCGGAGAGATCACCACCGGCAGCCCATTTGGCCCCATGTCCATGTTGTTCAGGCTGAGCGTGTAGGTGCAGCCCTTGTCGAGATTGATCGTACCGCCACCAGACCCATTCGCCGCGGCAACCGCCGCCGCCAGCGCGGGCCCGCCACCGGCGCAGGGTACGTTCACCGACGACGCAGCCGCACCCGCCGCCGCACCGAACAACAACACTCCACTCGCGAGCGCAGCTAGCACGCCCGCCACTACCACCCGAAGCCATTGCATTGAGAACTCCCCTCTCCTCGAATCCGTGCCCCAACGTCGATGCTATGCCCAAGTCCGGCACGGCTCAAGCTGTACTAGACGACCTACATGAACGCGAAACCTCAACACAACCTCACGCAACACCAGCGGGCGAATAAACGAACTCTTCGACCGTCGACACGCTCGGCGTCTCGCTGCCGTGTGCTTACTTAGATCGTGCGAGCGGTTAGCGCGAGTCGTTCGGCACGGTCTTTGATGCCACGCAGCATCCGTCGCTCCATTAGAAGGGAGCCCGGCTCCATTGGCAGCATCCCGATGCGCGCGGCGAGCGTCGGTAGGCGGAAGCGATTGCGACTGATGAGCCGCGTCGCGCCGTTGTTTTCCTCCAGCCGAAACGCCCACACCCAGTTGCCATCCTCGGAGCGCCACGCGAGCACGTGCTCCGGTTCAACGCGCGCGAGTCGCATCCGGTTGGCCCCAAGACCGATCGTATCGCCGACTTCAGGATTCTGGAACTCCGGCAGGACGCGGTCGACACTATGCATGGCAAGGCCGAGCAAGTTCTCGATCCAGTCATACGTGTAGGCGCCGCCACGCGGCGACGGACCCATCTGCGCGAGCCACGGCCAGACCGACGCGGCCGGCGCGGCGATCGTGATGGCACGCGTCGAAATTCCATCCGCGTTCTCTAAGAGCTCATCCCCTGGAAGGCGCGAGCCGGCCTCTTCGCTGGTCGCGCCCCAGGTGAGGATGGGTTGACGGAGTCGTGGATAGAGAAAGCCGAGCGACGCGAGCACAATCAGGACGGACGTGCGCGGCCTCATCGCCCTGCCACCGCGATCCCAGCACGCCAGCCCGGAACGCGCCCACCCTGCGGGAGGGGAATCGACTCGGCGTCCAGGCCACTGCGAGCGATGAGCCACGAGACGAACGAGTTCGAATTCCACATCTCGCCCGCACCCAGTTCGTCACGGCCCCACACGGGCGTCGGTACGAAGGGCACCAGGTCGAGTAGTCGCCGCGACAAGACCGGATCGTCCGTTAGCCGCTGTGGGCTCTCTACGGCTTCCGCAACGTCGGGGATCACCCCGTTGGGCCAACGGCGCAGCTCGTATCGAAAGATCCGGAATCGTTTTGCCCAGCGGGTGCCGACGGCTCCTTCGACAACCACGCCTCGCTTCGAGGCGTCGCCGCGTCGGACCGGCGCTTGCTCGATCACGTACGGTCCTTCGGGGACGCCCACCACGAGGGCCGAGTGATAGAGGTCGCAGGGCGCGCGCCGCTCGAAGCGAGCCGCTGCGGCTTCGAAGATCTTTCCGTTCAGTCGGACGGAATGACCGCCCGCCCCCAGAGGCAGCCAGTAGAGGTCTACGGCCACAGGACCGCTACTCCGCTCCGCCGGCGGCCTGCTCCGCCTCGGTTTCCATTCGGTCGAGTCGCGTGTAGTAGTCGGAGAACTCGTTTAGGTGCGCGAGTGCGATCTTGCCGGTCACAATCGGATCATCGTCCGTCACGTTGGTGATCGGATTGTCGAGCCCGTGCTCCAATTCGACATCCATGCCCATGCGGAACTGCTCGACGTCGAACGGAGCTCTCTTCCAGTCGATGCCGATCTGCTCGCCTACACGCCGCGCCTCATGCTCGGTGAAACTCTTTCTGTTCCGAGCCATCATCAGCCACCCTTCCTCGACACAGCCACCTGAATCGTTAGCCAACGGCGCTCTTGATGAAGACGGTATCGGGCCCATCGAAGCTCCTCCGGCGCGAACACCCTCATCAATGTCGTCGCGTCAAGCGCGACATCTGCCGCCGTGAGCGCTCTCTCCCAGATCTCAAGCAACTCGGGGAAGGACGGTCCGATAAGGCACGGACGGGGCGTCGAGACGACCCGCAACCGCTCCGAGCGGGCCCGAGTCGTGCCCCCTGTGGGAGCGACAACTTCCAGCGAGTCGAAGGGGAGCGCTGACATGACGCCACTCCTTTCTGCTTCTTTTTTGACACCCCCAGTCTGCGACTGTCCCTAGGCCATGCCATCGGTGACCCCCCGGACTCCGATTACGGCGTTCTACGGAGTGCGGCTACCAGGTCTTGAGCGTTTCCGTAGGTTGACCCCGTCCGATTCGGACCCGTGCATCCACGATGACGCAACCGTTCGGCCCGGCGAAGACCGGGTTCAGGTCGAGCTCAGCCATCTCTGGAAGATCTTCCGCCAGCTGCGCGACACGAAGCAGGAGATCCTCGACGGCTTCCCCGTCAGCCGGAGCTGCCCCCCGAAATCCGGCGAGCAGTGTGCCGGCTTTGCCGGTGCGGGCGAGTTCCTGTGCGTCGTAATCGGTCAAGGGCGTGAGGCGGAACGCAGCGTCGCCGATCAGCTCGGCGAGCGTGCCGCCCGGTCCGAGAGCGATGAGAGGGCCGAACACAGGGTCCTGAACGGCGCCGACGAGAACCTCAACTCCACTTCGCACCATCGGTTGAATGAGGAGAGGCGCGCCGATTCTCTGTGCAGCTTCGCGGACAGCGTAGGAGTCTCGAAGGTCAATGGCAACGCCTCCACTTTCGGTCTTGTGTACGCCCGCTTGCGCGGTCTTGACAACAACGGGATAGCCGATCTGGTCCGCAGCGATTACGGCTTCTTCTACGGTCGCGACAGACCGCTCGGAAACGAGCGGCAATCCGTAAGCCGAGAGGAGTCGGCGGATGAGGCCCGAATCGAGCCAGCCCTCGGAATTGGCCTCGACGAGCTCGCGCGCGGCTCTTCGGTCGATGTCACTAAACATCGGAGTGCGACCTTGAGGCCTTCTCAGCCAGTCCGTGCGCTCCGCCGCACGTCCGAGCGCATGGGCCGCAGACTCCGGGAACGAGAACGGAGCAACGACTCCCGAGAGCAGCTGAGCCGGTATTCCATCCGCGCTGATCACGCAGGCCAGTACCGGCTTCTCCGTCTTCCCTGCGTTCTTAACCGCGTGGACGATCGCGGATGCGACCTCGTCGGCGCCAGCCACCACCGGAGGGACAAACAGCGCGATAACGGCGTCGACGGCGTGATCGCAGAGCAGGAGCGGCAACGCCTCCGCATAAGTCGAGGCCACGGCGGAGCCCAGCATGTCGACTGGGTTCGAGACGCTCGCCTCCGCCGGGAAAATCGACCCGAGGCGTTTGCGTGTCTGGCTCGAGAGGTCGGACAGCAAGAGACCCGCGGCTTCACAAGCGTCCGCGCAGAGGATGCCGAGGCCACCGGCGTTCGTCAGGATCGCGACGCGGTTACCGCGCGGAAGTGGCTGTGAGGAAAGCAGGCTCGTGAGATCAAGCAATTCCTCGAGACTGTCTGCCCGCAAGACGCCTGCCTGGTGGAACAAGGCGTCGACTGCTGCCTCCGACCCTGCAAGCGCTGCGGTATGCGAGCTGGCCGCACGAGCGCCGGCTGCTGTTCGCCCGGCCTTCATGGCCACGATCGGCTTCTTGCGAGCTACGCGGCGAGCGAGACGAGCGAACTTACGCGGATTCCCGAAGGATTCGAGGTAGAGCAGAACGACATCGGTGTTTGCGTCGTCCTCCCAGTACTCGAGCAGGTCGTTGGACGAAACGTCCGCCTTGTTGCCGACCGAAACGAAAGAGGAAAGGCCCAGTCCCCGCTCGGCAGCGCGCTCCAGCAGCGCGAGACCGAGCGCACCGCTCTGCGACGAGAAGCCAATCGTGCCCGCCGGTACCGACCTTGGGCCGAAGGTGGCGTTGAGACGCGATGCTGAAACCGCAATGCCAAGACAATTGGGACCGAGGAGACGAGCACCGCCTGCGCGCACCAATTCGACCAAGCGATCCTGACGTTCACGTCCGGCAGGCCCCATCTCCGCGAAACCTGCCGAGATGACACAGAGAGCCCGTACACCAGCGCGAAGCGCCTCGGCTGCTGCTGCGAGCACGGTCTCGCCGGGTACACACACCACGGCGAGATCGACCGGCTCACCGATCTGGGCCACTGACTCGTACGCGCGAACCCCTGCAACCGAGCCGCCGGAGCGATTCACCGGATATGCGGCGCCGACGAAGTCCCCGCGCAGAATGTTCCGGAAAAGCTCGCCGCCGATTGACCGGGCGCGCGGCGACGCACCGATCACAGCGACGCTATCCGGCGAGAAGAACGGTTTCAGCGACGCCGAGACTGCAACATGATCGCGCTCATCAATGCGGGAGACGAGCGTTTCGGTCGAGGCGAGTCGAAGTCGAACCTCGGTGGTTCCACTCTCGGTAGTGCGGGAAGTCTGGAAGCCGGCCTCCGCAAAGACCCGGAGCATGGCGCCGTTGTCAGGCATCACCTCAGCGAGGAATTCCTCGATGCCGACCAAGCCGGCGAGCGCGGCCAGTCGCTCGAGCATGCGCATCGCGATCCCTCGCCCCTGCAGCTCGTCGGCAACCGCAAAAGCCACTTCTGCGACTCCGGCATTTCTAAGGCGTGCGTAGCTCGCCAGCGCCGCGATCCGTTCGCCGTCCATTCCGACAAGCGCACCGCGTTCGGTCCAGTCTGGCTCGAGCATGGGCGCGACTAGTCGCTCGTCGACGGTGGGGTGCCCGTGGAACCGGAGATAGAGGCTCCGATCGGACAAGCCGCGGAAGAAGTCGAGCAACGCCGCGGCGTCTTTGAGGCGGGGTGGACGGAAGCGCATGGTCGAGCCGTCGCGTAGAACGACGTCGGATACGGCCTGAACCGGAAACGCGGGTACGGATATCCCCATGGAGAGAGTTTTGCCATGGCCGTATGGAAGGGCATCGGTGCACGCCCGAAAGTCGATTGCGGCTTCTCCGCAACCTCGTCTGACAAGGGCGTTCGTCCCCTTAGCTCGCAGGTAGGAGCGCCGTCGCGGTGCTGGCCGCCACTAGCACCGCGGCGGCGATCCAATACGCGAAGACGTCACCCGAGCTGAGCGAAACGCGTCCAGCACCGAGCGTCCGGCGAACGCTATTCGTTTCCCAGAAGCGGGCGGCCGCCTGAAGCGCCTCTTTTCACGCAAACACTCCGGCCTCGACAGCCAACCGCGTGGCGAGCTCGACCAGCCGGTTGGAATATCCCCACTCATTGTCGTACCACGCCACGACCTTTACCTGAGTGCCGTCGACGACACAGGTCAGCGGCGCATCGAAGATCGCGGAGTACGGCGACTTGACAATGTCGGAGGAAACGAGCGGCTCCTCGCTGTACGCCAGGACACCGGCCAGACTTCCCTGGTCTGCGTGCTCGGAGAACAGTGCGTTGATCTCGTCAATCGACGTGGGTCTCCCGGCCTCGATGGTGAGATCTACGATCGAGCCGGTCGGGATAGGAGCGCGAACCGCAAAGCCGTTCAACTTGCCGGCGAGCTCGGGGATTACGAGGCCGATCGCCTTGGCAGCCCCTGTGGAGGTTGGAATCAGGTTCAGAGCCGCTGCCCGAGCACGCCGGAAATCCTTGTGCGGAAGGTCGATGAGCCTTTGGTCGGCCGTGTAAGCGTGAATGGTCGTCATCAGCCCGTGACGGATGCCGACGTTCTCGTGGAGGACTCTTGCGACCGGAGCGAGACAGTTCGTGGTGCACGACGCATTGGAGAGGACGTGATGCGCCTCCGGCTCGTAGACCTTTTCGAAGTTCACTCCGAGAACGACCGTGGCGTCAACGTCTTTGGCCGGTGCCGACACGATCACTTTGCGGGCGCCGCTCTCGAGGTGCCCCGCTGCTTCCTCACCGGAGCGAAAGCGTCCGGTCGCCTCGATCACGACCTCCGCGCCTAGCTCGCCCCACGGGAGCTTGCGGGGGTCTGGCTCCCCGAACACCGGGATCGCCGAATCGTCTACCCGAATAACCCCTTCGCCGCCCTCGACCTCGCCGGGAAACCGACCGTAGACGGAGTCGTACTTGAGAAGATGGGCGAGGGTGGCGGGCTCGGCAAGATCGTTGATCCCAACCAACTCGAGCCCTAGTTCGCGCTCGTAGGCTGCGCGAAACGCCGCGCGACCAACGCGCCCGAATCCGTTTATAGCGACCCTGGTGCTCATCTGTCCCTCCTCGTTGGGGTGGCGTCAAGACAGAGGCCCGCACCTCGGTGCGGGCCTCTACAACAGCCGCGTGACTCGTTCCGTTACGTCAAGACGGTGTCGAATTGCTCCATGCGCTTGGGACTGCGAACTGCCTGTTCGCCCTCGAGCACAACTTTGAGGGCTTCGGTCTCGGCAGCGGCGCCGAAGGTGTCATACGCCTCGAGCGTCTCATCGAGCGCGAAGTGATGCGTCGCAAACGGCGTCGCATCGAGGCGCCCTTCGGCGATCAGCTGCAGAAGCCGCGGGGTCGTAAACGTGTCCACGAGACCTGTCGTGATCGTGATGTCCTTGATCCACAGGGTCTCGAGGTGGAGCGTCGCGGAGTGCCCGTGAACTCCAACGTTCGCGACGTGCCCGCCGGGCCGGACGATCGCCGTGCAGAGCTCGAACGTCTCCGGGACACCAACGGCCTCGACCGCAACGTCTGCACCCAGGCCGTGAGTGAGCTCGTGGATCATCGCGACCGCATCCTCGTGACCGTTGTTGATCGTCACATCTGCGCCGAAGACCCGTGCCTTCTCGAGTCGCGAGTCGGCGAGGTCGATCGCAACGATGCGCGCCGGCGTGTAGAGCTTCGCCGTCATGATCGTCGCGAGGCCGATCGGGCCGGCCCCGACGATGACGACGGTATCGCCGGCGTCGACCTTCCCGTTCAGGACGCCAACCTCGTAGGCAGTCGGCAGGATGTCCGCAAGGAACAGGACCTGCTCGTCCGAGAGCCCGTCGGGCACCTTGTAGACCGACGTGTCGACGAAGGGCACGCGTGCGTACTCCGCCTGCAGCCCGTCGATCAGGTGGCCGAAGATCCAGCCTCCGCCTCCTGTGCAGAGACCGTAGTGAGCTTCCTTGCAGAACCGGCATCTCCCGCAGGACGTGATGCACGAGACGAGGACGCGATCGCCCTCCGCAAACGTAGTGACCGCGGCGCCGGTCTCGACGATTGTCCCAACCGCTTCGTGACCCAGCACCGTCCCAGGAGTCACCTCGGGAACATCACCTTTCAGAATGTGCAGATCGGTGCCGCAGATGGTCGAGGAGTCGATGCGGACAATGGCATCGTTTGGATCGACGATCACGGGATCCGCCTTGGTGTCCCAAACCTTTTCGCCCGGGCCGTTAAAGATGAGGGCTTTCATTGCAGACCTCCTTCGTTAGAGCTCGTAGCCGATGCGGCGCGAGAACTCGCGGTGCGCCGCCTCGGCCTCGCAGCGATCCCGTGCCTGCTCGAGACGCTCACGTGTCTCCAGCAGATACGCCGCCACATCGGACCGATGTAGCTCGACGCCCAACCGCGCGATCACGCAACCGCCGACTGCGACGGCCCCGCCGGGCTCCCAGAAGGCGCAACGCTCACCGGTGCAAGGCTCGGTAGTCCCTTGGGCTAGGTGAAGTGTGCAATTCGATCCGATCTGGCTCATGACTGCAGTCTCGGTTGCTAAGCCTCGCCCGACATCCGCGCACTGCCCGAATCTCGGTGCGGGCTTCTACTGAAAAGCGTCTTCCCAAAGCGAACCGCTCCCGACGAAGCGGGAGCGGTTAGGTGAGTGGGCCGGCACCTGTCTCGAAACCACCGGGCGCCGGCCCGGCTTGTGCCGCCTCTAGATCGAGTGGACGGCGGCCTGTTTGCGATGCAAGGCTGCGAAGGCCAGGACGATGAAGCCGATCCCGCTGAGCAGCAGCGCGACACCGACGACGATCCCGAACAATCCGAGCCTGTCGGCCATGTAGGACGTGTTCAGGGCGGTTGTCAGCGCGGTCTCGGTGACCCAGAGATTGCGGGCGCCGTTTGCGACCGGCTGCTTGCTCGCCTGGTCGATCAGGGCGTACGCGGCGTTGTCCGTTCCCCCACCGACGGCGAGCTGGGCCTTTGGGGTGTTCGGCTTGGCCGTGAAGCGGCCCATCTGGGCGTACGTGTAGCCACCGGTGGCCTCGAGTGCGTGGATCCGCATGTAGCTCGCGAACGCCCGCGCCCTCGGGCCGCTGTTGATCGCTTTGCCCGCGACCGACACGGTCGGCATGTTGGCGACGCTCGTCAGGCCCGCATCCTTGGCTTCTTTGGCGATCAAGGCCGGAGTCATATCGGCGCTACCGACAATCTTCTCCTGCTTGAGGCTGTCAGTGACCGTTGCACGCCCGCTGAAGCCCATCACGATTGCCACGACGCCGAACGCGACGAGGACTGCCCCTGCGCCGAAGCCGCCCCACTCGAAGAGCTTCCGAGCGAAGTCGCTCTTTTGGCGAAGTGTCTTTGTTGCACGACTTTCAGCTGTGACGGTGCTCATCTCCTGCCTCCAATCTCTCGTGGTGGTTCCGGTCGCTTCAAAGTCAAGCCCGCTCGCTACGACGCGCCATCCGCTACCAGCCGCCGACCGGCTGGGGGCCTTCCGCGCTGTCATTGCGGCTTACTACTGAGCCTGCGAGCATTCACGCATGCCAACGCGGGCAGAAACCGACCGATTGCGCGCGCCCTCATCGAGACGGGCATCGCGATCAACGCGGAGCTTTCACTCGACGCTGTTCTCGACGGATTGTTGAGGCAGCGGCACGAGTCACGGCGCCCCCCTACGCGGCACTGGGCGGCCGCGCGTTTTCTCGCTGACGAGTCCGCCTAAAAGTCGAGCCCGACGCCGAGCCGTCCTTCGTCGCGTGACCAGTAGAAGCGCTCGTGAGCGAGCCTTGGTGTCCCCTCGATGAGATCCTTCCAGGGACCAAAGGTCTCGGCCACGATCGGATCGTCGACGACGTCGTTGAGGATCCATTCAACCTGCGGACCCTCGAACACAAACACCACCTCGCCGGCAGTCAAGTAGGCAGCGTGACGTTGAAAGCCCAGGTCGTCCGGATCGAACGGCGGACCCTTGGCGATGAGTGCTTCAGCATCCTCGTGTGCGCCCTCTACCAAACGGGCAACGATCATCAGACGGTTCATAAGAAGCCTCCTAGTTGGCGTTTTGTTCAGGGTGCCGTTCCGGGAGCCCCGCGACATCAGCGGGAATGCGGTGGTGGACTACGGCTTTTCCGCAGACTTCCGCTCGAAGATGACCAAGACGCTCAGGTGCTCGTACGCCGCGAAGCGATGCTCCGCGTGTGCCTCCACGAAGACAGCGCTGCCCTCTCGGACAGCAACCTGCTCACCCTTCACCTCGAGGACGCCCGTGCCTTCGAGCACGACGTAGAGCTCGTCGTCCTCGTGAGGCTGCTGTCGGTCGGGCTCCGGGGCGACGAGCACATAGACCCCGACTTCGAGGCCGGTGGATTCGTGGACGATCTCATAGCCACCACCGGCCTCCCGAAGCCGTTCCTTGACGGCTGCGACTTCGAACGAGTGCACGCCGCGAACCTACTTCACCCGGACGATCAGGCGCAGGACATTGTCTTCGCCGACCGTCTTCATCGATGCGGCCCAGGCGTAGTCCTCGCCCGGCTTGGTGGTGAAGCGATAAACGCCCTTCTGTACCAGCGTCACGGTCGCAGACGATGCCATCTTCGTCATGTTCGGGTGTCCGAGCCGCAACTTCGAGCCGGCCGTCTGAACCAGCTTGTGCGGCATGACATCGTTGTTCGTGATCTTCAGGACAGTGCCGGGCTTGACGCTGACGGACAGCGACGGCTTGAACAGTCCGGAGTTGAACGACCAGGAATGGCAACCACGCATCTGATGTCTGATCGTGATCGTCGCAGTGCTACCTGCGGGGGCCGCCGACGTGACCGCAAGCGCAACCAGCGCAGCGAATCCAAGTGCCGCGCCACGAATTCTCTTTCTCCGGTGCATGACTTCTCCTTCGTTCGCAAGACATTGGGCTCAGTGTCGGCAAGCCAGGCTCCGTCGCCATCCGTTCGGTACCTCAAATAAAGTGCGGGTTTGCCGCAGCGCATCTGCGCTGAGGTGCTGATGCGTCAGCGCCTGAAGGAACGCACCCTTCGGCACATGCGCAGAAATAGCTACGCCGTCTGGTGGAAAGAGGAAGACGGCCCGCGGCACGTGGGCAAGCTCGAGGTTGCGTTGTTCCATGCGCTTCTCTCAGGGAAAGGATCGAAGAGGTTGGCAGTGCCACTCGATGCGATTACGACCGTGGAGTGCCGCCCCGGCGAAGTGCGCTTGAACCGGCGTAATGAAGGGTTCCTACGAATAGGGAGCCTCGATGCACCTGGAACGCTCCGAGAGCTGGCCCACGTGCTCGGCGCCTAACACGCGCCGGCCTTGCTGATCAGCTAGCCGCGATTTCGAGCCGAGCGGGCGACGTCCTCACTTTTAGGGAGTTCTTAGCTGGCGCTCAACTTCCGCTTAGTCACGACTGCTGAGATGAGCTCATCAGCGAGCGAAAGGACACCTGATCATGGGGCGCATCCACCTCCGCACCGCCCTCGTCGCACTTGTCGCCCTCGTCGCGATCGGGACCGGCACAGCCTTTGCGGCAACACGAACGACGAGTCATCCGATCGGAACAGGCGCCGTGGTCATCGAGACGAACCTGGCCTATCAGAATGCAGCCGCGGCGGGCACGGGGATCGTGCTTACGTCGTCGGGAAGAATCTTGACCAACAATCACGTGATCGCCGGTGCGACGACGATCCGAGTGGTCGTCCCGAAGACGACCCACACCTACACGGCGCGGGTCGTCGGCTACGACACGAAGGCAGACGTCGCCGTGCTGCAGCTCCAGAAAGCCTCGCATTTGAAGACGCTGACGACCGATAACGCCTCGAACCTCAAGCTCGGCGCACGCGTCACCGCCGTCGGCAATGCGGGCGGCACTGGGAGGCTCACGTCTTCGCGGGGCAACGTGACCGGGCTGCACAGGTCGATCACGGTTCAGGGCGACAGCGGGACGACCGAACAGCTCACCGGGCTCATCGAGACGAACGCCGCGCTCCAGCCGGGAGACTCCGGCGGGCCGCTGCTGAACAGCGCGGGCCGTGTGGTCGGAATCGACACAGCCGCATCAAGCAGCTCCCCCTTCGCCTCCGCCTCGCGGCACGGCTACGCAATCCCGATCGGCAAGGCAACGACGATCGCGAAGCAGATCGTCTCGGGTAAGTCGTCGGCGACGGTGCACATCGGCGCCACCGCGTTCCTGGGCGTGCAACTTGGGAACAGCCCCTCCTTTGGGGGCCAGGGCGCAACGATCGTTGGCGTCGTCCCCGGCGCACCGGCCGCAGCGGCAGGACTCGTTCCCGGCGATGTGATCGTCGCGGTCGCAGGTAGGGCGGTGAGCGCCCCGAGCGACATCGCGCCGATCATCCTCGCGCACAAGCCCGGCGACAAGATCACCATCACCTACTCCGACACAAGCGGACAGATCCAGAGTGCAAGCGTCACGCTCGCCGGCGGCCCACCCCAGTAGGGACTCTCCTGCGGATTCCCCTTCACGGTGAGCACGCGCGATCGGGCGACTGTCCTGCGGCCTGGCCATTCAACGGAGCGCGGCGCTTGGCGTCGCGCTCCGCTCGACCGTGATGTAGCGGCAAGCCGGTTGTGACGCTTGCTACGCACTACACCAAGGGGTAGACAGGGCCGTCTTCCTCACTACGATGCGACGCTCAAGAACAGGCCCAGGGCTGCCCCTCTCTCTTCGCGGCCCGTTGTTCACCCTTCCCCGTGCCGACCTCTCTCCGCAGCCGCCTGCTGACGTGCGCATTTGCCGCGACGTTGTTCTGCTGCTCGGTTGCCGGTCTGCACAACGCGCCCGCGGCGGCGGCGCAACACGCACCTTGGCGGGACGGCCGCAAGCGGCTGACTCGAACGCTCGGCGATCGCGCAGCCGCGATTGCCGTCAAAGAAGTCGGAGTGCCATATAGCTGGGGAGGCTCCTCGCCGGTGAGTGGCTTTGACTGCTCGGGGCTCGTCTACTGGACGTACGGCCGCCTCGGCATCGCAGTCCCACACAGTTCCTACGCGTTGTATGACACGGGCCGGCGCGTCAGGCGCTCGCGGATGCGGCCCGGCGACGTGCTCATCTTCACCGGCCTCGGGCACGTCGGAATCTACATCGGGCGCGGGCGAATGGTGCACGCGCCTCACTCGGGCACCGTCGTGCAGGTGGTGAGGTTGGGAAGCTCGTCGTACGGATCCCGGATCGTCGGCATCCGGCGCTTCCGCAAACACTGACGCACTCGTCTCTCACTGCGACTGAAGCGCGCCGTGAATGTGCCAAAACGCTGACGTACCCTTTCGCTCACTTCCGCTCCGATCTATGACGGAAGGCCACTGGCCTTTCAACCGATCGGAGTGCGCATGTCAAGAGTCCTGCTGGTTGTCATCCTCGGAGTACTGCTCCTCCTTCCTGCCCCCGTCGATGCCGCCGGGTCCAGCGATGTCGTCATCAGTCAGGTTTACGGCGGCGGTGGAAACGCGGGCGCCACATTTCGGAACGACTACGTCGAGCTCTTCAACGCCGGGTCAGTCACGGTCGACCTGGCGAGTTGGACAGTGCAGTACGCCACGGCCGCTGGAGCGACGTGGCAGGCGACCGCTCTCGCCGGAACGATCGCGCCGGGCCGCTCCTACCTGGTCCAGCTTGCATCGAACGCCGACGTCGGCGCCATTCTTCCGACGCCCGACGCCACCGGAACGAGCAATCTCGGCGCGGCGAGCGGGAAGATTGCCCTCGTTCCCGGTGCGGCCCCGCTCACGTGTGGCGCCTCGGCCGGGAGTTGCTCGGGGCTCGTCGAGGATCTCGTCGGCTACGGCGATGCGAGCGATTTCGAGGGCTCCGGTTCCGCTGCGGCGCTTTCCAACACCACGGCCGGGCTTCGCTCGGACGGCGGTTGCACCGACACGAACGACAACGCGGCCGACTTCACGGCGGCCACGCCCGCGCCACGGAACTCAGCTTCCCCCGCACATTTGTGTGCAGGCACGCCTTCCTCCGGGCCGAGCGGCTCCGTGAACGTCGATCTGAACGTGGCTTCCGTCCTCACCGTGTCACTCGACCATCCGTCGCTCAGCTTCGGAACGTTCACGTCCGGCGATCGGCCGGCACCGCTCCCCGAGCGGGTCACCGTGTCGAGCAACAACGCTGCCGGCTACTCGCTCGCGGTTGCTCGGACGACCTTCGCCCCGACCGACCTCCCGCTCGCGCTGTCGGCGACCGCGCCGGCCGGCGGAACGCTAGGAGGTGGCCTGAGCGGCGGCGCACTCGTTCCGATCCCGTTCGCCCCCGCGACGGCGCTGACCGTCGGCACGAAGTCCACAGCGAGTGCAACCGGCGGAGATGTCTGGGCGACGAACATCGGCTTCTCGGCTCCGTTGCCGCTCGTCGCGACCGGCCGCTACTCGGCAACCGTGACCTTCACGGCGGTCGCTCGTTGAAAAGAGCCCTCGGGCTTGCCGTCTTGGCCGGGCTTTTGCTGACCGCCTCCGCCGCAGAGGCGGTCAGCGCCGATCGGCCTCGCGTCGCCCTCTCCGTCTCGCCCGCACGACTGGCAATCACCGCACCGGGGTCGAGGAGGATCAACGTGCGGAACGACGGCGCCGAACAGGTCCTGGTCGACGTCCTTCGGCGCATGGTCGCCACGACGTGGCTCCAGATCTCACCGGAACGTTTGCTCCTCAGCCCGGGGAGAAGCGCAGTCCTGACGCTCCGGGCCAAGGCGGGACGAGACGCCGAACCCGGTGATCATCAAGTGCTGGTCCTACTGAGGACGCGCCCCCAGCACGGGAGCCGCGTTGCTCTTCGGCTCAGGCTTGGGGTCCGCGTCAGTGTGCGGATGCCCGGGACGGTCGTCCGACGTCTCGCGCTGGGCGGTGTTCGCGTCCACCGAAGGCGTGGCTCACGGTTCATCCTTGTCCCGGTCGTCAACCGCGGCAACGTCACCGTGCAACTCCGCGGGCACGTAACAGCCTCGTTGTCTCGCCATGGCGATCGCGTGGCGCGACTACACGTCGCAGCTCGACGTGTGTTGGCCCCAGGCGCCCGGACGCTCCTCGCCCTCCGCTACGCCGGCCGCGTGCGAGGTCCCGTCGTCGCTGTTGTGCTGATCCGGATGGGTCATGGTGCTCGCGTCGTGGAGCGCCGGTATCGACTCCGGCTGTGATCGAGCGGATCTAAACTCGCAACGTGGAGACGCGAGAGGCTGCTCAGCGCTGGGCGGACACGTGGAAGCGCGGTTGGCAAGAGCACGACGCTGACGCCATCGCTGCGCTGTACGCCGACGGAGCGTACTGGCAGCAGCATCCGTTTCGCGTGCCTGAGCCCGGTTACCTCACTCGCGTGTTCGATGAGGAGGAGTCTGCGGACTGCGAATTCGGCACGCCGATCGTGGACGGCGATCGGGCCGCCGTACCGTGGAACGGCCAGACAACGCTCACGGACGGGGGTGCCGAGGATCTCGTCGGCGTTTCGCTCCTGCGCTTCGACCCAGAAGGGCTCGTCGTCGAGCAGCGAGACATCTGGGTCGGCCGCTAATCGCCACCCGTCTCGGCGACCGCCCGCCGGATGACGACCCGGTACCACTCGTCGAACCGAGGATGTTCCTCCGGCGGCAGGGCATCCCGCTGCCGCGCCCACGCGAACGCATGCGCAAACTTGCCGACACGCATCGCGAGGGCAAACGTCCCCTCGTGACCGCCGCCCCACGGCTCCAGATAAGCGTCGCGTAGTCGCGCGAACCACCGGTCGGACGGCGGCAGCTTGTTGATCTCCTCGAGGAAGCGGAACGTGACGACGAGCGAGAAGAATGGATGCGCGACCGACGAGTCGCCCCAATCGAGGAGGCGCAACTGCCCGCCCTGTGAGTACACGTTCGCGTGGTGGAGGTCGTCGTGCTGAATCGTCTCGGGCACATCGTGCGCGGCGAGCTCGGCGCAGAGCTCCGCGAAGCGGGGCGCGAACTCGCGCAGCCGGCGAATCTCGTCCTGTTCGAGAGGGAGCTCGCCGTGGAGGAACCGTTCGTAACGTGCAGGCAGCGCGGCAACGCGCAGGTCCGGAACGCCGGTTGCGAGATGCTCGTGCGCGTGCACAACTTCCCCGCGCTGGAGCTCGGAGCAAAGCGGCATCACGGCGAGCCATGTTTCGGGCGGGTTGCCGAACACGCGGATCGGTGTGCCCGCGTCAGCAAGGAGGAGCCACGCCCGTTCCTGGTCGTGCCCGAGCACCTCGGGGAGCCGGTCGGGCCAGCGTGCGAAGAGCTCGGCGGTGAGGCGCGGCTCGAACGCCTGGACCGGAGCGCATGCCTTGAACCAGGCGACACCGTCGGCGAGTGGTACGCGCAGGACCGTCGACCAGGGTCGCTCGTGCGCCGTCTCGATCACGCCGACCGGATCGACCTGTGCGCGGATCCAGTCTTCGGCTGCGGTGCGGTCCACGTCTCCGATCTGATTGAGCCGGACGCTCATCCCGCCAGTAGTACAGAAGGCAGGACAGCCGACCGCCGCGGCAGGCAGACTGTCGCTCAAGTCAGATGAGCTTCTCTCCGATACGAAACCCATGCGGCTCCTGAAAGCCTTCGTCCTCGTCGCCCTGCTCGCAGGCGCTTATACCCCCCTTGCGTCGGCCGGCGGCTACACGGACGAGTCGTACTACACCCCCGTCGGCAAGGTCGGCACGCCGTACTCCCACACGGTGTCGTGGAAGCCGGGCACGGGCTGCCCGCCGTACGGCTACTCGGTGGTTGGAGGCGCGTTCCCGCCCGGGCTGAGCCTGTCGTCCAGCGGACACATCACCGGGACTCCGACCCAGGCCGGCACCTACACCTTTTACATCCGCCAGACCGACAACTGTGGGATCGAGGGCGAAGGCAATGCGCCGTTCGTGATCAAGATCCAGGGTGGCGCCCCGTCGCTCGTGATCACGTCCTCCACGCTCGGGAACGGCGAGACCGACCTCTCCTACTCGGTGATGCTCTCCGCCTCCGGCGGCGGAACGACGGCAAAGACCTGGTCGGTGACTGCTGGCGCGCTTCCCGCCGGTCTCACTCTCTCGAACGACGGGCACCTCTCCGGTACGCCGACGGCTCCGGGGAGCTATTCCTTTACGGCGACGGTCAGCGACGGTACGAGCTCGTCCTCGAAGAGCATGTCGCTCACGATCATTCCCGGCATCGCCGTCAACTCCACCCCGACTGTGCCGACGGCCGAGGTGCGGACGAATTATTCGGCATCGGTGCCGGCCATGCTCGGCGTAACCGGCGGCGTGCCGCCGTACCGCTACGCCCCTGTCAGCGGTTTTCCGTTCGGAATCGGCTTCGACTCCGCTACGGGCCAGATCTTCGGCTCTCCTCGCGAGCCCGGCGTCGTCAACCTCACGATCGCGATCAGCGACGCGAACGGTGCGACGAAGCAGGTGACCGTGTCCATAACTGTGGTGCCGAAGCTTCACATCGTGTCCACGCGGCTCGCCCGCGGAACCGTCGGCAAGCGCTATCAGGCAAACGTGAGCGTTGCAGGCGGTCAGGATCCAGTCTGGGCTCTGGTGGCCGGCAGGCTGCCCGCCGGTCTGAAGCTGAACACGTCGACGGGCGTAGTCTCCGGTCTGCCGAAACGCGCGGGATCATTCCACTTCACCGTCTCCGTCAAGGATGCGCTCGGAGCAACGGTGTCGATTCGTTACACCCTCGTCATCCGCAACAAGTAGTCAGCCGGTCGCGTCGGCGCCGCCGACGAGCACTCGCACGATCTCGAGGCCGTCGTCGACAACGACGACGTCTGCGACCGATCCGGGCTTGAGGGTGCCGAGCTCCGGCCGGCCCGCGATGCGTGCCGGTACCTCGCTGGCAGCTGACAATGCGGCTTCGATGGGGGCGCCGAGGTGCACGAGGTTGCGCACCGCCTCGATCATGGGCACGGTGCTCCCGGCGAGCACTCGGTCGGCGCTTCGAGCGACGCCGTTCTCGACCTCGAAGTCGACGCCAGCGATCGTGTAGTTGCCGTCGCCGGCCTCTGCTGCGGCAGTGGCGTCGGTGACGAGGGCGACCCTGCCGGCAGCGGCCTGCCACACAAGCCGCGCAGTGTCGTCGGCGAGGTGTATGCCGTCGAGGATCACCTGCACGACGACATCGTTCGAGACGAGCGCTGCACCTGCAAGGCCCGGCTCACGCGCCGCGAACGGGCGCATCGCGTTGAAGATATGCGTCACCGTCTTGGCGCCGCGCGAGAACGCGTCGCGTGCCTCTGCCGCGGTCGCGTTCGAGTGCCCACACGAGACCGTTATGCCACGCTTGCTCAGCAGCTCCATCAGCTCGTATGCACCCGGAAGTTCAGGCGCCAGCGTCACATGGCTCACCGGCCCGGCAGCCAGCAACCGCTCCAGGAGCTGACAGTCGGGATCGCGACGCGCTTCCGCGGGATGCGTGCCGAGCCGCTCGCGCGAGATGAACGGTCCCTCGAGATGCGCACCGATGATGCGCGGCAGGGAACCGTTCTGCGGCACCTCCTGCAGCGCGGCGGTGAGCTCGTCTTCCGGCGAGGTGATGAACGTCGGCTGGTACGCGGTGACGCCTCCGTGGAGCAAGACCTCGCCAGATTTGCGATAGCCCGACGTGTCGGCCGAGAAGAAGTCCACTCCGGCAAAGCCGTTGACCTGCAGATCGACGAAACCGGGAGCGGCAACGCCACTCCCGTTGGCGGTGCTCAAGCCGACACCGACGATGCGGCCGTCGGCCACCTCGACGTCACCCGGCACCAGGCTCCCGTCGACGAGCGCTGCCCCGACTCCGAGTCGCACGGCTACCCGGCGACCGGCGTCGCGACCGGCACGCCGACCCTGGAGATGGCTGCCCCGGTCTCCAGATCGAAGAAATGGAGGAGACGTGGATCAATCGCCACCTCGACCGCTTCGCCGGACGCGAGTAGCAGATGCCGGTCGAAGCGGCCGAGGAGCGTCACCGACCGCTCTGAGTCGTCGACACCCAGGGAGGGACCTGGGAGCTGGGCAGCGGTGTCGACGAGGTCCGAACGCTCGAGCGGTGCTGCGGTGATCTCGATGTGGACCAGCTGCTCCGAGCCGAGGGACTCGACGAGCAGGATCCGGCCACGTAGACGGGCGCCGTCCCAGCCCGCAGCCTCGCGGACGTCTTCAGGACGGATACCAACTGCGACCCGCCTGCCGGCGTAATTCGCGAGCGATGGACGCTCCGCTGTGAGATCGGACGGAAGCTCGAGGACGGTGTCACCGATGCGGCAGACGAGCTTCCCGTCGTCCAATTCAAGGCTGGCTTCGACGAGGTTCATCGCCGGGGAACCGACGAAGCTCGCGACGAAGAGATTGACCGGCGCGTCGTACAACCGCTGCGGCGTGTCGACCTGCTGAAGCAGGCCGTCGCGCATCACGGCGACTCGGTTGCCCATCGTCATCGCCTCGACCTGGTCATGCGTGACGTAGACAGTGGTCACGCGAAGCGCCTGCTGAATCCGTGCGATCTCGGCGCGCATCTGGACGCGCAGCTTCGCGTCGAGATTTGAAAGGGGCTCGTCCATCAGGAACGCCTTCGGCTCGCGCACGATTGCCCGTCCCATCGCAACGCGCTGTCGCTGTCCACCTGAAAGCTGCGCCGGCCGGCGCTTGAGCATGTCGGCGAGCCCGAGCACGCGCGCGATCTCTTGAACACGCCGCTTCTGTTCGTCCTTCGGCACCTTCCGCATGCGGAGGCCGAAGGCGAGGTTTTCGTACACCGTCTTGTGCGGGTAGAGCGCGTAGTTCTGGAACACCATCGCAATGTCGCGCTCGCGCGGCGGAAGATCGTTGACGACCCTTCCGCCGATGCGGATCTCTCCGTCGCTGATCTCCTCGAGCCCGGCGACCATGCGCAACGCGGTCGTCTTGCCGCATCCGGATGGACCGACGAGCACGACGAACTCGCCTTCCCCGATCTCGAGGTTCAGGTCGTTGACCGCAACGACCCCGTTGTCGTAGACCTTCGAGAGGTGCACCAGCTGGACGTCAGCCACGTACGGCTCCTGAAGTCAGGCCGAAGGCAATTCGCCTCTGCACGATCAAAAAGAAGATGACGACCGGCACGGCTGTCAGGGTCGCGCCCGCCATCAGGGGCCCCCACTCCGTCCCGCGGTTCGTCGTGAACGATGCGAGCCACACGGTGAGAGTCTGCTTCTCGGGACTGCTGAGCAACACGTAGGCGATGATGTACTCGTTCCAAGCCTGAATGAAAGCGAAGATCGACGTCGCCACCAAGCCGGGTGCAACGAGAGGCAAGAGGATGCGGACAAATGCACCGAACCGCGTCGTTCCGTCGACCATCGCCGCCTCCTCGAGCTCACGCGGGACGCCGAGGATGAACCCACGAAGCGTCCAGATCGCAAACGGCAGGACGAATGTCATGTAGGTGATGATCACGCCGCTCAACTTGTTGACTTCGTGAACGCGGCTGAGTGTGATGTACAGAGGAATGATCAATGCGTTCAGCGGCACCATCAACACGGCGATCGTGATCACGATGAACGCCTTCCGGCCGTAGAACCGAAACTTTGCGAGCGCCAGGGCCGCGAGAAACGCGAGCGCCAGGGAAAGCGTGACAACGACGACGACGACGATCAGGCTGTTCCGGACGTTCTGCCAGAAGTACTGCCGGTGGATCGCGTCGCCGAAGTTGGCAAGCGTCGCAGGAATCGGCAACCATTTCGGCGAGTAGCTGAAGATGTTCGGCCCGGTCTTGAACGCCGTGGACACCATCCAGTAGACCGGAAAGATCATCACGACGAAGACGGCCAGACCGAGCGCGTTCCATCCGACCTTGCCGAGCTGCCTCGAGCTCACCGCACCTCGCCCGCTTTCACCATCTGCCGGATGTATACGAACGTGACGGCGAACATGATCAAAACCATCACGACGGCGATCGCCGAGCCGAGCCCGTATTCGCTGAGCCGGAACGACTCGACGAACGAGTAGACGCTCATCAGGTAGTAGTCCGCGGACGGCCGCTGGTCGAGCATGATCCAGATCTGGTTGAAGACCTGGAAGTCCCAGATGATCGAAAGGCTCGCCAAGATGACGAAGATCGGCTTCAACAGAGGAAACGTCACCTCTCGGAAGACGTTCCACGATCGCGCACCGTCGATCCGGGCCGCCTCGATCAACTCTCCCGGCACCTGTGACAGGCCCGCGAAGACTGTGATGGCCACGAACGGAATCGCACCCCAGACGACCAGCCCCGTGATGACCGCGAAGCCGCTCCACGGATTCACGAACCAGTCATGGTGGAAGAAATCGCCCGCGTGAACTTTGGTGAGCGCCCAATTCAAGATGCCGAACTGGGGATCCACAATCCAGCGCCACACGTCCACCGCGACGACGACTGGTGTCGCCCAGACGAAGACGAGGGCTCCCGTCAGCATGTAGCGCACGACGCCGCTCACTTTCACGAGCAATAGGGCAATCGCGGTCCCGAGGACCATCGTCAGCGACACGTTCACCGCTGTGAACACGATGGTCCGCACGAGGACTCGCCAAAACTGGCCGTCGTGAATGATCTGCGTGTAGTTGTCGAGCCCAATCCACTTGCCCTGGTGGCGGATCAGCTCGAAAAGCCCGTACTTCTCGAAGGACAGCCGAGCGATCAGGTAGAGGGGATAGAACAGCACCGCGCCGAGGACGACCGCGGCCGGTGCGAGCAGGGCGTACGGCGCAACGGCCCCCATGACGCGATGCCGAGACCAGCGGCGCCGCCGCCGAGAGGCGAGAGAAACTTCGCTCTCGGCGACGGTCACCCTGATCGCTCCTTTTGGCGTTAGGACCGGCTGGCTAGCCGGCGTTGAGGATCTTCGTGATCGCGTTGCTTGCCGATGTGGTCGCAGCCTTCACGGACTTGCTTCCGCTCAGGATTTGCGAGCACATGTCCTGAAGCACGTTGGCATTCTCGACATTCGCCCAGTTGGGGGACTTCGGAATGAACCAGCTGTACTTCGCCGCCTTGGCGAACGGCTCGACCTTGGGAAGGCCTTTCGTGAAGCCCACGAGGCTCGTCGCGTTCGGGATGTTGCCGGCCTTCGCGACCGCACGCATATTCGCCGAGTTCGTGAAAGCGGCGATCCAGTCGACGGCGAGGCTCTTCTTGCTGCTCGTGATCGGGACCGCAAGGTCAGAGCCACCCAGGAAAGTAGGCATGTACCGACCCTTGATGTGGCTCGGCATCGGATACGCGGCCATTACCGGTGCGAGGTCCGGATTGCCAACCTTCGGGTCGAGCGTGTACGGCCATTCCCACCCGTTCCCGACGAACGAAGCCACGCTTCCCTTTCCGAAAGGAATGCTGGGATACGGATGAGCCTCGTCCACGGTGAGAGGAGCCCGCGACAGCGCGCGCACGACGCTCTTCAGCTTCGTCAAGCCGCGAATCGCCTGCGGAGAGTTGAGCGTTCCTTTCCACTTCCCGCCCGTGCGAACTGCGATCTGTCCGCCGTAGTCGTAAACGAACCCCATAGATGCGTACCAGTTCTTCCCCGGGAAGTAGAAGGCCGAGAAGTTTCGGTCCGAACCGTACTTCTTCATCAGTTTCTTCCCGTCGACGACGAACTGATCCAACGTCTTCGGCGTACCTTTGAGGCCGGCCGCTCTGTAGTAGTCCTTGCGGTAGATGACCGCACGGGCTCCCGTGTAGTACGGGACACAGAGAAGCTTGCCGCCATAGGTGCACGAGTCCTTCAGTCCGCTGAGCCACTTCTTGGAGTTCGGGAAGCTCTTCGCCTGCATCGGGGCAAAGGCTCCTGCGGCCATGTACTTCGTCGTCTCGGTATTTCCCATCTCGACGACGTCGGGAGCATTGTTTCCAGCGATCGCCGCATCCAATTTCGTCAGATGGGTCGTCCACTGCTGATACTGGACGTCGACCTCTGCGCCCGGATGCTTGGCCTGAAAGGCCTTGGTGGCCGCGGCAACCGCCTCCGGCCAGCCGTTCTTTGCATCATCCTGGAGCCAGACCACGATCTTGTCGGCCTGCCCCTTCTTGGTTCCGCCGCTTGCGGTCGTGGCCGCAACGGCGAGCATGGCAGCGAGGACCGCCACCACGAGGAATCGAACTTTCATGTCGCCTCCCGGAGCATGGGGAGCCACGCTGGCTTCCCCAATTGGTTTAGACCACCAACCACGTCGGAGAGATTGGCACAGACCAATACGCATGTCAAGAGGCGGAGTTTTCGCCTGGTGCGGGGCTAGTGGTCTTGACCACGTCCGGGCGACTGTGCTTCCATAGGGAGCCATGAGCAAGCAGCTCCTGACCAGGCAGCGCGTCCTGGAGCTAATCGACCAGCTCCAGGTGGGAGACGCAATCCCTCCGGAAAGGCGGCTGAGCAGCGATCTCGGGATCTCGCGCCTCACCCTCCGGGCGGCGCTCGACGACCTCGTCCGCGACGGCTACCTCGAGCGTCGTCACGGCAGCGGCACATTCGTCAGCGAGCCGAAGATCGCGCAGCAGCTCACGCTGACGTCTTTCAGCGAGGACATGCGTCGCCGGGGAATGACCGCCGGCAGCAAGACGATCGAGCTGCGCGAGACGCACGCCGGCGCCGCTGTGGGCCGCGCGCTCAACGTCTCGCCGGATTCACGCGTCGTCCTCATCCGGCGCCTGCGCCTGGCCGACAGCGAGCCGATGGCGCTGGAGACGCTGCACGTCCCTGCTGACCGCGTTCCCGGCCTGACGCGCGAGGCACTCGAGAACGCGTCGTTCTATGAGCTGCTCGAGAAGGAGTACGGCGTCGTGATCGCGACCGGCATGCAGTCGATCGAACCGACCGTGACGAACGATGAGGAGTCAGAGCTGCTTGGCGTTCCGCTGCACTCGCCCGCGTTCCTGTTCGAGCGGACTTCACGCACCGTTACCGGCGAGACGGTCGAGTTCGTCCGCTCGCTCTACCGTGGCGACCGCTACCGGCTGGTGGCGGAACTGTCGCAGCGGCGTGACCGTCTGTCCGCTGCGGTGCCTTTGCAGGCCGGCGCCGTCACGGAACCGACTCCATGACACGCACGGGCGTCTCGTACTTCGGCGTCCGCATTCCCCGTCATGCACGACGCGATCTCGAGGACATCGCCGGGCGCGGGTACACGGCGGTGCTGCACACCTTCTCGGAGAACGACCTCGCGTACTACCGCGGGACGATG
>Ga0207683_10000698_pt1 | contig 30636 bp, 25 predicted proteins | sample KBSM73metaG_FD_184333 | JGI IMG/M metagenome (GOLD analysis project Ga0207683, IMG submission 184333) | Miscanthus rhizosphere microbial communities from Kellogg Biological Station, Michigan, USA - KBS M7-3 metaG (SPAdes) (version 2) | ecosystem: Host-associated > Plants > Roots > Rhizosphere >... | reverse complement strand
GGATACGCGGTGCACGCAGCTCCTCGCGGCCGCCGCCGGCGCTCAGCAGCACATCGATCGCGTCGTCACCAGCCTCGATGTGGCCGCCCTTGACCAGCACGGCGCAGTCGAGACGCTGGGCGAGCGCGCGGCCCGCGGCCTCGGCCGACGCCAGGTCGGTGACCGCGAGGTTCGTCATGAAGGCGAGCTCGCGCGCATTCGGCGTGACGAGCGTGAGGTGCGGGCGGAGCGCAGTGATCGCGTCGCCGAACAGCGAGTCGACGAGCGGCACGTCGCCGCGCGAGGGATAGAGGACCGGATCCCACACGACCGGTGCGCTCGTCAGGTGGAGCGCGTTCGCGATCGCCTTCGCGATCGGTGTCGAGCCGATCATCCCGATCTTGACGGCCTTGACCTCGACATCCGTCATCAGGAACGCGAGCTGGTGGCCGATCAGATCGGGATCGCAGGCCTGGCAGCCGACCACACCGGTCGTGTTCTGCACGGTCAGCGCGGTGACCACGCCGGCCGGACGCGCGCCGAGCGACGACGCGACGCGAACATCGGCGATCAGGCCCGCACCACCGGAGGGATCGAGGCCCGCGCAGATCAGCAGATCGGGCGCGCTCGTCGAGGCCGGGCCGCGGTACGGGCTCACTCGAATGCCGGGATGCCGGTCACGTCCTGGCCGACGACGAGGGTGTGAATGTCGTGCGTGCCCTCGTAGGTGTAGACGCTCTCGAGGTTCAGCATGTGGCGGCCGCACTGGTACTCGTCGGTCACGCCGTTGGCGCCGAGGATGTCTCGGGCGTCGCGCGCGCAGTCGCGGGCCATTGCCACGCAGTTGCGCTTCGCGAGCGAGATCTGGCCGGGGTGGATCGTGCCGGCTTCCTTGAGGCGGCCGAGGCGCCAGGTCAGGAGCTGCGCCTTCGTGATCTCCTGGACCATGTCGACGAGCTTTTGCTGGACGAGCTGGTAGCCCGCGATCGGCCGGCTGAACTGGACGCGATCCTTGGCGTAGGAGAGCGCCTCGTCATAGCAGGCCATCGCCGCGCCGACCGCGCCGTAGCAGATGCCGAACCGCGCCTGCGAGAGGCAGGACAGCGGGCCGCGCATTCCCGAGACGCCGGGCAGGAGCGCGTCCTCGCCGACGACGACGTCCTCGAGGATCAGCTCCGAGGTCACCGAGGCGCGCAGCGACCACTTGCCGTGGATGTCGCGCGCGGTGAAGCCGGGCGTCTTCGTCGGGACGAGAAAGCCGCGGACCTTGCCCTCGAGCTTGGCCCACACGAGCGCGACCTGCGCGATCGAGCCGTTCGTGATCCAGCGCTTGGTGCCGGTGAGCTTGTACCCGCCGGTCACGCGCGTCGCGGTGGTCAGCATGCCCGACGGGTTCGAGCCGAAATCGGGCTCGGTGAGTCCGAAGCAGCCGATCACGCGGCCCGCGGACATCTCGGGCAGGTACTTCTGCTTCTGCTCTTCCGAGCCGAACGCCCAGATCGGATACATCACGAGCGAGCCCTGCACCGAGCAAAACGACCGGATGCCTGAATCACCGCGCTCGAGCTCCTGGCAGATCAGGCCGTATGCGGTCGGCGAGATGCCGGCGCAGCCGTAGCCGGTGAGCGATGGACCGAGCAGGCCCATCTCGCCGAACACCGGGATCAGCTCGGTCGGGAACGTGCCGGCCGAGAAGTGCTTGCCGATCGTGGGCATGATCCGCGAGCTGACGAGCTCGCGCACGGTGTCGCGGACCATGTGCTCTTCGTGCGTATAGAGCTCGTCGAGAGCGTAGTAATCGAGCGCCGCGTATGCCATCGCGGGCGGTATATCAGAAAGGTCGCCGGACGGGATCCGGCGGTTATACTCGGCGGGTGCGCGCGCTCGTGATCGTCGCCCTGCTGTGCGCCACCGCGGGCGCGACGCCCAGGCACCTGGATCCGGTCGCTGCGAAGGCGCTCGGCGACGCATTTCGTGCATACGACGCCGGCGACCTCGACCGGGCGCGCAAGCTGGTCAGCGGGATCGCGGACGACAGCGTCGCGAACAAGGACTATCTGCTGTGGCTGCGCGGCATGGTCGCGCTGCGCACCGACGACGTCGGGCCGGCGGCGCGGGCGTTCGAGGCACTCGGCAAGCTCCATGGATCGCGGTTCGCGCGCGAGGTGCCGTGGCGGCTCGCGGACTGCGCGTGGGCGAAGGGCGACAAGCCCGCGGCCGCGAAGGCGTACGGCGCGCTGATCAAGCAGACCGGCGCGGAGGATGTCGGCGATGTCGGCACGGCGATGTGGCGGATCGCCGAGGCCAAGCCGAGTGCAGCGGCGTATCGCGCGCTCGTGATCGCGCATCCATCGCATCCGCTCGCCGAACGCGCCGAAGCCAAGATGCTCGAGCTCGGCGGTGCGCCGCTGACGCCGCACGATCGGATCGAACGCGCGAAGCAGCTGACTGCCGCGCACCTGTGGGACCAGTCGGTCGCCGAGCTCGCGCTCGTGCCGCCGGGCGCCGAGACCGTCGACCACGATTACTGGCTCGGCACGACGCTGTTCGAGATGCGTCGCCGCTACGCCGACTCCGCGACGCTCCTGCTCGGCGTCTACACGAAGCTCGGCAGCGACCATGCCGCCGAGGCGATGTTCCACGGGGCGCGGGCACTGTCGCGAGCCGACAAGGATGACGACGCGATCGTCTGGTACCACAAGGTCGTCGCCGCCTATCCACACACCGCGTGGGCCGAGGAGGCGCAGTTCCTCTCGGGCTGGCTCGAGTTCAACCGCGGCAAGTACAAGGAAGCGATCGCGCCGCTCGAGGATTCGCTCGCGCGCTATCCGCACTCGAAGTGGGTCGATGATTCGCTGTGGTTCCTCGGCATGTCGCACTACTTCCTCGGCGAGTGGGCGCCCGCGCGCGACAAGCTCGAGGCGCTCGCGAAGCGCGGCGGCGGTGCGCTCGAGGGCGGCAAGGGCATCTACTGGCTCGCGCGGATCTACGACCGGCTCGGCGACACGGCGAAGGCGCAGGCGCGCTACCGCGAGGTCGCGACGACGTATCCGTTCTCCTGGTACGCGCTGCTCGCCCACACGCGGCTCGCGAACGCCGGAATCGCGCTCGGGCCATTCGGCGACGCGACCGGTCCCAAGGGGCCCAAGCTCGCCGGTGATGTCGATCCGGCGCTGGCGACGGATGACCTGATCGTGCGCGCCGACGAGCTCCTCGCCGCGGGGCTCGGCGTCGATGCGGGACTCGAGCTCGCACGCGACGAGCGCGGCTTCCTCAAGCGCCATGATCGCGCGCAGGCGTTCGCGATGCTGCTCGATCGGTACGTCAAGGCCGGCAACTACAACCGGCCGTGGATGCTCGCCGTGAGCTACTCCGGCACCGCGCTCGACGGGCCGCCCGAGGGTGATGCCAAGCGCTGGTGGGAGAACGCGTATCCGCGCGCGTATCGCGAGCTCGTCGAGAAGTTCCAGGAGCTCGGCAAGAACCCCGAGGGCTACCTCTACTCGATCATGCGCAAGGAGAGCGGGTTCGATCCGCACGACCTGTCGTACGCCGACGCGCAGGGCCTGTTGCAGATGATCCCGCCGACGACGATGCGCGTCGCCAAGGAGCTGCACATCCCGTACGACCCGGGAAAGCTCTACGAGCCCGCGTACAACGTCCAGACCGGCAGCTGGTACATCGGGCACCTGCTCCAGAAGTTCAAGGGCCAGATCCCGCTCGGCGCGGGCTCGTTCAACAGCGGCCCTCGGCCGGTGATGAAGTGGATCGATCAGAACGGCACGAAGGACATCGACGAGCTGGTCGAGCTCGTGCCGTACACGCAGACGCGCGAGTACATGAAGAAGGTCACCGAGAACTTCGCGCGCTATCGCTACCTCTACAGCGGCGAGGTCTATCAGCAGCCGCTGACCGTGCAGCCGTACGTCGTCGATCAGCTGACCTACTGATCGAGCTCGGTCTCGGGAAACATCAGGTCGACTTCTTCCGCCTGCGCACACTCGCCACCTGCGTGCGTGCGATCGCCGGCGATGCGCAGGTGACGCTGGTGCCAGCTCACCGTCCCACGGAACGTCTCGATCGCCTTGCCGGCCGCGAGCACGTCACACGCGACCATCACGGTCGTGCAGCGATAGCCGGTGCCGGTGCAGTAGACCTGCTCGTGCCGGATCACCGTCTGCTCACCGCTGTTGCCGATGTGCTCGGTGATGCCCATGTCGTAGCGATAGACGGCGTGGCCGCCGAACGTCGGGTTGTCGAAGCCGAGCAGCTCGCCCGCGTACTCGGACATCCCGCCGAGCTGCCACCCCTTGTTCTCCACGAACAGATACAGGCCGCTGTTCTCGTCGCGCTCCCGGGTGAGCCGGACGAGCCGCGCGTGTGGCAGCGACTTCTCGAGCTTGGCGTGGCCGTGCGGCTCCACGCATTTCATGACGTCTCCCCACGTCTTCTCGTCGGAGCACTCGCGCGCGATCACCGGGATCATGATGACCCGCGCCGAGGCCGTACCGGCGACGAGCAGCAACAGGCACACCCGGCGCATTGGCCGATCCTGCCATCGCAGGCTATGGTTTGCACATGAAGCTCAAGGGCACGATTCGCCGGAGCGACCTCGAGGGTGGACACTGGATGCTGCACACCGACAGTGGCGACCAGTACCAGCTCACCGGTTCGCTGAACGACGCGAAGGACGGGATGAAGGCCGAGGTCGAGGGGAAGGTCGACAAGGGAGCGATGGGCATCGGCATGACCGGCCCGCACTTCGCCGTCCAGAAGCTCACGGCGCTCTGATACGCTGGAGCGCGTATGGCGCTCGCGATCATCGGTTATGAAGCCTCTCGGGGACAGCTCCGCGATACCTACGACAAGATGCGCGAGCGCCCGTTGCCGCCGGTGTACCGGCCTTCGCACGGCGGCTCGCCCGGCATCATCACCGCGCACAGCCTCGATCCGGCGCTGATCCCGCGCGTGTTCATGACGTCGTCGACGCTCAACGGCGCCGGTCCGCTCGCGTGGGCGGAGCGCGAGCTGGTGAACGCGACGACCTCGCGACTCAACCAGTGTTTCTATTGAACGGCGTGTCACGCAGAGTTTCTGCGTGTAGCGCTCGATGACGACACGCTGCCTCGCGCGGTGATCGCAGACGCGCGCTCGGTGCAAGCGGGCTCACCGCGCCTGCAGGCGCTCGTCGAGATCGCTGCGCGCGTGACGATCGAGCCGTGGACGATGTCGCGGCACATGCTCAAGCGTTGGTACGAGGCCGGGCTCTCCGCCGACGACGTGCTGCACGCGGTCGCGCTGTCGGCGTACTTCGGGCACCTCAACCGGATCGCCGACGCCGTGGGCGTCCCGCTCGACTACGAGGTGCGCACGCTGCCCCCGCATGCGGATCCGATGGAACCGGCGTGGCCCGAGGCACCGAAGTCACTCAGCGGACGCGCGGCGCTCGAGCTCACGTCACGCCCGGCGACGGCGAACGCGCTCAACGACTGGCGCAATTACATGTTCCATCGCGATGCACCGCTGACGCGCCGGCAGCGCACAGTGATCGCACGCCACGTGGCGGTGTGGCTTGGCGACGGTGGTATCTCGCCGCCCGACGACCTCACGATCAATCCGCTCGACGATGCGCTCCGCATGCTCGCCCACGAGGTGACGCTCGCGCCGTGGCGGCTGTCGGATGCGAGCTTCGCGACGCTGCGCGAGGCCGGCTTCGACGATGCAGCGCTGTTCGACGTCTGCGCCACCGCGACGAGCGCCGGCGTGTTCTCGCGGATCGCCGTCGCGTTCACGGCGCTTGGACAGGGCCGCGCGTCGTCGGTCGACGCCGGCATCGGCGTCTCGTGAGCAACCCGCTACCGGTTACTTGAGCGTGTCGCCGGTGGACGGCGCGGGAGCGGGCGCGGGAGCTTCCGCCGGCTTGTCGGCCGGAGGCGTCGCGGGCTTGTCGGCGGGCTGATCGGCCGGCTTGTCGGCCGGCGTCGTGGGCGCCTTGGGCGCGACGTGCACCGGACGCGGACGTGCGGGCGCGTGGGCAGGTGCCTTCGCGGGCGTCGCGGGCTTGTCGGCGGGCGGGGCCGGCGGAGTCACCGCCGCGGCGGCCGAGCCGGTCGTCGCCGGGGCTGCAGCCGAGCCGGTCGTCGCCGAACCGGTCGCCGCGGAGCCCGCAGCCGCCGATCCTTCGTCGCCCATCTCGATCTCGCCCGAGCCCTGCGCCGTCGGCGCGTTCGGATCGACGCCGGCGAACGTCACCTCGGTGCCGTCGGCTGCCGCATCACCGGGACAGGCGACCTTGACGCCGCTCGCGTCGGCCGTGAGGACCGTGCACGACAGCTTCTGATCGCCGGTCTTGGTCGCGAGCAGCACGTGCGACTGCGGGGTCACGCCGCTCGCGGTCTTGAACGTCGCGGTCAGCACCGGCGAGCGCGCGAGCTTCGCGACGACGTCACCGGCCGCGATCTTCCCGTTGGCCTTGGCGACCGCGGTCACCTTGCCGTCGGACGGCGCCTTGATCTGGAGCTTCGCGAGGTCGGCCTTCTTCGCCGACAGCTTGGCCTCCTTCTCGTCGAGGCTCTTCTTGCGATCCGCGATGCGAGTCTCGGCGGCCGTGACGGCAGCCTTGTTGCCCGCGGTCTGTGCGGCGTCGCGATCCTTCTCCGCCTTGTCGAGCTCGGGCTTGACGCGGGTGTCGATGTCCTTCTGCATCGCGGCGACGTCGGCCTCGAGGCCCTTGTGACCGGCGAGCTGCGCCACCACATCACCGGTCTTCACGGCGGCGTCGTTCGCGACGATCGTCTCGACCTGACCCGCGCCCACGGACTTGAGGTCGACCGCATCCTGCTGCTCGGTGGCGAGCTTGGCCGTCTCGACCGGCGGCGGAGTCGGCGGCTCGACCTGCGTCGGCTGCACCGGCGTCGGCGGCGCCTTGGTCTGCGCGGTGTCGGACTTCTTGTAGAGGTAGCGGTACGCGAGGAACGCACCGGCCGCGAGCACGACGATCACGAACATCGCGATCAGCACCGGGCTCGTGCCGCTCTTCGGCGCAGGCGGGGCGACCGGACGCTTCTCTGCGTCGCGGCGCGGCGCCTCGACGGCGGGCTTGCCCTTGGCATCGCGCGCCTCGGCCTTCTTCTCGACCTTCGCCTCGGCCTTGCGGTCCGCCTTGGCTTCCTTGGCTTCGGCTCGCGCGTCCTTCGCCTCGGCCTTGGCTTCCTTCGCCTCGGCCTTGCGGTCCGCCTCGGCCTTGCGCTCCGCCTCTGCCTTGCGCTCCGCCTCGAGCTTGCGGTCTGCCTCGGCCTTGCGCTCGGCCTTCGCCTCGGCCCGCTTCTCGGCCTTGGACTCGGCCTTCTTTTCGGTCTTCGCTTCGACCTTCTTCGAGGCCGGCGTCGGCTCCACCGCGTCGAGCAGCTCCTTCGGCACGTCGACGGCCTTCATGACCTGCGACTGGCGAACGGCTTCCTTGACGTCCTCGGTGCCGACCGCCATGTGATCGGCGAGATCGATCGAGACATCCGACCGGCCCGAGTTTCCGAGCTGAACATCGGCGCCCTTCGGCACCGCCGGACGATTCGCCGGGCCGACGGCCGCACCGGGCGCTCCGAGCTCGAGATCCGCCGAGCGCGGCAGGTCGGTCTCGACCTTCGACGACACGGCCCCGGCGTGGCCAAGCTCGAGGTCGTCGGCGGCCGGGCCGCGCGAGGACGGCCCCTTCGGCACGACGACGCCGGGCTCGAGATACTCGTCGGGATCGCCCATCGCGGTCGGCTGATCCCACTTGTTGACCGCCGGCTTGCCCGCGGCCGGCTTCACACCGGCGGGCTGAACGGCCGGCTTCGGCGCTTCCTTCGCAGCCGGGGCAGGCATTGCCGCCGCAGCCGCAGCAGCGCCGCGCTCGAGGTAGCCGAGGTCGCGCAGCGTCGAGATGACGATCTGCACTTCCTTCGGCGACGACGTCAGCCCGAGCTCTTCCTTCGCCCACTGCACGATGCCGTTGACGTCGCGCTCGCCGTCCATGGCGCACGCGAGCGAGTACTCGACCTCGTAGAAGCGGAACAACGCACCGGTGTCGGGATCGGCGACGTCGATGAAGCGCGCCTGTCCGTCCTCGATCGGCTCGGCAACCAGGTCCTGACGGAACCTGGGCTTTTCTCCAGCAGAAGCGACCATTGTCACCCGCCTTTTCGCAGCTCGGTCAGCACGAGCTTTGCGACTGCTTTGAGCGTATCGAACACGCCGATGCCCTTCGGGGCGACAGCCTCGAAGCTCGGAACCTTCGTCGGGTTCAGCGCCTCTTCGAGCTCGGTCATCGGGATCGCATTCGGCAGATCGCGCTTGTTGTACTGCACGACGTACGGAAGCTTGTTGAGATCGTAGCCCTGCTCCTGGAGGTTGGAGCTCAGGTTCTCGAGCGACTCGATGTTCGCTTCCATGCGCTCCATCTGGGAGTCGCCGACGTACACGACACCATCGACGCCCTTGAGGATCAGCTTACGACTCGCGTCGTAGAAGACCTGGCCGGGCACCGTGTAGAGGTGGAAGCGCGTCTTGAAGCCGCGGATCTCGCCGAGCGAGAGCGGCAGGAAGTCGAAGAACAGCGTGCGCTCGGTCTCCGTGGCGAGGGAGATCATCTTGCCCTTCGCCTCGGGATTCGTCTTGTTGTAGATGTACTGGAGATTCGTCGTCTTGCCGCAGAGGCCTGGACCGTAATAGACGATCTTGCAGTTGATCTCGCGCGACGAGTAATTGATGAAGCTCATGGGGCGCGCGCCTAATCGTTGAACAGGTTGTCGATGTCGTCGTCGGTGATCTCCGAGAACACCGACGGCTGCGTGCCCGAGGCGCTCTTCTTCGCGAGAACATCGAGAACCTTGACCAGGTCCGTGGTCGCCTTGCGGACGCGCAGGCGCACGAGTCCGAGCGAGCTACGCTCGTCGAACAGCACGACCATGATCACGCGCTGTCCCACGATCGAGATGTGGACGTTGGTCTTCTCGCCCTCGTGGAACTGCCCGGCGAATTCCTTCTCTGCGAGCAGGGAGGCGATCGCGCCGGTCGCCGCCACGTTGCCGGCCGTCAGAGACGACAACGACGTGACGTCGAGCTGCTCGACCTCGCCCGCTTGCGCGAAGGCCTGGCCATTCTTGTCGATGACGAGCACCGCCCTGGCGTTGGCGTCTCGGTGAAGGACCTCGCAGATGCTGGTGATCTGTGAGAGCTCCTCCTCGTACATGACGAGCTGTTGGATCATCGCGGCCTGGCTCCTATGCGCGGTTCGCGCCTCTCAATGAGGGCTCCCCGCCGTCGAGTCACGGTAGCAACCCCCCGGATTTCGTTCAACTCTTCGGCCGCCTAAAGCGGCGCGCGACCCGCGAGAGCACGCGCGATGGTCGCCTGGTCGCTGTACTCGAGCTCCCCACCTACAGGTAGTCCCGTCGCGATCCGAGAAACCTTCACCCCGAGAGGCTTGATCACCCGCGCGACGTACATGGCGGTCGCCTCGCCATCGACGCTCGGGCTCGTCGCGATGATCACCTCGCGCACGCTGCCGTCGAGTCGTCGGACCAGCTCGGCGACGCGGATGTCATCGGGGCCGATCCCTTCGAGCGGCGAGAGCAGCCCGTGGAGCACGTGGTAGCGGCCGCGAAAATGGCCGCCGCGGTCGATCGCGATGACATCCGACGGCGTCGCGACCACGCAGATCGTCTCGGGCTCGCGGCGCGTATCGCTGCACAGAACGCAGGGATCCTGCTCGGTCATGTTCATGCAGACCGAGCAAAGTCGAATCTTGTCGGTCACATCGACCAGCGCCTGCGCGAGGTCGAGGACCTGCTGGCGGTTGCCGCGAACCAGGTGGAATGCGAGCCGCGTCGCCGTCTTCTCGCCGATCCCGGGCAGGCGAGACAGCTCCTGAACCAGACGCCGGATCGGATCAGCGGCCATCTAGAAGTCCGCCGCCAATCAGAACCCTTGGGGAAGTTCCAAAGGGACGTTCCCCCAATGGGTCAGACCATGCCCGCGATGCAAAGCATCGCGCGCGAGCGAAGCGAGTGGAGTCGCGAAGCGGCTCGGCATGGTCAGAACATCCCGGGCATTCCCGGCATACCGCCCATCGGGCCCATCACCGCCGCCATCTTCGCCTTGCTGGTCTCGCGAACCTTCGTGCACGCCGCGTTGACCGCTGCGGTCACCAGATCCTCGAGCATGCCGACGTCGTTGGGGTCGACGACCGACTTGTCGATCTTGACCTTCTGGACCTCGAAGTTGCCGTTGACGGTCACCGTGACGAGACCGCCGCCGGCCGCGCCATCGCATTCCATCTTCTGCAGCTCTTCTTGCACCTTCGCGACATCGCCCTGGAGCTTCTGCGCCTGGCGCATCAAGGCCTGGAGGTCGGGCATCTTTCCGTTAGACATCGGTCTTGATCTCCTTGATCTGGGCTCCGAACGTCTGGAGCACGTGCTTCGTGATCGGATGCTCGCGCGCCTCGGTCTCGCGCTTGTTCCGCTCCGCGTACGACTTCTCGCGCGACGACTCGATGATCGAGCGCGTCGGCAGCGCCTTGGTCTCGGCCGCATCGAGCATGCGCACCGTCAAGCGAACCTTGTGGCCGAGCGTCTCGAGGATCGCCTTGAGCTCGTCCTGGTTCTGCTTCTCGGCGGCGTTCTCGCCGGCCCACCGGCTGTCGTGATCGTCGGCGAAGCCGAGGTCGAGATCGGTCGCTGTCCACTTGAGGACGCGCGCGAACTCGAAGTATCCGCGCAGCGAGATCTTCCGCTGCTCCTCGAGGTGGTCGATCACCTGCGACCACGCCTTGAGCGCCTCCGCCGCGTTCGTCGGCACGGGGATGTTCGGCCCCGAGCCGGCCGCCGAGTGGTCGGTCGCGATCGGCTTGGGCACCGGGCCGCTCGGCTGCATCGAGACCGGCGCGGACTTCGTCGAGACCGGCGCGGAGGTCGTCGATGCGTGCTCGACCGGAACGGCCTCGGTCTTCGCCGCCGCCTCGGCCTTCACGGCCGGCTTGGCAGGCGCCGCTGCGGGCTTCGCTGCCGGTGGTGCGGGACGCGCGCCGCCGCCACCACCGCCGGTCGAGCCGCTGGCCTGTGCCGAGCGTGCACCGCCGCGCGCGAGCCGCGATTCGAGATCGCCGAGCCGGTCGATCAGATCGCCGAGCGGGACGAGTGGCTCGAGCGTCGCTACATCGATCAGCGCGCAATCGAGCACGAGCCGCGGCTGGAGCGTCTTGCCGAGCTCGTCGCAGCAGCGCAGCATGCGCTCGAACATCTGGGTGACGCGCGTGCGATCGATCGCGGCCGCTTCCTCGGAGAGCTCGGTGCGCTCCTCGTCGGAGGCATCGATCAGCTCGGCACGGTTGGGCGCGACCTGGAGCACGGCGAGGTCACGCAGGTAGCGCACGATCGCGCGGGCGAGCTGGACCTCGTCGACGCCGCGCTCGATCGCCGACTCGACCGCACCGAGCGCCGTGCCGGCATCACCACCGGCGAGCGCCTTCACGAGCGTGCGCGTCAGCGAGCGATCGGCCACGCCGAGCACCTCGGCGACGTGCTTCTCCTCGATCTTGGCATCGCCGACGTACGAGATGATCTGGTCGCACAGCGAGAGCGCATCGCGCACGCTGCCGCCGCTCTCGCGGACGATCAGGCTCACCGCGCCCGCATCGATCTTCAGCTTCTCCTGCTTGAAGATCCACGTCAGGTGCTGCGCGAGCCGCGACGCCGGCACGAGCTTGAAGTCGTAGCGCTGGCAGCGGCTCAGGATCGTGTTCGGGAGCTTGTGCGGCTCGGTGGTCGCGAGCACGAACGTGACGTGCGGCGGCGGCTCCTCGAGCGTCTTCAACAGCGCGTTGAAGGCCTCGGTGGTGAGCATGTGGACTTCGTCGATGACATAGACCTTCTTGCGCAGCACCGCCGGCTGGTAGCGCACGGCCTCGGTGAGCTCGCGGATCGCATCGATGCCGCGGTTGCTCGCGCCGTCCATCTCCTGGTAGTCGACCGAGCTGCCGTTCGCGATGCTCAGGCACGCGCTGCACGTGCCGCACGGCTCGGCGGTGCCGGTCGCGGGCCCCTTCTCGCAGTTGAGCGCCTTGCCGACGATGCGCGCGAGCGTGGTCTTGCCGCAGCCGCGCGGGCCGCAGAACAGAAACGCGTGGTGCACGCGGCCGGCCGCAAACGCGTTGCCGAGCGTGCGCGTGACATGCTCCTGGCCGACGACCTCGCTGAACGTGGCCGGTCGATACTTGCGGGCGAGAACCAGGTAAGACATGCCGCTCGTCGGTGACTATACCCGGAGGGTCTGCCGCTACAACGTCATCGTCTCGCAGATCTTCTTGGCGGCCATCACGACCTTGTCGCGGAGATCTCCGAGCGGATTGGAGGCCGCGTCCTTGTACAGCGTGCCCCAGCAGACGAGATGCTTGCCGCCGTACATCACGAGGTAGCGAAACGCCGGTGCGCCGCTTCCGTTGGTGCCTTCGAGGTACCACGCAGCGCCGCGCTGCCGGTTGAGCGTCACGCTGAGCAGCTTCTGATCGGCGAGCCACGCCATGTACGCATCGCGATCGGACGGCGCGCTCGACGGGTCATATCCGTAGTGGAACGAGAACACCCGCGTGTCGGTCGTGTTCGGAACTTTCAGGACGAACGAGATCGTGCCGGCCTCGTCGTAGTCGCGATCCCAGTTCGGCTCGAGGTCCATCTTGATCGCTGCGAGATCTGCCGGCACCGACACCGGGCCGCGATGGTCGGTGGGCCGCGCGATGGTGCCCGCGGTGGTTCCGGCCGCAGGCGTTGCAGCCGCGGTCTTGGTGTCCGGCGCCTTGGTGTCCGGCGCCTTGGTGTCCGGCGCCTTGGTGTCCGGCGCCTTGGTGTCCGGCGCCTTCGTGTCCGGCGTCTTGGTGTCCGACGCCTTCGTGTCCGGCGTCTTGGTGTCCGGCGCCTTCGCGGCCGCAGAGGTCGTGGTGCCCCCGGCGACCTGGTTCGAACCGGCATTCGTACCGCCGTTAGAACCGCCGTTCGTACCGGTTCCGGAAGGCATAGGTGTGGTCGAAGGCGGAGGCGAGCCAGCTGCAGAGCCGGGGGTTGCGCCTTCCTTCGCCATCTCGGCCGACAGGCTCGCCGAGAATCCGCCGCCTTTCTTCGAGCCCGCGCTGCCACTCCCGGCCATCGCGATCGCGCTGCCGCTTCCGGCGCCGCTGCCGCTGTCCTTCGAGCACGCCCCGACGGCGAGCGCCGCAACGGCGAGCACCGCGACGGCGGGCACTGCGTGGACGAGGGCAATGTGGCGGCTCACGATCTAAAGGTGACGCCGCAGGGGCCCTTGGTGCAACAAGAGCCCGAAAAAAGACCGGACCGGACGACGAGCCCGAAAAAACAGCGAGCGACGATCGCTCGCCGCTCGCTCAAAAGGTGGCCCCAGGCACCCACTATTACCGCTACCGTTGCTCCCTTCCGGGCCTGGCGGGGTTCACAGCTTTCGCGTCACCCGGGACCATGAACACGCAAGTTGCTGCAATTGGCGGAGGGAGAGGGATTCGAACCCTCGGTACCTTGCGATACACACGATTTCCAATCGTGCACCTTCGGCCGCTCGGTCATCCCTCCAAGGGGATGGCAGCTGGGTCATGGAAAATGTTGGCGGAGGAGGAGGGATTTGAACCCCCGGTGCTTTCGCACATCTGATTTCGAATCAGACACCATAGGCCACTCGGACACTCCTCCAGAACTAACCTTGATACGACGGCCCTTTGCGGAGGGCCGCGAAGAACTGTGATAGCTCGCCCGCGCATTCGGTGGCGAGGACTCCGCTGGTGACCTCGACGCGATGGTTGAGGCGCGGGTCGGTGACGAGATTGTAGAGGGTGGTGACGGCTCCGGCTTTCGGATTCGTGCAGCCGAAGACGAGGCGCTTGACGCGTGCGTTGACGATCGCGCCGGCGCACATCGGACAGGGTTCCTGGGTGACGTAGAGGGTCGCCTCGACCCGCCACATGCCGAGCGTGTGGGCTGCGTCGCGGAGCGCCATGATCTCCGCGTGAGCTGTCGGGTCGCGATCGAGCTCGCGGCGGTTGCGACCGCGACCGAGGATGCTGCCATCCGCGACGATCAGCGCGCCGACTGGAACATCGCCCGCCGCCGCTGCTGCGCGTGCTTCCTCGAGTGCGATCGTCATCCACTGGTCGTCGTTCATCATGGCGGATCCGAGAGGGGTCGAACCTCTAACCCCCGGTTCCGTAGACCGGTGCTCTATCCATTGAGCTACGGATCCAAATCGTCGTGAATACGTGGAGCGAGAGGGATTCGAACCCTCGATACCAGTTAATCCCAGTATGCCGGTTTAGCAAACCGGTGCCTTCAGCCACTCGGCCATCGCTCCGTGCTGGCCTGCCAAACAGGTGTGTGGTGCGGGACGCGACGACGGACGCCACGTCCCGCTTTTTCATGACCACTTGCGTGACACTATTCAATTCTCAGGTTGGCGTTGCGGAGGAGGAGGGATTCGAACCCCCGGAGCTTGCGCTCGGCGGTTTTCAAGACCGCTGCCTTCGACCACTCGGCCACTCCTCCAGGCGATCCCAGAGGTGGGGGGCAGTATAGGGATCGACGACCCCTTGTAAAGGATGATCTCGGGATTTCCACAGCGCCCGACTACTTGGTGATGCGCTCCATCCCCCCGACATACGGACGCAAAGCGGCAGGCACGAGGACCGAGCCATCGGCCTGCTGGTACTGCTCCAGGATGGCGACGATCGTGCGACCGATCGCGATCCCGGAGCCGTTGAGCGTGTGGACCGCGCGAGGTTTTTCGCCCGCGGCCGTGCGGTAGCGGATCTTCGCGCGGCGCGCCTGGAAGTCCTCGAAGTTCGAGCATGAGGAGATCTCGCGATAGGTGTCCTGGCCCGGCAGCCAGACCTCGAGATCGTAGGTCTTCGCGGACGCGAAGCTCACGTCGGCGGTGCACAGCGTGACGACACGGTAATGAAGGCCGAGGCCCTGGAGCACGCGCTCGGCATCCTGGCGCAGCGCCTCGAGCTCGCCGTAGCTGTGCTCGGGCTCGACGAACTTCACGAGCTCGACCTTGTCGAACTGGTGCTGCCGGATGAGGCCGCGGGTGTCCTTGCCGTGAGCGCCTGCCTCGGCGCGGAAGCACGGCGAGTAGGCGCAATAGCGGCGCGGCAGCTCGCCCGGCTCGAAGATGTGATCGGCGTGGAGATTCGTGACCTGGACCTCGGCGGTCGGCGACAGGAACTGATCGTTGTCGGCGACATGATCGGGGCCGGTCGGGATCGCGAGGCGGAAGAGATCCTGCTCGAACTTCGGCAGCTGGCCGGTGCCGCGCAGCGATGCTCGACGCACGATCGCGGGCGGCCAGATCTCGTCGTAGCCGGCCTTGCCGTGCAGATCGAGCATGTAGTTGATGAGGCCGCGGGTCAGGCGCGAGGCCGCGCCGCGCAGCACGGTGAACCGCGCGCCGGAGACCTTGGTGCCCGCCTCGAAGTCGAGGATGCCGAGCTGCTCGCCAACTTCCCAGTGCGGCTTCGGCGCGAACGCGAACGTCGGCTTGTGGCCCCACGTGTGAAGAACCGGATTATCGGCCTCGCTGGTTCCCGTCGGCACGCTCGCGTGCGGCCCGTTCGGCAGCGCGAATAGCGACTGCTCCCAGTCGGTCTCGACCTGCTGGAGCTCGGCCTCGCCGGTCTTGATGCGACCCGAGAGCGTCTTGAGCTCGTCGCGCGCGCCCGCGAACTCGGGGCCCTTCTTGTCGAGCTTCGACATCTTCTCGTTGGCCGCGTTGCGCTGCTGGCGCAGACCATCGAGCTCGCCCTGCAAGCGACGACGCTTCTCGTCGAGCACCTTCCAGGCGCTCACGCCGGCCGCCACGTCGGGGTCGCCGCGGCGCAGCACGTCGTCCATTCTGGAAGGGTCGAGCATGGTAGAACTCCAATGATGCAGGGTGGTTGGAGGGGGACCCTACCGTGCGCTTAACGCCGGTGGCAAGCCGCGGGTCCAACGGAGCGTGCAGGTCGCCGCCACCTTGCCCATGGAAGCTGTGACGGACGTCCTCGATCCCGACCGGGAGCTGGCCGAGCGGTTTCGCGGCGGCGAGCGCGCTGCGTTCGATCAACTCGTTCGGCGGCACCAGCAGGGCGTGTGGCGGCTCGTGCGGCGCTATGTCAAGCGCGAGGCCGATGCTGCCGACGTCACGCAGCTCGTGTTCGTGCGCGCGTTCAAGGGGCTCGGCGCGTTCCGCGGAGCGTCGAGCGTGCGCAGCTGGCTGTTCCGGATCGCGATCAACTGCTCGCTGTCGTGGCTGCGCGATCACCGGCGCGAGCAGCCCACCGAGATCGACGACGACGCGATCTCCGAGCCAGCGGTCGCGCCCGGCAAGCTGGCGGCCGGCGAGGAGGGCGTGCGCCTGCGCGCCGCGATCGCACAGCTGCCGCCGAAGCAGAAGCTCGTGCTCGAGCTGCGCGTGTTCGACGATCTGTCGTTCAAGGAAGTCGCCGAGCTCGCCGACTGCAGCGAGAACACCGCGAAGGTGAACTTCCACTACGCGGTGAAGAAGCTCCGTGACATCCTCGGAGGCAGTCATGGCTGAGCAGCACGAGCAGGAGATCGACGAGCTGCTCGCGGCCTACCTCGACGGAGTCAGCGAGCTGACGCCCGAGGAGCGCAAGCGCGTCGAGGCCCGGCTCTCCGAGCTCGATGTCGAGGGCACGCGCGGCATGATCGATCAGCTGCGTGCGCTGCCGCCCGAGGGGCGCGAGCCCGACTGGCGCGCGATGGAGAAACGGATCGCAGCGGCGGTCGACGAGGTGCGCGTCCCGTGGTGGCGGCGCTGGTTCGTCCCCGTCGGCGCGCTCGTGATGACGGCCGCGGCGGCGATGCTGTGGATCCACCACACGCCCGATCCCGAGGCCGCGCAGCCGGCCCCGCACGTCGCGATGACGAAGGCGGTCGATGCCGCGGTGCCGGTGCCCGCCGCGCAGGCGACCGAGGTCTGGCTCGATGGTCAGCTCGTCGATGTCAGCGATGTCGACGAGGACGCGGTGCTGGGCGATCTCGACGCGCCCGACACCCTCACGGCCGACGATGACGACGGCCTGTTGCCGACGCTCCACTGGGTCGACAATCTCGACGATCGCGCGCTCGATCGCGCCGAGCACATCCTGGAGAAGAAGAAGTCGTGATCCGCGTCCTCGCCATCGTGCTCGCATTCTTCGTCGCCGTTCCGGTCGTGCACGCGCAGCCCGGACTCGGGCCCGCGGCGGCTGACAAGCGCGAGAAGATCAAGAAGAAGATCCGCGCGCTGCGGGCGTACACGCTGACCGAGGAGCTGTCACTCGACGAGACGACCGCCGGCAAGCTGTTCCCGGTGATGGCGAAGTACGACGACGAGCTCGACCGCCTGCTCGTGCAGCGCGCCGACATCGAGCGCCGGCTCAAGGCGTCGGGAGACATCAAGGATCCGCGCGCGCTCGACAAGCTGATCGACGAGGCGGCCGCGAACCAGAAAGCGTTCTGGGACTCGCAGGAGCGCCGCCTCGGAGAGCTGCGAAAGATCCTCACGCCGGCGCAGACCGCGCGCCTCCTGGTCGTGCTCCCGGCGCTCGAGCGCAAGATCCAGAACCAGCTGCAGCGCGCGATCCGCGGCGGCAGCGGCCCCGGCGCCCGCAAGGGCAAGGAGCTCGGGGGCAACCCGTACGCCGGCGACAACGATGACGACGACGACGTGGCCCCGCCGCGACCCCGCGTGAAGTAGCGCGTAATGCGGCAAACCTCGGGCGGGCGGGGTATCATCTCCGTTCATGATCGAGGTGACTTGCGCGGCGTGCGGGACGCTGAACCGCATCGCCGAAAGCGACGTCGCGCCGGGGGCGAAGTTCGCGAACTGCACGAGCTGCAAGTCGCGAATCGCGCTGCCGGTGAAGGCGCCGACCGGTGCGATCCCCAAGGTGCCGACCGGTGCGATCCCCAAGGTGCCGTCGATCCCGACTCCACCGATTCCGAAGATGCCGCCGCCGATCCCGGCGATCGGGGCTCCGAAGCGGGAGGCCGTCGATCTCGCGGACCTGCCCGCGCCGAAGCGAACGAGCCCGCTTGCCACGCTCGCCGACAGCAAGCCCGCACCGCGCTCGGCCCTCGCCGAGGCCGATCTGCCCGCCCCGAAGGCCCAGCCCAAGGCCGGTGCGTCGGCCCCGCTCGATCTCGATGACCTGATGCCGGCCGATCTGCCGGCGCCGAAGACGAAGACCGCGCCGGTACCGAGGATCGCAGCACCGCCGCCCGTCGAGGCAGGTATCGCGGATCTGCCCGCGCCCAAGCAACGCACCGCCCCGGTTCCGAAGGTCGCGCCTGTCGACGCGGGTCTCGCGGACCTGCCCGCGCCGAAGGCGAAGAGCACCGGCGCGCGGCCGACGATCGACGACGACATCCTCGATCTGCCCGGTCCGAAGGCGACCGGCGACATCGTCGATCTGCCCACGCCCAAGGGCATCACCGACCTCCCCACGCCGAAGGTCCCGAAGGAGATCGTGGATCTGCCCACGCCCAAGGGCATCACCGATCTGCCGATGCCCAAGCCGGGCGCGAACAACGATCTGCCGGCGCCCAAGGGGTTCTTCGATGATCTCCCGCAGCCCGCCCGGGGCGGCGGCAAGGGCGCGATCGATCTGCCGGCGCCCAAGGGGTTCTTCGACGACCTCCCCCAGCCCGCCAAGGCGGCCAAGCCCGACCTGCCGGCCCCCAAGGGCTTCTTCGACGATCTTCCCCAGCCCGCCAAGGCGGCCAAGCCCGACCTGCCCGCTCCCAAGGGCTTCTTCGACGATCTTCCCCAGCCGGCGCAGCCCGCGGCGAAGGGCGGCGTGTTCGATGACATGCCCGAGCCGCCGAAGACCAAGGGTGGACGCGAGCTGTCGTCGTCGGATCTGTTCACGCCGCCGCAGGGCACCGAGATCGACCTCGACGGACCGTCGCTCGGGGGTGGCAAGCCACTCGAGCTCGCCGACAGCGCCGGGCCCGAGCTCGATCTCGGCGGTGGTGGGTTCAAGGATCTCGAGCTCGCCGAGCCGGTGAAGCCGGCCGCGCGAGTCGCCGAGTCGCCGATCAAGATCAAGGCGAAGGCCGACGGCGCGACTCCGCCGACGCAGGTGAAAAAAGACTCCTACATGCCCGGCAAGACGGCGCCGCTCGAGCTCTCGCTCGAAGACGAGCCGCGCGGGGCGGTGAAAGAGCAAAAGGCGGCGAAGCTCGCGCCGAAGAAGCAGAAGGCCGAGGCCGACGCTGCTGTCGACGCGGCGAAGAAGAAGCGCACGCAGGGGGTGCTCGCGGGCGTGCTCGGCGTCGCGCTCGTCGGCTCGGGTGCCGTGTACTTCTACCAGCGGCATGCGGCCGCTGCGGCCAAGCGCGAGCAGATCGACACGCAGCTGGCGACCGCGCGCGCCTCGCTCGAGGCGGCGACGCCGAACCACTGGCAGAAGGCCGCGACCGCGGCGCGGTCGGTGGTCGAGCTCGACGATCACAATGCGGCGGCGTACGGCATCGGCGCCGAGGCGTTGATCGCGGGCGCGCTCGATACCGGCGTCGGCGGCACGCAGCGCATCGGCCAGGGCCGGATGCTGATCAGCAAGGCGCAGGAGGCCGGCGTCACCGGACCCGAGCTCGACCGCGCACAGGCCGTCGCGGCGATCGCGGCGAACCAGGCCGATCGCGCCGTGACCAAGCTCCAGCAGCTCGTCGCGGCGAATCCGAAGGACGGGTTCCTGCAGCTCTATCTCGGCTGGGCGCAGCTCGCGAAAGGCGATGCCGCCGCCGCGGTCAAGGCGTTCGATGCGGCCGTCGCCGCCGCGCCGGCGACCAAGCTCTCCGCGCTCTACGGGCATGGCCGCGCGAAGCTGATGCTCGCCGATCTGCCCGGTGCGAAGGCCGACTTCGCGGGCGTGCTCGAGGTCGACAAGAAGCACATCGGCGCGCAGGTCGGGCTGATCGCCACGCTGCCGCCCGAGCAAGCATCGCAGCGCGAGGCCGAGCTGCTCGCACTGCTCGCGAGCAAGGAGATCGCGGACGCCGATCCGCGCGCGGTCGTCGAGGCGTGGACGCTCGCGGCCGATGTCGCGCGTCAGGGGGGCCGACTCGATGTCGCGCGCGATCGCTACGGCAAGGCGCTCGCGATCTCCCCGAACGACAGCGCCGCGCTCACCGGGCTCGCCGCCGTCGAGCTGCGCGATGGCAAGACCGCCGTCGCACAGGATCTGATCACGAAGGCGCTCGCGGGCTCGGCCGAGAATGTCGACGCCCAGCTGGTTGCCGCCGAGATCGCGATCAAGGGCGGCAGGATCCCCGACGCAAACGCCGCGATCCTGAAGCTCGCGGCGCACACGCCGCCGTTGCCGCCGCTGCAGCAGGCGCACCTGATGCTCGTGAAGGGGCGGCTGCTCGAGACCCAGGGCCAGGACGAGGATGCGATCGACGCGTTCGAGCAAGGCGCCAAGCTCGCTGGCGATCTCGATCTGTCTCCGACGATGGCCGCGGTCGAGAAGCTGTCCGCGCTCGCGAAGAAGGCGACCGAGGCACACGACGACAAGAAGGCCGAGGCGTATCACGCCCACGCCGCTCGGCTGCTGTCGGGCCTCGACGAGCGCGCGCAGGACGATCCGCAGCTCGCGGTGACGCTCGGCGCGGCGTACCTGCAGGCCGGCGATGCCGGCAAGGCCGAGACGTTGCTCCGCCGCGCGGTCGAGATGCGCGGTGACAACGCCGACTACAAGCTCCAGTACGGCAAGGCGCTCGCCCAGCTCGGCAAGATCGACGAGGCCGTCGAGCAGCTGCATGGCGCGCTCAAGATCGATCCAACGCGCACCGATATCGGGCTCGAGCTCGCGCGGACGCTCGAGGCGGCGAAGAAGATCGACGAGGCGGCCGCCCAGTACAAGAAGCTGCTCTCGCAGCCCGATGCCCCGCTGATCACGCGCATCTATGCCGGCAAGTTCTTCGCGCGCCAGGGCGACATGAAGAGCGCAGCCGCGCAAGGCGACGCGATCCTCGCGCTCGATCCCGAGAGCGCCGCCGGTCACTACCTCAAGGGCGAGGGCCTGCTCGCCACCGGCAAGCTCGACGAGGCGCGCGTGGAGCTGACCCGCGCGACGTCCACCGAGCCCGACGTCCAGTATCTCGACGCGCTCGGGCGCGCCGCCGAGGCGAGCTTCGCGGCGACCAACGATTCGAAGTTCCAGGAGCTCGCGATCAACTCGTACACGCAGGCGACCGAGGCGGATCCGACCTGGTTCAACCCGTGGGCAGGCCTCGGTCGGGCGCACGTCTCCCGCCACGAGTACACCAAGTCGATCGAGGAGCTCGACCACGCGTTCAAGATCAAGCGCGACGCCGAGGTCGCCCTCGACTTCGGGCTCGCCTACAAGACGCTCGGTCCCAAGCCGACCGCGATCCAGTGGCTCGAGACCTCGGCCTCGATCGATCCCGAGCGCGCGGAGACCTGGTTCCGGCTCTCCGAGCTGTACCGGGACACGAATCGGCCGGGCGACGACCACAAGATGGTCGACGCGCTCGAGAAAGCGACCCGGCTCGGCGTCAAGGAAGAAGCTACGACCGGCAAGACGATCGACTGGCTGACCGACGCGTTCTACACGCTCGGCGATCAATACCAGCTGGTCCACAACGAGTCCGGTCAGAAGCACGCCTGGCAGAAGTACGTCGACCGCAAGCCGAAGGATCAGGCGCGTTACACCGAGGTCATGAACGCCCTCGCGACATCACTCAAGTCCGTCCCCTGAGCTATCCTGATCGGCGTGCTGGAGCGCCTGAGGTCTCGTCTCGATCGCGCGGTCTTCTTCGCGAACGTCATCCGCGCGAGCAAGGTCGTTCAAGCCGTGAGGCCCGGCCGCGTCGCGCAGTTCGTCCGCGATGCGCGCCAGACCCGGCTCGGCCCTCATCTCGCGGTCATGTATCACGGTGCCACGCACCCCGATCGCGAGGCGGTCGTCGAGTACGGCGATGCCGGCGTCCGGCGCCTGACCTGGGGCGAGCTCGACGCGCTCGTCAACCGGCTCTCGCATGCGCTCATCGCACGCGGCGTGCGTGGCGGGTCGCGCGTCGCGCTGATGTTACCGAACGGCATCGAGTACCTGATCGCGCAGCAGGCGCTCGCGCGGCTCGGCGGGCTCGCGGTGCAGATCGGCTATCGCAGCAAGCCGTCGGAGATCGCGTACATCCTCGGCAACGCCGACCCGACCGCGACGCTCGTCCACGCCGACTACCTGCCATCGATGCGCGAGGCGCGTGCACTGGCCGGCAAGGGCGGCGCGCTGATCGCGTGCAACGGTTCGGGCGATCTCGGCGAGGCCGAGGACTGGGACCGCGCGCTCGCGGCCGCGTCGCCGGAGATGCCACCGCGCGTGACGGGCGGTGATGGAGGCGGCGTCATCGTCTACACGTCGGGCACGACCGGCAAGCCGAAGGGCGCGACGCGCTCGTGGCGCAAGACCGGCTTCGAGTCGGTCGCCGACATGATCTACCAGGTCGGCATGCGGGCCGACGATCGCCACCTCGTCGTGTGCCCGCTCTATCACAGCGCGGCGCCGGCGTTCGTCGCGATCATGCAGTCCCTGGGCGCGACGATCGTCCTGCAGAACCACTTCGAGCCCGAGGCGTGCCTCGAGATCATCCAGAAGGAGCGCATCACCTGCACCCTGATGGTGCCGACGATGATGATCCGCATGTGCGCGCTGCCGCGCGAGACGATCAAGAAGTACGACACCTCCTCGCTGCGCTGGGTGATGTCTGCCGCCGCGCCGCTCACCACCGAGGCCGCGCGCCGGTTCATGGACAGCTTCGGCCCGATCCTGTGGAATTTCTACGGCGCGACCGAGACCGGCATCGTCACGCTCGCGGGCCCGCGCGATCACCTCTCGCGCCCCGGCACTATCGGCCGTGCGGTCCGCGGCAACAAGATCCGCCTGATCGACGACCACGGCCACGACGTGCCGCCCGGCCAGGTCGGCGAGCTCTACGCGCGCAACCCGACGCTGATCTCCGGCTATCACGGCAACGACGAGGCGACCAATGCAGCGCAGCGCGACGGCTTCTTCTCCGTCGGAGACTGCGGCCGCATCGACCGCGACGGCTACTACTATCTCGAGTCGCGGAAGTCCGACATGGTGATCTCGGGCGGCGTGAACATCTACCCGCGCGAGATCGAGGACCACCTGTCGTCACATCCCTCGGTGCTCGAGTGCGCCGTGATCGGCGTCCCCGATCCGGAATGGGGCGAGACGCTGCGCGCGTTCATCGTGCTCCGCAGCGGCGCCAAGCTCAGCGAGGCCGAGGCGATCGACTACTGCCGCAAGGAGCTCGCCGACTTCAAGCGCCCGCGCAAGGTCACGTTCATGGCCGAGCTGCCACGCAACCCGACCGGCAAGATCCTGAAGCGCGAGCTGCGCGAGCTGTGATCTTTCCGATCGTCCTCGGTACTGCCGGTCACATCGATCACGGCAAGACCTCGCTCGTCCGGGCGCTCACCGGGATCGATACCGACCGGTTGCCCGTCGAGAAGGCGCGCGGCATCACGACCGAGCTCGGCTTCGCGCGGTTGGACCTCTCGACGGCCGCAGGCGCTGGCGAGCGGCGAGTCGCGGTCGTCGATGTGCCCGGCCACGAGCGGTTCGTGAAGTCGATGGTCGCGGGCGCGACCGGCATCGATGTGGTCATGCTCGTGATCGCGGCCGACGAGGGCGTGATGCCGCAGACGCGCGAGCATCTCGACATCTGCGATCTGCTCGGCGTGCGGCGCGGCTTGATCGTGCTGACGAAGCGCGACCTCGTCGATGATGAGTGGCTCGGGATGGTGACCGCGGATGTCGCGGCGGCGGTCGCGGGCACATTCCTCGAGGGCGCGCCGATCGTGCCGGTATCGACGAAGACCGGGGACGGTATCGACGATCTGCGCGGTGTGCTCGCGACCGTGATCGATGGGCTGCCTCCGCGGACGACGAGCGGTGTGTTCCGGCTGCCCGTCGATCGCGTGTTCACCGTGAAGGGCTTCGGCACGATCGTCACCGGCACGGTGCTCGGCGGCGAGGTCGCGCTTGCAGACGAGCTCGCCGTGATCCCGAGCGGGCTCGCGGCGCGCGTACGCGGCATCGAGGTCCACGGCACAGCGGTCGAACGAGCGGTCGCCGGCCATCGTGCCGCGCTGAACCTCGGCGGCGTGGCAGTCGAGGACCTCGCGCGTGGCGAGATGATCGTGCATCCCGGGCGCGTGGCGGGCTCGCACATCCTCGACGTCGAGCTGCGCTACCTGCGAAGCGCGAGCGGCCCGCTGCCGGCGCGCAGCAAGGTGCTCGTGCATCACGCGACGGCGCAGTTGATGGCGACGCTCGTGCTCGTCGAGCGCACGGAGCTGCGGCCCGGCGAGACCGCGCTCGCACAGCTGCGGCTCGATCAGGAGACGCCGATCGGCGCGCTGCCCGACGATCACTTCATCGTGCGCGGCTTCGTCGCGAGCGCGGCCGGCGGCTCGACGATCGGTGGCGGCCGGATCATCCGCGTGCTCGCTCCGAAGGCACGCAAGGGTGCGCAGCATGCCGCCGCGGTCGGTGCGCTGGCGGCCGCCCGGCTCGATCAGCGACTGGCACTCGAGGTTCGCAACGCGGCGGCTGCCGGGCTCGCGCAGGCGGAGCTGGTGCGCCGGCTCGGTCTTCCCGCGAGCGCACTCGCCGATCCACTCGCGACGCTGGTCGCCGGCGGCGAGCTGCTGGCGGTCGGCGATCACTACCTGCACGCGCAGTCGGTCGCCGAGCTCGAGCAGAAGATCCAGGCGCTAGCGACCGCCGACGGCATCTCGCGCGAGGAGCTGCGCACGCACCTGTCGGCCGCGCTGCCGGTCCGCGCGTACGACGCGATCCTCGCTGGCCTCGAGCGGCGCGGACTCGTCGCGAGCGACGGCGATCGCGTGCGCAAGCAGACCGGGCCGCGCCCGACGACGCTCTCGCCGGCCGAGACCGCGATCCTCGGCAAGCTCGAGGCGACCGGTGTCGAGCCGCCGCGCCCGAAGGAGCTGCCGGCCGCGGTCAACCTCGCCGAGCCGCAGGTCAAGACCGCGCTCGACCGGCTCGTCGCGGCGAAGCTCGCGATCAAGGTCAAGCCCGACCTCGTGATGCACGCGAAGGTCGTCGACGCGATCCGCGGCAAGCTCGTCGCGTTCCTCGAGCAGCACGGCACGATCGACGCGCAGCAGTGGAAAGAGCTCACCGGCGCGAGCCGGAAGTTCACGATCCCGCTCGCCGAGTACTTCGACGGCGAGAAGCTCACGCTGCGCGTCGGCGAGATCCGCCGACTACGAGCGCCTCAGAAAAAATAGCCGGCGGAGAAGCCGAAGAACGGCATCGTGCGGATGCCGCCTTCGACGTTGATCACCATCTTCGGCGTCGGCTTGATCTGCACGCCGATGATCGCGTTCACGACCGGGAACACCGGCGGCAGGTTGTACTTGACCGGCATGCTCTCGGGCGCGCCGTTGCCGTCCGACGACGAGACGCCGGTACCGCCGGTGACGTGATCGCCCGGCACGCAGCCCGGCGTCGGGTTCGAGTTCGTCGCGGTCGGATTGCACTGCGTGTCCCAGCGGTAGAGGCTGCCGCTCACGATGCCGAGGCCGGCGCCGCCGCCGTACCGGAACGCGACGTACTTGTTGATCGGCACGTGGTTGAGGAACGTGAACTCGATCGTGTACCAGCCGAGGGCCGAGCCGTCGGGCGCGTGATCCGGCGACAGGATGTAGTCGGCGCTGTTGCCCGGGACCGTGTCGCCCTTGTTGATCCACACGCCTTCGGGCGGCGGCAGGTTCTCGTGCTCGAAGCCGAGCTGCAGCTCGGTGTTGCCGTGCCGGCGCACGGCGTCGAAGCCCCAGCCCCAGCCCTGGATCCCGCCCGCCGAGCGCTCGACGAAGAGGTTGATGATCGACTGCGGCACCCACACCGACCGGAGCCGGAAGTCCGCGCCCCACTCGACCTTGTCCGCCGACGTGGTCATCGTGTCGGGAGCAGCGTTCGGATCAGTAGTTCTCGTGGGCTTGGAGTCGTCGTTCAGCGCGGCGCCCGCGTGCGCGAGCGTCGAGCCAGCCAGCAGCGTGAGCAAGGTCAAGCCAAAACGCATAGATCCCCCGGGCTGCTGACATAATATACTTCCGAACGGAAGTCCCACGATTTCCGTGCGGGAAACGTTCGTCCAATGCGGTGTGGCTCACTGTTGGTGCTGGTCGCGCTTGCCGGGTGTCCCGGCGGGGATGGTGCGATCGGCGATCACTGTGGAGACCGCGGCGACTGTTCGAGCTCGCTGCAGTGTGTCGAGTCGACGTGCGTTCCGAAGTGCCAGCGCGCGCCGGACTGCGGTGACGGCTATTCGTGCGACAAGGACGGCATCTGCCACGCCGCGACCGGCGAGCTCGGCGACTCGTGCACGAGCGAGGTCGACTGCGCCGCGGGCCTCTCGTGCGAGATCGAGGGCATCGCGACCGACGCGACCGGGCATCTCGCTGCGAGCTGCGTCACACAGAATGCCGGCAAGCCCGCGGCCGCCCCTTGCTCCACCGACGGCGAGTGCCGCAACGGCACCTGTGCGCTCGGCCACTGCATCGACCTGTGCTCGAACACGCTCGACTGCGGAGCGGGCACGAGCTGCGCACTGATCCCGCGCGTCGAGGCGGAAGGCTCGATCTTCGCCGGCTGCCTGCAGGCGCACGGCGCGCTGCGCTGGAACCTCCCGGTGCACGGGCCGTCGGACGCGGTCGCGCTGCCGATCCCCGAGTTGTACGACGCCTCGGGCTTCATGAATGTGGCCCGCTCGGTCGCGGTCACGTTCGACGTCGAGGATGTGAATCAGGCCGTCGGCGCGACCAGGGTCACCGCCCCCGACGGCACGCTCGTCGTCACGGACCAATCGTTCGGCGATCCGATCCACTACAGCGACCCCGTGCGCCATCAGCTCGCGCTCGGCCAGTCGGTGTTGGCGATGCCGTCGAGCCCCGACACGCCGCTCGAGCCCGGCGTCTACATGATGCAGGTCACCTCGCAGAACGCGACGGGCACCAATACGGGCACGGCGATCCCGACGGCGACCGCGGTGATCAAGCTCGATTCGAGCGTCATCCTCGACCTCCACTTCTACTTCCTGAACTTCGACGAGCATCCGTGTGCCACCTCGATCGGCGGTCAGCTCGATGCGACGGCCGCGAGCACGCAGGCGTTCTTCCAGCACGACTACCTGATCCCGCTGCGCAGCATGTTCGCGCAGGCGGGCATCGCGCTCGGCACGCTGACCTACGAGGACCTGCGCGATCATCCCGATCTCGACGGTCTCGACGTCGCGAACGCGCCCTCGCTCCTCGCGCTCGGCACACACGAGGTCGGGATCAACGTGTTCTTCGTGCGCTCGCTCTCGCCGATCGGGCTGCAGGCGTACGCCCCGGCACCTGGCCCCGCCGGCCTCGCCGGGACACGCGGATCCGGGATCATCATCGGCGGCGACACGCTGTGTTACCGCCGCTGGGATCAGCTGGCGCGTACGACGGCTCACGAGCTCGCGCGGTACATGGGCCTCTACGACAACGAGGATGTCGCCGGGCATCCGGACCCGATCCACGATGACGATGCCGATGCGTCGAGCGCCAACCTGATGTTCTACAGCGAGCTCGGCGGCACCGATCTTTCGGCCGGCCAGCGCGACATCCTGTCGAGGAGCGCGGTGCTGCGATGAAGAGGCGGATCATCCTCGCTGCACTCGCCGGCGGGCTCGTCGCGATCGCGGCCGCCGACCCGAGCGCGCTCGACACGCAGACGTTCGCGCTGACCGCGATCGATGTCGTGCCGACGAAGGCCGAGCTCGACACGGCGCTCATGGCCTCGGGCTCGGGCTCGCAGACGCCGGTCCAGCGGCTCGAGGACCTCGCAGCGAACGGTTCCGATGCGGGTGTGCGGCTTCGCGCGATCAACGCGCTTCCGCAGTACTGCCCGATGATCACGGGTTGCGGCGGCTCGGGCGATCCGATCCACGACACGCTGACGACCCTGATCGGCGACTACCAATCCCAGCTGACCGGGGCGAACGTCGTCGTGCTGCGAGCCGCGATCGAGTCGCTCGGAGCGCTCCAGAAACCCGAGGACAAGGACACGCTGGCCACCCTGCTCAACCACCCGAGTCGGGACATCCGCGCCGCAAGCGCCCGGGCCCTTGGCGAGCTGAGAAACTGCTTGGCAGTCACCGCGTTGCGGGTGCGGTACCAGAACGAGTCGACCGATCAGGTCAAGCTGGCGATTTCAGAGACCCTCCGGATCCTCAGCCCGCCTGTATGCCCGTGAACTAGCGCACAACCGCCCGGAAACCTTGGTTTGCGACGGGTGGGGCTGCGATCGTACAATTACGGCTACCTCGGCGTGATCCCTGCGGGCAACGTGGGGGCGTGGGGGACGTATGACGACCCGCGATCCGCGATCCCGCCCACCGAACCGGCAAGAGTCCGGCGGCGCATCGCGTGAACCCACGCAGTCGTTACAGATCGAGATCGACGACGCCCAGCGCGACTCGCATCCGTCCCTCGCGGTCGGGACCAGCGACTCGCCGAACACGAAGATCGAATCGCCGGCCGGCCGCAACAAGACGCCGGTGCCGCGCGATCCGAAGGCCGGCACCAGGCCGCCTCCGGTGCCCGATCGCCTGGGCGACGATCCCGACGCGCGGCTCGGCAGCACGCTCGGCACGTACCGGCTGACCGACCTGCTCGGCAAGGGCGGCATGGGCTACGTCTATCGCGCCGAGCACGTGAAGCTGGGACGCGAGGTCGCGCTGAAGCTGTTGCGCGGCGACTACGCGCGGCGGCGCGACGCGGTGCTGCGGTTCTTCCAGGAAGCGAAGACCGTCAATCGCGTCCGCCATCGCAACATCGTCGACGTCACCGACTTCGTCGAGCTCGACGACGGCACGACGTTCATCATCATGGAGTTCCTGCGCGGCCAGAGCCTCGGCAAGTGGGCGCGCACCGGGATCGACCTGCCGCGCGCGCTCGCGGTGCTCGTGCAGATCTGCGACGGGCTCGGCGCCGCGCATGCCGTCGGTGTCGTCCACCGCGACCTCAAGCCCGACAACGTGATCGTCGTGCCGACGAGCGACGGCGCCGAGCTCGTGAAGCTGCTCGACTTCGGCGTGGCGAAGCTGGTGAACCGCGACGACGAGGACGTCGGCTTCCAGACCGCGGCCGGCTCGGTGATCGGCACGCCGGCGTACATGTCTCCCGAGCAGGCGGGCGGCATGATGGTCGACCACCGCAGCGACATCTACTCGCTCGGCGCGATCATGTACGAGCTGTTCACCGGCCAGCCGATGTTCCGCGGGCGGTCGTTCGGCGAGTACGTGCGCAAGCATCTGACCGAGATGCCGGTGCCGCCGCGCCAGACGCAGGGTGGCGGTCACATCGACGAGCGGCTCGAGCTGCTGATCCTCAAGTGCCTGTCGAAGGATCCGAACGAGCGCTTCAACCACATCCTCGAGCTGCGCGACGGCCTGTTGCACATGCTCGGCGGCATCGAGACGCATCCGCCGGGATACGCGTCGCTCGCGCAGTCGCAATCCGGCCTCCGTCCGCCGACGACACAGCTGCCTCCGCACATGTTGCCGTTGCCGGCGCCCGCGATGGTGACGACCGTGCCAACGCCGCCGCACGCGTCAGTCGTGAACAGCCAGCCGAACCTCGCGCTGCAGTACAGCCACTACACGCCGCAGCCGGCGCCCGTGCCCGAGCCGTCCCCGACGCCGGTGTGGGTGTGGATCCTCGGGGCGGCGGTCGCGATCGGCGGCGGTATCGCCGGAGCGCTGTGGTACGCGAATCGCTCGCAGCTCGGTTCGACGCCCGGCCCCGCGCCCGCGACGCAGCAGGCGCAGCCCGCGACGCAGGAGCCCACGGCGGCTCCGATCGAGACGCCGCCCGTGCAGCCTCAGCTCGTCGAGCTGCGCTTCGATTCGTTGCCCGCGGCGGGTGTGTTCGCCGACGGCCACTCCGCCGAGCTGTGTCACACGCCGTGCAACTACACGTTCGACGTCAAGGACGGCGAGCACCGCACGCTCGTCGTCCGCGCCGATGGCTATCGCGACAAGACGATCGACGTCGACCTCAAGGCCGACAAGCACGAGATCGGCGTCACGCTCGAGCGCCTCGAGCCGACCGTTCCCGACAAGCCCGTCACCGAGGCGCCGCTCGACGACGACACGCCGGCGCAACCGACGAAGCATCCGCACCCGGGGGGCGTCGCGCACGGAGCGAAGCGGCCCGTCGAGAAGACCACCAAGCCCGACGACAAGCCCGTCGAGACGGCCGTGAAGCCGCCCGACCCGAAACCCGACGACACGCTCGAGAAGCCCGATCCGACGGTGAAGCCGAAGGACAAGGGTGACAAGATCGATCCCGCGGACACGCACGATCCGTTTCACCGTCACCCATGATCCTCCGCACCCTCGCGCTGCTAGCGCTGCTGTTCGCGGTCAGTCCGCGAGTCGCGCGCGCCGATGACCCGGCGACGCGGGCGTCGAAGCGTCACTTCGATCGCGGCGAGAAGCTGTTCGCGCTCGGCAAGTTCGACGAGGC
>Ga0207683_10000696_pt1 | contig 30832 bp, 26 predicted proteins | sample KBSM73metaG_FD_184333 | JGI IMG/M metagenome (GOLD analysis project Ga0207683, IMG submission 184333) | Miscanthus rhizosphere microbial communities from Kellogg Biological Station, Michigan, USA - KBS M7-3 metaG (SPAdes) (version 2) | ecosystem: Host-associated > Plants > Roots > Rhizosphere >... | reverse complement strand
CTCGAGTTGCTGCGTTCCGTGGGGTACGAGACCGTCACGGTGTTCGAGCAGCGCCGCGGGCGTCAGGCGCCGCTCGGGTGAGCTTGCGGGTCGGGTTGGGCGTCGATGCGCACGCGTTCGCGGACGGCGTTCCGCTCGTGCTCGGTGGTGTGACGTTCGAGTCGCCGCGCGGGCTCGCCGGTCATTCCGACGGTGACGTGATCACGCATGCGCTGATCGACGCGGTGCTGGGGGCGGCGGGGCTCGGTGACATCGGCTCGCTCTTTCCCTCGGACGGCTCAACGCCGTTGGGCGTCTCGTCGCTGGATCTGTTGCGCGACGCGGTGGCCCAGGTCCGAGGCGCCGGGTACGCGGTGGTGAATGCGGACTGCGTCCTGATCGGAGAGCAGCCCCGAATCGCCGATCGGCGTGTGGAGATGGGGGAGGTGCTGAGCGCTCTCGTCGGGGCTCCGGTCAACGTGCGCGCGACGACGACCGACGGCCTTGGTTTCACCGGTCGGGGCGAAGGGCTCGCCGCGCAGGCGGTCGCGCTCGTCGAACGCTCTTGAGGCTCGTCCGTTACGCGGACGCTCCGGATCTGCAGGAGATCCGGTACGAGGTCTTGTCCCGGGTGACGTTTCCGGAGTACCTGCAGAACAATGTCCCGGGTAACAAGTACTGGGGTCGGTTGTACGACGATTTTCCGGATTTCCAGCTCGCGCTCGTCGACGGTGACGAGCTCGTCGCCGAGCTACATTCCGTGCCGACGCCGTGGGATGGCAGCGATGCCGACCTCCCGGCCGGTTGGGACGAGGGGTTCCTGCGTGCTTTCGAGAGCGGCCGCGAGCCGGAGGTTTTGTGTGCGCTCGCGATCTCTGTTCGGCCGGACCGGCAGGGACAGGGGTTAGCGGTGCGGATGTTGGAGGAAATGCGTGCCGCGGCTCGGGCCGGAGGGTTGCGGGAGCTGATCGCTCCTGTTCGTCCGACTCTCAAGGCGAGGTATCCGCTGATCCCGATCGAGCGGTACGCGGAATGGCGTCGCGAGGACGGCGAGCATTTCGATCCCTGGATTCGCGTGCACGAGCGAATCGGCGGCGAGCTATTCGCTGTGGCGCCGGAGTCGATGGTCATGGACTGCCCGGTGTCGGACTGGGAGGAGTGGACGGGCATGCGGTTCCCCGGGGACGGCGACTACGTCGTCCCGGAGATGCTGGCGCCGCTCTACGTGCGTGACGGGCGCGGTCGCCATGTCGAGCCGAACGTCTGGTTACGGCACCGGGTCTAGCGGCGCTTGCCCTTGCGGGACCGTTCGAGCTGCCGGCGCATCTGCCGGTTCTGCGCGATGTTCTCGGTCTGGTCTGCGGTCGCGTCCATGTAGGCCTGGCGCTCGGAGGCGCTGAGCCGTGAGAGCGCCTGCTGCGCGCGCATGGGATCCCGGGCGACGCCGGAGCGCTCGAGCTTCTTGACGGCGCTCGCAAGCTCGGGGTTCTGCCGCTCGAGGGCCGCCTGTGAGGCCTTCTTCATCAGGCCGCCGATCAGCGGGAGCTTCATCAGCCCGGCGATGATCGGCTTGAGGTAGCGCCCGCCCTTGATCCGGCCGAGGAGCGCGAAGGTCCCGAAGATCAGGAGCACGAACGCGAGGACGTACACCGGGAGGAGGAAGAGCCAGATGTCGGCGATCACGGCGGGATCGTAGCGATCCGGCAGGAGTCCAAGGAGTCACGTCTCGTCGAACCACGTCGAGGTGTCGGACATGGTGCCGTTGGTGTCACCGAAGCGTTGCGGGGCTCCGGGAATCGGGTCGGGGCGGGCGTTCCCCCGGGAGCCACTACGGCCACGTCCCGGTGTCGGACATGGTCACGGAAGTGTGACGAACTTTCCACAGGCTTCGACCTGGACTAGGCCGTCCCGGGCCAGGGACTCGACTGCCTTCGGGTCGAGCTCGCCCAGTGGACGTCTCGCCTCGGCGACCAGGCGTAGCGTTTGCGCGCGACGCTGGCGGAACGAGCCCTCGAACCGGGACTGCTTGTGCTGCGGTTCGTAGCGACGGCCTCGCGAGGGGCACTCGCCTGCGAGGGGACAGATTCCGCAGCGCGGAACTCGCGCCAGGCACACCGTTGCGCCGAGATCCATCAAGGCCTGCCCCGCCGCGGCGGAGAACCGATGTCCCGTCCGCTCCTGGATGCGGCTCACATTCGTGTCGACAGGTAGGACGTCACGGCCGAGCGCGAAGTTACCCACGGCCGCAGCCGTGTACGGCCCCACGCCCGGCAGCTCCGTCAGATCGGCGGGCCAGCCTTCCGCCGCGATCCGCCGCGCAGCGCGATGCAGGTTCAGACCGCGGCGGTTGTACCCAAGCCCTTGCCACTCGCGAATCACCGCCGCCGGCGACGCCTCCGCCAGGGCCTCGACCGTCGGCCAGCGTTCGAGCCACTTCAGATAGCGCGGAACGACCCGCTCAACCTGCGTCTGCTGCAGCATCACCTCCGACACGAGGATCGCGTACGGATCCCGCGTCCTCCGCCAGGGAAGGTCACGGCCGTTCTCGGCGAACCACCCGAGCAGTAGACCTTCCACGGTGGCGAGCGTACCCTGGATGGCGGCTGATCTTGCAGGCAGGAAAAGGACAGGCCGTCGGGCTGCCGGTCGAGGTCGTCCTCGTCTGGATGATCTTCGTCGTCGTGACGGCGGAGATCCTCGTCACGTACAGCCGCCTTCCCGCCCGCGAGCTCTATCACGTGTCCGGCAGTGGAATCGAAGGCGGCTTGAGCCGCGCCCTTCTGTTCATCAACTTTCCGGTTGCGCTCGTTGCGCTGGCGGTACTCGCACTCGTCTACGAGCGACTGCCGGCTCCCGGCTACAGAGTCATCGCGATCGTTGCGTGCGCTCTCTGCGCCGTCATGCTCTGGCCCGGCGTTGTCAAGGAGTCCGATCTCGACGCCAGGCCCGTGAACGCCTTCGCCGCAGTCGGCGTGCTGCTGGCGATTCTCCTGACGGACGTCGTGGCGCGCGCCGGCGGGCTCACGAAGCGACCCTGGCGCAGGCCAGACTGGTTTCGAGTGGCAATCGCGTCCGTGCTGTTGTTCGCCGCTCTTCCCTGGCTCGCCGCGGACCTCGGCTTCTACCTGAACGGCGTGCCCTTGCTCGGCAGGCTCTTCCAGACCGGCGAGTTCCTGCCCGAGCGGCCCGGCCTGCCGACCCTTGCTCCGGCGGTGCACCACGGTCACCACCATGGGATGGACGGGGTCCTGCTCGTGCTCGTTGCGCTCTTGCTGTCGCGCCGGGTCGGCGACATCAGACGCTACGGCATCCGGCAAGGGCTGGCCGCGTACCTGGCCCTCATGTTCTGTTACGGGATCGCAAACTTCGCGAACGACATCTGGATCGAACAGGTCGTCAAGCGAGGATGGACGAGCTGGGAGATTCCGAACGTGGTGCAGCCACGCGTGACGGTCGCCTGGAGCCTCATCGTGATCGCCGCAGTGATCCTGTGGGCGCTGTGGACGCGGCTCGTACACTGGGACCCCGATGAAGAGAGTCCGCTTCGCACCCAGTCCGACCGGCTCCCTGCACGTCGGTAACGCCCTCAGCGCCGTCGCCAACCGTGGCCTCGGCGACTGGATGCTGCTCCGGATCGACGACACCGATCCGCAGCGAAACGTGCCGGGCGGAGAAGAGGAGATCATCCGCGACCTCGAGTGGCTCGGGCTCACTTGGGAGGACGGCCCGGTCCGCCAGAGCGAGCGGCAGGAGCGCTACAGCGAGGCCGGCGCGCAGCTGGGCGAACGCTTCGATGGAATCACGCTGCTGCGGGAGGACGGCACCGCGACGTACCACCTCGCCAGCGTTGTCGACGATGCGGACTTCGGCATCACGCACATCGTCCGCGGCTTCGACCACCGGCCGAACGAAGAGCTGCACCGCCGGCTCCTCCAGGCGCTCGGCGTAACGCCGCCCGAATTCGTGCACCACGGACTGATCCTCGGCGAAGACGGCAAGAAGCTCGCCAAGCGCGCACCGGGCGCGACCGTCGCATCGCTACGCGAGGCAGGCATCCCGGGGGAAGCTGTGCGCCGCTACCTCGAGGAGCTCGGCATCCCGCAACACGACGTGCACTACGACCTGCCCCGCATCCGGCGGCTCGCGATCGAGGCGATCGAGGCGATGGACGACGAGGAGCTCGCACGGCAGGCCGACGCGCCGGTCGAGGTCGTGCCGGCGCTACGCGGCGCGCGGGACCTGAACGAGGCGCGGGAGTACGCCAAGGCGATCCTCACGGCGCCCAAACCAGTCAAGGTCGACGCCGCGGAGACGCTCGAACGTTTCCGCGAGCTCGTCGAGCGAACGAACGGCGCGCTCGACGCGCGCGCGCTCGTTCGCGAGCTCAAGGCCGTCGGCGGCAACCTCAAGGCGGTCCGGCTAGCGCTGACCGGCCAGGAACGGGGCCCCGAGTTGTGGGCCGTGATCGCCGCGCTCCCGCGCGACGAAGCACTGCGCAGGATCGATGCAGCTCTATGACACGCTGACACGGGGGAAGCAGGAGCTTCCGCCGCCGCCCGCGCCCGTCCGCATGTACTTCTGCGGACCGACCGTCTACCAGCGTGCCCACATCGGCAACGCGCGGCCGTACATCCTCGGCATGTGGCTGCGCAGCTGGCTTCGCTCCCGCGGCTACGACGTGACGCTCGTTCACAACATCACTGACATCAACGACCGCATCTACGAAGCTGCGCCCGGCGAAAGCGCCGACCTCGCCGCGCGTGCAACGCAGTGGTACCTCGAGGACACCGACCTGCTCGGGCTTGGCCGCCCCGACGCGCTTCCGAAGGCGAGCGAAGTCGTGCCGCAGATCATCCGCTTCATCTCGGAGCTGATCAGGAGCGGTCACGCGTACGAGTCGGAAGGCGACGTCTACTTCCGCGTCGCGTCGTTTCCGGAATACGGACGCCTCTCGGGACAACGCCCGGACCAGGTCGAGGAGCAGGAGCCGAACCCACGCAAGGAGGACCCACGCGACTTCGCCCTCTGGAAGGCGAACAAGCCCGAGGAGGACACCTGGTGGGACTCACCCTGGGGGCGTGGCCGGCCGGGCTGGCACATCGAATGCTCCGTGATGGCGGAGGAGCTGCTCGGACCGGCCTTCGAGATTCACGGCGGCGGGCTCGACCTCGTCTTTCCGCATCACGAGAACGAGCTGGCACAGTCACGCGCGCTCGGCCACGACTTCGCGCAGATCTGGGCGCACAACGGCCTGCTTCGCTTCACCGGCTCGAAGATGTCGAAGTCCGAGGGGAACGTCGTCACGATCCGTGACGCGATCGCGCAGTGGGGACGCGAGACCGTGCTCGTCTATTTCCTCACCGCGCACTGGTCGAAGCCGATCGACTTCTCCGACGAGACGCTCGCCGCGGCGGCCGCCCGAGTCGACGGGTTCCGCGAAGTGTTCCGTGGCCCATCCGAGCCCGCACCGCCCGGAGAATGGGAACGCTTCGAGGCCGCGCTCGAGGACGACTTCAACACCCCCGATGCGCTCGCCGTGATGCACGGCTGGCGCGACCACGAGTTGCTGCGTCGCGCTCTCGACATTTTCGGGCTCGCGTCGCTTGCCGAAGAGGAGGAAGCGCCGAGCGAGATCGTCGAGCTCGCAAAGCAGCGGCAAGAGGCACGCGCCGCGCGTGACTTCGACGAGGCGGACAGGCTCCGCGCCGAGATCGAGGCCGCAGGTTGGGAGGCGCGCGATGTGGCCGACGGGTTCCAGCTCGTCCCGAGATGACGCGCGACCAGCTCTACGGCCGCCGCCCGGTGCGGGAAGCGCTGCGCGGGCCGCGGGAAGTGCTCGAGCTGTGGGCGACCGAGCGGGCGGTGAAGTCCGAGCCCTGGCTGAGCGAGGTCGAGCGCCCGAGGCTGCAGATCAAGCCCGAGCGCGAGCTGAGCGAAGCCGCGGGAACTCGTGACCACCAGGGCGTACTCGCCTGGTGCGAGCCCTACAAGTACGCCGACGGCTGGGAGCTCGCCGCGGGGGAGCGCCCGCTCCTCGCCTGCCTCGACCAGGTCACCGACCCGCGCAATCTCGGCGCGGTGATCCGCAGCGCAGAGGGAGCGGGGGCGACCGGCGTCGTCGTTCCGGCACACGGCTCCGCCACCGTGACGCCTGCGGTCGCGCGTGCCTCCGCGGGTGCAATCGAGCACCTTCCGGTTGCAGTCGTCCCGAACCTTGCGCGCTACCTCAGCGAAGTGAAGCGCGGCGACTTCTGGATCTATGCGGCGACCGGCGACGCGAGGACGTCGTTGTGGGACGCCGACCTGACGGATGGCGTTGCGCTCGTGTTCGGAGCCGAGGGCAAGGGACTTCGCCCGCTCGTGCGCAAAACGTGCGACGACGCGATCTCGATTCCGCTCGCCGGCAGTGTCGAGTCGTTGAACGTCAGCGTCGCCGCTGCGCTGATGCTCTACGAAGCGAGGCGGCAACGTGGCTGATCCCACGCTCTACCTCTTCGATGGACACAATCTCCTCCACGCCGGGAGCTACAACGATTTGCGCCAGCTGCGCGACGAGCTCGCCAGCTTCGTCGCGTTGAAGGGCGCGCGTGGCTTCCTCGTCTTCGATGGCTCCGGAGCCGACGAGTCCTACGGGCCGCTCGAAGTCCGCTACGCGAAGAACGCGGACACGATGCTCGAGCGCCTCGCCGCCGAAAACCGTGACGACGAGGTGGTCTGCCTCGTCTCCTCCGACGTCGCTTTGCGTGGGACATCCGGCCGGGAGGTGCAGAAGCAATCGTCTGCCACCTTCCTCGGAGATCTCGAGGCCGTCACGCACAGCGAAAACCCGCCGCACCACCTGCGCGACACGCTCGACCCTGAGACGCGCGAAAAGCTAGAGCGAATGCGCCGCGGCGGCGGCTAGCCCGAACAGCTTGCTTCGTCGACGGCCTCGCCGGCGCCGGGCAGCCGGCCGAGCAAGCGGGCGAGGGTTTCGATCTCGTCCGCGCTGAAGCGCTCTTCGAAGAAGGTCCGCACCCCGGTGATGTGCGAGTCGGCCGCCTCCTGCAGCTTCGCCCGGCCGGTGGCGGTGAGGACCGCATAGGTGACGCGCCGGTCGCTCGCGCAGGACGCCCGCTCGACCCAACCGGCCCGTTCGAGGCCGTCCAGGAGCCGGGTCACCCCAGAGGCGGTCAGGATCAGCTGTTCGGCGAGGTCGACGCGCCTCATCCGGCCCTGTTCGGCATGGGCCAGGAAAAGGAGGCATTCGTAGTCGTTGATCGTCAGCCCGTGCTCGGCCACGAGCTGAGCACTCATGGCACGGGTGGCCGAGGCGTGCCCCCGGAGGAGGCGGACCCAGGCATCCAAGGCAGAAGCTTGATTGGTCAATACTTGACTAGACAATGTTTCCTCGCTACTATTGCTTGCGTACTCAACTATAGCCTAATCAAGGAGGAGTGTAAATGAGCACTACGACAAACACCCGCCAGGCCGTGCCGGTCGGCACGTGGCAGCTGGATCCGATCCACTCGACGATCGGCTTCGAGGTCGACTACCTCGCCGGCTCGTTCCGCGGGCAGTTCCGCGAGGTAGCCGGGAAGCTGCAGACCAGCGGGGAGACCCCAGTCCTGACCGGCTCGGCGAAGGTCGCCAGCGTCGACGTCAAGGACGAGAACCTGGCCGGCCACCTTCAGTCGCCAGACTTTTTCGACGCCGAGCGCTATCCGGAGCTCAGCTTCGAGTCGGCGGAGATCGAGCGCACCGGCGACGAGATCACGGTCCGCGGCGGCATCACGATCAAGGGCGTCGAGAAGCCCGTCGAGCTGACGGGCACGATCGCCGACCCGATCGCCGACTACACCGGGAAGGAGAGGCTCTCGGTGAAGCTCGACACGACGGTCGATCGCACCGAGTTCGGCGTCAACTGGAATGTCCCGCTCCCCGACGGGAAGCCGGCCCTGGCCGACGAGGTCAAGCTCTCGGCCGAGCTCTTCTTCGTCAAGGAGGCGTAAGCGCGATGAAGGTTCTTGCGATCTCGGGAAGCCTTCGCCCCGACTCGTACAACACGAAGCTCCTCCGCGCCGCGGAGGAGCTTCTCCCCCCGGAGGTCGATTTCGTCCTCTACCAGGGTGTGAAGGCTGTGCCCCCGTACGACGAGGGGGATGACGACGCCCAAGTCGCGCCGATGTCGGTAGCGGCGCTGCGAAGTGCAATCGGCGAAGCGGACGCGGTCCTCTTCGCAACGCCCGAATACAACGCTTCGATTCCGGGCTCGCTGAAGAACGCTCTCGACTGGATCTCCCGGCCCCTCGCAACGAACACGCTCCGGAACAAGCCGGTCGCGGTCGTCGGCGCGAGCACCGGGGCCTTCGGGGCGGTCTGGGCCCAGGCGGACCTGCGGAAAGTCCTCGCAGCCATCGGGGCGCGGGTGGTGGAAGGCGAAGTTGCGGTCGGTCATGCGCCGACGCGCTTCGACGAGACGACTGGTCGGCTCGAAGACGAGTCGCTCCGGGAGCAGTTGCAAGAGACGGTCGACGCGCTCCTCGCCGAAGTCGAGGCGAGGGCGCTCGTACCGGCCTGACCGAACACACGTTCGTAACATCCTGGGTCCGCTGCAAACGTCTTGTAAAGCCCGGCGGACCTTGCTATCTTCTCCCTCAACCTTAGGGTGAGACTTCGAGTCTTGCCCCTGACTCCGGGGGAGGCCAGGATGGCCGCACGACCGGCAACCGCCACGCAGAAGGCCGAGAGAGAGCTCCAGGATCTTCAGCTCGTGATGCGCGCGCGGAACGGCGACGGCGGCGCCCTCGACGCCCTGATCCGCCGCTACACCGGGTTCGTCCGCCTGAAGGCGAGCTCCTACTTCCTCGCCGGCGGCGACTCCGAGGACCTCGTCCAGGAGGGGCTGATCGGCCTCTACAAGGCGGTTCGCGACTTCCGGGCCGACAAGGAGACCTCGTTCAGGAGCTTCGCGGAGCTCTGCGTCACCCGCCAGATCATCACGGCGATCAAGACCGCCACCCGGTTCAAGCACGCACCCCTGAACACCTATGTCTCCTTCAGCCACACCCCCGCCGGCCAGGAATCAGACAGCGAGTGCACCCTCGGGGACGCCCTTCCGGGGCCGAGCGTGAACGACCCTTCCGTTTGTGTCATTTCCACCGAGGAGCTCCAAAGCCTCGTTTTCACGCTTGGGAGCGGGCTTTCCGAGCTCGAGGCGGACGCCCTCCGGCTCTATCTGGAGGGTGAATCCTACGAACAGATGGCAGAAGATCTAGGCTGTGACACGAAGACGATCGACAACGCGCTCCAGCGGGTGAAGCGGAAGATTCTCCAGCACCAGAAATCCCGGCAAGTCCTGCTCTAAAACGCTTCAAAACGGGAATCCTGGGGCACATTCGTTCGTTATTACACGTACGAGGCCACGAGGCGTCGTCCGGATTGGACCGCCGCAAACGGGCCTAGAAGTAAGAACCAGGAACCAAGAGAGGAGCTGAACAAAGCTGACGAACCTTGCTGAACTTGATCTGCAGTCGTTTCTCCATGAGGCCGAGGATCTCGGCACCATCGAGGAGACGACCCTCGAGGCGTTCGCCGTGGCGAACGAGCTCGAGGAGGAGGACCTGATCGAGCTTCGCGCTGAGCTCGAGGAAAAGGGCATCGAAATCGTCCCTCACGAGGACGACGCGCCGGCACCCCGCGTGCGGGCTGCAGCAGAGATTTCCGGAACGACGGACAGCCTGACGCTGTTCATGAACGCCGCCGGTCGCTATCAGCTGCTCACCGCCGCCGAGGAGGTCGCGCTCGCGAAGCGTGTCGAGCGCGGTGACCGCGCTGCCAAGGAGCGGATGATCAATTCGAACCTCCGGCTGGTGGTCTCGATCGCGAAGCGCTACCAGGGTCGCGGCATGCAGCTGGGCGATCTGATCCAGGAAGGTGTGATCGGGCTGAACCGCGCCGTCGAGAAGTTCGACTGGCGTCGTGGTTACAAGTTCTCGACCTACGCCACCTGGTGGATCCGCCAGGCGTGTCAGCGGGCGGTCTCGAACCAGTCCGCGACGATCCGGATCCCGACCCACGTGCACGAGCGCCGCGTCAAGCTGGCCCGCGCGCGGTCGCGGATCCAGGCGGCGACCGGTGAAGACCCGACGGTCGAGGAGCTCGCGAAGGCGACCGGGCTCGACCTCGTGTACGTCGAGGAGGCTCTCGGCGCGGTCGAGGCATCCGTCTCGCTAAACCAGGCAATCGGCTCCGACGGTGACGGCGAGTTCGGCGATCTGTTCGCCGACGCGAACGCCGTGGATCCGTCCGAGGAGGCCGGTGACGCACTGCGCCGGAAGTTCGTCCGGGATGCGCTCAAGCAACTGCCCGAGCGTGAGCGTCGAGTGCTCGAGCTGCGGTTCGGTTTCGAGGGACAGTCCACGTCTCTCGAGCAGATCGGCCGCGAGCTGAGCATGAGCCGCGAGCGAGTGCGTCAGGTGGAGCGCGACGCGCTGGCCAAGCTGCAGCACGAGCTGGCCGGTGTCGTCGAGATCTCCGTCGACGATCTCGCCAGCGCTGCCTAAGTAGACCCGGGGTCAGACTCTTGCCGTTCGGGACGCGGTCCGAAGGGCGAGGGTCTGACGCCAGTTGTTCCGGACGAGGCCATTCCGGTTGGCTTCGCCTACGATTGGGGGACGCCGGAGTAGCTCAGTTGGTAGAGCGCAGCTCTTGTAAAGCTGATGTCGTGGGTTCGAGTCCCGCCTCCGGCTTCTGGCAATTCCTGGGGGCTAACGAGAAGCGCCCCGGCAAGCCGGGGCGCTTCGAAGCGAAGGAGCGGGGAGAAGTTATGCGCCGAGTGCCGGTGCCGGGCTGTTTTCCGGCGCCTTCTCGGGCGCTGCGCCCTCCTGCTCCAGTCGCGGCAACCACTCGAGCCACCGTGGCAGATACCAGTTGGCGTCTCCCAGCAGCTTCATGGTTGCAGGCAGCAGGACTGCCCGGACGATCGTCGCGTCGATGAGGACTGCAGCAGCTAGGCCGATTCCCATCTCCTTCATGTCGAGGATCGGCATCAACGCGAACACCGCGAACACACCGACCATGACGAGCGCGGCGCTCGAGACGACGCCGGCCGTGGTGGTGATGCCGTGTGCCACTGCGTCTTCGGTCTTCATCCCGCGGTCGTAGGCCTCCCGCACGCGGCTCAGGATGAACACGTGGTAATCCATCGAGAGGCCGAACAGGATCACGAACATGAAGATCGGGAGCCAGGACGCGATCCCGCCGTTCGACTGGAAGTTGAGTAGGTTCTCGCCCCAACCCCACTGGAAGACGGCGACGAGGACGCCATAGGCCGCGCCCACGGAGAGCAGGTTGAGCATGATCGCCTTCACGGCGATCACGATCGACCGGAACGAGACCAGGAGCAGTCCGAAGGCGAACACGAGGACGAAACCGAACACGATCGGTGCCTTGTTCTTCAGCATCGCGCTCTCGTCGGCGGACTGCGCCGTGGGGCCGGTGACCGCGTAGGTCGCGCCCGGAACCTTGCCGACCGTCGCCGGAAGGATCGTGCTCCTCAATGTGTGCAGGGCCGCGTTTGAGACCGAGTCGGAGCCCTTGCCGGCGAGTGGGATGGAGACCCGTGTGACGGTGTGGGCCGGATTCGCCTCGACGACGATCGGGCCGTGCATTTGGTCGCTGGCGATGGCCTGCGACTTCAGTTCCGCAATCGCCTTCTGTGTCGCAGGTGCGTCAGTCCGTGCCTCGATCGCGATGATCGCGGGCGACAGGTCGCCGTTCGAGAACGCCTTCTCGATCTTCTTCATCGTGCCGACCGTCGGGGCGCTGTTCGGCATGGCGTCCAGCCCGCTCTGAGAGGTGTGGAGTTGCAGAACTGGGGCGGCCATCAGGAGTAGTACGCCGCCCGCGATCGAGGCGGCGACCAGGGGATGCCGCAACACGGGCGTCAGGATTGCCTTCCAGAACCGGTTCTCGCCGCTGTCGCGCCGGAGACGGTGCAGGAAGGGGATCTTGCCCTTCTCGACCTTGTCGCCGAGGCGGGACAGCAGAGCCGGGAGCACCGTCAGGGAGCCGAGCATCGCGATGCCGACCACCATCATCGTTGCGATGCCAAAGCCCAAGTATGACTTGTCGCCGGAAAACATCATTCCGGCCATAGCGACCATCACCGTGATGCCCGAGATCAGCACCGAACGGCCCGAGGTAGCGGCGGCGGCCTCGATTGCAGCTCGAGGGCTTCTCCCGGCCGCGCGCTCTTCCCGCTCACGCTTGACATAGAAGAGCGAATAATCGACCCCTACTGCGAGGCCGACGAGCAGGATCACTGCCGATACGTTCTGGTCCATCGGGACGAGGTGGCTTGGCAGAGCAACGAGGAAGACCGTCGCCACGACAGCAGAGAGCGCGAGCAGGAGCGGCACGCTGACGGCGACGAGTGCGCCGAAGACGAGCAGCAGGACGATGATCGTGATCGGAATCGAACGTTCGCCGGCCAACTTCAGCTGGTCGGAGAACATTTTGTCGAGCGCCTTGCCAGAGCTGACCGAGCCGGCCTCCGCGACGTAAAACGCGGGATGGCGGTCGGCAGCCTTGCCCACGGATGCCACGATGCCGTCGATCTTTGGCTTCGCGTTGTCGTACGTGCCCTTCATGTCCCAGACGACCATCACGGACCGGCCGTCCTTCGAGATCTGATCGGCATGTGCGGGATCGAGCGGCGAGCGCACGTTCTTGATCGCCGGGTTGCCGGCGATCGTGCTCTCGACGTCCTTGACGGTCGCGCGGAAGGCCGGGTCCTTCGCCGTCTTCCGCGAGCTCTGCACGAGTACGAGCTCGGTCTGGGGATCCACCTGCGGGAACGCATGCTTGAGGATCTGGTCTGCCGTGTGGGCCTGGCCGACGTTCGCATCCGCGGTGTCGATGTTCTTCGTAGTGACGAGGTTGCCCACCATGAATGCGGCAACCACGAAGACGAGCCAACCGAAGACTGCTGTCTTCCAGTGGCTCGCGCTCCAGCGACCCATCCTGGCCGCGATGTTGTTCGAGCGCTGCAGGGGTGACATTTCGGTTCAGCTCCTTCGCTTGGGATGACAGAGCTCAGACTTGCAGCGCGGCAAACCGGGGAGAATGGGGCCAACAGGCGTCTTGCGGTGGGGCGAACCGCACCCCGGACAGGCGAAAGCCGCCAGAGGGTGGGCGGCTTTCACGCGGGGAGGAGTGGGTCTAGGCGACCCGGTCGGGCGTCTCAGACCCGACAGACGCATATGCCAGCTTGTGCTGCAGACGAACGGTCTCGCGCTGGTTTCGCTCGAGGACGTCCGCCGCCGCTCCGCGGTCGTCGAGCTCTAGACGCTCGAGGACGAGCCAACGAAGTCTTTTGTTCAGCTGGTCGACGGTCATGCAGACAGGTTCGCAGCGCCGCCCGCGCTGAGCCAGGTGGCTAGCTGGCGTTCTATGGTGCGGTTAACCGGAGGACTGCAGGTAAGTCAAAACGGCGAGCACGCGCCGGTGATCCTCCGCCGTGGCCGGGAGCCGGAGCTTCGAGAAGATGCTCGTCACGTGCTTTTCGACGGCACGGAGGGTGATGACCATCTTCTCCGCGATCGCCTGGTTCGAGCGGCCCTCGGCCATCGCCTCCAGCACTTCCCGCTCGCGCGGGGTCAGCTCCTCGAGCGGATCGTCACGCCGGCGTCGCCCAACGAGCTGCGAGACGACGGCGGGGTCGAGCGCCGATCCGCCCTCCGCGACACGGCGCACCGCCGCGGCGAACTCGTCGACGTCCGAGACGCGGTCCTTGAGCAGGTAGCCGACGCCCTCGGCATTGTCGCCGAGCAGTTCCATGGCGTAGGCGGGCTCGACGTACTGCGAAAGGACGAGCACGCCCGTCTCCGGCCAGCGCTCGCGAATCTGCTTCGCTGCGACCAGTCCCTCGTCGGTCTGCGTCGGCGGCATGCGGATGTCCACCAGGCAGACGTCGGGCTTGTGCATCCCGACGTGGCGAAGCAGGTCCTCGGCCGTGCCGCTCTGGGCCACCACCTCGAAGCCGGCGTCCTCGAGGAGACGCGCGATTCCCTCGCGCAACAGGACCGAGTCGTCGGCGAGGACTACGCGCACGCCGCGAAAGCCTCTCCGAGCCGTGCTGAGCGGGGGGAACGCCGAGAGCTGGCCCGGGACGCTGAGCTGATAGAGGCGCTCCGGCTCTCCGAGTCCCGGCAGCTCGTGGTCGCCGAGATCCTCGAGCTCGTGCGTCGAGTCGAGCTCGTCGCGGGTCCGCTTCGAGACCAGGATCTGGCCGCCGCTGCCCGCCTGCGCGATCCGCGCGGCCCGATGGACGTCGATGCCGTAGTAGGCGCCTTCGCGGACGGTCGGCTCGCCCGTGTGCATGCCCATGCGCACGCGGAGCTCCACACCTTCCGGCCAGGCGTGAGCTGCAAACGCGCGCTGCGCCTCGGTGACGGCCTGTGCGGCTTGCTTCGCATCCTGAAAGACCATGAAGAACTCGTCACCTCGATGGTCGACGACGTGCCCGCTGCAGCTCTCGACCGCCGCGCGCAACAGCTTGCGATGGTCGGCGAGAACGAGGGCATAGCCGTCGCCGAGCTGGCGCACGAGCTTCGTCGAGCCCTCGACGTCTGTGAAGACCAGTGTGATCGTTCCATCGGGGAGATTCGAGGTCAGAGCCTACTCCAGTGGGATCTCGGCACGGATGCGTGTTCCCGCGCCTGGTGGACTGTCGATCACTAGCTTGCCGTTTAGCGAGGACACGCGGTCAGACAAGCCGCTGAGACCGGAGCCGCGCTCGGGATCCGCTCCCCCGACGCCGTCGTCCACGACCTCGACGAGCGCATAGCCGTTGACCTGTCCGATGCTGACCTTGACCGCGGAGGCTCCTGCGTACTTGGTGATGTTCACGAGCGCCTCAGAAACGAGGTAGTAGGCGGCCGCCTCGACGGGAGGGGGCAGCTCGACGTCCTCTACGCAGTCGATCTCGACCGGGAGGGCCGCGCGGCCGGCGAGCGCCTCGAGGGCCGCCTCGAGGCCGCGGTCGGTGAGGACTGCAGGATGGATGCCGCGGGCGAGCTCGCGAAGCTCCTCGAGCGCCTGCATCAGCTCTTCGCGAGATGCTTCGAGCAGTTCCTCCGCCCTCGCCGGGCTCTTGGCGACCTGATTCTGTGCGAGGCGCAGTGAAAGTGAAAGTGACACGAGCCGCTGCTGAGCGCCGTCGTGCAGGTTCCGCTCCAGCTTTCGCCTCGCAGCATCGCCTGCCGCGACGATCCGCTGGCGAGACGCCTCGAGCTCTTCCTGTTGCTGCTTCCGTTCGGTGATCTCCCGAACGATCATCAGGAACTCGTCATCGCCGCTCGCAGCGAAGCGTCCTTCATAGTGGCGCCTTCCGTCCTCGAAGTCGAGGTGGTACTCGATTACACTGGGGTCGCCGCCGAGCGCCGCGCGTCCCGACTCGAGCACCCGGTCGGCCAGGTCGACCGGCAGTCGATCCCAGAGCAACTTCCCGATGACCTCGTCGTTCACGAGGTCGCGCTCGCTCGGCGCGTTGTAAGAGATGTACCTCCCGTCGCGGGAGATCCGGAACATCAGGTCGGGCATCGCCTGCAGCAGGGCGCGATAGCGCTGTGCGCGTGCGCGTACCTCGACGAGCAGCTTGTCTCGCTCGAGTGCGATCCGCGCCGCATTCGCGACCCCCTCGAGGAGCTCCGGCTCCTGCAGGAGGGCGGCGTCGTGCACGATCGCCGCGACCGGCTGGTCGCCGTAGTCGAGCCGCGTGACGACGCGCCGGCGAGTGTCCTCCGGAAGGTCGAGGCGGTTCCCCTCGACGTCGACGTAGTGCTCGTCCTCCTCGTACCAGTACGCGACCACTGCCGTCTCGTCGCGCAGAGCGCTCCTCAGACCCTCCTGAACCTCGTCGGGGCTTGCACGTTCGGGAACGGAGCTGAAGATCGCACCGACTCCGGCACCGCGCGCGATTGCGGTCCCGAGCAGGCCGGCGAGGAAGATGAACGGCACGGTCGTGAACGTCGCGATCAGGGCGACGCTGACGAAGACCGCTCCGACTCCCGAGAAGGGCGTCACGACGAACCCGATCGCCAGCAGCACGATGCTGAGACCGCCGAAGAGGTAGACCGAACGAAGAATGCGACGGAGCCCGGGCGTCGTCTCGCGCCAGCGACCCAGAAGCAACATGACGACGGCAGCGAACAGCGCGACCGACGCAGCCGTCCAGAGGGCGGTCGCCACGACGTGCGCGGCATGATCGTGGGAGACCAGCACGAGGTTCTCGGGACACGCGTGCGGCTTGCACGTTTCTCGCGCGGCGAACATCGACTCCGCAAGCGGGGCGAGGAACGCGATCGCGTAGCCCGTACCGACGAGCACTCGCGCGCGTCGACTGAGCAGGCGACCACTTGGGTACGCCAGCAGCAGATGTACGAAGGCCGCGATGAAGAGGCTTCCGAAGAGTGCGCCGAGGGTGAACGGGATCGGGTGATTCGCCTCCGAGAGGACGCCGATCAGGACACCGAAGCCGACCGCGACCATCAGCGTTCCCGTGCGGTTCCATGGCCGCCGGGTCCAGCCGATCAGGCCGGCCAGGATGAACGACGAGCTGACGAACAGAACCAGAGCAATCGTCTGCCCGGGGTGTTGCTCGTGGTCGCTCGTAGCCGTCAGGGCTACGGCGAGCCCACCGGCGATCAGCGCAGCAGGGCCGAAGTACAGCCACGGGCGCCAGGCAGGTGTCACGCTACGAGCAGAGCCGCAATCGCGGCTCCGGACAGATCTGCCTTCGGGACGAAGCCGCAGGCGCCGCACACGTTGATGCAGGGCCCATAGTCGGCTCGGTCGCGGCTCGAGGTGAGGACGACCGCTGGCGGGTCGACCAGCCGGCGAAGCTGCTCGGCGACTTTGAAGCCGTCGATGTCCGGCAGTTGCACGTCGAGGAGAACGAGGTCCGGGCGAAGCTCTCGCGCCGCCTTCACGGCGTCGGCCCCGTTCTCGGCTTCGCCAACGACCTGGTACCCCTCGGACTCGAGGAGCGTCCGGGCGCTGGCCCGGAAGCTGGGGTGGTCGTCGACGATCAGCACTGTCATACCCACAGTCTCGTCCGCCCCAGGCTTCTGCCGAATACGGTTAGCCACACTCTTTCCTAGGCGCTCGCTCTAGCCCTTTTAGGGGAGTTTTGGGCCTTCGAAGGTACGGCAGCCGGAATCTCGACGTGGAAGATGGATCCGGGGCCGTCGTTCGGCTCGACCCAGATCCGGCCCTCCACCCGTCGAACGAGCTCCCGGGAGATGTAGAGGCCGAGGCCTGTGCCTCCGATCCCGCCCGTCATGTCGGGATCCAGACGGTAGAACTTCTCGAAGATCCGGCCCTGCTCCGCAAGGGGGATCCCGAGGCCCTGGTCGGCGACCGTGAAGCGCACGTACCGACCGACGGGCTCGAGCCGCACGCGAACCTCGCCGCCCCCCGGCGAATACTTGACCGCGTTGTCGACGATGTTGGCGAGCACCTGGCGCAGCTGCCCCTCGTCGGCGGCGACTCGCGGGAGCTGGTCGGGGAGCGAATCCAGTTTCACCCGCATCCCCTCGGGGAGATGAGTGCGCGCTGCGTCGAGGACGCTCTCCGCGAGCGTGTGCGCGTCGCAGTCCTCGATGTGCACCACCAGCCGGTCGGCGTCGAGCTGGCTCGCGAGCAGAAGCTCGTTGACGATGTCCGCCAGCCGGTTCGACTCTTCGACGATGACCTGAAGCAGCCGCTTGTGCATCGCCGGCTCGAGGTCGAGGTCCGGACGAGCGAGGGTCAGCGCGGAGCCGTAGATCGCCGCGAGTGGAGTGCGCAGCTCGTGTGAGACCGTCGACACCAGGTCCTGTCTGATCTGCTCGAGTACACGCTCCTCGGTGAGATCGCGGAACGCGTAGACCGTGCCGTCGTCGAACGCGACACCTGTGATCGAGAGCCAGCGTTCCTCGCCGTCGAGCTCGAGTGGGACTGTCCCCGCCGCATGCTCCCAGCCGGGCAGCACGTCACCGGCCTTCTTGCCGACGACCTTGGAGCGCGGGAGCTTCGTGATCGACTCCGCCGCGCGGTTCCAGAGCCGGACGACTCCGTCCAGATCGATGAGGAACACGCCGTCGCCGACCGTTTCGAGGACGCGCGCCGCCTGCGCCCGCTCTTCGACCTCCCGGTACAGCTGCGCGTTTTCGACGGCGATGCCGGCGCGGCGGGCGAGCTCTTCGGCGAGAGCAAGGTCGTCCGTACCGTAGCGGCGCCCGGACTCCGCCACCACGAAGGAGATCACGCCGAGAACCTGCTCGCGGACGACGAGCGGGACGCCCATGTAACTCTGAAAGCCGAGCTCGCGCACGAGCTCGAGGTGAAGATCGTCGACCGCGAGCTCGGCGACTCTCTCTTCCGTGATCTCGGCGATGAGCTGGCTCGCACCGGTCCGCAGAACGTGCGGCGGACCCTGCCCGGCCTCGGGATCCTCGGGGTAGCGGCGGCTGAGCTCGAGTGCGAGCTCGACCTTCCGGCTGTCCACGTGCTCGACGGCAAGCGTTCGCAGCTTCCCGTCCTCCAGGATGTCCACCCGGGCCCAGTCGGCGATTCGCGGCACGGCCATCTTCGCGACGGCGCCGAGCGTGGCGCGATAGTCGAGCGAGCTGCCAAGCGTCGCACCCGTCTCGACGAGAAACCGCTGGGCCTCCTCCGCGCGCTTCTGATCGTGGATGTCGGTGTTCGAGCCGAACCACTTCACGATCGCGCCTTGACGGTCGCGCATGGGCAGAGCGCGCGCGAGGTGCCAACGGTACGACAGGTCCGCGGCGCGAAGGAGGCGGAACTCGTTCTCGTACGTCACGCCCGTCGCGAGCGCGTTCTGCCAGTGCTCGAGAGTGTGGGGGAGGTCCTCGGGATGGACGCCGTTCATCCAGCCGGACTCGACGAGCTCGGCGAACGGCAGCTCGAAGTAGTCGAGTGCGCGCTGGTTCACGTAGTCGAGCTCCCCGTTCGGGAGCGCGGTCCAGATCTGGTCGGGCTGCGCCTCCGCGAGGAACCGGTACCGCTCTTCGCTCTCAAGGCGAACCTCCGCGAGCTCCTGGTCCTTGAGGAGCTCCGTCTGGCGCTGCAGCTGCTCAGTCTTCTCGTTCAGCTCGATGAAGACCGCAACTTTCGAACGCAGGACGTCCGGGTTGAACGGCTTGAAGACGTAGTCGACAGCGCCGGTCTCGTACCCGCGGAAGACATGCTCGTCGTCCTTCGAGATCGCCGTCACGAAGATGATCGGGATGTGCCGCGTGCGCTCTCGCTGCTTGATCAGCGCCGCCGTCTCGAAGCCGTCCAGGATCGGCATCTGCACATCGAGCAGGATCACCGCCACGTCCTCGTGAAGGAGCCGGCGCAGAGCGTCTTCGCCGGAATGGGCATAGAGGAGCTCCTGGCCGAGCGGCTCGAGGATCGCCTCGAGCGCGAGCAGGTTCTCGGGCCGGTCGTCGACGAGAAGAATCTTGGTCAATCAGGCCTCCGTTGCTTCCCGCACCGGTGCGACTTCCACGCAGAGCCCGTAGACGAACTTGCCGATTTCTTCGAGCGGCAGGATCGCGTCGGCCACGGTCCCCGCGATCGCCGCGTCGGGCATCGTCCGCCGGGCTGCGTCCTCGGGATCCTGAATCAGAGCCACTCCGCCGCTCTCCTTGATCCGCGCCAGGCCGTGCGCGCCGTCATCGTTTGCACCCGTGAGGATGATCCCGATCACGCGTGCGCCGTACGCATCGGCCGCCGTTTCGAACAGTACGTCGATCGAGGGCCGCGAGAACCGGATCCGTTCGTCCACCGAGAGCGCGAAGGCGCCACGCTCGACGAGCAGGTGATAGTCGGGGGGCGCGACGTAGACATGTCGTGGCTCGATCTGCATCTTGTCCTCGGCATCGAGGACGGGACGTTCGATCTGAGCGCGTAGCAGCTGTGCGAGGCCGCCCTCCTGCGAATCGGGGTGGCGATGCTGGGCGATCGCGATCGGGACGTCGATGTCCGCGGGTAGGTCCCCAAGAACCTGACCCACCGCGTGGAGACCGCCCCACGATGCGCCCATGCAAATCAGGTCGTACACGACTAACCGATCTTCCGATAGAGCTTCTCGCGCGCGTCGAGCTCTTCGTAGCTCTTCTCGTGTGGGCTGAAGCTGATCGATTCCTTGTGGCCGAGGCCAAGCACGCCGAACGACGCGAGGCTCTCGTAGAACAGCTCGTGCACGCGGTTCTGGAGAGTACGGTCGAAGTAGATCATGACGTTGCGGCACACGACGACGTTGAACTCGTTGAAGGACCGGTCGGACACGAGGTTGTGTTGCGCGAACACCACGTTCTCGGTCAGCGGGCGCTGGAATTGTGCCCCGTCGTACTTGGCGAGGTAGTACTCGGAGAAAGCGTGTGTCCCGCCCGCCTTGATGTAGTTCTGCGTGTACTCGCGCATCTTGTCGAGCGGGAACACGCCTGATCGCGCGCGATCGAGCACCGACTCGTTGATGTCGGTCGCGTAGATCCTCGTCCGCTCGTAAACGGCCTCCTCTTGCAGCAGGATGGCCAGGGAGTAGACCTCCTCACCCGTCGAGCATCCGGCGACCCAGATGCGGGTGAACGGATAGGTCCGGAGAAGAGGCACGACCTTCTCCCTGAACGCGATGTAGAACGAGGGATCGCGGAACATCGACGTGACGTTGATCGACAGGTCGAGCAGGAAGCGCTCCATGCAAGCGGGATCGTGGAGCAGCTTCTCCTGAAGGGCAGAGATCGTCTGGAGGCCCTCCGCGTGAACGCGTCGCCAGACTCGTCGCCGGAGCGAGGCCGGCGCGTACTGACGGAAGTCGAAGCCGTAGTGGCGGAAGACTCCTTCTAGGAGGAGTGAGAGCTCGACGTCCTCGAGGTCGCCGCGAGCCGGCGGGTGCTTATTCGTACCCGCCGGTTCTCGGGAGGCGCCCACGGAGGACCACATTTAGTGCCCCTCCCGGCAATACTTGTCGAATTCTGGCCCGCGATCACGCGGCGCCAGATCCCACCCTCCCCCTTGCCAAGGCAACCAGCCTTGGCCGCGGGTGAGTGCGGCCTCTGGCTTGGTGCTCGCGACCCAGAATCTCGACAGCATCACCGGCAGGGGCACTAACTACTTGTACAGCCAGACTCGCATCAGGGAAAGCAGCTGATCGGTATCGACGGGCTTCGTGATGTAGTCCGAGGCGCCCGAGGCGATCGACTTCTCGCGGTCGCCCTTCATCGCCTTGGCGGTCAAGGAGATGATCGGGAGCTGTTTGAAGCACTCCTCCGACCGGATGGCCCGCATCGTCTCGTAGCCGTCCATCCCCGGCATCATGATGTCCATCAGGACGAGGTCGATCTCGGGATGACGTTGTAGAAGCCCGATGCCGTCCTCGCCGTTCTCGGCGTACATCACCTCCATGCCGTGCGACTCGAGGACGCTAGTGAGCGCGAAGACATTCCGCACGTCGTCGTCGACGATCAGGATCTTCTTGTGGTTGAAGACCTCTTCGGCGGAATGCAGCTGCTCCAGCATCCTGCGCTTCTCCTCGGGGAGCTTCCCCTCGACGCGGTGGAGGAAGAGCGACGTCTCGTCGAGCAACCTCTCTGGTGAGCTCGCGTCCTTGACGACGATCGACTCGGCGAACTTCTTGAGCTTCGTCTCCTCCCGGCGGGTCAGTTCCTTGCCGGTGTAGACGATGACCGGGATCGAGGAGTAGCGCGGGTCTTCCTTGAGCTTCTCGAGCAGCGCGAAGCCACCCATCTCCGGAAGCTTGAGGTCGAGCACGATGCAGTCGTAACGCTGGAGCTCGAGCGCCTCGAGCGCCTCCTCGCTGGACCCGGCCGCACTCACCTCGACGTCGTCGCCACCGCCGATCAGCTCGATGACGGCATTGCGCTGTGCTTCGTCGTCCTCGATCACGAGCACGCGCTTCAGTTCGCGGTCGATGAAGCTGCGGATCTCGCCGAAGGTCTCCTCCAGAACCTCCTTCGAGATCGGCTTCTCGACGAACGCGACCGCTCCGGCCTTCAGCGCGTTCTGGCGTCCGTCGCCGGCGGAGACGATGTGAACGGGGATGTGACGCGTCTCCGGATGGTGCTTCAGGTGATCGAGGACGGTCCAGCCGTCCATCACAGGCAGTTTCATGTCGAGGATGATCGCGTCGGGCTTGTACTCGTGCGCGAGCGCGAGCCCGGAGTCGCCACGCAGCGCGACGATGCCCTTGAAGCCGCGCTCACGGGCGACCTCGAGCTCGGTTCGGGCGACTTCGGGATCGTCCTCGACGATCAGCACGACGCGGTCGGTGTCCTGGATCTCGTCGCGGTCGTCGCGAACGTCGCTCGGTAGCAGCAGCGCCGGGTCGAGCTCGGGAGCCTCGTGCGCCGGGGGCGCTGTGCCGTTGCCGTCGCTCTCGACCGGGAAGATCACCGTCTCGTCGGCTGCGTCATCCCCCGGCGGGTGCTCGACGTGGCGGAATGACGCCGGCAGGAACAGCGTGAACTTGCTTCCCTCGTCGACTGTGCTCTCGACGTGGATCTCGCCGCCGAGCAGCCGGGCGATCTCGCGGCTGATCGAGAGACCGAGGCCCGTGCCGCCGTAACGACGGCTCGTCGTCCCGTCTGCTTGCTGGAACGCCTCGAAGATCAGGCGCAGCTTGTCGTGCGGGATGCCCACCCCCGTGTCTTCCACGGAGAACTCGAGCACGGCCTCGGCCCGCGACAATGCTTCGCTCGCGAACTGGCGGCCCTCGGCCAGGCCGATCCGAAGCTTGACGTTGCCGGAGCTCGTGAACTTGAACGCGTTCGAGAGGAGGTTCTTGATCACCTGTTGCAGCCGTTGCTCGTCCGTCTCGATCGTGGGCGGCACGTTCGCACCGTGCACCTCGATCTCGAAGCCGAGGTCCTTGTCCTCCGCGACCGGTCGGAACGAGCGCTCGACGAAGTCGCGCAGGTCGGAGAGCTTGACGTCGCTGACGTTGACGTCCATCCGGCCCGCTTCGACCTTCGAAAGGTCGAGGATGTCGTTGATCAGGCTCAGCAGATCCGACCCGGCGCCGTAGATCGTGTTCGCGAACTCGATCTGCTTCTCGTTCAGGTTCGACTCGGGGTTCTCGGAAAGGAGCTTCGCGAGGATCAGCAGCGAGTTCAGCGGTGTGCGCAGCTCGTGCGACATGTTCGCGAGGAACTCGGACTTGTAGCGTGAGGAGAGCGAGAGCTGCTCAGCCTTCTCCTCGAGTGCGGCCCGTGCCAGCTCGATCTCGCGGTTCTTGATCTCGATGCGCCGGTTCTGCTCTTCGAGCAGTTGCGCTTTCTCCTCGAGCTCCTCGTTCGTCTGCTGCAGCTCTTCCTGCTGGGTCTGCAAAAGCTCCTCCGAGGCCTTGAGCGAGGCGGCCTGTTCCTCGAGCTCCTTGTTCGTCTGCTGCAGTTCTTCCTGCTGCGCCTGCAGCTCCTCGGACTGGCTCTGCAGCTCCTGGGTCAGGTCCTGCGACTGGACCAGCAGCTCCTCGGTCCGCATGTTCGCCTGGATCGTGTTCAGAACGACGCCGATCGATTCGGCGAGTTGCTCGAGGAAGCTCTGCTGCACCGACGAGAACCGCTGGAACGATGCCAGCTCGACCACTGCCAGTACCTGGTCTTCGAAGAGGACGGGGAGGACGATGACGTTCACCGGCGCGCCCTCGCCGAGGCCCGAGCTGATGCGGACGTAGTCGTCGGGCGCCTGTGTAATCAGGATCGGCTTCTGCTCGAGCGCCGCCTGGCCGACGAGCGCCTCGCCGATCTTGAACCTGTTCGGGACGTTCTTGCGCTGCTTGTAGCCATAGGTGGCGATGAGCCGGAGCTCGAAGTCGTCGCCCTCGCCGTCAGGTGACTCCATCACGAAGAACGCGCCGTGCTGCGAGCCGACGAGCGGGGTCAGCTCGGACATGATCAGTCGCGATACCGTCTCGAGGTCGCGCTCGCCTTGGAGCATGCCGGTGAAGCGGGCCATGTTCGAGTTCAGCCAGTCCTGCTCGTTGTTGACGCGTGTGGTCTCGGCGAGGTTGTCGATCATCTGGTTGATCGTGTCCTTCAGCTCTGCGACCTCCCCTTCGGCCTCGACGGCGATCGAGCGCGTCAGGTCGCCCTGCGTCACGGCCTGTGAGACCTCGGAGATCGCGCGCAGCTGTGTCGTCAGGGTGCCGGCGAGCTGGTTCACGTTGTCCGTGAGGCCTTCCCACACTCCAGAGACTCCTTGAACCTGAGCCTGGACGCCGAGCTTCCCTTCCGTGCCGACCTCCTTCGCGACGCGCGTCACCTCGGCGGCGAACGTCGAGAGCTGGTCGACCATGGTGTTGATCGTGTTCTTGAGCTCGAGGATCTCGCCGCGTGCGTCGACCGTGATCTTCTTCGAGAGCTCGCCCTTGGCCACTGCGGTCGTGACCTCGGCGATGTTCCGCACCTGATTCGTGAGGTTGTCGGCGAGCTGGTTGACGTTGTCAGTCAGATCCTTCCACGTGCCGCTGACTCCCTTGACCTTGGCCTGGCCGCCGAGCTTCCCTTCGGTGCCGACCTCGCGCGCGACGCGGGTGACCTCGTCGGCGAAGGACGAGAGCTGGTCGACCATGGTGTTGATCGTGTTCTTCAGCTGCAGGACTTCGCCCTTGACGTTGACCGTGATCTTCTTCGACAGGTCGCCGGTCGCGACCGCGGTCGTGACGTCGGCGATGTTGCGCACCTGGGTCGTCAGGTTGTCGGCGAGTGTGTTGACGTTGTCCGTAAGGTCCTTCCACGTCCCGCTGACGCCCTCGACGTTCGCCTGACCGCCGAGGCGGCCTTCGGTGCCGACCTCCTTCGCGACCCGTGTCACCTCGGCGGCGAACGAGCGCAGCTGATCGACCATCGTGTTGATGGTTTCCTTGAGCTCGAGCACCTCGCCGCGCGCGTCGACGGTGATCTTCTTCGACAGGTCGCCGTTCGCCACTGCGGTCGTCACGTCCGCGATGTTCCGCACCTGGTCGGTGAGGTTGTCGGCGAGCGTGTTGACGTTGTCCGTCAGGTCCTTCCAGGTCCCGCTGACGCCCTTCACCTGGGCCTGGCCGCCGAGGCGGCCGTCGGTGCCCACTTCGCGCGCGACGCGCGTGACTTCGTCGGCGAAGGACGAGAGCTGGTCGACCATCGTGTTGATGGTGTTCTTGAGCTCGAGCACCTCGCCCTTGACGGCGACTGTGATCTTCTTCGACAGGTCGCCGGTCGCAACCGCGGTCGTCACCTCGGCGATGTTGCGCACCTGTGTCGTGAGGTTGTTCGCCATGAAGTTGACGTTGTCGGTGAGCGCCTTCCATGTCCCGGAGACGCCGGGAACCTTGGCCTCGCCGCCAAGGATCCCTTCGGTGCCGACCTCGCGCGCGACGCGGGTCACCTCGTCGGCGAAGGCCGAGAGCTGATCCACCATCGTGTTGATCGTGTTCTTGAGCTCGAGGATCTCGCCGCGTGCGTCGACCGTGATCGTGCGCGTTAGGTCGCCCTTTGCGACTGCGGTCGTGACGTCGGCGATGTTGCGCACCTGATTGGTCAGGTTGTCGGCGAGCTGGTTCACGTTGTCGGTCAGCTCTCGCCACGTCCCACTGACGCCCTTCACCTCGGCCTGGCCGCCCAGTCGACCCTCGGTGCCGACCTCCTTCGCGACACGGGTCACCTCGGCAGCGAACGAAGAGAGCTGGTCGACCATCGTGTTGATCGTGTTCTTGAGGCGGAGGACCTCGCCCTTCGCGTCCACTGTGATCTTCCGCGAGAGATCGCCCTTGGCGACTGCGGTGGTGACGTCGGCGATGTTTCGCACCTGGTCGGTGAGGTTCGCGGCCATGCCGTTCACGTTGTCGGTCAGTGCCCTCCACGTGCCGGCGACGCCGGGCACTTCGGCCTGGCCGCCGAGCTTGCCTTCCGTTCCAACCTGGCGAGCCACGGTCGTCACCTGGTCCGCGAAGACGCGCAGCGTGTCGATCATCGAGTTGATCGTGTCGGCGAGCGCAGCGACCTCGCCCTTCGCCTCGATCGTGAACTTCTGGTTGAGATTGCCGTCCGCGACCGCGCTCACGACCTTCGCGATGCCGCGCACCTGCGTCGTCAGGTTCGTCGCCATGAAGTTGACGTTGTCCGTCAGGTCCTTCCAGGTTCCGCTGACACCCTTGACTGTCGCCTGGCCGCCGAGCTTCCCTTCCGTGCCGACTTCGCGCGCGACGCGCGTCACCTCGTCGGCGAACGAGCCCAGCTGGTCGACCATCGTGTTGATGGTGTTCTTGAGCTCGAGCACTTCGCCCTTGACGTCGACCGTGATCTTCTTCGAGAGGTCGCCGTTCGCGACGGCTGTCGTCACCTCGGCGATGTTTCGCACCTGCGTCGTGAGGTTGTTCGCCATGAAGTTGACGTTGTCGGTGAGGTCGCGCCAAATGCCCGAGACGTCCTTGACCCGTGCCTGTCCGCCGAGGATTCCCTCGGTGCCGACCTCGCGCGCAACCCGCGTGACTTCGGATGCGAACGAGCTCAGCTGGTCGAGCATCGTGTTGACCGTGGTGCCGATGCGGAGGAACTCGCCGCGGACCGGCTGGCCTTCGATCTTCAGCGACATCTTCTGGGAGAGGTCGCCTTCCGCGACCGCGTCGAGCACGCGTGAGACCTCGATGGTCGGACGCACGAGATCGTCGATCATCGAGTTGACGGAGTCGACGCAGTCGGCCCAGGATCCCTTCGCGTTCTTCAACTTCGCCCGTTCGGTCATCCGGCCCTCGCGCCCGATGACCTTGCTGACACGTCCGAGCTCGTCGGTCAGGCCCTCGCGGCGTTCCGCCAAGCCGTTGAACGCCTTCGCCACGTCGCCCATGACGCCGCTCTTCTGAGCGGAAAGCCGCATGCCCACTTCGCCGTCCCTCGCGGCGCGGAGGGCGTCTAGCAGCTCCTGCAAGTCCTTCTTCTTGATCTCGACCGTACCGTTGTCGGCCTCCCGGCCGCTGGAGGCGGACGCGCGGTTGGCAGCCCTCCTCTTACGGGTCTGGGTCTCTCGTGCAGCCACAGTTGGCTCCTTTGTTGCGAGGGATGGGTCCGCCGGTGGGCCGTTGGGCGACGCGTCTCCCGGCTCTGTCGAGGCATTTCGACCTCGGGGGCGGAAATCTTACTTGCGCGCGTGAAAACTGCCCGGAATTTCCAGGGCCTGGGCGAGGTCTTCCCAGAGCTCGTCGACCGGCTCCAGGCCCACGCTCAGGCGGAGTAGACCTGCGGGTACCCGGTCACCCTCCCAGCGGGCTCTGGCCTCGAGAACGGAGCTCACGCCGCCCAGGCTGGTGGCGTTCGTGATCAGTCGGAGTGAGGTCTCGACGTGGCGGGCTTCCTCGGCGCCGGCGACGTCGAAGGAGAGGAGGCCGCCGATGCCCGCGTAGCGAACCTGGTGCACCGCCGGGTGCTGACGAAGGCGCTTCGCGAGCTCGGTCGCGGACTGGGTTTGCCGGCGAACCCGGGACTCGAGCGTCTCCAGGCCGCGGAGGAGGAAGGTGCACGGGTCGGGGGCGGCGACGATGCCGGAGCGCGTGCGGAACTCCTTGAGGCGTTCGGCATCCTCGCTCCGTTTTGTGACGACCACGCCGAGCAGCACGTCGTCATGGCCGCCGAGGTACTTCGTCGCGCTGTGGAGCACGAAGTCCGCGCCGTGTTCGATCGGCCGCAGGTGGATGGGCGTGGCAGCGGTCGAGTCGACGACGACGCGGGCGGGATGCGCAGCGGCGGCTTCGAGGTCGGGCATCGTCAGGAACGGATTCGAGGGAGCCTCGAGCCAGACGAGGTCGACACCGTCGGGCGGGGCGCCGGTCTGGTCGAACTCGACGTAACGCAGGCCCCAACGTTTGAGCTCTTCGAACAGCACGCTGGTCCCGAAGTACGCGCCCTCTGCGAGCGCGATCGTGTCGCCCGACGAGAGGAAGGTCAGGACGAGCGCAGTCGCGGCGCCGCTGCCCGATGCGAACAACAGAGCGTGCCCACCGTCGAGCTCGCCGAGCTGCCGCTCCGCCTCGACACCGGCGGGGTGCCCGTAGCGCTGGTAGATGAACTCGCCGGGCTCCCCATCCTTGTACGGCCAAATGGTGGAGCGGTCGACCACGAGGTGACCTTAGCCGTCGCGTTTTGCCACCGCTTTGCCCGGCCTTGGCTGCTGCCGCCGATGCTGCGTTAACCCAATGACCTGGAGGATCACGATGACAACCCGCACACTCGGCTTCGCTCTCCTCTTCATCCTCGTTCTGGCACCTTTGGCCCTGGCGGCCCAAGAACAGGGAACCTGGCACCGGCTACCGGCCGCCCCGATCACTCCCGACTTCAATCGCACAAGCGTCTGGAGCGGCAAGGAGATGCTCGTGTTCGGCCGCGATCAGCAGACGGCGCTCGATACCAACGGGAACCCATATGCGACGAAAAGCTTGAATGTCGCCGCGGCGTACAACCCTCGCACTGACACCTGGCGCAGCCTCGATCCGCCGCGAGCGACGACTGGTTTCATGAATCTCAGCTCCGCGTGGACCGGCAAGGAGATGCTCGTGTGGGGTCAGGGGACGCGTGAGGCCTTCAATCCGGTCACGAATACGTGGCGAGCGCTGTCGAGCTCGCGCCTGCTGTCGATTCACGACGGCTTTGGCGCTGTGGTGTGGACCGGCCGCGAGCTGATCGGTTGGGGTGGCGGCTGCTGCGGAGACGCCTTCTCCGATGGAGTTGCCTACAACGCAGCGAGGAGCACCTGGCGTGCGCTGCCACGTGCGCCGCTTGCGGGCAGCCAGCATCCGTTGAGTGTCTGGACGGGTCGCCGCATGATCGTGGTCTCCGGTGCGCGGGCTGCCTCATACAATCCGGCGACGAATAGCTGGAAGCGCGTCGCGCAGCCGCCCGCCGCTCGGGGCAACGGAACGGCCGTCTGGGACGGGCGGGAAATGCTCGTCTTCGGAGGGACGCGCAACGGCTTCGCCTACAGCCCGCGAAGCAACACCTGGCGTGCCCTTCCTCTCGTGCCCGCAGGGCGGGTCGGAGATGTGGCCGTCTGGACCGGCAAGCTCCTGCTCTTGTGGGGCGGGAATCGCGGGGGCGCGGCGTACAATCCGAGCTCGAACCGCTGGTCGGTCTTCGGGAGTGGCCCCCTTCCGGTACGGCTCGAGCCGAGCGCAGTCTGGACGGGCCGCTCGTTGATCGTCTGGGGTGGCCTCAGGACCAGGACGTGGGGTCACTATGACTCCTCAGGTGCCGTCTTCACGCCCGCCGGCTAGAACTCGTTCGCGTTCCACACTCGTCGGTCGAAGCTTTTCGCAAGCGGGTCGAAGACCACGAGGAACCGCTGCTTCATGGCCGTTGCGCGCGCGTCCGCCGCGCGAGCAGCGGCCGGCGGGTGTCCGCCGCGTGGACAGGCTGTGCGAGTGCGAAGCCAGTCACGGTAGATCCAGTCCGCCTGGATGGACGCGTGAGTTGCTTTCTGGAAGAGGTTGGATGCCTGCAACGCGCCCTCGGAGCTCGGCACGTTCAGAGCGGCCACCTGCTCGAGCAGGCTCTGTCTGTTCCTTTGAACCTGATCCAACTGCGCGGCGGCGACGTCCGGCGTCAGGCTGCAGTCGAAGGCGCCGGCGATCGCGCGCGTGACCTGTGCGCGTCCGTCGTGCGATTGCACCAGGAAGTTTTCGAGCTTGTAGACGAACGATCGCACCTGCAGGTCGGCAGTCGTGGTGGCCTGGATGTTGCTACCACCGTCGTGCAAAAGCAGTGCTGCGACGATTCCGGCGGCTGCGAACGCGGCGACTCCGACCACCACCCAGAGCCCGCGCCGTCGGCGGGGCCGCGTATGGACCGTGGACGTGCTCGCCGCACGCGGTGCTCGAACCTCTCCCAAGAGCGCCGGGTCCTGGCGCAGCATCGCCTGCTCGAGCTCTCGAAGCGAAGCACTCGGCTCGATCCCGAGCTCGCTCACGAACAGCTCCCGTGTCCGCCGGAACAACTCCAACGCGTCTGCCTGCCGGCCCGCCCGATACAGCGCGAGCATCAAGAGCTCGCGCGGTCGCTCGCGCAGCGGATGTGACGCAACGAGCTCTTCGAGCTCCGGCACGATGCCCGCCGCCTCACCGGCTTGGAGTGCGGCGAGGAGCCAATCCTCGACGGCGGCCAGCCGGAGATCCTCGAACCTTGCCGCGGCACGCTCGGCGAACGGCTCTCGAAATTCGACCAACGCCCGGCCGCGCCAGAGGTCAAGTGCCCGGCGCATTCCTTCGACTGCGCCCGCTGCGTCGCCGGCTGCGAGGCGCTCCCGGGCTTCGGCGGCGAGCTTCTCGAAGCGATCGACGTCGAGCTCGTCTTCGGCGACTCGCAGCTCGTAGCCCGGCGCGCGGGTGAGCAATCGCTCCGGGCCGAGCTCCTTGCGGAGCTGGGAGACGTAGACCTGCAGTGTCTTCGTCGCGCGGGCCGGGGGCTCGTCGCCCCAGAGCTCGTCAATTAGCTTTTCGGTTGGAACGACGCGATTGCGATGGAGGAGGAGCAGGGCAAGCAACGCCCTCGGCTTCGCGGCGGCGAGGTTGACCGGAATCCCGTCAATCAGGGCCTCGAGTGGCCCAAGGAGCCGGAACTCGTACACGCGAGAGCCATACTAGGCTCCTACCATGGCCACGACCGACGAGCCTCGCGCCGACTCCACGGAGTCCAAGCTCGACCAGCTGCGGCAGCTGCGCGACGAGGCCGAGCACGCGGGCACCGACAAGGCGATCGAGCGCCAGCGCCAGCAGGGCAAGCTCCTCGCGCGCGAGCGGCTCGTCGAGCTGCTCGACCCGGGCTCGTTCGTCGAGCTC
>Ga0207683_10000695_pt1 | contig 30863 bp, 25 predicted proteins | sample KBSM73metaG_FD_184333 | JGI IMG/M metagenome (GOLD analysis project Ga0207683, IMG submission 184333) | Miscanthus rhizosphere microbial communities from Kellogg Biological Station, Michigan, USA - KBS M7-3 metaG (SPAdes) (version 2) | ecosystem: Host-associated > Plants > Roots > Rhizosphere >... | reverse complement strand
TGACGTGCTTGATCACGCGCGGCCCAGCAGCTCGGCCAGGTCGGTCACGACGACATCGGCGCCGTGCTCGCGCAGAGCCTCGGCCTGGCCGACGCGGTCGACCCCGACGACGAGGCCGAAGCTGCCTGCCCGCCCCGCCTCGACGCCCGCGAGGGCGTCCTCGAAGACCGCCGCCTCGGCCGGCGCGACGCCGAGGATCCGGGCCGCGGCGAGGAACGTGTCGGGAGCCGGCTTTCCGCGCAGATGGTCCTGCGCTGCGACTACCCCGTCGACCTCGACCTCCAGGAGATCGGCGATGCCGGCCGCTTCCACCACCGCACGGCAGTTTGCGCTGGCGGAGACGACCGCGCGCCGTAGGCCTGCGTCGCGCGCCGCGCTCACGAACCGCACCGAGCCTGGATAGGCCTGCACGCCTCGGCTCTGGATCATCGTCTGGACGAGCTCGTTCTTCCGGTCACCGAGGCCTGCGACCGTGACCGCGTCCGGCGAGTCGCCGGGCGAGCCCTCGGGGAGCGTGATGCCACGGGAGGCAAGGAAGGATCGAACGCCGTCATAGCGCTGCTTCCCATCGATGTAGGTGCGATAGTCGCGAGCGATATCGAATGGCACGAACTGCGCGCCCGCCTCCGCCGCGCGCTGTCGCAGGAACGTGTCGAACATCTCCTTCCACGCTGCCGCGTGCAGCGAGGCGGTATCCGTGAGCACGCCGTCGAGATCGAACAGGCACGCGCGGATCGCGCTCGGAAGGTTCACTGCAGGTGCGTTCAATTCCGTCCTGTGCACTCTAGACCGCTGGTGAGGGGGAGATGAGTTCGGCGGTCAACGTGCCCGATCGCCATACGGCCGCGAGAGGGCGGAAACTCTCGCGCTGGCATCATGCGCCGATCGACGCGAGCCGAACGAATCTCTTCCTGCCCGGTTTCGGGGCCCGCGCCAGCGCGTACGCGCCGGGCATGCCCCGTCACTGGACGGCGCTCCAGCCGCCGCGGTTCCCGAACGCCGACGGACTGCTCGTCTACCTGGACTGGTTGGGAGAGGAGCTGGCCGCCCGTCCCGGGAAGGTGACGCTGGCGGGTCACTCAATGGGTGGAGCGCTCTGTACTCTCGCTGCCGGTGCGTGGCCTGAGCGCATCCACAGAATCGTGCTGATCGCGCCGGCCGGCCTGCCGCTGTCGAAGCCCATGTACCGCAGTGCGGCCTATTTCATCACCCAGGTCGCGACGCGCCGCTTCTCGCTGTCGGAAAGCGGCCGCTCGCTGTTCGCGGTGGGTGTGGCGCCCGCGGGCGCGCTCCGGCTGGCAGTCGCTCTGCGCACGCTCGACCTCAGCGCGCAGATGCTCGAGCTGCGCGAGGCCGGCATCTCTTCCACCGTGATCGGGTGCACCAGCGACACACTGGTTACGCCGCGGCACACCCGGCAGTCGGCCGAGCTCCTCGGTGCTCGCTACCGCGAGATCCCGGTCGAGGGCGGCCACATGTGGATGTTCGGTCGCTGGGAGCGCTTCAGGCGCGAGCTCGTTCGCGCGGCGGCCTGAGCCTGCCAATGGCCACGGCCGGCATGGACGTGCCGCGAATCGAATCCGCGGTCGACGTGACGAAATGATCCAGTCGGTCGATGCCATCGCCCGGAGGCGGGTCAACCGGGCGATCGTTGCGACCTGGCGCCAAGTAGTCTCCCGCCCGTGTCCCGTGTCGGCGTCTGCAGCTGGTCATTCCAGGTTTCCAGCATCGGCGAGCTCGAGGAGATTCTCCCGGCGGTCGGCACCGACGTGGTGGCCCTAGCGTGCGGCGATCCGACACACGCCTCGTGGATCGAAGGCGACGGCTTGCCCGCCGCCGCGCTCGCAGCCGGAATGCAGATCGTCGGCACGATGATCGGGTTCGACGGCGAGGACTACTCGTCGCCAGCCACGATTCACAGGACCGGCGGTTTCAGCGATCCGGCGATACGCGAGGCGCGCCTTGCGCGCCTGGCCTGGGCGCTGGAGCGCACGCGCGCGCTCGGTGTCAGCGATCTGACGCTCCACGTCGGGGCGGTGCCGGATGTCGGTGACCGAGCTCGCGCGGGATTTCTCGAAGTGCTCCACCGGGCGGGGACACTCGCGCACGACGCCGGCGTGACGCTGTGTCTCGAGACCGGATCAGAACCCGCGGATGTTCTCGCGACGTGTCTCGCCGAGGTCGCCTCCCCGGCCCTGATGGTCAACTTCGACCCGGCGAACCTCGTCGGCTCCGGCCACGGTGACCCGGTCGAGGCCGTCGGCATCCTCGGCGCGTACATCCGGGGCGTCCACATCAAGGACGCCCTCCCACCCGTGAGCGAGGGAGTGTGGGGAGAGGAGGTGCCCGTCGGGAGCGGCCGCGCCGACATCCCCGGCGTTCTCGCCGCTCTTGCCGCCGTCGGCTACACGGGCCCGCTCTGCGTCGAGTGCGAGGGGGGCACGCGCGACCAGCGCGTCAGCGACGTTGCCGCGGCAGTGGCCTTCGTGCGCGGGTCTCCGCACGTGCGCGCGCGGTCCTAACCGCCGGCCTCGGCGTAGGCTCCGACGCCCGCCTCTGCGAGAGCGGCCTGCGCGGCCACGAGCCGCGCGACCGGAACGCGGTAGGGCGAGCAGGAAACGTAGTCGAGGCCGAGCCGATGGCAGAAGGCGATCGAAGCCGGATCGCCCCCGTGCTCGCCACAGATCCCGAGGCGGATTTCCGGCCGTGCGGCGCGGCCCCGTTCGACTGCGATGCGCATGAGATCGCCTACGCCCGACTGATCCAGCGTCTGGAACGGGTCGTGCGCGAGAATCCGTTCTTCGAGATAGTGCGAGAGGAACGTGCCTTCGGCGTCGTCGCGTGAAAAACCGAGCGCAGTCTGGGTGAGGTCGTTGGTTCCGAAGGAGAAGAAGTCGGCATGCTCGGCGATCTCATCGGCGCGGACGCAGGCGCGCGGGAGCTCGATCATCGTGCCGCACGAGTAGTCCAAGCCGCCCTCCTCGGCGACCGTGCGGACCGTCAGCTCGCGGAGGCGCGCGAGCTCTGCGGCAAAGGCGATGAGCGGGTGCATGATCTCCACCTGCGGTGCCGCGCCCGCGCGGCGCTCGACGGCCTTGGCGGCGCGGACGATGGCACGCACCTGCATCTCGTAGATCTCGGGCCACTGCAGCCCGAGCCGGCAGCCGCGGGTGCCGAGCATCGGGTTTGTCTCGTGCAACGCTGCGATGCGCTCGCGCATGCGCTCGTCGGTTGCCTCCTCAGCGGGCGGCAGGAACTCGTGCAGCGGCGGGTCGAGCAGGCGGATCGTCACCGGCAGACCGGCCATGGCTTCGAAGATGCCCTCGAAGTCTGTCTGCTGCATGGGCAACAGCTTGTCGAGCGCGACGCGGCGCTCGTGCTCGTCGACGGCCATGATCATCTCGCGGACGATGGGCAACCGCTCCTCCGCCATGAACATGTGCTCGGTTCGGCAGAGGCCGACCCCTTGCGCGCCGAGCTCGCGCGCTTTGAGCGCATCGGCGGGACTGTCGGCATTCGCGTGCACACTCAGGCGCCGCATACCGTCTGCCCACTCGAGCAGCGTCTGGAAGTCCTCGTTGATCCTTGCAGGCACGAGCTCGAGGCGGCCGATCATGACGACGCCGGCGGTGCCGTCGATCGTGATCGTCTCGCCTTCGGCGACCTCCCGGCCACCGAAACGCGCGATCCTGGCCTCGATGTCGATCACAAGCTCATCGACGCCGGCCACGCATGGCTTGCCCATGCCGCGTGCCACGACGGCCGCGTGTGAGGTGATGCCGCCGAAGGCGGTCACGATTCCGGTGGCCTGGATGAGTCCATGGATGTCCGCGGCCGCGGTCTCCGAGCGGACGAGGATCACGTTCTCGCCGGCCTTGCCGCGCCGCTCGGCTGTGTCGGCGTCGAGCACGACGGCGCCCCAAGCCGCGCCTGGAGAGGCATTCAAGCCCACGGCGGCCACGTCCAGCTTCCGACGCGGATCGAGCGTCGGGTGGAGCAACTGGTCGAGCTGGGCGGGGTCGATCCGCCGGATCGCCTCCTCACGATCGATGAGCCCTTCGGCGACCATGGCGACCGCGACCTTGACCGCCGCTGCCGCCGTCCGTTTTCCCGAGCGTGTCTGCAGCAGGTAGAGCGTCCCATCCTCGATGGTGAACTCGATGTCCTGCATGTCCCGGTAGTGCAGCTCGAGGCGCTCCATCGTTGCGACCAGTTCGTCGAACGCCTCCGGCATCAACGCCCGTAGGCGCGAGATCGGCTCTGGCGTGCGAATTCCCGCGACCACGTCCTCGCCCTGGGCATCCAGGAGGAACTCCCCGTAGAGGCCGGTCTCGCCAGTCGCCGGATTGCGCGTGAAGCAGACTCCGGTCGCGGACGCCTCGTTCTTGTTGCCGAAGACCATGCGTCCGACGTTGACCGCCGTGCCGAGATCGTCCGCGATCTCATACGCGCGCCGGTAGACCTTCGCGCGCGGGGCATCCCAGGACTCGAAGACGGCGCGAACGGCACGCACGAGCTGATCGATGGGATCCTGCGGGAACGAGTGGCCTGCGCGGTCGCGGTAGATCGCGAGGTAGGTGACGATCAGCTCGGCGAGATCGGCGGCGGTCAGCTCGACGTCGGTCACCGCCCCGCGATGCGCCTTGAGGAGCGCGAGCTCGTGCTCGAAGCACTCGGCGTCGATCCCGTCGACGACCTCTCCGAACATCTGGATCAGCCGGCGGTACGAGTCGCGTGCGAAGCGCTCGTTGCCGGGCGCGCGTGCGAGCCCCTGTACCGATTCATCGGTGAGGCCGAGATTGAGGATCGTGTCCATCATCCCCGGCATCGAGATCGCCGCTCCGGAGCGGACCGACAGCAGCAGCGGATCGGAGGGGTCGCCGAAGCGCTTCCCCTCCTTCTGCTCCAGCCGCCGGACGTGGTCGGAGATCTCGCCCTCGAGTCCGCCGGGCAGGTCGCCGCCCGCTGCCATGAAGGCACGGCACGCATCGGTCGTGATCGTGAACCCCGCCGGCACCGGCGCACCCAGTGCGGTCATCTCGGCCAGGCCGGCGCCTTTGCCGCCGAGCAGGGATCGGCCACCCGCACACGGCTCATCGAAGTCGTAGATGAAGCGCTGCGCCGTCGTCGTCATCTCGCCGGTGATTGAACTGGGTGCTTGTGCCATCCACCGAGTCTGGGGTCACGCACGAGCAGATGCATCCGGCGCGACGCGCATTTGGCGTTGCGGTCTTCCCGCAGGGCTGCGGGATACCCGCGAGCGGTCTTGGGGCCTTCCGCCGATGGCCCGGCGACATCGGCTGCCGAGGTGAACGAGATCGTCTCGCAGCGGGCCGATCGCGGCGGGCTCGAGGGCATCCTGCTCTACAGCGAGCAGCCGCTCGTCTCCTCCGACATCGTCAAGTCGCCGTATTCGGCGATCCTAGATGCCGGCCTCACGGCGGTCGTCGACGGCACGCAGGTCAAGGTCGTGGCGTGGTACGACAACGAGTGGGGATACTCCAACCGGCTCGTCGACCTCGTGCAGCGCGTACTCGTGCCTGCCACGGCCGCAGTCTGAGGCTCAGCGGCGTTCATGGCAGCGGTCGATGGCATGCGGCGGGCGCTTCGGCGCGTTGCCGGCGGGGCGCGGGCGCCCTTACGAGGGCGCCCGCGCCGGGGCGCGAGTCGGGCGTTGCCTGCCAAACCGTGACGGCGCGATGGGTCTATGACCTCGCGCGCACGCGGCGCCCCCGCGGCACGCTTCCACCGCGCCGTGGTTGCTTATGCGTCGGCCAACGCAGCTGCGGCGGCGACGATCTCCAGGTCGACCGGTCCTGCGGCGCTGAGGACGACCTTGAGCGCGTGCGTCTCGGCTGCGGCGGCGAAGACGTCATAGGCCTCTTCGGCGTCTGCGAGCGGGAAGCGGTGCGTCGCGAACACGGTCGGGTCGAGGCGGCCGCCCTCGATCAGTCTCAGCAGCTGCGGCGTGGTGTTCGTGTCGACCAGCCCGGTCGTGATCAGGACGTCACGGATCCAGAGCTTCTCGAGATGGAGCGTTACGCATTTGCCGTGCACTCCGACGTTGGCGAGGCGACCACCGGGGCGGATCAGTTCTGCGCACAACTCGAACGTCTGCGGCACGCCGACGGCCTCGATCGCGACGTCCGCGCCGAGGCCACCCGTCAGCTCCATCACCTTTGCGACCGCGTCTTCGCGGCCGTTGTTGATCGCCACGTCGGCCCCGAACTCGAGCGCCTTCTCGAGGCGCGCGTCGGAGAGGTCGATCGCGATGATGCGGCCCGGCGTGTGCAGTTGGGCGGTCATGATCGTCGCCAGCCCGATCGGGCCGGCTCCGACGATCGCGACGGTGTCGCCTGGCTGCACGCGCCCGTTGAGCACGCCGACCTCGTACGCCGTCGGCAGGATGTCGGCGAGGAACAACACCTGTTCGTCGGTCAGTCCGTCGGGCACCTTGTAGACGGACGTGTCGGCGAACGGCACTCTGGCGTACTCGGCCTGAAGACCGTCGATCAAATGCCCGAAGATCCAGCCGCCGCCTCCTGTGCAGAGCCCGTACTTGGCTTCCTTGCAGAAGCGGCAGCGCCCACAGGACGTAATGCAGGAGACCAGCACCCGGTCCCCTTCTTCGACGGTCGTCACTGCCGAACCGACCTCGACGATCGTGCCGACAGCCTCGTGTCCGAGGATGGTCCCCGGCTGCACGGCGGGCACATCGCCCTTGAGGATGTGCAGATCGGTGCCGCAGATCGTCGAGGACTCGATGCGCACGATCGCGTCCGTCGGGGCAACGATCGATGGATCCGGAACAGTCTCCCAGGCACGCTGGCCCGGCCCCTGATAGATGAGCGCTTTCATCACTCGGCCTCCCGCTTCGTTTGGCGGCAGTCTCGGTGGGCGTGTCCGAGTCTTCATCGGTGCGAACGCTCACGGCGCATGCGGCTTATCCGCATGCCGTGGCGGGGCGGAGCCACACGCCCGGACCTCGTGGATTCCCCGCTCGCTATTTCGCCGCGGCCGCAGCGAAGCGCTCGAGCAGGAAGCGGTCGAGCTTGTCGGGATTCATGCCGTGGAGCGCGAGCCGCTGCACGATCACGTTCGCGCAGACGAATCCGCGGCAGCTGGTAGCAGCGCGCTCATGCTTCGCCATGCGGTGGCCGACTCTTTCGGCCGTCGCGGCGTCCGTCAGGCCGATGACGGAAATGAACGCGAATCCGCGGCCGGTGATGTCCAGTGGCACGTGATTCTCGATCAGGCCCACATAGGCGAACTCGATGTGACCACTGAGGTCGCTGCGGGCCGACGAGAGTTGCCTTGTGAGTTCCGCCGGCGCTACGAGCGTGACCTGGGAGCCGCACTGACTGAGAACGTCTTCGACGTCCGGCTGCTTGAGCCCATTGTCTGTCGGAGCGGTGACCGGCGCCAGGGTCATCAAGCACGACGGCATCAGGGAGAACAGGTTGCTGGCGGTCGCGAGGACGGCAGTGGTAGGTGGATATGCGTGCCTGGACGACATTGGATCGGCCCTATCTGGGTTGGAGCGGAGTCGCGAAGAGTCGAGGCCGACTGGCGTCCCCCGCGCCGCTTGTGGGGTCGCTCCTCCTCCCGCAGGATCTGACCCGCAGTCTCCGCGCGTTGCCGCCCGCGCGCCTCGGTGCGGGCGCGCACTGCAGCTGCGGCTTCTTCACACCTTATCGCCATTGGGGCTCGGCGCCACGGCGCCGGTCTTCGCGCTGCGTCTCGGGGTTCAGCGGGTTTCCCGCAATCGGCCGCGCGTACTCCCGGATGTCTCGGTCTGGGCGGCGACTGATCATGCAGACATGGGCGCTCAACTCGAAAAGGCGGTGCCGGTTCGACAGCACCGCTTCGGCGCGTCTCCCGAGTACACGCTCGGCATCGAAGAGGAGTTGATGCTGATCGACGTCGATGACGTCGGACTGGCATCGCGCATCGAGCCGTTGGTGGCGGCGGTCGCCGACGCACGCGTCAAGCGGGAGCTGATGCAGTGTCAGATCGAATTGGCCACCTCGCCGCAACGGACGGTCGCGGCCGCCGAAGAAGAGCTCCGCGAACTGCGCGCGAGTGTCATTCGCGTGGGAGCCCAGGTCGGGATTCGCCTCGCCGGCGCGGGCACGCACCCGTTTTCGCTTTCCGAGTGCCAGCCGCTCACCGTCTACGACCGCTACCGTGAGCTCGCCGCCGCCCTGCGCTACCCGCTGCGCCGCGAAGCCTGCTTCGGGATGCACGTGCATGTCGCAGTCGGCAGTCCCGACAAGGCGGTGCGCCTGATCGAGCCGCTGCTCGCCGAACTCCCGCTCCTGCTCGCCCTCTCGACGTCGAGTCCGTTCTGGCGCGGTGAACCGACAGGCCTGCACTCGACGCGGACGGTCGTCTTCCAGTCGCTCCCGCGCAGCGGCCTGCCCCCCGCATTCGCCTCCTATGAGGACTACGCGGACGGCGTCGGGCGACTCGTGGCGGCGGGGGCTCTCCCCGACCACTCGTATCTCTGGTGGGACATACGACCGCATCCGCGGTTCGGCACCATCGAAGTCCGTGTGCTGGACGTGCAACCGCGCGCCGCCGACAGCGCCGCGCTCGCCGGGGTCGTGCAAGCCCTCGTACGCCACTACGGCCGTCGCTACGACGACGGCGAGCGCTTCCCGGACGCCGACCGCCTCCTGGTCGCCGAGAACCGCTGGCTCGCCGCACGGCACGGGTTGCACGCACCGATGGTCGCCGCGGACTCGTTCGCGAGCGTGCCGGCCCGCCGCATGGTCGAGCACTTGCTCGACCGCCTGGCCGACGATGCGGTCGCTCTCGATGCGACGGATGCACTCGATCGCGTTGCGACAATCGTGCGAGAGGGAACCAGCGCCGACCGGCAGTTGAGGCTCGCCCGTGGAGGCGCATCTCTGCAGGCGATCGTGCAGTCGCTGGTCGACGAGACGCGCGAGTAGCCGCCCAGAGTTACTCCAGCCAGACCTGGGGCGCCTCGAGCATGTGCGGGCTCGCCTCTGGGCTGTTCCGGGCGACGTCCGACTGCGAGACGATGCCGATGAGCTTGCCCGCCGAGACGACCGGCAGCCGGCGAACCCGCCGTTCTTCGATCAGCCGCTCGACCTGGTCGAGAGGTGTGTCCGGTGCCACGGACACGACCCAATCGGTGGCGATCTCTGAGACTCTGATGCTCGCGGGGTCCAGAGCGGCGGCGAGCACGCGGAGCACCAGATCGCGATCCGTGACGATGCCGATGACACCACCGTCGCACACCACGGGCAGCATGCCGATCTGATGCTCCCGCATCGTCTGCGCGGCTGCCGTCGCGGAGCTCTCCGGATCGATCGAGATCGCATGCGGGTTCATGACGTCGCCTGCCGTGGTCATCGCTTGCTCCTGTCGTCGGAAGAGTTGCCCGGCATATCGACGTGGCGTCATGGTCGCGTGACTCGCTGCGCGAGAGAGAACAGCCATCCGTCCTTGTCCGCTGCCGCGAAGGCGTCCACCGTCGCGAACCGTGGTTTCCCTTCACGCTACGAGCGCCGCAAGTGCGCTCCATCGGGGCGGCCGCCCAACCGCATTGCGGGTTCCTACGGTCAGCCTCGATGCGGAGATCCGGCAGGTCGCTCGGGCGTCGGCGGAGGCAGCAGCAGGAAGCCGGGTGCTTCGAAGCACCCGCAGCCCGCACACGACCGGGTTGGCCTGAGTTCAGACGGTGTCCGGGAGACGCGCTGCGCGAGGAGTCCAGCTACGTCGCGAGTTGCTCGCCGGCCGGTGCTCAGCCGGCGTAGGCAAGGCGCGAAAATTCAGGGAAGGCGACGAGCGGATTTGAACCGCTGTACACGGCTTTGCAGGCCGTTGCCTAACCCCTCGGCCACGTCGCCCCGCCCGGGCAGTCTAAATGCCCGCGCCCGGCGGGGGCACCTGCCCCCGCGCACGCGCCGCGCCGAGCCGCCCTACAGCCCCTTGAAGAGCTTGAGCAGCTGCAGCATGGCCGGCCCGATGATCACGATGAACATCGCCGGGAAGATGAAGATCACCGTCGGGAACAGCATCTTGATCGGCGCCTTCATGGCCTTCTCCTCGGCGGCCATCTGACGCTTGTTCCGGCTGTCTCCGGCCTGCACCCGGAGGATGCGGCCGAGCGACATGCCGAGCTGCTCGGCCTGGATGATCGAGCGGGCGAAGGCCGTCGTCTCGGGCATGTCCAGGCGCTCGGAGAAGTTCTTGAGCGCCTGGATGCGGCTCTCGCCGATACGCATCTCGTGGAGCACGATCGAGAGCTCCTCGAGCAGCGGGCCCTTGCTGCGCTCCGTGATGCGCGCCAGTGCGCCGTCGAAGCCAAGGCCGGCCTCGACCGAGACGCACAGGAGGTCGAGCACCTCGGGCAGCTGGATCAGCATGTTGGTGCGGCGGGAGCGCACCAGGCGGCCGAGCACGAAGTCCGGCAGCAGGAAGGCCAGGGCAGCGCCGACGAGGCCGAAGATCAGGCCGTTGCCGACCGGCAGGAGGCCGGAGCTGGCGAGCACGATGCCCAGGAACACCGAGCCGACGATGCCGGCGCCCTTGATGGCGAGGAACGAGGTCGGGGTGAGGCGATGGCCGAGGCCCGCCGCGATCAGACGGCGGCGGATCTCGTCCGGGTTCTGCGTCATCGGCAGCGCCGTCGCGAGATCGGCCAGCTTGCGCGCCGTGGGAGCGATCAGCCGGTTCGTGACGTCCTTCGTCAGCTCCGTCTCGCGGAGCGTCCCGCCGCCGTAGCGGCGGGCGCGGGCGAGCGAGCCGGCGACCTGCTTCTGGCGGACGGTGACTGCATCGAGGCCCATGTAGACCGCGATGGTGAAGAGCACGATTCCAAAAGCGAGAAGCATCAGGGCCTCAGTACTTGAAGTTGACGATCTTGCGGGTCACGATGCCGCCGAAGGTCATCGAGATGAGCCCGATGATGATCATGAGGTGGCCGGCGCTGGTGGCCCAGAGCGGGCGCAGGTAGGAGCGGTCGACCAGCGAGATCATGAACGCGAGGGCGAACGGCATGCCCACGAGGACGTAGGCCGAGGCGCGACCCATTGCGGTCAGCGCTCGCACCTTGCGCGAGAACTGCACGCGACCGCGCACGGTGTCGGCGACCATGTCGAGGATCTCCGAGAGGGAGCCACCGACCTGGCGCTGGATGTTGACCGCCAGCACCACGAACTCGAAGTTCTTCGAGCCCAGCCGGTCGGCCATCGACTGCAGGGCCTCGTCGGCGGGACGGCCGAGCCGGGTCTCGGTCTCGACGCGCTGGAACTCCTTGGAGATGGGCTCGGGCCCGTCCAGGGAGATCGTCGACATCGCCTGCTGGAACGACTGGCCGGCGCGCAGCGACGAGGCCACGGCGGTCAGCGTGTCGCCGAGCTGATCCTCGAACTTCTTGCGGCGCGCGTTGGCCTTGCGGCGGACGATGAACTCGGGGATGACCGCGCCGATGACGGCGAACACGAGCGGGAAGATGATGCCCAGCCCGAGCACGAAGCCGATGAGCCCGAGGCCGACGATCAGCGCTGCCTGGATCGCGACGAACTCGGCCGCACGCATCGAGATGTCCGCACGCTCGAGCAGCCTCGCCACGCGCTTGAAGTAGGACGAGCCGCCGAACGAGCGCTCACCGCGCAGAACGAGCAGGTTGCGCAGCGAGAGGCCCTTGACGCGCTCCTCGGTGGGCTGCGCGCGCTCGCCCGTCGTGTAGCGGTCGAGGCGGCGTGCGAGCACCGTCTCGCGCGGGATGCGCACCATGAACAACGCGAGCCCGAGCACGAGCAGGCCGATCACGATCGCGAGCGCGAGCCCCGAGGAGCTGTGCTTGCTGATCTTGGAGATGGTGCCGCCGGCGGCGACGATCTCGGCCGCCGGAGCGGTGAGGTCCATCTTCTGCGTCGCCGCGGTGTAGCCCTTGAGGCTCACCTTGAGCGGCACGACGCCGTCTGCCGTCGAGTGGTACTGAAGGCGGTAGGTGTTGCGGATCTCCGCGCCGATCTGCTTGTACACGGACGCGATGCCCGCGGCCGAGCGGTCGGCTGCGAAGACGTGACCGCCGGTCTGGCGGGCCAGCGACTTGAGCACGGCGTGATTGCCCTCGCCGATCGCGATCGCGTCGATCGCGACGTTGCCGGCCTTGGCGGCCTTGACCGCGGCGGCCAGCTTGGTGTGGGTCGTGTCGTCGCCGTCGGTCAGCACCACGAGCACCTTGGTCAGCGTGGGTGCGGTGCCGAGCTCGCTCGAGGCCTGGATCACGGAGTCGTAGAGCGCGGTGCCCTGCACCGTGTCCAGCGTGACCTGGTTCATCGAGGAGCCGAGTGCGTTGACGTCCGTATCCAGCCCGTGCACGGGGTTCGCCTCGTGCCCGAAGGAGTAGATGGACATCGAGTCGGCCTTGCGCTTGGAGTTCACGAACGAGGCCGCGGCCTTCTTCGCGGCGGCCAGGGGCGCGCCGGCCATCGAGCGGCTGACGTCGATCGCAATGCCGATGGCCGCGGGTGCGCCGCCGCCCGTCTGCGTCGCGGTGACGTCCTTGCCACCCTCCTGCAGCGTGAACGGCACCTGGCGCAGCTTGTCGCTGCCCGGGGCGATCACGACCGCGGTGATGAGCGGATAGCGCGAGGTGTCGACCTGCGCGATCCGGACGGCGTGCGTTGCCGCGCCGGAGGGGCCGGCGGTGGCAGCTGCGAGCACGGCCAGGAGGCCGGCGACGAAGACGAGCGCGCGCCTCATGCCGATGTCCTCCCGAAGGCCGTGGGGCGCGGGGGAGCCTGGCCGCCTGCGCGGTCGGGCTCGAGCTGGAAGAACTGGGGCGGCAGATGCACGCCGTTCTCTCCGAGCTTGGAGAGGAACTGCGGCTTGATGCCACTGGCCTTCATGGCGCCGAGCAGGCGGTTGGCCGAGCCTGCCGCGGCCTCTTCGCCGTCCTCGAGGGGCTTGGCGATGAAGAGATCCTGCAGTGTCACGACGTCCGACTCCATGCGCAGCACCTCGGTGATGTGCGTGATGCGGCGCGTGCCGTCGACCAGCCGCGAGACCTGCACGACCATGTCGAAGGCCGAGGCGATCTGCTCGCGGATTGCCTTGAGCGGCAGCTCGACGCCGCCGGTCAGCACCAGCGTCTCGACACGCGACAGGGCGTCGCGCGGCGTGTTCGCGTGGATCGTGGTGAGCGAGCCGTCATGGCCCGTGTTCATGGCCTGGAGCATGTCGATCGTCTCGGGGCCACGACACTCTCCGACGATGATGCGGTCGGGCCGCATACGCAGGCAGTTGCGGACGAGGTCGCGGATGCTGACCATGCCCTTGCCCTCGATGTTGGCCGGGCGGGACTCGAGCGTGATCACGTGCTCCTGGCGCAGCTGGAGCTCGGCCGCGTCCTCGACGGTCACGATGCGCTCGCCCTCCGGGATGGCGGCCGAGAGCACGTTCAGCGTCGTCGTCTTACCGGAGCCGGTACCGCCGGAGATGAGGATGTTCAGCTTGCCTCGCACGCAGGCCTCGAGCAGCTGAGCTGCCCGCGGCGTGAGCGTGCCGAAGCGGAGCAGGTCCTCCATCGTCAGCGGGTCGCGGCGGAACTTACGAATGGTGAGCGTCGGGCCCGTGACCGCCAGCGGCGGGATGATCGCGTTGACGCGCGAGCCGTCGGGCAGACGTGCGTCGACCATCGGCGAGGCCTCGTCGATGCGCCGGCCGATGCGCGAGATGATCTTGTCGATGATGCGCAGGAGGTGCTGGTCGTCGACGAAGCCCGCGTCGGTGCGCAGCAGCTTGCCGCGGCGCTCCACCCAGATCGAGTGGGGGCCGTTGACCATGATCTCCGAGACCGTGTCGTCTCGCAGGAACGGCTCCAGCGGGCCGTAGCCCAGGATGTCGTCGGCGATCTCGCGGGTGACCTGTGCGCGCTCCTGCCGCGTCAGCGGCGTCTTGTCGAGCGCGATTGCCTCTTCGACGGCTTCCAGCACGCGCGGCTCGATGCTGGCGTCGCGCCCCTCGTCGCCACCGGCGGCGAACAGGCGCGGGCCGAGCCGCGTGATCACGTCATGGTGGACGCGCGACTTGAGGTCGGCGAACGGGTCGGTGGGGGCGGGTGCCCTCTCCGGCTCGGCGTGCTGCTCGCGCGTGACCGGAGCGACTGGATCCGGGTTGCGCGACTGGATGCGGTCAGAGAGGCTCAATTCACGCCGCCTTCTTGTCCTTGGACTTGGAGAACCTGGACATGCCTGCCTTCAGGACGCTCTGCCGGCCGGGGGACGGCAGCTTCGGCGCCGCGGCCTCGCCGCGCTTGTGCGCAGCCTTGGCCTCTGCGTTGGAGCCCTTGGACGAGCCGGTCGAGGCCTGGGGAAGCAGCGCTTCCGCGAGCTCCCGCATTGCCTTCGCGGCGGGCGAGCGCGACGCCGACACGGTGACCGGGACGCCGCGGTTGACGGCGGTCGCGATCTCCTTGTCGAGCGGGATGACCGCCGAGATCGGCATGTCGAGCGTGCGCGAGATGTCGCCCTCGCGCAGGTCGGCGCGGCCGAGCGGCCGGTTGACGACCAGCGCGATGCGCTCGCGCGGGTACTGCAGGAGGTTCAGGGTCTGCAGCGCGAGCTTGCAGTTCTTGACCGTCGGGATGTCCATCGTCGCGACCAGCACCAGCCGGTCGCTGCGGTCGAGGGCAGCCAGCGTGGTCGCGTCGAAGTGCGGCGGCGTGTCCAGCACGACCATGTCGTAGGCCGACTTGGCCACGTCGATCAGCTGGCCGATGCGATCCTCGGTCACCAGCTCGGCGTCCTCGGGGCGCAGCGGTGCGCAGAGGACGTCCATCCCCGAGGGGTGGTGGACGACGTAGCCGCCGAGCTTGTCCGGATCGAGCTCACCCGTCGTGGTGACGAGATCGACGATCGTCTGGGCCGGATCGATGCCCATCATGATCCCGACGTCGCCGAACTGCAGGTCGAGGTCGATCAGCAGGGTGCTCTTCTTGAGCCCGTGGCAGTAGGCGCCGGACAGGCCGGTCGAGATCGTCGACTTGCCGACGCCGCCCTTGGGCGAGAAGACCGTGACCACACGGCCCTCGCCACCCGAGCGCGCAGGCCCGGTGGGCTGTGCCTGCGGGCGCGCCGCGTTGTGGTTGAGCACGTGCGCGCGGCGCAGCGTGAACACCAGAGACTCGGTCAGCTGCGGCAGGATCGCCACGTCCTGCACGCCGTGTGCGAGCGCCTCCTGGAGGAACTCCGGCGTGCAGCCCGAGGTCACGATGACGATCGGGGCCGGGCTGGCCGACTGCAGTGTGTGGATGTCCTGGGTGGGCAGGCGGTCGCCGCGGCTCGAGCCGTGGAGCAGGACGTCGACCGACTCCTCGCGCAGGCGGTCGCCTGCGCTCGGAGCGTCGACGGCCGTGCCGACCACCTTGATGGCGTCGTGCGAGGAGAGCGCCTGGCGTACCTCCGCCAGACCGGCGCACGAGCCGGAGATGAAGATGCGGATCGCTTCGCTCACTGAGTCGCTCCTGCCGGGTTGAGGAGGCCCTTGATCAGCTTCTGCACAGCGGCCGGCAGGCCGTCGCCGAGCACCGTCTGGAGCGTCTCGACAGTGGGCGGCGAGTTGAGTGCGCCTTCCTGCGGGCGGAGTGCCAGCGAGAACGTGTTGTCGCCGTTGTCGGCGAGCCACATCATCTTCTGGGCGTCACGGTCGCTGAGCGCGAACAGGATGTGCCCGCCGTCGCTCACGGTCGAGGGATCCTTGACGCCGAGCTGGGCATGCAGCACCAAGACGTTGGTGAGCACCTTGCGCACGATGCGCGAGTTGCCACCGCCGATCTCGGCGTAGATGTCGACGTGGTCGCCGTCCTTCAGCGTGCCCACGAGGCCGTTGGAAGTCTTGACGTCGACTCCGACGGCGCGAGTGGTGCCGCGAATGGCGACGGTAGAGGCGGCCTCACTGGCCGGGACGAAGACCTGGCTCGAGACCTGCTGACCGGTGTACAGATCCTGCTTCAGCACGTTGCCGCTGAGGCCGTCGGTGGTGGTCAGCACACCCGGCAACTGGTCGTCCTGCACGATCTCCTGCTGGATGAGATCGCCCCGCGCAATGATGTCCTTCGCCGGGGTGCCGGCCGGAATGTCAACACGTGCGACCATCACTTTCACGCGCGCTTGCCCTTCCTTTGCGGCCTGCTGCACGTTGCTCGTGTAAATGAGCACCGCGGCGATCGCTGCGATCGCGAGCCCGCCGGCGATGACCAGGTTGCGGATGCTGTAGTTCATGGCCCCTCGTGTAGTCGGAAGACGGGTCTGGGGCGCGGCGGCTCGCGCCGCACATTGGCGCTCCTGGGCCCCTCGTACTGCCTCCATCGGCGCTAACCGCCCCGGGGATTAGCCCCCCGTTCGGGGGATCCCCGGTTACAGCGCCTTAACCGTCGCTCGGGCCGGCGACGCGCTGCGCATCCGCTGAACAGCGCGCCGCCGGCTCAAGCTGCGCCATGCTCCGATGGGCCGGCGTAGATGCAGTATTCAGACTCCATCCGCTATATGGATCACCCGTCCGGTTGATCCGGCGCCGTCCAGCGGCTGCGGCTGGCAATCGAGCCGATCATCTACCCTCGGCCGCCATGAGCGCACAGATTCTGGACGGCGCGGCCGTCGCCAAGTCGGTCCGCGAGCGCGTTGCCGAGGGCGTGCGCGAGTTCATGGCTGCGGGCGGGCCGCAGCCCGGTCTCGCCACCGTGCTGGTGGGCAGCGATCCTGGCTCCCAGATCTACGTCCGGCGCAAGAACGAGCAGACGGCCGAGGCCGGCATGCAGTCGTTTCACCACGAACTGCCCGCGACCACGCCCCAGGCCGAGCTGGACGACCTGATCGACGCGCTCAACGCCGATCCCGCCGTGCACGGCATCCTCGTGCAGAGCCCGCTTCCGGGCGATCTGGACGAGGCCCGGGCGTTCGCGCGCATCAGCCCCGCGAAGGACGTCGACGGCTTCCACCCCGAGAGCGTCGGCCAGCTCGTGCTCAACCGCCCGGGACTGCGCTCGTGCACCCCTGCGGGCGTGATCGAGCTGCTCGATCACTACGAGATCGGCCTGGAGGGGCGCGAGACCGTGGTGGTGGGGCGCTCGAACATCGTCGGCAAGCCGGTTGCGCTGCTCGCGCTGCATCGCAATGCGACGGTGACGATCGTCCACTCGCGCACGCGCGACCTGCCGTCGGTGACGCGCCGCGCCGAGGTGCTGATCGTTGCGATCGGACGCCCGCGCTTCGTGACCGCCGACATGGTCGCGCCGGGCGCGGTCGTCATCGACGTGGGCATCAACCGCACCGACGACGGCATGGTCGGCGACGTCGACTTCGGGCCTGTGAGCGAGATCGCGAGCGCGATCACGCCGGTGCCGGGCGGCATCGGGCCGATGACGATCGCGATGCTGCTCTCGAACACGCTGCAGGCGGCGCGCGCGAGCCAGTAAGTAAGCCGGTGAGGCCCAGGCGCGCGCGGTTACTCAGTCAAACGGGTCTGACCCGAGCTGCCCGGGTCTGACCCCGAGCGCTCGGGTCTGGCACCGCCCTGCTCAGCGCGACCGCAAAGCCTCTAGCCATGCGGATTTATCATCACTGCGCGCGCGACGTGACGACTCGCACGGTCACGCGGTCGAATAAGCGCCCACCCGTAAAGGGCTTGGTTGAGCCAATGAGCACCGGGGGTCAGAGCCGGGCACTCGGGGTCAGACCCCGGCTGCTCGGGTCAGACCCCTGTTTCACGCGATGCTGCTGTCCAACACGCTGCAGGCTGCGCTCGCGGGCCAGTAGGTAAGCCTGTGAGGCCCGGGCGGGCGCGGTTACTAGACTCCAAAGCCGTGAGCCTGACCCCTGACGACGTTCGGCACGCCGCCGCCCTCGCGCACATCGGGCTCGAGCCCGGGGAGCTCGAGTCGCTGGCGCGCGATCTGGCCGGCATTCTCGACCACGTGGGCCGCATCGCCTCGCTCGACCTCGCGGACGTGCCGCCCACCTCGCACGCGCTCGACCTCGTCAACGTGCTCGGCGACGACGTGCCGCGCCCGCCCTGGCCGCGCGAGGAGCTGCTCTCCCTCGCGCCCGAGCGCACGGCGGACGGCTTCCTCGTCCCCCCGATCGGCGCCTGATGGCCGTGTTCGACGTCGAGGCCACGAGCGCCGAGGAGATCGCGCGGCTGCTGGACGCGCGCGAGCTGACCTGCGAGGAGGTGGCCGGCGCCTACCTGAGCCGCATGGCTGCGCACAACGACGCGCTCAACGTCTTCCTGCACGTCGACGAGGAGCGCACGCTGGCGCAGGCCCGGGCGCACGACAACGAGGGCCGGAGCGGCATCGCGGGCGTTCCGATGGCCTACAAGGATCTGTTCTGCATCCGCGATGTCCCAACGACCGCCGGCTCGCGTGTGCTGGAGGGCTACAAGCCGCCCTACACGGCGACCGTCGTGCGCCGCTGCGAGGCCGCGGGCCTCGTGGAGCTCGGCAAGACCAACATGGACGAGTTCGCGATGGGCTCCTCCACAGAGAACTCCGCCTACGGGGTCACGCGCAACCCCTGGGACGCCGAGCGCGTGCCCGGCGGCTCCAGCGGCGGCTCGGCCGCGGCAGTCGCCGCCTCGATGGCGCCGCTCTCGCTCGGCACCGATACCGGCGGCTCGATCCGCCAGCCCGCGGCGCTGTGCGGCGTCGTCGGCATGAAGCCCACCTACGGGGCCGTCTCGCGCTACGGCGTCGTGGCCTTCGCCAGCTCGCTCGACCAGGTCGGGCCCTTTGCGCGCACCGTGCGCGACTGCGCGCTGGCGCTGCGCGTGATCGCAGGCCCCGACATCTGCGACTCCACCTGTCTGGGGCCGCCCGAGCCGATCGAGCTGCCGGAGCGCGAGGATCTGCGCGGCCTGCGCGTCGGCGCCATCTCGCTCGAGGGCGTCGGCGGCGTCGAGCCCGGCGTGCGCGCGAGCTACGAGGCTGCGCTCGAGACCGTGCGCGGCCTGGGGGCAGAGCTCGTCGAGGCCAGCCTGGAGTTCTCGCTGACCCCGCATGCCCTGGCGGCGTACTACCTGATCGCGCCGGCCGAGGCCTCCGCGAACCTGGCCCGCTACGACGGTGTGCGCTACGGCTTGCGCGTGCCCGGCGACGACATCTTCGAGATGTACGACAAGACGCGGCAGCGCGGCTTCGGCCGCGAGGTCAAGCGCCGCTGCCTGATCGGCGCCTATGCGCTCTCGGCCGGCTACTACGACGCCTACTACGGCCAGGCGCAGCGCGTGCGCACGCTCATCCGCCGCGATTTCGACGCCGCATTCGAGAAGTGCGACCTGCTGCTCACGCCGACCTCGCCGACCGTCGCGTTCCGCATCGGGGAGCTCGTCGACGATCCGCTCGCGATGTACGCCTGCGATCTCTTCACGCTGCCCGTCAACCTCTCGGGACTGCCGGCGATCTCGCTCCCGTGCGGCCTTTCGGAGGGCCTGCCCGTGGGCCTGCACCTGGCCGGGCCGGCGTTCAGCGAGAACCGGCTGCTGGCCGCCGCGCACGCGCTCGAGGGCGCATTCGCGTTCGATCCGCGGCCGCCGGCGCTGATGGGGGCGGCATGAGCGTCCCGGCCGGTTGGGAGGCCGTGATCGGCCTGGAGATCCACGTCCAGCTCTCGACACGCAGCAAGATGTTCTGCCGCTGCCCGAACGAGTCGGGCGGCGAGCCCAACACGCGCATCTGCCCCGTCTGCACGGCGCAGCCGGGCGCGCTGCCCGTGGCCAACCGCGCGGCCGTCGAGCGCACGATCGAGGTCGGCCTCGCGCTGGGGTCGGAGATCGCGGCGCATTCGACGTTCCACCGCAAGAACTACTTCTATCCCGACTCGCCCAAGGCGTACCAGATCAGCCAGTTCGACGAACCGCTGTGCAGCGGCGGTCGCCTGGCCGTGCCGACGGCCGACGGTGACGACGTCGTGGGCTTCGAGCGCGTGCATCTCGAGGAGGACGCGGCCAAGACGATCCACGAGGGCGGAGGCGGCGGACGGCTGGCCGGCTCGCACGGCGCCGTCGTCGACTTCAACCGCTGCGGCACGCCGCTCATGGAGATGGTCACGAAGCCCGACTTGCGCTCGCCCGAGCAGGCGTCGCGCTTCGCCTCGTTCCTGCGCGAGACCATCATCGCGCTCGGCGTCTCCGAGTGCGACATGGAAAAGGGCTCGCTGCGCGTCGACGCCAACGTCAGCCTCCGCCGTCCGGGCGAGGACGAGCTGCGTACGAAGACCGAGCTCAAGAACATGAACTCGTTCAGCTTCCTGGAGCGCGGCATCGCGCGCGAGCTGCGGCGCCAGGCCGAGCTGTACGAGGCGGGCGAGGAGTTCTCGACGCAGACGCTGCACTACGACCCGTCCTCCGATGAGCTCACCGTGTTGCGCTCCAAGGAGCTTGCGCACGACTACCGCTACTTCCCCGAGCCGGACCTCGTGCCGATCGAGCCCTCGGCGGAGCTGATCGACGGGCTGCGCGCGAGCCTCCCCGAGCTGCCCGCGGCGCGTGTGCGTCGCTTCGAGAGCGAGTACGAACTGCCGCTCGCGCAGGCGCTCGACCTCGGCATCGGCAGCGGGCTGGCGGCGTACTTCGAGGAGGTTGCGGCGGCCTCCGGCGATGCGCGCGGGGCGGCCAACTGGGTGCTCAACGAGTTCTCGGCGCACCTCAACGAGGCGCGTCTGAGCGCTGCCGAGTCGCCGGTGCGTCCGGCCGCCCTCGCGGCGCTGGTCGGCCTGGTGGCCGACGGCACGCTGGGGTCGTCCGGGGCCAAGCAGGTGTTCGCGGCGCTCGTCGACGGCGAGGGCGGGGGAGACCCGGCCGCCATCGTCGCTGCGCGCGGCCTCGGCCAGATCGCCGATGCGGACGCGCTCGCCGCGGTCGTGGCCGAGGTCGTGGCCGCCCACGCGCAGCAGGCCGAGCAGTTCCGCGGGGGCAAGGAGAACCTCATGGGGTTCTTCGTCGGGCAGGTCATGAAGGCGACCGGCGGCCGCGCGGAGCCGCAACTCGCCCAGCGTCTTCTGCGCGAGGAGATCGCTCGTGGCTGACACCCCCTTCCTGCTCACGCCCGGCCCCGTGCCCGTGCCGCCCGAGGTGCTGGCCGTGCAGAGCGAGCCGCAGCAGCACCACCGCAGCGCCGCATTCGTCGCGACCTACGGCGAGGTGCTGCGCAAGCTCAAGCTCGTGTTCCGCACCGAGCACGACGTCCTGCTCTTCACGGCCTCGGGCACGGGCGCGTTCGAGTCGGTCTTCGCCAACCTGATCGAGCCCGGCGATCGCGTGCTGTGCGTCTCGGCCGGCGCGTTCGGTGACCGCTGGGTTGCGATGGCCCGTGCCTTCGGCGCGGATGTGACGGTGCTGGAGTGCGAGTGGGGGCGCCCGCCCGATCCCGCCGTGGTGGCCGAGGCGATGGCCGACGAGACTCTGAGGCTGGCAGTCGTCGTGCACTCCGAGACGTCGACCGCGACCGTGACCGACATCCAGGCGATCGGCGAGCGCACGCGCGGCCGGAAGTGCCTGCTCGCGATCGACGCGGTCTCGAGTCTGGGAGCAGTGCCCATCGAGACCGACGCCTGGGGGCTCGACGTGGTCGTCTCGGGCTCGCAGAAGGGCATGTCCACGCCTCCGGGGCTCTCGTTCGCGAGCGTCTCGCCCGCGGCCTGGGAGCGCAGCCGTGAGACCGGCACGCCGCGCTTCTACTTCGACTGGAAGCGCACGCTCGACGCCCAGAACGGCGGCGGCAGCCCGTTCACGCCTGCGACGGCCACCGTCAACGCGCTGGACGTCGCGCTCGACCGCGTCCTCGACGAGGGGCTGGAGGCCATCTGGGAGCGGACGCGCGGGCTCGCCGGCCGCTTCCGCGCTCGCGTCCTGGCGTCTGGTCTCGAGCTCTACTCGCCCGACGACGAGTCGTGCTCGCTCGTCACGGCGGTGCAGGTGCCCGAAGGCGCCGACGCCAACGAGTTGCGGCGCGCCGTGCTCGCCGCGGGCTACATCATCGAGGGCGGCCGCGGCCGTACGGCCGGCAAGGTGCTGCGCTTCGGGCACCTCGGGGCGACCGACGAGGGTGCCCTCAACGCCGGCTTCGACGCGCTCCTGGCCGCGCTCCCGGCATGAGCCGACCGCGCTGCGTCGTCGCCGAGCCGATCGCCGAGACCGGCCTTGCGCTGCTGCGCGAGGCCTTCGACGTCCTCGAGCTCGAGCCCGGCGCCGACCTGCGCGCCGCTCTGGCCGACGCCGATGCTCTGGTCGTGCGCTCGGCCACGCCCGTCGATGCCGCGCTGATCGCGGCCGCACCGAAGCTGCGTGTGATCGGCCGGGCAGGCGTCGGCGTCGACAACGTGGATGTGGACGCGGCCACGAGCGCGGGCATCGTCGTCTGCAACGCCCCGGAGGCGAACGTCGTCTCGGCGGCCGAGCACGCCCTCGCGCTGCTGCTCGCACTGGCCCGCCACGTCAGCGCGGCCGAGCGCTCGCTGCGCGACGGCGCCTGGGAGCGTGAGCGCTTCGCCGGCATCGAGCTCGCCGACAAGACGCTCGCACTGCTGGGCTTCGGTCGCATCGGGCGTCTGGTCGCCTCGCGCGCGCGCGCGCTCGGGATGCGCACTGTCGCCTACGACCCGTACGTGACCCGCGAGCGGATCGCCGAGCTGGGCGCCGAGCAGGCCGAGTCGATCGAGGCCGCGCTCGCGGTGGCCGACGTCGTCAGCCTGCACCTGCCCGTCACGCCGGCGACGCGCGGGCTCATCGACACGAAGCGCCTGGCGCTGCTGCGTCCCGGTGCACTGCTCGTCAACGCCGCTCGCGGCGCGCTCGTGGACGAGGGCGCGCTCGTCGAGGCCCTGCGCTCGGGGCACCTCGCGGGCGCCGCGCTGGACGTCTTCGCGCAGGAGCCGCTGCCGGCGGACTCGCCGTTGCGCGACGCGCCCAACCTCCTGCTCACGCCGCACCTGGCCGGCTCGACGGTGGAGGCGCAGGACCGCGCCGGCGTCGTCGTGGCTGAGCAGGTCGTGGCGGCGCTCGCCGGGCAGCCCGTCGCGCACGCGCTCAACCTCCCGTTCGTGCCCGAGGACGAGCGGCGCGTGCTCGAGCCGTTCCTGCCCGTGGCCGAGCGGCTCGGGCGCCTCGCGATGGCGCTGGCGGAGGGCCCCGTCACGCGCATCGAGATCGCCACCGCCGGCCGTCTGGCGAGCACCGGCTCGCGCTTGCTCACCTCCGCCGCGCTGCGTGGCGCGTTCGGCTCGGGCAACGACAGCCTCAACGACGTCAACGCGCTGTCGATCGCCGCCGAGCTGGGCGTCGAGGTGGCCGAGCAGCACCGCGCGGGCGCTTCCGACTACACGAACCTCCTCGCCGTGACGGTGCGCGACCCCGCCGAGCGCACGGTCGTCGGCACCGTGCTCGGCGCCGACCACCGCGCGTGGCTGGTGCGCGTGCACGGCCTCCCGCTCGAGATCGAGCTCGGCGGGCGCCTGCTGCTGCTGCGCAACGACGATGTCCCGGGCATGGTCGGCCGCGTCGGCACGCTGCTCGGCGACGCGGGCATCAACATCGCGAACATGACGCTCTCGCGTGCAGCCGCAGGCGGCGACGCCATGATGGCCTTCGCCCTGGACGACGACCCGCCACAGTCCTTACTGGCGACGCTGGCGACGCTCCCTGGGGTCGTCGCGCAGCCGCTCTACGTCCGCCTGAGCTAGCCCGTGCAACGCTCGGGGTCTGGCCCTTGACATTGCGTCATGCAATATCAAGGGCCAGACCCCGGATGTTGCGCGCGATACAGTGAGCAGCAATTCGCCCTCTGGAGTGTGTTGCATGGAGACCGACAAGATCTGGATGAACGGCGAGCTCGTGGCCTCGGCTGACGCCAAGGTGCACGTGCTGAGCCACGCGTTGCACTACGGCTCCGGCGTCTTCGAGGGCATTCGCGCCTACGCCACCGACCGTGGGCCCGCCGTCTTCCGCCTGATGGACCACCTGCGGCGCCTCGAGCGCTCGAGCGAGGTCTACTTCATGCAGCTCCCGTACAGCACGGAGGAGCTGCGCCAGGCCACGCACGAGGTCATCGCGGCCAACGGCCTCGAGACCTGTTACGTGCGCCCGCTGGCCTTCCGCGGGCACGGCGAGATGGGCATCAACCCGCTCAAGTGCCCGATCGAGGTCGTGATCGCCGTGTGGCCCTGGGGCGCCTACCTCGGCGAGGAGGCGCTCGAGTCCGGCGTGCGCGTGATGACGTCCTCCTGGCGCCGCATCGGACCGAACACGCTGCCGGCGACCGCCAAGGCGAGCGGCCAGTACCTCAACTCGCAGCTGGCCAAGATGGAGGCCATGCACTCGGGCTACGACGAGGCGATCCTGCTCAACGAGCAGGGCTACCTGGCCGACGGCTCGGGCGAGAACGTCTTCATGGTGCAGGACGGCGTGCTCTCGACGCCGCCCACGACCGCCTCGTGCCTGCCGGGCATCACGCGCGACACCGTCAACCGGATCGCCCGCGGCATGGGCTACGAGGTGCGTGAGGTCGACATCGTGCGCAGCGACCTCTACCACGCGGACGAGGTCTTCTTCACGGGCACCGCGGCCGAGATCACGCCGATCCGCTCGATCGACGACCACGAGATCGGCGCGGGGCCCATCACGAAGCGCATTCAGACCGAGTTCTTCGCGATCACGAAGGGTCTCTCCGACCTTTCGCCCGAGTTCCTCGACTACCCCGCCCAGACCGCCGCCAAGGCGTGAACGTCCAGGCGGCGCGCCAGATCCCGCTCTCGCGGCCCGATATCGGGCCGCAGGAGGAGGAGTACGTCCTGGCCGCGCTGCGCTCCGGCATCCTCGGGCTCGGCCCCTACGCGCGCAACTTCGAGAAGGAGTTCGCGGCCTTCTGCGGCTGCGAGCACGCAGTCACCGTCTCGAGCGGAACGGCTGGACTGCACCTGCTCGTGCGGGCGGCCGGCATCGGTGCGGGTGACGAGGTCATCACGGCGCCGATCTCGTTCGTCGCCTCGGCCAACGTGATGCTCTACGAGCGGGCGACGCCCGTCTTCGCCGACGTGGATTCCGAGACGTTCGTGCTCGACCCGGCTGCCGTCGAGGCGGCCATCACGCCGCACACGCGCGGGATCCTGCCCGTGCACGTGTTCGGCTACCCGTGCGACATGGAGGCGCTCGGCGCAATCGCCGAGAAGCACTCGCTCGTGATCATCGAAGACGCTTGCGAGGCGGTCGGGAGCGAGTACCGTGGCCGGCGCGTCGGCGGCACCGGCACGCCCGCCGTGTTCGCGTTCTACCCGAACAAGCAGATGACGACGGGCGAGGGCGGCATGGTCACGACCGACGACGCCGCGCTGGCCGCGCGCCTGCGCTCGCTCGCCAACCAGGGCCGCTCCGACTCGGGCGACTGGCTCGAGCACGACAAGCTCGGGTTCAACTACCGCATGGACGAGCTCTCGGCCGCCGTCGGCCTGGCACAGACCGAGCGCCTCGAGGAGATCCTGACCGCGCGCGCCGCGGTCGCCGCGCGCTACGACGAGCTGCTCGCTCCTCTGGACGGCGTCACGATCCCCGCCCCGACGGCGCCCGGGGACGTGCGCTCGTGGTTCGTCTACGTCGTGCGGCTCGACGCCTCGATCGACCGAGATGCCGTGATGGCTGCGCTGCAGGCGCGCGGCGTGGCCTGCAAGCCGTACCTGCCCGCGGTGCACCTGCAGCCGTTCTACCGCAGCCTCGGCCACCGGCCGGGCGAGTTCCCCATCGCCGAGGCGGTGGCGCGCTCCACGCTCGCGCTGCCGTTCCACACGCGGCTCGCCGCCGACGACCAGGACTACGTCGCCGCCTGCCTGGCCGACGTGCTCGGCTGAACGATGCTCCAGGCGCCGCCGCAGCCGGTCGTCCTCGCGACGTCGGTCGCGAGCTATCTGGCTGCGCCCGCGGCCGGTAGGCGCGTCACGGCCTGGCTCGAGTACCCGGCGGCACACGCCGGCTCGCCCGACGCCGTCGCGCGGCGCAAGGCCAATCGCCTCGTCATCGCCGACCGCGCCGGCCGGCGCGCGCAGGTCGTCTATGACGGTGGCTGCGCCGCCCTGCAGCGCTGCGACACCGTGGCGGCTCCGCAGGCGGGTGCCGACACGATCCTCTACGCCGTCGCCGACGGACGGCACGCCGATCTGGCCTCCGCCACGCTGCAGCCCCGGCCGGGCCGGCTCGTCGCGCAGATGGTCCAGCCCAAGGGCGGGCCGCCGCCCTTTGCGCTGGCCGGCCCGGAGGCGGTCTGGTACACGGCCGGTCACGTGCGCCGGCGGCCGCCGGACCTGAAGGATCAGGCCACGACGCTGGTCGCCGTCCCGATCGGCGGAAGCGTGCGTGCCGTCGTGCGCCACGAGCCCGTGACGGCCTGGGTGGCCCGCACGAGCGCCGGCCAGGATGGCGTCTACGAGCAGCTCGACGGCGGCCGCGCCACGGTGCTCTACCGCGAGACGCGTCCGGGCGTGCACCTCACGGCGCTGGCGCCGCTGGACGGCGGCCGCGTCGCGGTCGTCGCCCTCAGCCGCGCGGGCGGCGTGAACCGGGCGAGCGTCCTGCTCGTGACGCCCGGCGTGGCTCGGCCTCAGGTGCTCGTGTCGTCGGCTCCCTCGCCGGCTGCGCAGACCTACAACCCTGCGCTTTCCAGCTTCGGCCAGAGCGTGGCCTTCCGGCGGCGCGTCGGCTCCGATCGCGGGCTCACCGATCAGATCGTCGTGATCGACCTGCTGCGCGGGACGACGCGGGTGGTGGCGAGCGCCCGGCTGCGGGTTGCGCGCCTCTCGGACCCCTCGCTCGGCTACGGGCGCGTCGTCTGGAGCTCGGCCCAGATCGCGGGCAATCGCCTGGTGCGCTCGCGCGTCCTGGCCGCTCCGGCGTGACCGACATCGCCCGCTGGTGCGCGCGTCCGAGCCTCGAGGTCGCGCACGACCTGATCGGCTGCGAGCTGCTGATCGACGGCGTCGGAGGGCGCATCGTCGAGTGCGAGGCCTACCGGCGGGATGACCCCGCATCGCACTCCTTTCCCGGGCCGACGCCGCGCAACGCGGTCATGTTCGGGCCCGCCGGCCGGATCTACGTGTACCTCAACTACGGCCTTCACTGGATGCTCAACATCGTCTGCGGTGCACAGCCGGGCGACGGGGAGGCCGTCCTGATCCGCGCGCTCGAGCCGACGGCGGGCCTCGACCAGATGCGCCAGCGGCGCGCGCGTGAGGACGTGCTCGACCTCTGCCGCGGCCCGGGGCGGCTCGGCCAGGCGCTCGCGGTCGGCCCCGCGCTGGGTGGAGAGCTGATCGGCGCCGGCCACGTCGAGCTGACGGTCGCGGCTCCGCCGGGCCCTGTCGTCCAGACGCCGCGCATCGGCATCACCCGCGGCCAGGAGCGCCCGTGGCGGTTCCTGCTCGAGGGCTCGCCCTACGTCAGTCCGTTCCGTCGCTCACGATCAGCGTCACCAGCGCGCCCTTCGCGGCCAGCTTGAGCGGGATCGGGTACTGCGAGTAGACACGCCCGGCGGGCTTCCCGTAGGCGCCCCTCGTCTCGCGCACCGTGAAGCCCGCGACACGCAGCGCCGAGCGGGCGGCCACGTCGTTGAGCCCGATCAGGTCGGGCACCGTGACCCAGGTGACGGGCTTCGCGACCGACACCTGGACGCGGCCGCCGAGCGCGATCGGCTCACCCGGCGGCGGATCCTGCGCGAACACCTTCCCGGCGGGCTCGCCCGCGGGCGGCACGGCCTGGACGATCTCGGGCAGCAGCCCTGCACGGTCGAGCGTCACCTGCGCCTGGTGCTCACTCGTGCTCGTCACCTCGGGCGTCGGGATCACCGTGCCGGTGCAGTGCGATGTCGACGTGGGCCACTTGTCGTAGGCCATCACGACCGAGCGCGCACGCGGGCAGTTTGGACCGGCCAGCTGGCCGGTCGCCGGATCGATGCGCACCTCGGCGCCGGCGACCGCGGCCGGCGCGGGCCAGTCGTGCACCTTGGTTCCTGCCAGCGCCGGTTGTGTGAATGCCCGCCAGAGCAGGGCGGGGAACGTACCGCCGAACACGGGCCTGCCGTGGAACTGCTTGACCATCGGCACGCGGATCGTCGGGAACCCGTCCCAGACCGACGTCGTCAGCGTCGGCGTCATGCCCACGAACCAGGCGTCGACGAAGTCCTCGGTCGTGCCGGTCTTGCCGGCCGCCGGTCGCGGGAAGCCCCCGATCATGTGCGCCGTGCCGATGCGGATCACGCTGCGCAGCATCGCGATGGCGGTCAGCGAGCTCTCGCGCGAGACGACCTGCGCCTTCTGCGGCTTGTTGATGTCGATCACGTGGCCGCTCGCGTCCTCGACGCGGCGGATCGCGATCGGCGTGAGCGTCGGGTCGGGCACCTCGCCCGGGCCGGGCCTGCGCACGGGCAGCGAGCCCGTCACACGCACGCCCTCGTTGGCGAGCGTGGAGTAGGCGAGCGCCATCTCGATGGGCGTGCAGCAGTGCCGCAGGCCGCCCAGCGCGATCGCGGGGTCGGCGCCGATCGGGCGCGCGATGCCCATCAGGTGGGCGACCCGGCGGATGCGCTCGGTGCCGATGCGCAGCGCCAGCTGGGCGAAGACCGTGTTGTCGGAGTACGTCGTCGCCGTGGTCAGCGGTATCAGCCCGCGGTAGGCCCCCTCGTCGTTCTGCACCGACCAGACCGATCGTCCGGGCAGCTCGATCGTGAGCTTGTGCGAGACGAACTCGGTCTGCGGGAGGATGCCCTCCTCGAGCGCCGCCAGCAGGACGAAGATCTTGAACGACGACCCGGGCTGCCGCACGGCCTCGGTGGCGAGGTTGAACTTGCCGTAGACGGTGTTCGTGTAATCGCGGCCGCCGACCATCGCCTTGACCTCGCCCGTGGGCGGGTTGATGGCGACCAGCGCCGCCTCGGGCCGGCGCTTCGGCAGCGTCGAGCGCACGGCCTTGAGCGCCAGCCGCTGCATGCGCGGGTTGAGCGTCGTGTAGACGCGCAGCCCGCCGCCGAGAGCCTTCTGGCGCCCGTAGAGGTTGATCAGCTGCTGGTGCACGTAGTCGACGAAGTAGTTCGCGATCGTCTTCTTCTCGGGCGGGAAGCCGATCGGCCTGCCCGCCGGCAGCAGCGGCTTGGAGTCGGCGAGCCGGTACTCGAAGGCGTCGATGTAGCCCTGCTGGAGCAGCTTGGCCAGCACGAGCGTGCGCCGCTCCAGGGCCGCCTTCGGGTGCCTGACCGGGTCGTAGGTCGTCGGGTTCTGCACCATGCCGGCGAGCAGGGCGGCCTGCTGCGGCTGAAGGTCCTTCGCGTGCACGCCGAAATACACCTCGGCGGCGGCCTCCACGCCATAGGCCAGGTGGCCGAAGTAGATCGTGTTGAGGTACTCCTCGAGGATCTTCTGCTTCGACCAGTGCTGCTCGACCTGGTAGGCCAGCGCGGCCTCGATGATCTTGCGTCTCAGGGAGCGCGTGCCGGCCTGCTTGGGCTTCCAGCGGTTCTTGACGAGCTGCTGGGTGATCGTCGATCCGCCCTGCGCGAGCGTGCCCGTCCAGATGTTGACGACGGCCGCCCGCGCCATGCCGACCGGGTCGATGGCGCCGTGCTCGTAGTAGCGGCGGTCCTCGACCGCGACGACTGCGTTGCGCATGACCGGCGAGATGTCCTTCCAGGGCACGAGCACGCGGTACTGGTCGGAGCGCAGGACGCCGAGCACGGTCTTGCCGTCATCGGCGTAGATCACGCCGTTGGACTGCTGGGCGAGCTGGGCGACCTCGAACTGGGGGAGATCCTGCGCCAGCGCCGTCATGAAGCCGTAGAACAGCGAGACGATGCCGAGCGCGAGCCAGGCCAGCACGGCGATCGTGAGCCGCGTCTTGCGCAGGCGCATGCGGCGGCGCATCGCCGGTGGCGGGGCGTAGTCGAACGGGAGCGGCGGTGGGGGAGGAGGCGTGACTGCCATGGCCGGCGTGGGTCGGACGCGGGCCTGCGCGTACCCGAGGGGCACTCTACCCCGAACGCCGTACCGGGCCTGCACGCACGCCGCCCGCTCCTGCTAGGATCCGCCTTGGCGCGGGCCGAGCATTCGTGCTCCCGTGCCCGCCTCCAAACCGCCGCGAGCGACCGGCTCTGCGTTTGCGCAGCCTGGTCAGATCGTGTAGTCTCGGTGGTCGCGCCTTCTTGGCGTCAGGTCTTTGAAAACTCAATAGCATGGGGATCGTCGACTGCCTCCGGGCGGTCGGTCGATCGCAGCCGGTTCTACAAGAACATCGAACCGTCATGGTGTCGTGGGCCAGCCCTCGGCATCGCTTTTTGACGAGTTCCGGTCTGACCGCCGGCCCTTTTGGTATGGGGTCGGCATCGGATCAACCTTCAAAGCCAGCACACGGCCCGCTCTTCGGAGCTCGGCCGATTTGGTGTCGCGCTTCGGCGCGAGCACCGTGCGTACGGTTTTTCATGGAGAGTTTGATCCTGGCTCAGGACGAACGCTGGCGGCGTGCTTAACACATGCAAGTCGAGCGGAAAGGCTTCCTTCGGGAAGTACTCGAGCGGCGAACGGGTGAGTAACACGTGGATAATCAACCTCTTGCTCTGGAATACCCCGGGGAAACTCGGATCAATGCCAGATAAAGTGCGGTGCTGCAGGGTGCCGTACCAAAGATAGCTTCGGCCTTCGGCGAGAGACGAGTCCGCGGCCCATTAGCTAGTTGGCGGGGTAATGGCCCACCAAGGCTACGATGGGTAGCTGGTCTGAGAGGATGATCAGCCACACTGGGACTGAGACACGGCCCAGACTCCTACGGGAGGCAGCAGTGGGGAATCTTGCGCAATGGGCGAA
>Ga0207683_10000694_pt1 | contig 30870 bp, 28 predicted proteins | sample KBSM73metaG_FD_184333 | JGI IMG/M metagenome (GOLD analysis project Ga0207683, IMG submission 184333) | Miscanthus rhizosphere microbial communities from Kellogg Biological Station, Michigan, USA - KBS M7-3 metaG (SPAdes) (version 2) | ecosystem: Host-associated > Plants > Roots > Rhizosphere >... | reverse complement strand
GACCGTTGCTTGGGCCATTGCTCGGACCGTTGCTTGGGCCATTGCTCGGACCGTTGCTCGGGCCATTGCTCGGACCGTTACTCGGGCCAGCGCTTGGGCCATTGCTTGGGCCATTGCTCGGGCCGTTGCTCGGACCATTGCTGGGGCCAGCGCTCGGACCATTGCTCGGACCATTGCTCGGGCCGTTGCTCGGGCCGTTGCTAGGACCATTGCTGGGGCCATTGCTGGGGCCATTGCTCGGACCGTTGCTTGGGCCATTGCTTGGGCCATTGCTTGGACCAGAGCTGCTGGGGCCCTTGCTGTCGGCTGTATCGGTAGGCTGCGTGATCGGCGCGCCCGGCTTCACGCCTTCGTCATTCCCCGTGGCGCGATACCGCTGCGCCGGAACGATCGTGCCGCTTACGTCCTTGCCAGATGGCGGGAAGTCCACATACTGCAGGACGAGAACAACGGCTACGGCGGTGATGCCGGCGCCGATCCAGACCGTACGCTTGCCGAGAAAGCCGTCTTTTTGCTCGTTCATCTTGTAGCCCCTTAGTTGTGGTCCCGGTTGGGATGCCTGGTGGACCCTTGCTGAAGCCCCCGGGATCGTGCCCCGGGGTCCCATAGAAACTTGCCTAATTACACGCGACCGCGACAAAAGTTGGCGCAGCCGCTGCCGTCCGACGGGGCGGCGCGGTATCGCGGCCATGACCGCGGCGACCAGACCCTCCGGCGGGAAGGCCTTGGGCACGCGACGGAATCCGTCGAACAGCCACTTGAGGTCGTCGAATTGCTGGCGGGCGGAAGGGTCGGCGGCCAGCAGGCGGTCGAGTTCGCTGGCCTCGGCCGGAGTGGCTTCGCCGTCGAGTACCGCATGCATCAGTCGGTCGAGCTCGGAGATATTCATGTCGGTTATCGCAGGTCTTTCAGCAATTCACGAAGGCGGTGCCTTGCTTCGAACAGACGGGACTTCACCGTCTTTTCATCAAGGCCGAGGATTTCACCGATCTCCTGGTAGCTGCATTCGGAAAAGTGCCGCAAAGTCAGCACCATCCGGTCGTTTGTCGGCATGCCCATCAACGCGCTCTGGATTCGCCGCGAAACCTGCGCATCGCTGACGATCCGCTCCGGGCTTGCGGTATCCAGGGCCGGGAGCTCGATCTCTTCATCAAGTTCTTCCTCGCGACCATTCCTGCGCAGCAGATTGAGCGACTCATTGACCGCAATCCGGTAGATCCAGCTGAAAAACTTGAACCGAGGATCATAGTCGTCCAGCCGCTCCGCAACCTTGAGGAACACGATCTGCGTGATGTCGTTCGCGTCCTCAGCCTTACGCAGGATCCAAAACGACGCGTTGTAGAGTGGCCGCTGGTAGCGGACCACCAGTTCGGTGAATGCCGCCGTATCGCCGTTGCGGTACCGCTCGACCAACACCAAGTCCGGGTCGTTGTCCACAATTACACGCGGGGGGCGGGAAAGTTGGGACGGGATCAACGGGCGGATTCGATCTCGAAGATCTGGTCGAAGCCGGAATACTCGAATATGTCCCGCAGATGGCGGTTGACCCCGGACAGACGAAGCTTGCCGTCGGCCGCCATCAGCCGCTTCTGGGTCTTCAGCAGGACCCCCAGGCCGGCGCTCGAAATGTACTCCAGCGCGCTGCAGTCCAAGGTCACCTTGCCCTGGACCTGGTCCAGAAAGGCCTGGGCGGCCGCGGACTGGGCTGCGTCCAGCCGCCCCGAAATGACGACGACGTCATTCGGGCCAAAATCAATTGCGAGCATGCTCTTCCCCTTTGTTCCCCGCGCCCCCGGAGTCCGGCCGCCCGGCCCGGGTCTTGCGGATCGTGGTCCGGCTCTGCCGGGACTCCCTTGAATACTCGTACTCGATGCTGTCCACCAGTCGCCGGATCAGATGCAGACCGAGGCCGCCGGGCTTGCGCTGCTCGATGGGCAGCTCGATGTCGGCGTCCGGCGCCTGGGTGACGTCGAATGGCTCGACATCATAATCGGTCAGCGTCACTTGCACGCCCCCATCGATCCTGGCCAGATCGATGCGGACGGCGGCGCTGCTCATGGTGCTGTATTTGACCATGTTCGTGAACAACTCTTCCACTGCGAAATCAATGGCCGGCAGCAGCTCGGGATCGATCCCCTGGTCGGCGAACGTCGCCGCAGTGAAAGCGACGATGTGCTCGATCGAGTCGAAGCTGCGTTCGAACGACCGATGGGCCGTGTCCGGCTCGGGTTCGCGCTTGACCAGCACGACGGTTATGTCGTCGTCCTGAGGGGCACCGGCGGCGAACGCCTGAATGGCGTCCAGCAGGATCGCAGAAAGCTGCGCCATCGACTCGCCGTGGTGGGACCGGACGATCTCCTCGACCCGCGCCTCGCCGAACTGCTCGCCGCCGGCGTCGTGATATTCGTAGATGCCGTCCGAGAGGAGGAGCAGGATATCGCCCGGCTGCATCTGGAGAGTCACCAACGGCCTGAGAGCAGAAAGGCGCATGGCGCCGAGCGGAAAGCTGGTCGGCTTGTGGCGCGCGCAGGTCCCGAGCGCGGCCTGGAAATGAAGGATCGGCCCCTGCCCGCCGCTATGGAAACGCAGCAGATGCGCGTCGGCGTCGAGCATACCGACGAAGGCCGTGATGAAGCGGTCGCTGGCCAGTGTATCGGCCAACTGGTTGTTGACCTCCTTGAACGCGGTCTCCAGGTTGGCGCCGAGGCGAAAAGCCATGCGCAGCATCGCCTGCATCTGTGTCACCGAAAGCGCGGGGGCAATGCCGTGGCCGGTAGCATCGCCCAAAACGACCAGCAGACCCTGGTCGAGCGCGGCAAGATCGAACGTATCGCCGCCGGTGAGTTCCGCCGGCTTGAACGTGCCGTAGACATCGTAGCCGGGCACGGCGGGCATGCTTGCGGGCAAGGTGCTCATCTGGACGACGCGCGCCATCTCCAGCTCCTGGCGCATCTTCTCGCCCTCGATCACCGCCTCGGTCATCCGCACCCGCTGCAGCGCGACCGCACATTGCGCGGCCAGCGCCGTGGCGAGCGCCTCGTCGTGGTCGTCGAAAACTCCGCCGCCGCCCTTGTTCAGCACCTGCATCACCCCCACCAGGACATCCTTGTGGTCGACCAGCGGCAGGGTGAGCATGCAGCGCGTGCGATATCCGGAGCTCTTGTCGACGCCGGGGTCGAACCGCGGGTCGGCATAACAATCGGGCACGTTGATGATCTGGCGGTTGCGCGCACATGCTCCGACCAGACCCATGCCTGCCGGCACGCGCACCGGGCGGATGCCGGTGGCGACTTCCAGAACCAGCTCGTCTGCTGCGGAGTCATACAGCCAGACCGAGCCGCGATCGGCATTGAGCACCTGCTTGGCGGCGCTGACCACCTCGGCCAGCATCGTCATCAGGTCGAACGGCGCTGCCAGAGCGCTGGTGACGCCCAGGATCGTCTCCAGATCGCGTGCCGAATGACGCCTCTGTTGGGGCCGCGCGCTCATGGCGACAGAATGTAACAGAGCGCGGGTGATCCTGCCGCCGCCGGGCCCCGACATCGGCTCGGGCTTTTTCCGCGACAGAACTAAAGGATGACGGAGACTTCGACCTCGCCAGCCTTGTTCAGTACATTGGCGCCGACATCCCGCTGATGGCGCTCGAGCGACGGGTCGACTACCGCAGCGCCGAGGCGAAGATTGCGGATCTGCACGCGCGCCAGGTATTCCCGAACTTGCGGGTGGTTGAAGCGGACACGCGTCCGCGGCGCGGTGACGTCGACCGACGTCCTAGGGCCGCCGGCAGTGGCGCAAATATCGTTTGCGGACCGTCGTCTTTCGGCCCGAGGGTGATTCGCGGAAACCGTGCGATAAGGTACCGACTTGCCGGGATGGCGATGGTCCGGTAGTCCCGTCCGGAATGTGGCTGTCGCTGGCTCGCAAGCGGTCACAGCGCCGACGCGCAGACGGCCATAACGGACCTGTCGGTGCTGGAGCCGGATCTGATCCTGCTCGACATCCGACTGAAAGCCGGTACGGGCTTCGACGTGCTTAGAGCGCTGCAGGAACGGCATCTGTTGCCGACGACGATGAAAGCGGTGCTCACCAATCATGCGAATGCGGAGAACCAGCAACTGAGTTTCCGCCTTGGCGCCGATCGTTTTTTTGACAAGTCCTCGGAGACTTCGCACGTATTGCCGCTGATCGGTGCGCTGGTCGCGGACAGGCAGCGGGGAGGCACGCTTCCCCGCCTGGCCGGCGCGTCTGCCTCGCTAGACCACGGCCGTTAGGAACCCTCGCTTCGTCATCCACGCACGCCCTGCGCCGTGCGGGCGTCAGCCGCTGTTGACGTGGAGAATGTTGCCGTCGGGGTCCTTGAACCACGCTGCTTTGAAATTCCCGAAGACGTGTATGTCGCCGTCGCGCCGGGCTCCGGGCAGATCGTAGTGCTCGAATTCGACACCGGCATCCTTGAGGCTGCGCACGACCGCCTCCAGCTCATTGCCGACGCTCCACGTGGCGCTGGTAGCCTTGTTGGTCCCGGCATATTGTGATTCATAGATCAGGACGGTCGAATTGCCGCTGCTGTAGGTTGCCACGCCCTGGTCGTTGCCGCCCGACCGCTTGAAATGCAGCTTCCCCTCATAGAAATTCCTGGCGGCAGCCATGTTTCGCACTGCGATAGTCGCCATCGCATCGTTGTCGGTCAACATCTGGAATACCCCTCGCTGTTGAGGACCGCCCCTCCACTCGCTCGCTTGATTTCGTCAGGCGACTGGGCGCTTTTGTTCCGTGGCCGACCGAGGTTCGTCACCAATCGCATCGCGATCTTCGACCCGATCATCGTGCAGCGTGAAGTAGAACGCCGATCCCAGCCCGGGCGTAGAATCGGCCCAGATCCGCCCGCCGTGACGATGGATGATGCGCTGGACAATCGCCAACCCGACGCCGGTGCCAGGATACTCGGCGTGGCTGTGCAAGCGCTGGAACACGCCGAATAGCTTGTCGTAGTACTTCATGTCGAAGCCGGCGCCGTTGTCTTTCACGTAGTACGTGCCTGCATCGCTTGCGTTTGCTCCGCCACCGGTCCCGATCTCGACCACGGCCGGATCCTTGCCGCGCGTGAATTTGACCGCGTTGCCGATCAGATTCGCGAGTGCCTGCTTCATTAGCGCAGGATCCGCGTCTGCGGTCCCGAGGTCTCCGATAATGAATTCAATTTTGCGGCCGTCGTTGTCGCGGCGCGCCTCGTCGACGATCTCCCCGACGAGCTCGTTCAGCTGCAGCGGCTTGGTGCGGAGATGCTCGCGGCCAAGCCGCGAGAAAGCCAGCAGATCGTCGATCAGTCGTCCCATCTGCTGGCTGCTCGTCCGCACGACGCCGAGCAGGCGCTTGCCCTCCGGGTCCAGCCTGCCGGCGTAGTCCTCTTCCAGCATCCGCGCGTAGCCGTCGACTGCGCGCAACGGTGCCCGGAGGTCGTGCGACACCGAGTACGAAAAGGCGTCGAGCTCCTTGTTGGCGGTCTCCAACTCCGCCGTGCGCTCCGCCACTCGCAACTCGAGCTCTTCGGCATGGCGCCTGACTCGATCATAGAGTCGGGCCTGGGCGACGGCGATCGCGAGCTGTGTGGCCACCTCACGAGCGATGCTCATCTGCTCGGCAGGGAATGGCCCCGGCTCTCCGCCGAAGCTTAGGGCGCCGATCAACTCGCCGCCCGCGATCATCGGCATCACCATATACAGATCGACGCCCGACGCAAGCAAGGCGTCGACTTCGGGACCAGGCGGCAACGCGCGAGTATCGACTATCTGCGGCTCGCCACGCTTCAGCGCATCGACGTCGCCCATCATCTGCATCGAAAAGCGGACACCCGATCCGACATGAATGCGACGACGCCCCGCCGCCGCCAGCCATTCGGCCTCCCCCGCTGCGAGATCGATCAAATTCACCACCGCGCGCGCGACGCCGAGAATTTCACGCAATGGCCGTATCGCCGCCGCCGCGACGACCTCGGGAGACTCCGCGCTCGCGACCGCACGGTCGATCTCGTGGAGAATGCCCAACCGCTTGGCATGCTTGTCGTGCGCTTCGACGAGCCGTCCGTAGAGCGCGCCGTTTTCCAGCAACAGCATCAGAAGCACCAGGCTCGATGCCATCAGGCCGTAGATTCGTCCCGCGTAAAAACCAAGGTCGAATCGGCCGGCATTAAGGACTGCAGAGAGCCCGACGTCGAAGATCCACGCGCACACGACGACCATCAGCCACAGATCGAGCACCGTGCGAGAACGCTGCCTCCACAGCGCGGCCAGCGCGACAACGCTCAACAGCCAAATGCTCGAGACGACGCCGATCATCGCCGCCGTGTAGTGGTTTTCCTGCATGATGGCGGGCAGCAATGGCTGACCCGTTGTCGCCACGTACACGATCGCGGCCACCGCGATCAAAGGAACGACAACCGCAGCGGCTACCGCACGACGGACCCGCTGCGCCGCGATCGGCTGGCGCTCGCCTCGATCGAGCATCGCATAGGCGAACACGCACAGCGGAAAAACCCCATGCCAGATCATGTACAGCCAGGCCGTGGTCTGCGGGCCAGCTCCGAGCATGCCTCCCGGCGAGAAAAGACCGGGAAAAGTCAGCGCATGCGCGACGATGATGAACGTCGTGAAAAGGTAACCGCTGGCCAGTACCAGCAGCGCGCGCGATCTCAGAAAGCTGAACTGGCCGAACAGAAGGACGGCCGTGATCAAATCGATGACCGCGAGGGCGGAACCGTAGACCGGTATGAACGCCCACATCGGCGCCAGTGGGACCTTGGCGAACGGCGCCAGCGCGCCGAAGAGCACCGCCGAGACGGCCACGACCATCAGGGCGATTTGACGGTTGTGGCGCCCCGCGGGAAGCGTCGACAAGAATATCGGGCGCTGGTCCGTCAGCTCTTGCGCCATGCCGCGTGTTCTTGCCTGCTTCTCAGGTGACCGGCAAGGTACCGCGTTCGAGAAGCGCTTGCATCTCGTCGGCAGGCACCGGCCGGGCGAAATAGTATCCCTGCGCTTCGTTGCAACTGTGCGTCTTGAGGAATTCCGCCTGCTCGGCGGTTTCCACGCCTTCGGCGGTGACCTCGAGCATCAACTCGTGAGCGACCGCGACGATGGCGCGTACGATCGCCGCATCGTCCGGATCGAAGGCCAGATCGCGGACAAATGATTGGTCGATTTTCAGCCCGGTGACCGGCAGCCGCTTCAGATAGCTGAGGCTCGAATAGCCGGTGCCGAAGTCGTCGAGCGCGATCCGGACATTCATGTCCCGAAGCCTCGCCATCGTATTGATCGCGTCTTCCGGATGCATCATGACCGCACTCTCGGTAAGCTCGATCTCGAGATACTCCGGCCGCAGGTGCGTAGTCTGAAGCGCCGTGCGCACCGTTTCGACCAGATCCCTGTCATGCAGCTGCCGAGCCGAGATGTTCACCGCAATCGGCAGCGCGCGCAAATTGGCGTCCTGCCATGCCTTGTTGTTCGCACAGGCCTCGTGAATCACCCAGCTGCTGATTTCCGTGATCAAGCTGCTTGCCTCGGCGACCGGAATGAACTTCTCCGGCAGGATCATCCCCTTGGTCGGATGGTTCCAACGGAGCAAGGCTTCCATGCCGATGATGCGCCCTGACTTGAGTTCGACTTTGGGCTGGTAGTGAAGAACCAGCTCGTTGCGCACGACGGCCTTCCACAGATCGGTCTCCAGCGTAAGGCGCTCGCGCAGGTCCGAATTCATGTCTGACGAATAGAGCTGGAAGTTGTTGCGGCCGAGATCCTTGGCCCGATACATCGCCGTGTCGGCGTTACGGAGCAGCGTATCCGCGTCTTTGCCATCGCGCGGAAAGCTCGCGATGCCGGCCGAACAGGTGATCTTGAACTCGCGCTCGTCGATCACGAACGGCTGCGACATGGCGGCCATGACGCGCTGGATGGCGCGATAGACGCCCTCCTCAGGCTGCTGCTCGGCAACCAGCAGGACGAACTCGTCGCCACCGAGCCGCGCCACGGTATCGCCTTCCTGGACACAAGTGGCGAGGCGCTCCGCGGCGAGCTTCAGCAGCCGGTCGCCAATATCGTGACCCAGGCTGTCGTTGATCAGCTTGAAATTGTCGAGATCGATGAAGGTCAGGTTGAACGGCCGCTTGTACCGGTGTGCGAGGGCAAGCGCCTGCTTCAGGCGGTCTTTGAGCAGGTTGCGATTGGCGAGTCCCGTGAGCGCGTCGTGATTTGCCTGATGCTCAAGCTCCTCCTGGTAGCCTTTGATCTCGGTGATGTCGTATTGGACGCCGACGAAGTGAGTGACCCTGTTCGACAGCGGATCCCGGACGGGCGTGACATAAAGCTTGTTCCAGAAAAGACTCCCGTCCTTGCGGTAGTTGCGCAGGACCGCGTGTCCATCGCGCTGCTCGGCGATCGCGCGACGGACCTTGTCCAGCTCCGGCTGGTCGCGATCGTCACCTTGCAGAAAACGGCAGTTGCCGCCGATGACTTCGGCGCGGCTGTAGCCGGTGACCTGCTCGAAGGCGCGATTGACGTACACCAGCGGCATGTTCGGGTCGATCGCATTTACGATCACCACCGGGTTTACGCTCGCCTCGACCGCGCGGTCGCGCAAACGCAGAGCCTCCTCGGTCACGAGTCGCTTGGTGCGCTGGTTGGCGTCATCCAATGCGCGGCGCACCGCCGTCGGCAGGCGCGGCAGGTTGGTTTTTAGAACGTAATCGTTGGCGCCGCTGCGCAGACTCTCGATCGCGGTCTCTTCCCCGATCGTGCCCGACAGGAAAATGAAAGGAAGATCCGGACGCAACTCACGGACGACCCGAAGCGCCGAGAGGCCGTCGAACTGAGGCAGGGCGAAATCGGATACGACGATGTCGGGCTCGAAGTCGACGCATTCGCGCCTCAGGTCAGCTTCTGTTTCGACCCGCCGGACGACGAATTCCATGCCGCTGCGCTGGAGCTCGCGCAGCGTCATCTCGGCGTCCGACGGCACGTCCTCGACCATCACCATCTTGAGCACGATAGTCATGGACGGGTCCTTACCGTCTCGTCCCCGCCGTCGCGCCAGGCAGGCGGTTGACCAGCACCCAGTAGCATCCCGCCTTGGTGACCTCGTCGACAAAGCTCGCAAAATCGACCGGCTTGACGATGTAGCTGTTTACGCCAAGCGAATAGCTGGCGACGATGTCGCGCTCCTCGGCGCTCGATGTCAGCATCACCACCGGGATCGTCCGGGTCGCCTCGTTCGACTTGATCTGGCGCAATACCTCGATGCCGTCGACTTTGGGCATCTTGAGATCGAGCAGCACGAGCTTCGGCGCCCCTTCGGGCCGCTGCGCATATGCGCCGCGCCGAAAAATGAAATCGAGCGCTTCCGCGCCGTCCTTGACCCACACCAGATGGTTGGCGAGGTTGTTCCGACGCAACGCCCGGATCGTCATCTCGGCGTCGGCGTCGCTGTCTTCGGCCAGCAGGATCTCGATCTTCTCAAATTCGTGCATCGGCCGTTCCTTTGGAACTGCGCGCGACGATCCGATCGGCCGCACGGGATCGCGTCACGGTGCGCATTTTGTACAGTTCAGGGACTTGTCCCGTCGGGGCGATTTGTTCTTCGTCATCGGCACAAGCCGCGTAGTTCCGCATTCATGCCTGCTCGCACTGTCAGACAGCATACTCCGATGCCAACGCGTGCAGCGCCGCGGCGACATCGCGATCGAGCCGCATTGGATCGGAAACGGAAAACCCTCGCGGTGCTCGCCCGAACAAACGGACCAGGAATATGCACGCCGCCAAATAGGAGCCGGCCGCGGTAGGATGACTGCCGTCTTCGGTATAGAGCGCAATGTCGATGTGTCTTGCCATGGCCGCGTGCCAGGCAGGGCCGACCGGGACGACCACGGCCCCGATCTCGGCGGCGATCTCCTCGACGGCGCGTGTGATGCGGTCCTGGGTCTCGGGCGCCTTCTGCCTCGACCACGTCAGATAGAGCGCCGTCTTCGCGCCGCGTCGGGCTATCTCGGGAGCGAACAGGCGGACGTTTTCGTGGTAGCGCCCCGGATTCTTCACCGGCAGCGTCGACTGTTCCTGAAGTACGACATAGTTCCACGACTGGTTCGCAAGGCGCTGCTGGGCGATGCCTGCATTCCAGTGGCGCTTGAGACTCGCCCCGCCGGCGAAGATCAAATCGAATTCGACGCGCGTCGGATGTTCGAGTTCTGCTGCGAGATCCGACAGCAGGCGCGGCAGCTGGTTGCGCGACGTATAGCTGTTGCCGATGAACAGGATCCTGGCTTGCGGCGTGTCGGGGTCCGCTGGCATCGTCGGATCGATCTTGCCGTCCTATCGCGAGTGTCCGCGCCGCGGAAGCTGGCCCGTTACCGGCCGCCAGTGAGTTTGCGAAAAGCAGCCAGGTGCCGCACCGCGTCCTGGCGCAATCCGCGCGCCTCGCACAGGCGGGCCAGATTGAAATGCGCGTCCGCGAGCTTGGGTTCCGCAGCGAGCGCAGCGCGGTAGGCAGCGGCGGCATCGTCGATCCGCTGCATGTCTTCCAGCAGCACCGCGAGATTGAACAACAGCGTGCCGTCCGCACCGCAGGCGACGAGGCCCTCGGCGTACACGGTTTCAGCTTCCTGCAGCCGGCCGAGCTCGTGCAGCAATCTGCCCAGATTGACGCAGGCGCTGCAATGCGCGGGATCGGCGGCGAGCGCGCGGCGATACGCTTCGCACGCTTCCGCGCCGCTGATGCGCTCGAGGGCGAGTCCCTGTTCGAACCAGGACGCTTCGCTCCCGGACGATGGTGCTTCGTCGGGGCCGAAAATGGCTAGATTCCCGTCGGGCGATGCGACCTGGAACTGCATCACATACTGACCGTCGTCCGGACGCCACTGTTTCTGGCCTTCGCTCACCACCACGGCGTCGCCAACGGCCTCGATCCGCAAACCGTCCAGGGGAACCTGCTGCGGCAATTGCGAGCGCAACCGGCGCAGCGAACGAAGGATGCGCGACGACGGAATCTTGGCCTCGGTCAGGCCCTGGGCCGCGCGCAGCAGCACCAGATCGCGAAACGAGAAGCGATATTCGCGGCGCCGGCCGCGAGTCGGCGATACGAAGCCAGCGTCGATGAGCCGACCGAGGATGGAGCGGGAAAGTCCGAGCAGCTTGCCGACTTCGCGGAGCGAATAGCCTTCGGTCACGACGTCTCGGGCATCAATCGTCGCCTAGCGCTTGGCGGCCTTGCGGCGCGTCTCCGGCTCGGTGGCGATTTTCTTCGGCGGCTTGCGCTGCGCGCTCTTGATTTCCGACGGCGCGGCAGCAACGGATTTCGGCGGCGCGCGCTTGCCGGCGGTCTTTTCGAGACTGGCCCGCAGCGCCTCCATCAGGTCGATCACCTGGGCGCCCGTCTCCGGCGCGCTGGGCGAAATCGCGATTTCCTCGCCCTCGACCTTTTTCTGAACCGCGGCCTCGATCCGCTTCTTCACGTCGTCTTCGTACGCGCTGGGATCGAACTGCTTCGATGAGATCTGCGCGATCAGCTGCTTGGCCAATGCGAGCTCGGTATCGCGCACCGGAGCGTCCTCGATACCGATATCGGCGAGAGCGCGCACTTCCGGTGCATACAGAAGCTGCTGCATCACCAGGCCGCCCGGTACGGCGCGCAACTGAACGATGTACTGCTTCCCGCGCGCGGCGTAGCGCCCGACGGCGGTCTGGCGCGTCTGGCGCATGCTTTCGGCCAGCAGCGCATAGGGTTTGGCGCCGCCCTTGTCGGGTCCGAGGAAGTAGGCCTTGTCGTAATAGATCGGGTCGATGCTCTCCGCGGGCACGAACTCGCTGATCTCGATCGTCTGCGTGCCTTTCTCTTCCAATTCCTTCAACTCTTCCGGGGTGAAGGTCACGTACTGGTCCTTGGAGAATTCGTAACCTTTGACCATATCCGCCCGCTCGACGACGACGCCTTCGCGGGCGCACAGGTATTGCTGTTTCAGCCGGGATCCGCAGGCAGCATGCAGCAGATTGAACGAAACGCCCGCCTGCGCCTGGGTCGCCGTATAGAGCTTGACCGGGATCGAAACCATGCCAAAAGAGACAGTGACCGAAGCCAATGCGCGAGCGGCCATGGGGCCTCCGTGATGGGGATACGGTATCGGAACCGTTCATCGTGCCAAAATATCGGACGATCATCAACTAAACCGCATGCTTTTCCTGCGCGGCGCCCCTGGGCCGTTGCGGATAAGCCATTGCGACGTGACCGTTCCCCTGCCCATGGCCCTCGAGCGCTATCGTCAAAAACGTGATTTCCGGGTGACGCCCGAGCCCGCCGGCAAGGTTGGCCAGCGTCGATCGCGCAAGCTTGCATTCGTCATTCAGAAGCATGCGGCGAGCAGGCTCCACTACGATTTCCGGCTGGAGCTCAACGGCGTGCTGTTGAGTTGGGCTGTACCCAAGGGGCCGAGCCTGGATCCCAACGACAAGCGCTTGGCGATGCACGTCGAGGATCACCCGCTGGAATACGGGGACTTCGAGGGCGTGATTCCCGCCAAGCAGTACGGAGCCGGAACCGTCATGGTGTGGGATCGCGGAACCTGGGCGCCGAAGGCGGACCCCGACGAAGGGTACGCGAAGGGACGGCTGAAGTTCGACCTCGACGGCGAAAAGCTCAAGGGTGGGTGGAATCTGGTGCGCAGCCGCGGCGGCAAGTATGGCGGCGAGAACAGCTGGCTGCTGTTCAAGGAGGCTGACGAATTCGCGCGCCTCGGCGCAGAAGGGCTTATCGCCGAGGATCGCCCGGAAAGCGTCGTCAGCGGGCGCAGCCTGGAACAGATCGCCGCCGACGCGGACCGGGTCTGGCACTCGAACAAGTCGGTCGCCGCCAACGTCAAGGGCGGGGCGATACGCAAACCGGCCGCGAACATCGTCGCCGGGCTCGCCACGGTCAAGGGCGCGCGCAAGGCGCCGCTGCCGGACCTGATCGAAGCGCAGTTGGCGACCGCGGTCAAATCACCGCCGACGGGGCCGGCATGGGTGCACGAGATCAAGTACGACGGTTACCGCATGTTGTGCCGGATTGCACGCCAGCAGGCACGGATGGTGTCGCGCACTGCCAACGATTGGACCCGCGACTTCGATGCACTGGCTCGCGCGCTCGCACTGCTGCCGGTCGACGATGCCTGGCTCGACGGCGAGGTCGTCGCGCTGGACGCCCGCGGACGCAGCAGCTTTCAGGCGTTGCAAAGAGCGCTTTCTGCGACGGATTCCCGCGGCCTGAAGTACCTCGCGTTCGATTTGCTCCACCTGAATGGCTTCGACCTGCGCGGCGTCGCGCTGAGCGAGCGCAAGCGCCTGTTGCGGGAGCTCCTGTCGAATGCGCCTGCGGCGATCCAATACAGCGAGCATTTCGCGGTTCCGGGACCGGCCTTCCTGCAGAACGTCGGCGAGCTCGGCCTCGAAGGGATGATTTCCAAACGCGCCGACCTGCCCTATCGCGGCGGCCGGGGACCGGCGTGGCAGAAGATCAAGTGCATGCGGCGGCAGGAAATGGTGATCGGTGGCTTTACCGATCCCGAAGGGTCGCGCCAGGGATTCGGCGCGCTGCTGCTCGGCGTCTACGAGCCGGACGGCAGACTCGCCTATTCGGGCAAGGTGGGGACCGGATTCAACGATGCTTCGCTCGCAGCATTGAGCCGGTCGTTGTCAGCGATCGCGCAAAAGGAAAGCCCCTTCCACAATCCGCCGAAGGGCGCGGAAGGACGACGCGCCCGTTGGGTGCGCCCGATTCTTGTCGCCGAGGTGGCCTTCGCCGAGTGGACCGATGACGGGACCTTGCGCCATCCATCGTTCCTGGGCTTGCGCGCCGACAAGCGGGCAGCCGACGTCGTGCGCGAGCATCCGGAGACATCGAACGAGAGCGATGCTCCGGATGAGCCGCCGCCTGGTCGGTCGCAAGCGAAGACCCGGGCCGTTGCAGACAAGAACGCTGTCGCGGGCATCGTGGTCAGCAATCCGGACAAGAAGCTCTATCCGGAGGCCGCGGTCACCAAGCGCGACCTCGCCTTGTATTACGCCGCGGTAGGTGAATGGATGCTGCCGCACGTACGCGGCCGCCCACTGACTTTGCTTCGCTGCCCGAACGGGTGGAACGACGAATGCTTCTACCAGAAAAAGGCCGAGGGCGGCGTCAACGAAGCGATTTCGCGCGTCGAAATCGAGAACGGCGACGGCAGTGTGTCGCTCTACATGATGGCCGATTCGGTTCCCGCGATCGTGGCGTTGCTGCAGATGGGCGTACTCGAAATGCATCCCTGGGGATCTCGCGCACCGAGACTCGGCCTTCCCGACCGCATCATTTTCGATCTCGATCCCGATGACGCCGTGGAATGGGAAGACCTGCGACAGGCGGCGCTGCTGGTCAAGACGCTGCTGGAAAATATCGGGCTCGCGCCGTTCCTCAAAACGACCGGCGGCAAAGGCTTGCACGTGGTTGCGCCGATCGAGCCCGTCGTCGGATGGGAACAGGTCAAAGGCTTCACCAAGGCCGTGGCAGAATTCCTCGAACGGACGTTTCCCGACCGTTTCACGTCCAAGCTGCTGAAAATCTCACGCCGCGGCAAAATCTTCATCGACTACCTTCGCAATGGCGAGGGCGCGACCGCAGTTGCCGCCTACTCGACTCGGGCCCGGGCGAACGCACCGGTATCCGCGCCAGTGGCGTGGGACGAACTGTCGGCCGACCTGCGCTTCGATCGTTTCAACGTCGGAAACATGCCGAAGCGGCTTAAGAGATTGAAGGCCGATCCGTGGCGTGACATCGCTGCTGCGGCGGTCCCGCTGACGCCGGCCGTGATGGCGAGGGTCGGGTTCAAGCCGGAGAAAAATCGATGAAGCTGTTGGCGGGAACAAGCGGGTACTCGTACAAGGAATGGCTGGGGCCGTTCTATCCGGAGAAACTTCCGGCCAGCGAGATGCTGCGCTACTACGCCGAGCGCTTTGTGACCGTCGAGATCAACAATACCTTCTACCGGATGCCGGCCGAATCGATGCTTGCGCAGTGGTCCGAGCAGGTGCCCGATCATTTCATGTTTACGCTGAAATCGCCGAAACGCATCACGCATGACCTGCGCTTGCGGGAAGCCGAATCGAACGTGGCCGAATTCCTCCGCCGCGCCAGCACGCTCGGCGCCAAGCTCGGTGTGCTGCTGTTCCAGTTGCCGCCGTTTCTCAAGAAAGATCTGCCCCGGCTGCAGGAGTTCCTCGCGCTGCTGCCCTCCGGCACGCGTGCCGCGTTCGAGTTTCGCAACGACTCGTGGCAGGATGACGAGGTCTACGCCATGCTTCGCGACCGCGGCGCGATCCTGTGCGTCACCGATACCGATGAGGGAGACACCCCGTTCGTCGCGACCTCGGACTGGGGTTACCTGCGCCTTCGACGCACCCACTACGACGACCGGGAATTGAGCGACTGGGCGGCGCGGATTGCAGCAGCCGCGCTGCCGCAGACCTGCGTCTATTTCATGCACGAAGACGAGGCGCTGGGAACGCGATTCGCGCGACGCCTGAACGAGCTGTGGGCTCTCGCGCGGTACGGGTGAGGCCCGGCCGGGCGCTGACGCGCCGCGGCCGGCTATGGAACGATTAACGCGGCTTGTAGCTGAATTTCTGGCCGCCGATGCTCGCTTCGTACATCAGCCCGCCTTTGGCCACGGTAAACGTGGCCATGCCTTTATTGTATTGGCCGACATTCTTGGCGTCATGCCTGCCGCCGCTCACGCCCGCCGATGAGCCGGTCGTATCCGCCTTCGCGCTCGCAGCAGCGGTGATGGCGACCGCGGAAGCTTCCGCGCCGAACTCAAAGTTGCCGCCGGTAAATTCCTTGAAAGCGCGCTCATCCTTGAAAAAGATAATCTGGCTGTAGGCCTGACCACCGAGCTGGAATCCAACGGTGACCTGCGACATCGATGTGTCGCCGACGTACTTGCCTTTTGCGTAAACGCGGCCCTTGCCAAACGCGCCGCCGACGCCAACGCCGCCCTTGCCGATCGTCGGAAAAACGGCGTATCCGTAGGCAGTACTGAAGAAGTTGCCGCTCTCAGTGGCCTTCTTGAAGACATTGATCGCTTCCTGGTAGTCGTCGTCGGCCCATGCCAGCGACATCGGCAGCATCAAGGACAACAGTGCGAAGATCGGAATCAGACGCTTGAACATGGTGTTCCCTTTCCAAAGAAAATATACCGAGGACGAGCTTGGCTGCCCAACCCTGCGCCGACAGCGCCGCTGCCACGATGGCTTCGGGCCAGATGGCGGCGTACAATCAATGACTTGCGCGCGCCGACGCCCTCAACACGCCCATTTGACACTGCCCTGCCCGGATCATTCTATAACAGGCTGCGACGCAGGACGGGATAAAACGAATCATGAAGACCGAAGAACTTAGAGCCATCCAGACGCCGCTGAAGGAGCGCTACAAAGCGCAGCCCGGCGCGGCGCTGCTTACGCTCCGGGCCCAGGGCCGCCTGGGCGAAGGCGTCACCTGCAGCGTGCAAACGGGCAAGGCGCTCGCCACCGCGGGGCTGCATCCGGCCACGGGCGGGGACGGCCTGAGCGCGTGCTCGGGCGACATGTTGCTCGAAGCGCTGGTCGCCTGCGCCGGCGTGACCCTAAACGCCGTCGCGACTGCGATCGGCGTCGCCATTCGCAGCGGCTCGGTGCGAGCCGAAGGCGACCTCGATTTTCGCGGCACCCTGGGTGTCGCCAAGGACGCCGCGGTTGGATTTCAGCGCATCCGCCTCCATTTCGACCTGGACACCGATGCGTCGGAAGAGCAGCTGGCTACGCTCATTCGCTTGACCGAACGCTATTGCGTCGTCTTTCAAACGTTGCGGCTGTCGCCGGACGTGACGGTGTCCCATCACGTCGCCGTGGCCTGACCGCACTCGAGCCCCACCGGCGTAAAATCGAAGTTCGAGACGTCGCGTTTTTCGGAGGTCGCAATGCCGATGTACATGGACATCCACGAAGTCAGCGGAGCCACCGCGGCGGACGTCGCCAAGGCGCACATCGCCGATGTCAAGACGCAGGGCAAGTACGGCGTCGAATATCACAAATACTGGTTAAACGAGAGCACCGGCAAGATTTTCTGCCTGTGCAGCGCGCCGAGTCCGGAAGCGGCGGCGTCGGTGCATCGTGAAGCGCACGGCCTGGTCGCATCCAAGATCATCGAGGTTGCGCCCGAGATCGCGGACGGATTCCTGGGCGGGTCCGAGGTGAATCCCGCAGGCGCTGCTCTGCTTCCCGGCGGCGGCGAAAGCGATCGCGACCCCGGGATCCGGACCGTCATGTTCACCGACATCGTCGACTCGACGGCATTCACCCAACGGCTTGGGGACGAGGCGGCGATGGACTGGATTCGCGTGCACGACAGGATCGTCCGGGAGGCCCTTGGTGCGCTCGGTGGCCGCGAGGTCAAGCACACCGGGGACGGCATCATGGCGTGCTTTGTGTCGACTGTCGCGGCGGTGCGCTGCGCCAGTCAGATCCAGCGTGCGTTGGCTGAACACGAGCAGGTGCGGCGCGACATGCCGGTCAAGGTCCGAATCGGCGCCGCCGCCGGAGAGCCGGTCGAGAATCACCTGGATCTGTTTGGATCGACGGTTCAGCTCGCCGCGCGTCTTTGCTCCTATGCTCAGCCGGACCAGAGTGTGGTTTCGAATGCGGTCGCCGAGCTGTGTATGGGAAAAGGCCTGACCTTCCAGGACCTGGGAGAGATTTCGCTCAAGGGCTTTGATCGCCCGGTCCGGGTCCACGCCGTTCAACAGCCGGGGTAAGCGAAGCAATCGTCAGCGCGTCGACATCCGCTGACGCCCTCGGCGCTGCGGCAGAACGTCCGACGCGCGCCAATCCATCGAGCCCGTGATATGCGATCGCTAGGCAGGAGGCCGGAAGGTGCGCGTCTCGAGCGCATCAAGGCGTCGCCGCTGTGGACCGGCGAGCGGTTTGGCAACGTGCACCCGGTGATCCCGGGCCTGCGCGATCCGAATGTGTCGATGCCGACGCTGAGCGATTTTCTGTGCGGCGGCGAGCGGCGCGTGCCGCGGGCGCCGTTGCCGTCGATGAATCCACTCGACGCCTGGGCCAAATCGATCGACAACGGGCTGCGCGCCACCTGGCTCGGTCATTCGACGGTGCTGATCGAGATCGACGGCCGTCGCGTGCTCACCGACCCGGTGTGGGGGCCGCGGGCGTCGCCATCGCGATTCGCGGGCCCCAAGCGCTTCCAGCCGGTGCCCATCCCGCTCAGCGAAATGCCGCCGCTGGACCTAGTCCTCGTCTCGCACGATCACTACGATCACCTCGACTACCCGACGATCCGGGAGCTCGCCAAGCGCGATGTGCCGTTCGTGACCTCGCTCGGCGTCGGCGCCCACCTCGAAGCGTGGGGCGTGCAACCCGAGCGCATCACCGAGCTCGACTGGTGGGAAGCGCACGATGTGCCGAATACCGGTCTCACGGTGACCGCGGCGCCGTCCCAGCACTTTTCCGGGCGCGGACTGCAAGATCGCAACGCGACGCTGTGGTCGTCGCTGGTGATTCGCTCGCATCGGCACGCGGTGTTCTTCAGCGGCGATACCGGCCTCACGACCGAGTATCAGACAATCCGCGAACGGCTCGGCCCGTTCGACCTCGTAATGCTGGAAGTCGGCGCGTTCCATCCTGCCTGGGGCGACATTCACCTCGGACCGACGAACGCGCTCAAAGCGTTGGCACTTCTCGGCGGCGGACCTTTCCTGCCGATCCATTGGGGAACTTTCAGCCTCGCAATGCATGCCTGGGACCAGCCTGCGGAAACCCTGCTCGAGCTGGGGCCCAAAGCGGGTGTGCAACTCGTGATGCCTCGCCTCGGCGAGCCGGTCGAGCCGTTGCACGCGGAAAAGGTCGAGCCGTGGTGGCGCGTCGTCGACCAAACCGCGCGCGGACCCGGGCCGAAGACATCTGCGGCGATCAGCTTGCCGAAATCGATGCCCTGGCCGATCGACTAGAAACGCGCTTGCCTTGCCACCCAGGTGTCGTTGCTCGACGAGCTGCGGCTCCCGCGGTACAGACTCACGCCTCTGCAAGCCAGCGATCGACGCACACTCAGTTGGGGACAGGCGTGCCAGTTGGGCTAGGATGCGGCAAGGCGCCGTCGACCGAATGCGCCGGACAACAGGGAGAAATCAATGTGTGACGCGTGTGGAGATGCGCAGCACGAACCGGAAGCTCAAGTATCGCGCCGGGATTTCCTCAGGACTGGCGCACTCGCGGCGCTCGTGCCGTGGAGCATCGGCGCCGTCTTTGCGGCCGATCCGCCTGCGCCGGGCGCACCGATGGCAGCGAACGCGATCGCGCCTGCTGACGCACTCAAGCGGCTGGCGGAGGGCAACGCGCGCTACGCGGCCGGCACGCTGAACGAGCGCGACTTCTCAGCGGGTCGCGCCGCCCGCGTTCAGGGGCAGTATCCGTTCGCGCAGATCCTAACCTGCTCAGATTCGCGCGTGTCGCCGGAGCTGCTGTTCGATCAGGGACCGGGCGATCTCTTCGTCATGCGCGTCGCCGGCAACATCGTGACTCCGGATTTGCTGGCATCCCTCGAATACGGCGCCCAGTTCCTCGGCGCACCGCTGATCATGGTTCTGGGCCACAGCGGATGCGGCGCCGTCGATGCCGCCATCAAGGTGCTGAAGGCCAAGACCGTCCTTCCAGGCCATCTGCCGGCGCTGATCAGGGGGATCAAACCCGCCGTCATCGTCGCAGGGAGGACGAAGTCGGGAAACTTGCTAGACAACGCGATCGCAGAGAACGTGCGACGGCAGGTCACTCGACTGAAAACCTCGCCGCCGATCGTCCAGAAACTCTACAGGGACAAGAAGATCGACATCGTCGGCGGCATGTACGACCTCGCCACCGGCAAGGTCGCACTCGTCTAGACGCATCGGTTGCTGTCACGGGGATGGGCAACTTGGGTGCAACTTCACCTAAGCGGCTCACACCCCGGAGTCGGCAAGACTCTGCTCGATGCCCTGGATCAGAATGAATTTCCTGCGCTGCTGAACGCGAACGTCGACCGAAACTGCCGGATCCCAGTAATCCAGTGGCGTGGGCGGCCTCTCTCCCAGATATATCGCCGGTGCCAGAACGCCCTTCGGAATTGCCAGGTCCTCGCCGTGCCCAAAGCTGCGCACCAGCGCCGGTACCTTGGTGATGCCCTGCTTGACGAGTGCGGCGGCGCGATTATTGCCATCCCGCAGCACGAATCGGCCGCCTACATCGGCAACCTGGAGGTACGACGTCGCGATCTCGACGATGAAGCCCATCAGGGTGCCGCGTGCCACCTGCTGGGCAGCGAAGCCCGCGACGCGGAGGTTCCCGTCCGGGGACGAGAGCACCGCCACGTTGCGCTGAGAATCAACCTGATACGACAACGACTGCGGATTTGGAATCGGCAGCGTGATGTTGGCGAGCGCTTGAAGATCGTCGCCATCCAGGTGTGCGAGCCTCGCATCGGTCTCCGTTCCGACCGTGTGTTGCACCACACACACTCGGGTGAGATCGACGATGGCGATCTCCCAATTCTCGTCGCGGAAAGTCTTGAATCGTTCGTGTCCATAGAGTGCTGCGCGATGCGCATGCAGCACCTCTGGGCAAGGCGCAACAATCGGCGAAAGCGCCTGAAATTTCTGGCGCGTCGCGACAGCAGCACGGGCGGCCCCGACGACGCGCCGTTGCTCGTCCGTCAGTTCGATGTCTGGACGGTGCGAGGTCAAGGCACCCCTCGCCTGTTTGTCGGAGAGCCAGCCTACTAGCGCGCGCGCCGGGCGCAGGATTGGAGCTTCGGGAGCCATAAGTCGGCGGAGCATAGCGCGCCGCTCATGCACTCTCAATAGCGGCACAACTCGCTTCGGGAAGCGCTGTTTCGGCTCCGATCAGCGCAAACGGGTCAGCAGCGGTTGCCCGGCAATTTGCCCGCTGACAAATGACGAGCGGCACCCGTGCAGGATTGCTCGCCAAAGCTGTCAGACGAATGCCGAGCCTCTAGGTGTTGTGGCGTCGATGATGGACTTTGACTATGCCGTTCCTCGTGGTCCCGTCGTTCGGCGAGAAAGCTGAAGACGGCGATCGCGTCGCTCGCAAGACACATTGCGAGGAGAATACCCAGCCATCTTTTGCGCAGCACGTGTCGCATCGCTTGTCGCTATCGCGCAGACGGCGTTGACGCCTGGGTCTTGCATGGGCTCATCAACCTCTCCCAAAGCCGATGACGGCGGTAATGCTATTTATCCGCCAGCTGAGTTTTGTAGCATACGCTTTAAGGTGGCTGCAATGTGCGTGTGCCAACAGTTTCCCCCGTACCGCAGTTCCCCAATTCCCTAATACTATCAGGGCTATCGTCAGGCGGTCCGCCTTGGAGCCATTCATTGTCGAGCGCGTATCAGCGGTTCCGCCGTGAACCGAGAGGTCCGATGATGAACATGACAGATGGCGTGCAAATGAACATTGCGGCGGGGGATCGAGCGATTCAGCGCTTCGGCGTGTCTGCTGGCGCAACGGCAAGTCCTTCGACGCCGCTTCGAGTGACCGAATCCGCCAGGAATCCACTGGCGCGAAGCTCGTCGAGCGCCGCGTTCACCCGCTCCAATCGGTCAGCGCGGCCAAGTTGCACAGCGATGGCTTGCGGCACGCCATAAAAATTGTCGTCGAGCAGTCTGAGCCCCCGTACGCTCTGCGTACCCGAAGCCAATCGCTGGCGCCCACCAGCGAAAGCCACCACGGCACCGTCCAGCAGCCACTGCGCTGCTTCGCGCAGCTTGTAATCAGGCGTGGCGCGCAGGCTGGCGGCAGTAAGGCGCTCCCGCAACCACACGCCCACGCTGTCATCGGTGTTGACGCCGATGGTGTGCCCCGGCCGGTCAAGCTCGCTTACGGAACGCAACGGCGAGTCCGCGCGAACGAGCGCGCTCTGCTGGACCAGCATGTAGGTGTGGGAATACAGCACGATCCCCGTGCGTTCGGGATTGGGCGCCACGAACCCGATGTCCGCGAAGCCCGTTTTCACCGCCTCCAGCACGGCGGCAGCCGTTGGCAGCGGCATGATGTTGACGGGTACGCCTGCGCGACGCCCCAGTTCGCGCGCGATGTCGGCCACGACGCCTGTCACCGCCCCTGTGGCGGAGTCGAGCCTGGCCTGGGCGAGGTTCGTGACGATGTACGCAGCCCGAAGGGTGCCTGTCGGCGCGAGCACGGGATCGGCGGCCGCCGCGCCATCGTTGAGCGTCAACGCAAGAGCGAGAACGAGAACCGCGCGCCGCCATGCAGGGGCTTGGCCCCGGTGGCGCCAAGCGCCAGTTTCAGAAAATCTCACGGGCCACGCGTACGAAAAATCAGGAGGTCACGGCAGCGCCGGCGGCTTGGACGGCCGTCAGAAGAGAACTTTGATCAGGTAGGACAGCAACTCGTCGGGCGAATATATCGTCAGTGCCAGCGGCAACAGCGGCGCAACGGTAGCGGCGCCTAGCCTGGTCGCATCCTTCCATCCAAACGGCACGAATCGCATCTCCTGAACGACACTGTAGCTATTTCCGAGATCGGCCAGAGACTGAATGTCGCCGCTGCCCAGTAGCTCGTCATCGGCCGATGCGGCGCGATGAAACCACTTCTCCTCGAACTCTCTGGCGTACCGGCTCGCGAGCGTGCCGAAGTCGGCCAGGCCCTGACGCTTCGCCTGTGCGAGGTTCGGCGAGAACACCATCAGCGGGCTCAGCACGATGACGATGAAGAATGCCACCAAGCCCGCGATCTCCAACTTGAAGGCCATCAGGCTCTGCGCGGCGAAGAAGATCTGGCTCGCAATCAGTCCGCCGAGCAGCGCGCCTTGGGCGAACAGGATCGGCGCGAACGCGTAGGTACTCCGGCCCAGAAAGCCGAGCCCGGCCGCTCTGTCCGGGTGAGTGGGAATGAGACGGAGCTTGACTCTCGAGACCCGCCACAGAAAGGTGAACCAGAGTAAGAATCGAAGATACCAGCGCAGCAGGATGAATTGAAACAACGGAAGACTGACGAACAGATACCAGTACCCGGCCAGCGTCGAATGCATCTGCGTGCCGTCCGGCAGCGCATACCAGCTCGGGGCTCCGAGCGCGACCTGGCTCCGCCACACCCACAGGCCGACCGTGTAGACGGCGATCACGAGCGCGATTTCCGCACCAGCCGAATTTCGCAACCGCATCGTGGCCGAGATCGCGGCATGGAATTTGGGCATTTCCTCCGAAGTGACGATGCCGTTCTCGATGAACTTCAGAACCGTCGGCCGGATGCGTTGATGGACGACCAGCTCGGCAAAGATCAGCACCGGCAGCGCGACCAGGAATCGAATGTGCGCTTCGATGTCGTAGAGGAACGGGATCCTGATCCCGCCGTCGAGCGCGTGTCCTTCGAATGCCGACAACAAGAGCAGCGGCACCCAGGCAATCGCGGTGATCAGGATGACGCGCCGATGCAGCAGCTCGAGCGTATCGCCGGACAGATGCCCGCGCCGGAACAGCTGAAATAGCGGCCCGCCAAGGACCAGCGAGAAGTCGGGCTGCTCTTGCAGGATCGCTGGCTTCGCCATGGGCATGGATTTCCCGGTGCCGGCAATGACCCGCCGAACCTCGTTATGAGAACCGCCTTGGATTATGCCGCAGCCGCGACGAAGGTGCGCGGCAAAAAGACCCGCTCTTCGTCCGTTACGCGCATTCGGCTCAGGGGAAAAGTTTAGGCGTCTGCAAGCGAATGCCTACCACCGCTGACCATCCGTCGGATGGTCCCTGAAACAGATTTTCGTAGCTGATATACGCTTCAAACCGATCCTCGATCACAATCCACCGGACACCTATCTGATACTTCGACGGCCCCGGTTCATCGCGAAATACTTCCGCCAGCAGCTGCAGCTTGCTCACGATCGAATATTGGATTGCCGCGCCCGCGAGGGCGAAAGTTCCGGACCCATAGGCGTTGGCCGCACCGAGATTGAAATCGATCTCCAGATCATCGCGCGGATACCATGAAGCCAATCCCTTGGCGTAGAAGGTTTGGAACGCTGAGCCGCCGTGAGGTGCGGCCGTGTCGCGCATGCCCCCGCCAGCCACACCCAATGACCAGCTACGATTGTCCCGGGGGAGCAGCACGGTCTTCGCTTGCAATGCGATGACGCTGGACGGTCCGTCTGCGTCGGAATGAACGCGTGCGCCTCCAGCGGCCATTTCGAGGTTGCCGGTGAAGTTGCATGCGGGCAGGACCCAGTATTGCCGGCTGTCGTGGGTCGCGACAGTCCACGCTTCGAGCTGGCATGTCTTGGGTGTAACGACCGCTGCATCATCGGTCGCGAGCGGTTGCCCTGCGTCGACAGACAAAGGGACCGCGACGAGCAGCGCGAGCAGCGATGAACGGCTGGCAAAGATGCGGACTGGTGAGCGCCTTGAACGCGGGAGCATCGGGAAGAGCGTGCGAAAGCACACAGCAGGAATGAGGAAATGGATGCCAGACAAAGTCGCGCAGAAGCAAAAAGCCGGTCGGCGAGACCGGCTAAGTGCTTGAATTCTGGCGCGCCCGGCAGGATTTGAACCCACGACCCCCTGGTTCGTAGCCAGGTACTCTAATCCAACTGAGCTACGGGCGCTTGGACCGGAATTATAGCAGAGCCGGTTGGCCGCATCGGCGACTATCCCCTAAGATGCGCCGATGTTCTGCACGATCATCCGCGTTGCGCTCTGCGCCGCCATGCTGGCCGCGAGCGCGGCGAGCGCGCAGCCGCGGGCAAGCGTCTTTATCGACGATCTGACCTGGACCGAGCTCCGCGACGCCGTCGCCGGCGGCAGGACCACGGTCATCGTTCCGATCGGCGGCACCGAGCAAAACGGTCCGTTGATGGCGTTGGGCAAGCACAACGTGCGGGTCAGGGTGCTGTCGGAAAAGATCGCCCGCGTCCTGGGTAATGCGCTGGTCGCGCCGGTGATCGCCTATGTGCCGGAAGGCAGCGTCGACCCGCCGACGCAGCATATGCGGTTTCCCGGCACGATAACGATTCCCGACACGGTATTCGAAAAGACGCTCGAGTATGCAGCGCGGAGCCTGCGCCGAGCCGGCTTTGTCGACGTCGTTTTCCTTGGCGATCACGGCGGCTACCAGAAAAACGCGCTCGCCGCCGCAAGCCGGCTCAATCACGAATGGCGAACACAGCAACCACATGTGCACGCCATCGAAGCGTACTACCGTGCTGCCGAGACCCCATATGCGCAGCAACTCAAGCAACGCGGCTTCAGCGACGAGGAGATCGGATCACACGCGGGGCTGGCGGACACGGCGCTGACGCTCGCGCTGGCTCCCGATCTCGTCCGCTCCGACCGCCTCGGCGCCGGGGACAAGCCGACGGCCGCGCAAGGCGTGTACGGTGATCCGCGCCGCGCGACTGCCGAACTCGGTCGGGTCGGTGTCGACATCATATTGGCGCAAACGGTGGATGCGATTCGGAAGGCGACCAGGCGGCAGTGATCGGCGAAACGGGCGATTTCGGCGATAATCCGTCACTCGCCAAACGAAGACGCTCAATGCAGCAAGGATCGCCCTCCCGCAAGCTCGCCGTAACGCTTAGTCTCCTCGCGGCGGCACTATCGTTCACGGTCGTAGGCGACGTGCCTCCCGCGCCTTCCCCCGCGCCGGAGCCCGTGATCACCGTCTCCGGCATGCCGCCGGTATCCGACTCGCGCGACCTGTACAGCGAAGCCGGCGCCGGCAAGCTCAGCGCGGCGGTCGCCGATGCACTGCCCCGCATCTACGTCCCCAACGTGCAGTCGAACGATGTCTACGTGATCGATCCGGCGACGATGAAAGTCGTCGATCGGTTCAAGGTCGGGGTCAATCCGCAGCACGTCGTCCCGTCTTGGGATTTGAAGACCCTTTGGGTCGCCAACAACGCCGAGGGGCGAACCGATGGCAGCCTGACGCCGATCGATCCCGTCACCGGCAAGCCGGGCCGTCCGATCGTGGTCGACGATCCGTACAACATGTATTTCACGCCGGATGGCCGCTCGGCGATCATCGTCGCCGAAGCGCGCAAGCGGCTCGACTTCCGCGATGCGCATTCGATGCAGATGCAGCAGTCGCTTCCCACGCCGCAATGCGATGGCATCAACCACGCCGATTTCTCGATCGACGGCCGTTACGCAATCTTTACCTGCGAATTCCAGGGCAGCCTGGTGAAGATCGACCTCGTCGAACGCAAAGTGCTCGGCTACCTGAAGCTGTCCAAACCGGCGCCGAAGAAGGTCGGCTTCAACATCCGGACCGGCATCGACCCGAACTTGTGCACGGCGTACGCCAGCATGCCGCAAGACATCCGCGTCTCGCCCGATGGCAAGCTGTTCTATGTCGCCGATATGGAAGCCGACGGGGTGTTCGTCGTCGACGGCGCCACGTTCCTGCAAATCGATTTCATCGCCACCGGTATTGGCACGCATGGCCTCTACCCGAGCCGCGACGGCAAAAAACTCTACGTTGCCAACCGCGGCTCGAACAAGATCCATGGTCCGCCGCGCGGCAAGGGCAGCGTTTCGGTGATCGATTTCGCCACGCGCAAGATCGACGCAACCTGGCCGATCCCGGGCGGCGGCAGCCCGGACATGGGCAATGTCAGCGCCGACGGCAAGCGACTGTGGCTTGCCGGACGCTACGACAACGTCGTCTATGCCATCGACACCACAACCGGTGATGTCACAAGCATACCCGTCGGACGCGAACCGCACGGGTTGACCGTCTGGCCGCAGCCGGGCCGCTATTCGCTCGGCCACACCGGCAATATGCGCTAGCGACGGCGCATGCGCGGTGCCGCTCCCCGTTCGGCTTTCCCGACGCCGTGATCCGATGTTGATCATTCCGCCACGAGCCACGTTGCTGCGTACGCTTTCGCGCCGGCGATTCATCCGCGATCTGGCGATCTTGATTGCTGGCGCCCGCGCTGGGTCGGCGTTTGCTCAGGTCACGGGCGATTATCCAGCCCGTCCGATCCACTTCATCATCCCCAATACCGTCGGCGGTACCAGCGATATTCTCGCGCGGCTGATCGGCGCGCGCTTGAGCGAATCGATGGGACAGCCGGTGATCGTCGAAAGCCGCGCCGGTGCCGCGGGACGCATCGCGCTGGACTATATGGCGAAGGCAGCGCCGGACGGCTACACGATTTTGCTGGGAAACAATGGCACCAACGCGATCGTACCGGGTGCACAGGCCGTCGACGCCGCCGACGATTCCGCACTTGTCCCGGTGATCAAGTTCGCGAGTCTGGCGATCGTCATCGCTGCGACGCCGCGACTCGAAGTCAAATCGCTGAGTGATGCCATCGAACGCGCCCGGCGCAAGCCGGATTCGCTCGCATACGCGAGCAGCGGCATCGGCTCGACCTCGCACATGGCCGCTGCGCTGCTGAGCCAACGCGCGGGAATCAAGCTGCTGCAGATCCCGTACGCGGGGACGGCATCTGCGGTCAAGGATGTGCTGGCTGGCGAAGTACCGCTGATCTTTACTCATCTGGCGACGGTCGCCACCCTGATCCGCGCCGGGCAGCTTCGCCCGCTGGCGGTGACCGGCTTGCACCGCACCGCGGCGTTTCCCGACATTCCTACCGTCGCAGAATCGGGCTTTCCCGGATTCGATGTCGTCACCTGGCATGGCGTGCTCGCCTCTCCCGGCACGCCGCGCGAAATCGTGCTGCGGCTGAATGGCGAGTTGGCACGGATAGTCGCGATGGAGGACGTGCGGGCGCAGCTCGCCAATATGGGCATGGAGCCGCTGAGCGGCTCGCCCGAGGAGTTTGCCGCCGACATCAAGGCGGACCGCCAGCACTGGGCGACGGTGATTCGCAACGCCGGATTGCCAAGCCGGTGACGCCCATGCGCGACGGTGTGCGTGCGGGCGGAGCAACGAGATGAGCGAACCGCTGCTGATGGTGTCGACGGCGTCGCAATGGCTCGGCCCGGCCCGAATGGCACGCGCGCTGGCCAGGGCCGATTGCGAAGTGTCGCTGCTGGCGCCCGCCGATTCGCTGGCGGCCAAGTCGCGCTATGTCGCCAAACGACATGTGCTTGCCGGCAATGCGATTCCGATGGAGTGGCTGCATTCGCTGATCGCGGCCATCGATGACACGGCGCCGCGTATGCTCGTCCCCTGCGACGAAATGGCGGTCCGCTTGCTGTTCGCGCTGGCAGTCGACCCACCGCGCGACCTCCCCTCGGCCACACGCTTGCGCCTCGATGTGCTTATCCGGACTTCGCTCGGCGATCCGGAGTTTTTTCAAAGCAGCATCGACAAGATCCTGCTGCCGCCTGCCGCGGAAGCGCTGGGGATCCGCATGCCACCGTATGCGCTGGCCGACGGTATAGACGAGGCGATCGCGTGTGCCGCTTCGCTCGGCTACCCGCTGGTTCTCAAGCGACGGTTCGGTTTCGCCGGCGAAGGCGTGGCCGTGGCCACCGATGCCGACGATCTGGTCAGGCAGGGCCAGTCATTGTTGAGCCCCGACCAGCTCGATCTCGGGCAACGCCATCCTCGACAGTTGCTGGTGCAATCATTCATCCGCGGCGCTTACCATTCGCAGGCGATCGCGGCCTGGCAGGGCAAGCCGTTGGCTCGATTCGCCTGGGAACGCGAGGTGGCGACCCTGCCGTACAAGGGCCAGACGTCGGTGTTGCGCTTCGTGCGCTCCCCGGAAACAGCGGCGTACACCGAAACCCTGTGCGAAGCCTTCGGCATCAGCGGCTTTTGCAACGTCCAGTTCGTCCTCGACGAAGACGGCCGCGCGCATCTGCTCGAACTCAACCGCAGGATCGTCACTCACATGCACATGGGCGAGCGAGTCGGCGCAGACCTGGCCGCTGCCATCGCGAGGCAACTGCGCGGCCTTCCGCCGGCGCCGCGCAGGGAGCCTTTGTCGGAATCGGGGCCAAGCGTCGTAGTCTTCCCGCGCGAATGGCTGCGCGATCCGCACAGCCACTGGCTGCACGAACACCCGTCCGACGTTCCGTGGGACGATCCCGCGTTGATCAAGGCCATGCTCGCGATGCTGCACTGAAGCACGCCGATGCACGCTGCCACACGGACGCGGCTGGCTCGCGCCAGCTTCAACCTGCCGACGCTGCGCGTCTCCCGCGACCTTCTGGGCAAGTTCATCGTGCGGCGCCATCGCGGCCGAGAACTCGCCGCAATGATCACCGAAACAGAAGCATACAAGGGACCGAGGGACCGGGCCGCGCATACCTTCGGAGGTCGGCGCACCGCGCGGGTCGAGCCGCTGTACGCCGACGGCGGCACGGCATATGTCTACCTCGTGTACGGAATGCATTGGCTGCTCAATTTCAGCACGGCCGGAGCAGGAACCCCGGAGGGGGTGCTGATCCGCGCCGTTCTTGCCGCCGACGACGCAAAACCAAGGTTGGTATCGGGGCCGGGCCGGGTCACTGCCTATCTTCAAATCGATCGGAAGCTCGATCACGTCGATGTGACACAGTCCGCGCTCATGTGGCTAGAGGACCGCGGCATCCGCGTTCCGCCGAAGCGCATCATGACCGGACCGCGCGTCGGAATCGACTACGCCGGCGCTTACTGGTCGTCCCGGCGGTGGCGATTCTGGATCGACTCGCCCACCGACTTGTCGGACGCCGTCTAGGCCGCGTGCAGGACCTGATCTCGTTTTGCAGCTACGCCCGGAACAGGCGGCGTTGGCTTTGGTCACTAGGCCATGCCGTCGGAATTCGGCGGGAAGCATTGCCTGCGGGCGTTCCGCGCCGGCCACTGGGATGACGACTAGCGCGAGTAGCAAAACCGCAACGGGCTCATCCCTCGCTGCGGCGTAAGCGGATACGGTTGGGCAAGGGCACTGCTCGTCGGAGCACGTCCTCGCCCAACCAAAGCGCCGAGCGGCGGGCTCGCGCCGCCACCGTTCCCAGCGGCATCTGCTGGTAATCGTCGTTGAACACTTCGAAGCTGTAGTCGCCGCGGTAGCCGATTCGGTCGAGACGCGTTACCAGGTCGGCGAGCGCGGCGCTGTGCACGCCTTCCCCTGGAAAGACGCGGAAGTGGCGCGCCGTCGCAATGCGCTCCTCCGCGGTACGAACTTCCTGCCACATGAAGTCGGCCAACTGCACCAGAAATACCTTTTCCGGCAGAAGCAGGTCGAGATCGTCCAGCGACGACTTGGTCGCGAAGATGTGGTACGAGTCCAGGCCGAGGCCCAGGTTCGGCGCATTGGCCCGGCAGACGATATCCCACGCGACCGTGTATTCACTGACTGAACGGCCCCACGAAAGGCCTTCGTAGGCGACATTGATCCCCAACGGTATCGCGAGCATCGCCAGCTTGCGCAGATCGGCCGCCAGGGCGTCGGGATCGGCCGTGGCATGCGTCGACGTCGACGAGCAGACCAGAAGCACCTTCGATCCGAGCGCATGACACATCTCGAGCATCGACTTCGCGATGTCGATCTTGTATTCGTGCAAATGACCCGACAGCCCCTCGAAATCGCGCAGCACCTGGAAGCCGGTCACCCGGAGCCCGCTTCTGCGCACCGCCCGCACGGCGTCGTCGAATCCCTCGGCATGCGAAACCACATCGCGCGCCGACAGCATGATCTGCGAGAAGCCGGCATCGCGAACCGCGTCGAGCTTGGCCGGGAGCGTTCCGGCAAGCGATATCGTGTCCATGCCGAAGTCGCCGATATTGGGCAGCGGCGCGGTCGCCTCTACCCGGAAGGCGCGGTCATCGGCGTTCATCGTGGACCAGCTCGAACATGACGCCGCCGAGA
>Ga0207683_10000693_pt1 | contig 30909 bp, 28 predicted proteins | sample KBSM73metaG_FD_184333 | JGI IMG/M metagenome (GOLD analysis project Ga0207683, IMG submission 184333) | Miscanthus rhizosphere microbial communities from Kellogg Biological Station, Michigan, USA - KBS M7-3 metaG (SPAdes) (version 2) | ecosystem: Host-associated > Plants > Roots > Rhizosphere >... | reverse complement strand
CGCGAGCAGCTTCATGCCGCACTTCGGGCAGCGGCCCGGCTCGTCGCTGGTGATCTCGGGGTGCATCGGGCAGGCGTACACCACCGCTCCCGCGGCGGCAGGGTCGTCCATCTCGGCGACCAGCGCGAGGGTCTTGTCCGGTGCCGCGGCCAGCCACGCGTCGAGCGACCGCCGCTCCGCAGCCAGCTCCGGTGCCTCCCGCAGCACCTCGAACTCGCGCGCCGCGGCCGTCGCCGCCGGCTCGCCGGCGACCGACACGGTCGCCAGCGGGTAGGACCGGTCCGGGGTCCGGTGCTCCAGCGTCAGCTCGCCGGGTCGGTCGAGCAGCACGTCGACGACCGCCCGCTCCGACGGCGCCAGCAGCACCTCCTCGACGAACTCCGACCGCTCGACCCGGCCGCTGTCCCCGCCCACCAGCTTCATCCGCGCGCCGGCGAGCCGGACGTTGAACACCCTGGTGTTCGCCGTGTTCGTCAACCACAGCCGCAGGACCTCGCCGGTGCGCGCGGCCGCGCGATAGTGGGTCTGGCCGCCGACCAGCATCAGGTTCCCGAACCGGCCCATCGCCGCGTAGGTCGTCTCCGATGGGCTGAACGGCGCGACCTTCCCGTCCTCGATCAGGATGTCGTCCAGCGTCAGGACCAGGTCCCGGTCAGCCGGCGGCCAGTAGTCCGGCTCCGCCGGATCCACCAGGATGTTGCCGTAGAGGCCCATCTCCTGCGTGTAGTCCTCCCGGATGTGGGGGTGATACCAGTACAGGCCCGGGTCTGGGAACTGGATGCGGTAGGTGAACTCGCCGCCCACCGGGATCGGCGCCTGGGTCTCGTGCGGCACCCCGTCGTACCGGTTCTCCAGCCGCAGCCCATGCCAGTGCACGGTGGTGTCAAGGTCGCCCTCGTTCACGACGTGGACGACGACCTCCGAGCCCTGCGCGACCTTCAGCGTCGGCCCGGGGATCGAGCCGTTGTAGCCCAGCATCCGCACGGTGGCATCGTCGAGGTGCTTCGCCACCGGGCCGACCTGCAGCTCCAGGACGTCGCCCGCGCCCAGCTCCAGCAGCGCCGGGCCGGTCGCCTCCGGCAGACCGGACGGATCGGTCGGGAACGCTTTGCCTGCGGTCTCCGGCATTTCATGACCGTGCTGCATCATGGGCCACCTCCCCGTTCGTGGACCCGATCAGCCCAGAAGGGCCGGAGCTCCACCGTACGGCTCCGGGCGGGCGACGAGTAGATCAGCCGCGGAACGGGGCAGCCTTGATGGCCAGGTCGAAGGCGCCGTACCGGCGCAGAAACGCGGCCCGGCCGCGTGGCACCCGGGCGGCCTCCGTGCGGAACGCGGCGGCGAACTCGCGCTTGAAGTCGAGGCGGGGATATTCGGTGACGACCGCGGTGAGGACGTCCGGAGGCAGTCGCCAGGACCGCAGCCCGATCGCATCGAGCCCGGCGCCGGCGGAGAGCAGGTACGCGACCGGGCCGTGGGCGCGCGTCACGCCCGGGCTGTAGTGCAGGGTGATGGCGCTCCGCATCGTGTTGGCGGCGGCGGTGGAGAGCCCGACGTCCTCCGCGACGTCGCGGGCGATCTGCTCGCTGGCCCGGGCGAAGTCGGCGCCGCCCACGGGCCCGACCAGCCCGACATCGTGCAGCAGCGCGGCCGCGAGGAGCACTTCACGGTCCACGTCCAGGTTTTCCAGCGCGCCCAGCGCGGACGCGAACGCGAACGTGCGGTAGGAGTGGTTGAGCAGCGCGGGGGTGAGCCTCCGACGTGCCTCGGTCTCGGCGGCGCGGGTCAGGGCGGAGTCCGGGGGCCGCAGGCGATCGGCGGCCACCCGTGCCCGCCGGCCGGTGTTGACGCCGACGAGCATGGACAGCCGGCCGACGGCGTTGGTCACGTGCGCGCTCGCCAGTGGCCGGAGCAGGCCGCGACGCTCGGCGCCGGTGAGCAGCCCGCCGGTGCGCTCCACCCAGGTGTGCGTTCCGAGGTCGTCCGGCGATCCGGTCATGGCCGCTCCTGCCAGGCCGGCTTCGGGCCGGTTCCGCCCGGGCGAGGCAACCCACGCTCGCCGTGCCGCGCGGTGGTCCCCCCGGCGCAGAGCCAGGGTCGGTGTCAGCCGGCGTTCTCCGGGTCGAGCCTAGCGGCACGGGAGCCGGTGTGACGGCAGTGCCCCGGCGGCTCGGGAAGGGACACGGCTACAGCCGGAGGCGGGCCTCGTGGAGTCGCTCGTAGTGCGGGCGACTGCGCCGCGCCGCCTCCAGGGCGTTGCCGGTAAGGTCGACGTGTCGGGGTCGATACGGCTCGAAGCCGGTGGAGGCGAGGACGGCCGAATACCAGTGCGGGGCCCAGATGCCGTCCGAGGCGCGCGGGCCGGAAGGCCAGTGGAGCATGCGGTCGGTGAACTCGACGCCGATGTGGTCGCAGAGCCAGCGGAGGTACGTCTCCGGGTCGCGCAGGAAGTCGGCCGCGTCGATGACCGGGACGTCGGCGTCGAGCTGGTCGTAGAGCTCGGTCTGCTGGACGAGTCCGATGTCCTCGGCGACGACGTCGGCGCGGGAGCGGACGTAGGAGGCGACGACCTCGGCCGGGTCGCGGATCAGCAGCACGTTGGTCAGCGACGGGATCCAGTCGCGCGGCAGTTGCGGGACGAGGTGGTGGGTCATGTGCTTCTGGTAGTAGACGCCCTCCACCGGCGCGGTGAGGTCGGCGACCACCGCCGGCCAGGAGGTCTCGCCGGCGGCGATCACCTCGTCGCGGGCAGGGTGGTCGAGGCCCGTCTCCTTCAGGTAGTAGGCGTAGAGCGGCTCGTCGACCACGCGGGTGTCGGACCGGTTCTCCCAGGAGCGCATCAGGGCGGTCGAGATGTTGCGCGGGCCGGACCACATCGCCAGCCGCACCCCGTCGGTCACGGCGCGCGCCGCCCGGCGACGTCCTCGCTGACGAGGGCGCGGTAGAGGTCCTGCAGCCGTTCGACCATCGGCCCGCGACGGCCGTTCCCGATGCGGCGACCGTCCACTGTGTGCACCGGCACCAGCCCCGCGAACGTGCCCGTGACGAAGGCCTCGTCGGCGCTGTAGACCTCGGTCAGGCTGAAGCTGCGCTCGCGGGACGGGATGCCGGCACGCTCACAGATGCGCAGCACGCTGGCCCGGGTGATGCCGGCGAGGCAGTACATGCCGGTCGAGGTCCACACCTCCCCGCCGCGCACCACGAAGAAGTGCGTCGAGTTGCAGGTGGCGACGAAGCCGTGCGGGTCGAGCATCAACGCCTCGTCCGCGCCGGCGGTGTAGGCCTGGATGCACGCCGTGATGTCGTTGAGCTTGCTGTGCGAGTTGAGCTTGGGGTCGAGCGTGTCCGGCTGCGCGCGGCGTACGTGGACGGTGAACAGCGACAGGCCGCGCTCGACCGTCGCCGGCAGCGGATCCTTGTGCTCGGCGATGATCACGAGCGTGGCCGGGCCGGCGGACATGCGCGGGTCCTGGTAGGGCGTCGACTTCGGCCCACGCGTCACCATGAGCCGGACGTGGACGCCGTCGCCGTCCATGCCGTTGGCCTCGAGTGTCCGGTAGATCTCGGTGGTCAGCTCGTCCCGGCCGCGGCCGATGTCGAGCGCGATGGCGGCGGCGCCCTCCCACAGCCGGTCGAGGTGCTGCTGCAGGAACGCGGGATGCCCGGCGCTGACCCGCAACCCCTCCCACACGCCGTCGCCGAGGACGAAACCGGCGTCGAAGACGCTCACCACCGCCTGCGCACGCGGCACGAGCCGGCCGTTGACGTTGATCAGGATCTGCGCGTTGCGCGGGTCGTCGGCGTGGTCGTGGGTGCCGTGGGCGGGCAGTGCGTCGGTCACGCCTGTGTTCTACCGCGAGGCCCCCCGTACTCATCGTCGCCGGGAGCCGGTCCGGCCGGACGCGGCCTTCGCTTTGTCCCGCTTGGTGACGCGACGCTCCGCCAGGGAAAGTCTGGCCACGAAGCGTACGAGCGTTATCACCTCGGTGTGATCGGTGCGCGTGTATCTTCTCGGCTTACTGACGGCTCTTAGGCGTACAGCCGTCTCCCGGGGGGTGAACGGTGACGGAGCTCTCCGGTGACCGCCGGCTCGAACTCGTGATCGAGCCTCGCAGCGATGACTACGACGCCGCCGACGATCGGTGGCGAGCGCAGGTCGGCACGTTGCACCGGGACCTCGCGGCGCAGGTGGAGACGTTCCAGCGCAGCCGATCCGAGCTCGGGGCGAAGGGGACGGTCGACGAGGTGATCCTCGCCCTGGGCAGCTCGGGTGCGCTGACCGCGGCGGTGGAGTGTTTTCGCGCCTGGTTGCAGCGCGACAAGAACCGCAGCATCGACGTGCGGTGGGACGAGGACGGGGTCGAGCGGCACGTCACGTTCAGTGGTGACAACGTGGACGCCGCCACGGTCAAGGAGATCGCCCGCGCCGCGGCCGCGCGAGTCGGAGGCCTGGCATGGTCGTCAGATACCGAGCGCTCCTGATCGGGAACTCGACCTATCCCGCGGACGAGCACAACCTGCAGCAGCTCCGCGGGCCGATCAAGGACATCGCCGCGGTCAACCGCGCGCTCATCGACAAGGACACGGGGTTGTTCGCGGACGCCGATGTCACCCTGCTGCCCGAGGTGACGTCGACCAGGGCGATCCGGGCGCTGGGCAAGTTCTTCGCCGGTGCCGACCGCGACGACGTTCTGCTCATGTACTTCAGCGGCCACGGCAAGCTCGACCAGAACGGCCGCCTGCACCTGTGCATGCAGGACACCGAGACCACCGACCTGCTCGCCACCGCGGTCAGCAACGTCCGGATCAACGAGTTCGCCGACGCCTCGCGGGCGCGCAACATCGTCCTCATCCTCGACTGCTGCTACGCCGGCGCCTTCCGCGGCGCCGATCTGGGCGACGCGGTCGCCGGACCGGGCCGGTACGTCCTGTCGAGCTGCCGGGGGACGCAGCTGGCCAACGACGCGACCGTCGACAACGGCACCAGCTTCTTCACCCAGCACCTCGTCGACGGCCTGCTGACGGCAAGCGACTCCGACCAGGACGGGTACGTGTCGTTCTCCGACCTCTACGCGTACGTCGACCACCGGCTGCGGGATGAGGGCAAGCAGATCCCGGCGCGGCGGGTCGACGGGGACGGGGACCTGTGGCTGGCGAAGCGCCCGCGTGCGGCGGCGGTCGCGGACGCGACGGCGCCGATCGCGCCGGCCGACCCGATGCGGGATGGGGCGGCCGGACCTGACCCGGTCGCGGTGACCGGCGCACCGGCGGCGCTGACGGCCGCGGCGACCGGACCCGCCGGCCCGCCCGGAGCCGGTGCCACGCCCGGACCCGCCGGCACGCTCCCGCCCGCCGGTACGCCCGGACCTGCTGGTGCGCCCGCAGCTGCCGGCACGCTGGGACCCGTCGGCGTGGCCGGACCCACCGGCGCGGCGGGGTCCGGCAGCGTGGCGGACGTCGGCGGCCTGGCTGGAGCCGCCGGCGCGCCCGGAGCCGGTGGCGCGCCCGCAGCCGGTGGCGCGCCCGCAGCCGGTGGCACGCCCGGAGCCGGTGGCGGGGCTGGACCCGGGGGCGCGCCCGGAGCCGGTGGTGGGACCGGAACCGGAGGCGGCGGGCCCCGATCCTCGTCGGCCGGCGGATCGCGGGCGTGGTGGACGCGACGGCGTGTTCTCGCCGCCGTCCTCGCGGTCGTCGTCCTCGCCGGCGGCGCGGCGGCGGCGGCGTTGCTGATTCCAGGTTCTGCCGGGAGCCAGGGGAGCCACTCGACCGCCGGAACCGGTACGTACACCGCGACCGCGCCGTGGCGGTTGCGCATCGACGGCACGGCGTACGGCAACGGCTGCACGGTGACGTTGACGAACGAGACCACCGGGGAGCCCTTCACGCTCCCGGGCGACCTCTATTCGGTTGCCCGGTTCCAGGTGCCCAGCGCCGGGAGCTTCCGCTGGCAGGCCAACGACAGCCGCTGCCTGGTCACCCCGTTCGCCGGCAGCGGCACGGCGACACTGCCGCTGCTGCAGGAGGCGAACGGCGACACCGACGCGATCACGACGCCCGGGAAGCTGGCCATCCACATCCAGGACAACCGCGGCGGCAACTGCCGGATCCAGCTGTCCGACGCGGCGAACGGGCAGGCGCTCGACCTCAAGCAGTGGGAGCAGGGGGATACGCAGGACTTCATCCTCGATCCCTTCGGCCGGAGGTCCGTCTACGTCTCGGACGACAACTGCGCCATCCGCGTCTCCGCCGCCCGGGGCTGACCCGGTCGCCCGGCGTAGGGTGCGGCAACGTCCCGTCGATGCTCTGGAGGATCCCGTGACCGCTGTCGACGATCTCCTCGCGCAGATCCCGATGAGCCAGCTGGCCGGCCAGCTCGGTGTCGACGAGCAGACGGCGGAGCAGGCGACCCGGCAGGCGTTGCCGGCGCTGCTGGCCGGCATGCAGGCGAACGCCCAGGATCCGGGCGGCGCCCGGTCGCTGGCCGAGGCCGTCGACCAGCATCGCGACGGGCTGGTCGACGGGGGCGTCGACGTCGCGCAGGTGGACACCGGGGACGGCGAGAAGATCGTCGGGCACGTGTTCGGCGGCAACCGGGATCAGGTGGTCAACCAGCTCGGCAGTGCCGGCGGGTCGGTGGGTGGTGAGTTGATGGCCAAGCTGCTGCCGATGCTGGCCCCGATCGTGATGTCCTACCTGGCCCGGCGCCTGGGTCAGGGCGGCGGCGGGGGAGCCGGTCAGCAGGGCGGCGGCCTGGCCGACGTGCTCGGCGGGCTGCTCGGCGGCGGTGGGCAGTCCGGCGGCCTCGGCGACCTGCTCGGTGGCCTGCTGGGTCATGGCCGTCGCTGACGCAAGGGTCCGCGCGATCCCGGCCTGGCGGTGGGATCGTGGTCCGGCGATGACTCGGGGCGGATCGGCGGGGTGGCCGGCGTGGTGAGCGCCGTGCTGGCGGCCAAGGCCGGAGCGCGGGACCGCCTAGGGCCGTGGTGCGGCGAAGGCGGTGAGGGTGCCGGCCGTCGCCCCGGACCAGGGGCCGTCGACGGTGAAGACCGCCAGGCCACCGGTCGGGTACTTGCCGGTGACCTCCTCGCGGGCCGCCTCGTCGCCGGTGCCGTCGTCGAAGCTGGTCGCGAACTCCTGCATGCCGGGGTTGTGGCCGACGATCGCGAGCGTGCGGACGGTCTCCGGGGTGTCCCGCACGACGGCCAGCAGCGCCTGCCGGGAGTTGTCGTAGACCCGCTCGTCCTGCACCGCGTCGACCGCGCCGTCGAGACCGGTCGTGGCGCGCTCCCAGGTCTGCCGGGCCCGGAGGGCGGGGGAGACGACCACCCGGTCGGGGACGAGCTGCCGCTCGGCCAGCCAGCGGCCGATCTCCGGCGCCTCGTTCATCCCCCGCTTGGCCAGCGGCCGTTCCCGGTCGACGTTCCCCTCGGCGGCCTTGGCGTGCCGGATCAGGACGAGTCGGCGGACCTGCTCCATGCCGGTCAGGATGGCAGGTCCGCCGCGCGGCGGCGATCTCGTCCCGCCCGGACGATCCGCGGGGCGGGCGCTGGCCGCACCGTGTGGGAGCCCTGTCGCCGGGAGGAGGCCGCGATGACGGCTCGATCGACCGCGGTCGCCGCGCAGACCGGCAGCGGCCTCGTCCTGCTGACCCTGGCGTCCGGCCAGTTCCTCATGACCCTGGACAGCTCGGTCATGAACGTCTCCATCGCGACGGTCGCCAAGGACCTCGGCACCGACGTCACCGGCGTGCAGACCGCGATCACGCTGTACACGCTGGTCATGGCCATGTTGATGGTCACCGGAGGCAAGCTCGGCACGATGATCGGCCGGCGGCGGGCGTTCGCCATCGGATCGGTCATCTACGGCGCGGGCTCGCTCACCACCGCGCTCGCGCCGAACCTCGGGGTGCTCATCCTGGGCTGGTCGGTGCTGGAGGGGATCGGCGCGGCGCTGATCCTGCCGGCGATCGTCGCGCTGGTCGCCGGCAACTTCGCGCCGGAAGGGCGCCCACGGGCGTACGGGCTGGTCATGGCGGCCGGTGCGATCGCGATCGCGGTCGGGCCGCTGATCGGCGGCGTGTGCACGACGTACTTCTCCTGGCGCTGGGTGTTCGCCGGCGAGGTCGTCATCGTCGTCGGGATCCTCGCGCTCGCCCGGCGGATCGCCGACACGGCGCCGGAGGCGCGCACGCGCCTCGACCTGGTCGGGGCCGTGCTGTCGGCGGCCGGCCTCGGGCTGGCCGTGTTCGGCGTGCTGCGCGCCGGCACCTGGGGCTGGGTCAACCCCAAGCCGGGTGCCCCGTCGGCGCTCGGGCTGTCACCGACCGTCTGGCTGATCGTGGGCGGCCTGCTGGTCGTGTGGCTGTTCTTCGGCTGGGAGCGCCGGCTGGAGGCCCGCGGCGCCGAGCCGCTGATCCGCCCCTCGATGCTCGGCAACCGGCAGCTGGCCGGCGGCCTCATCATGTTCTTCATCCAGTACCTGGTGCAGATGGGGCTGTTCTTCACGATCCCGCTGTTCCTGTCGATCTCGCTCGGCCTGTCCGCGCTGGAGACCGGGGCCAGGATCCTGCCGCTGTCGATCACGCTGCTGCTCGCGGCGGCCGGGATCCCGCGGTTCCTGCCGAACGCGTCGCCGCGCCGGATCGTCCGGGTCGGCCTGCTGGCGATGTTCGCCGGCATCGTCGCGCTGCTGACGAGCCTGGACACCGACGCCTCGGCCGCGATCGTCACCGTCCCGTTGCTGCTGACCGGTCTCGGGATCGGCGCGCTGGCCTCCCAGCTCGGCGCCGTCACCGTGTCGGCGGTGCCCGACGAGCAGAGCCCCGAGGTCGGCGGCCTGCAGAACACGTCGACGAACCTCGGCGCCTCGATCGGCACGGCGCTCGCCGGCTCGATCCTGATCGCCGCGCTGACCACCGCGTTCCTGACCGGGATCCAGCAGAACCAGGCGGTGCCCGACCAGGTGAAGTCGCAGGCGAGCGTGCAGCTGGCCTCGGGCGTGCCGTTCCTGTCCGACGCCGACCTGGAGACCGCGCTGGAGAAGGCCGGGGTCAGCGGGGCGGCCGCCGACGCCGTCGTCGACGTCAACGCCCAGGCCAGGGTCGACGGCCTGCGGGCCGCACTGTTCGTCCTCGCGCTGATCGCGTTCCTGGGGTTGTTCTCCGCCCGCCGCATCCCGACCCGGCCGCCGACCTCGGCGGGGGCACCGACCGCCCCGGTGGCGAGCGGTCCCTAGGCCTGTCCATCGGCGGTGGATGCGGCACCGCCAGGCAGTCGAGAGATACGCGCTGGTGCCGGACCACCGCGTGCGAGGGTGACGCGGGGGCCGGGCGGGGAGAGGAGCGGTGCGGTGGCGAGGTTGCTGTCGGTCAACGTCGGCCTGCCGAAGGACGTCGGCTGGCAGGGCCGCACCGTGCACACCGGGATCTGGAAGCAGCAGGTCGACGGACCGCGGATGGTGCGCCGGCTGAACATCGACGGCGACGGCCAGGGCGACCTCAACGGGCACGGTGGCGAGCAGCGCGCAGTGCTCGTCTACCAGATCGAGTCGTACCGGCACTGGCAGGACCACCTCGGCCGGGACGACTTCGAGCTCGGCCAGTTCGGAGAGAACTTCACCGTCGAGGGACTCGGCGACGACGAGGTCTGCATCGGCGACCGCTACCGCATCGGTGACGCCGAGTTCGAGGTCACCCAGCCGCGGGTCACCTGCTTCCGCGTCGGCATGCGGCTCGGCGAGCCGCGGATGCCGGCGCTGCTCGTCGCCCACCACCGTCCCGGCTTCTACCTGCGGGTGATCGTCGAAGGGCAGGTACGGGCCGGCGACGAGATCGTGCGGACCAGGGTCGGCCCGCACGCGCTCAGCGTCGCCGACGTCGACGCGCTGCTCTACCTGCCCGATCGGGACATCGAGCGGCTGCGCGCGGCGGTCGACATCCCCGCGCTCAGCCCCGGCTGGCAGCAGTCGTTCCACGAGCTGCTCGACGGCGCCGAGGCCGGGACGGGCGTGCCGACGCCGGCCATCGGGGTCGAGCCCGGCTGGCCGGGGTTCCGCCGGTTCCGGGTCGCCGAGCTCGTGCCGGAGACCGCGACGGTGACCTCGGTCTACCTCGCCGCCGACGACGGCGGCCCGCTGCCTCCTGCGCTGGCCGGGCAGTACGTCACGCTGCGCGCGGCTGGGGCCGGCGATCCGGCTCCGGTCCGCAGCTACTCGCTCTCGTCCGGCCCCGGCGCCACGACGTACCGGATCAGCGTGAAGCGGGAGCCGCACGGGGTGGTGAGCACGTTCCTCAACACCCGGCTGCGGCCCGGCACGCCGCTCGACGTCGCCGCACCGCGGGGGGAGTTCGTGCTCACCGACGGCACCGGCCCGGTGCTGCTCGTCTCGGCCGGCGTCGGAGCCACGCCGGTCCTGGCCATGCTCTACCAGCTCGCCGCGACGAACAGCGGCCGGGACGTGTGGTGGATCCACGCCGCCCGGGCCGCGTCCCAGCACGCGTTCGCGGCCGAGGCGCACCGGTTGCTGCAGTCGCTGCCGAGCGCGCACGAGCGGATCTTCTACACCGCGGCGGACGCGGAGGTGCCGCCGGGCAGCCCGGTGATCCGGGGCCGGCCGACGCTGGCCGCGCTCGCCGGGCTCGACCTGCCGGCGGACGCCACCGCGTACCTGTGCGGGCCGGCGGCGTTCATGGCCGATGTGCGGGACGCGCTCGTCGCCCTCGGCGTCGAGCCGGACCGGGTGCACACCGAGCTGTTCGGCGCGCTGCCGGCGATCAACCCCGGCGTCACCGACACCGACCGGCCGGCCCCGCACCAGCCGCCGGGTCCGGCGGGGACCGGCCCGCAGATCACCTTCGCCCGCAGCGGGCTGATCGTGCGCTGGTCCGGACGGGACCGGTCGCTGCTGGAGCTGGCCGACGCGTGCGACGTGCCGACCCGGTGGTCCTGCCGGACCGGCGTCTGCCACACCTGCGTCACGCCGATCCTGGCCGGCGACGTCGACTACGCGCCCGACCCGCTGGAGCCGCCAGGCCAGGGCGAGGTGCTGGTCTGCTGCTCCCAGCCGGACGGCGACGTGGTCCTCGACCTCTGAGCGGCGACGTGCTCCTGACCCCGAGCGGGTCAGCGGCGGTGCACGCCGACGACGAGGGTGAGCAGTGCGCCGAGGATCAGGCCGAGTCCGGCCCCGGCGACGACGTCGAGCGGGTTGTGCGCGCCGAGGTAGATGCGGGCGACGCCGACGCCGACGGCCAGCAGCGTCGCGACGATCCGCCCGGTGCGGCCCAGGTATGGCCAGAGGATGACGAGCGTGGCCGCGGCGACGATGGCGTGACCGGAGGGGAACGACAGGCCGGCCGGCGGCACGCCGCGGAGGATCGGGTTCGTCTCGGTCTGCCCGGGGCGCTGGCGTTCGACCAGCTGCTTGAGGACCTGCCGCTCGGCGACGAGCTTCAGCGGGACCAGCAGGAGCAGCGCCAGGGCGGGGCGCCACCGGCGCAGCACCAGCAGCACCACGGCGATCAGCACCGGGGTGACCAGGACCCCGAGCAGCTGGAACGCCCACATCGGCCGTTCCAGCCAGTCGGGCAGGCCGTTGATCGCCGCGAACACCGACCGCTCGGGCCCGGGGACGGCGCCGTCCCGGGCGGCGAGCGAGGACAGCACGGTCAGCGCGACGCCGACCAGCGCGATCACGGCCATCGGGCCGGCCAGCGCGCGGCGGTTCCGCCGGCCCGTCACCGGCCGCCTGCCTTCCTGCTGGCCGGTCATCGACCGACCGCGATCGCGACGAGGCGGCGCAGGTCCCGGCTGGACATCCCGACCGCCGCGGCGGACGGGGACAGGCCGCTTGCGGTCGCCGGCAGCCGCACCCGCAGCGCGCCGGGCCGGGACTCGAACCGCAGCGGCGGGGTCATCCGGACCGCCTCGCCGTCGATGCCGAGCGCCACCGGGCCGGTCGAGTCGACCTCGAACGTCGCCGCCGACCACTGCCGGACGTCCTCCGTGCGCCACTCCTGCCCGATGGTCATCAGCGTGACGAACCGGGCGATCTCGTCGGCGTCCTGCAGGCTCGCCGACAGGATGCCGAGCATCCCGGTGTCGAGCCGGGGTCGGCTGCCGGCGACCCACGGGCGCTGCAGGTCGTACGGGTTGTTCGAGATCATCAGCAGCGTCGCGCCGGTCTGCCGGCCGCTGTCGGGCTGGTCGAAGCGGATCTCGGCCGCCGGTGCGCCGCCGCCGACGAGGTCCGGCAGCATGCGCTGCCAGGTGCGCAGCTTCGCCTCCCGGTAGGTCGCGGACTGGACGACGCTCGCGTACAGGCCGAGGGACGCGTTGTTGACGAACACCCGGTCGTTCACCGCGGCCAGGTCGACCCGCCGCTCCACCCCGGCGGTGAACGCGTCCAGCGCGCCGACCGGGTCGTTGCGGTCCAGGCCGAGGTCCTGGGCGAAGTGGTTCCGGGTGCCGGACGGTACGCAGACGTGCGCGACGCCGCGGGCGCTGGTCACGGCGGCCACCACCGCCTGCGAGCCGTCCCCGCCGGCCATGCCGACCGCGTCGGCACCGTCCGCGATCGCCTTCTCCACCAGCTCGCGCAGGTTCCCGCCCGGTTCGAGCAGGACGGTCCGCAGGCCGCGGCGGCTGGCCTCGGCCGCGAGGCCGACCCTGGCCGCCTTGCCGTCGCCGGAGCGCGGGTTGATGACCAGCACGCCGCGCCGGGCCGGCGGCAGTTCGGGCAGGTGGTCGCCGGTGCGATCGGCCCGTACGGCTACCCGCGCCGCCACCCCGAACAGCAGTACGCAGGCGATCCAGATGCCCAGCTCGACCCGGTGCTCGTAGGCGATGAACGCCAGCACGGTCAGCGCGAGCACCAGGCCGGGGATGGTGAGCAGAAGCAGCCGGCCGGCGCGGGTCAGCGCCAGCCAGGCGCAGTAGGTGCCGAGGAACAGGCAGCCGAGCACGATCAGCGCGTCCAGCACGTTGATCGCCACGAGCAGGAACGCGAGCGCGGCCAGGACGAGCAGGGTCAGCGCGGCGATCGCGGCCAGCCGGGCGCGCAGCGGGTGGTGGTGCCGGGCCGGTGGAGTGGACTCCATCGGCGCCCTCCTCCCCCGGGTGGGCTGCTGACTGCGCTCTGCCGGCGGGCTTGCCGGCCGGGTGCCCCTCCACGGTGCCAGCTTCGGCGGCGACGTGGAGGGACGGGTTTCTGGCCTCCTCCGGCCCGGACTGTGCTGTAGTTCCCCCGTGAGAGTCCCGTACCGCGAGGTCACCAACCTGGCGACCGTCGTCGACTGGCTGGGCGAGCTCGGTGCCCGCACGGTCCTGCTCGACGTCGAGCCGCTGGTGGCAGTGTGGGACACCGGCGACGCCGAGCTCAAGCGCGGCGTCGACGAGGCGGTCGCGCTGCTCAGCGAGGTGCCGTCGCTGGAGTCGGTCGGCTTCGCCACGAACTCGCTACGAAAGCTGTCGGGCGCGGTCGCCGGCAACGCCTTCTTCGTCACGGCTGCCCGCAAGCCGCTGCTGACCAGGCCGTACCGGCACCTGCCGCATCCGGGCGTGGTCGTCGGCGACCAGCTCGCGACCGACGGGGTGCTGGCCTGGCGGCTCGGCTTCGCCTTCGCCTACGTCCGCCACCCGGAGATCCGCCACCCCTGGGGTCCGGCCCTGCTGCGCCAGCTCAGCCGCCCGCTGCGGCGCCTCCTGTTCCGCCCCGCATCCCGCTGACCGTGATGTCGTACCGGACCGGGCGCCGATCGTCTCAGGGCTAGAGGTCCGAGGGAGGATCTCGGGTGGACGAAGGAGGAATCGGACCGATGACCGCAGCCAAGCCTGACCCGATCCCGGCGCGCTACCGGCGGGTGACGCCGTGCCTGATCGTGCGGGGCGGGGACAAGGCGCTGGACTTCTACGCGGCGGTGTTCGGAGCGACCGAGCGGATGCGGTTCCCGGGGCCGGACGGCAGCGTCGCGCACGCGGAGATCGAGATCGGCGACTCGGTCGTGATCGTCGAGGAGGAGTCGCCCTACCGGGGCACCCAGGCGCCGCCGGCCGGCGGCTTGCCCGGTACGCCGGTGTTCCAGTTCCTGTACGTGGCCGACGTCGACGCGACGGTGGCCACCGCGGTCGAGCACGGCGCGACCCTGGTGCGGGAACCGCAGACGCAGTTCTACGGCGACCGGGACGCGTACGTCGTCGACCCGTTCGGGCACGGCTGGACGGTGGCGTCGCACGTCGAGGACGTGCCGCCGGACGAGCTGATGCGCCGGATGGCCGAGCTGCAGGGTTAGGAGGCGGCGGTGAAGTACGTCTTGCTGTTCGTGGACACGCCGGAGTTCGCGGCGGAGTTCGACGCGATGGGTGACGAGGAGCGCGGGCGCGCGGTCCAGAAGGTGTACGAGTGGCTCGACACCCACTCCGACAAGCTCCGCGGCGGCAACAAGCTGCGCGCGCCGGAGACCGCCACCACCGTGCGGCTCGACCGCGGCGAACCGATCGTCACCGACGGGCCGTTCGTCGAGGGCAAGGAGGTCGTCAGCGGCTACTCCGAGATCGAGGTCGCCGACCTCGACGAGGCGCTGCGGATGGTGAAGACCTGGCCCGGCTGCCCGATCGTGGAGATCCGGCCGGTGGAGGAGCTCTGACCGATCCGGCGACCACCGCGCTGGCTCGCGTGGTGCGGGACCACGCGAGCCGGCTCGCCGCCGCTCTGGTCCGGGTGACCGGTGACTTCGGCACCGCCGAGGACCTCGTGCAGGACGCGGTGCTGGCCGCGCTGGAGCACTGGCCGGTCGAGGGCATCCCGGACCGGCCGGACGCCTGGCTGTTCACCGTCGCCCGCCGCCGCGGCCTCGACCAGCTGCGCCGGGCCGGCAACTACCGGGCGAAGCTGGCCGGGCTGCGCCCGCCGGCGCCGGCGGAGCAGGACGAGCGGCTGCAGCTGATCTTCACCTGCTGCCACCCGGCGCTGCCGCAGGCCGCGCAGGTCGCGCTCACGCTGCGGGTGGTGTGCGGGCTGACGACGGCGCAGATCGCGCGGGCGTTCCTGCAGCCGGAGACCACGGTGGCGCAGCGGATCACCAGGGCCAAGCGGAAGATCACCGACGCCGGCATCCCGTACCGGATCCCCGACCCGGACGAGCTCGGCGACCGGCTGGCCGGCGTGCTGGGCGTCATCTACCTGCTGTTCAACGAGGGTTACCTGTCCACTGCGGCGCCGCCGCACTCGCGCGACCTCACCGACGACGCCGAGTGGCTCGCCGGCCTGCTGCACCGGCTGATGCCGACCGAGCCGGAGGTGGCCGGCCTGCTCGCGCTGATCCAGCTGCACCGGGCCAGGGTCGCCGCCCGGTTCGACGGCGAGGACGGACTCGTGCTGCTGGCCGAGCAGGACCGGTCGCTGTGGGACCGGGCGGTCATCGCCGACGCGACCGGGCTGCTGACCCGGGCGGCCCGGCAGCACCGGCCGGGGCCGTACCAGCTGCAGGCCGCGATCGTCGCCTGCCATGCCGAGGCCGGGCGCTGGGAGGACACCGACTGGGAGCAGATCGTGCTCCTCTACGACATGCTCCTGCACCTCGCGCCGTCGCCGGTGACCCGGCTGCACCGGGCGATCGCGCTGCGCTACACCGAGGGTCCGCGGGCGGCGATGGCCGAGCTGGACGAGCTGGCCGGCCCGCTCGACGGGCACCACCTGTTCCACGCCACCAGGGCCGAGCTGCTGCGCGCGGTCGGCCGGCACGACCGGGCCCGCGACGCCGACCGCCGGGCGCTCGAGCTGACCGCCAACCCGGCCGAGCGCGCCCTGCTCCGCCGCCGCATCACCTGGCCTTAGGACAGCGACCCGCGCCGGCGGGCACGCCAGGCCAGGCCGCACCAGTACGCGCCGTGCGCGAGCAGCACGTAGGCCGGGCTGACGCCGGCGCGCACCGGCTCGACGAAGTGCCGGCGGGCGTACGTGGAGACGAACGCGCCGGCTAACGACCGGTAGCCGGCGGCGTAGTGCCGGCCGAGGTCGCTGGTCGCGCCGCGGCGGAAGTACGTGCGCGCCACGGCGCGGACCGAGGTCACCGGCTGGTGCCGGACGACGAGGCCGGGATCGAAGCCGAGGCGGACACCGGCCGACTCCATCAGCCGGCTGGTGATCCCGCTCAGCGCGGCGCCGGCGTCCTCCGGGAAGAAGCCCTGGCGGCCGAGCTTTCCGGCGACACCGGCCCGCAACCAGACGTTGCGGCAGTCGAGCCGGGCGGTGGCGCCGTGCCGGAGCGCGCGGTCGGTGCAGTGCCGGATCAGGGCGGTCTCCTGCCGGGTGAGCCACCCGGCCTTCCGGGACCGCGGCCGGCGGTGCGGCCAGGGCGGGCCGGCGGCGCCGTCCGTGCCGTCGTCGGTGGCGGCGAGCTTCTCGATCGTGGTGATCCAGTCGGGGCCGACGACGCAGTCCGAGTCGGTGAACGCGTACGCGCCGGCGCGGTGCGTCCGCAGCGCGGCGTTCAGCGCGGCCCCCTGACCGCGCCGGCTGTCGAGCCGCAGCACCTCGACCGACGCCGCGACGTCGGGCGGCAGGAGCGTCGCCAACTCGACCGGCGAGCCGTCGTCGACGAGCACGATCCGTACGCGGTCGAAGGCGAGCCCGGTGCCGGCGCGCCACTGGTCGACCGCCGCCAGCAGGCTGCGCAGGCAGTCGACCAGCGGCCGCAACCGGTCGAGCCGCAGCCAGGCGCGCCGGCCGGCGTCGTGGTGCGCCGGCACGATGACGACCAGCCCTGCGCGATCACATGCGCACATGCGCGCGCACGGCGGAGGCGACCTCGTCGACGTCCCGGTTCGCGTCCACCCGGACGAAATCCTGCCGACCGGTCAGCAGGTACTCGTACGCGTCGTGCATCCGCCCGAGGAACGCGATCTGCTCGGGATCGACCTCGGCGTCGTTACGCCGCGCGAGTCGCTCGGCGGCGACCTCGGGTGCGCAGTCCAGGTAGATCAGGACGCCACGGTGGGCCGGCGGGCGGACGAGCTCGATCAGGGAGTCGACGGCGGACCGCATGACCGGTCGCAGTTCCCGGGCGGCCGGCTCGGGCAGGTCGGCGAGGGCGAACGCGGCGTCGGTCAGGGTGGCGACGTCGAGCAGGGTGTTTCTCGACCTGGCCGTGTTCCGCAGTTTCTGCATGTGCGACGAGAGAGCGAGCAGGTGCCGGACGTAGCTCGTGTCGCATCCTTCGGGGGTGAGGCGCATTCCCGGCGAGCCATAAGAACTGAGATAGCGACCGAGCTCGTGGTTGCCGAATTCCGGCACCACTTCGGCGGTCGATCTGAGGCTCCGGGCGAGAAGGCGTGCTTGGGTTGTCTTGCCACTCGCGACGATGCCTTCGAAGCCGACCCATTTGTGTCTGTGCCTGACCCGCAGGACTCGGAGCCAGCGACCACCCTGCGTCGGCTCGGCCGGCGCGACAGGCAACATCCAACCTCCGGGCACGATACGGCCGCGTCTCGGGACGCCGCGCGTCATGATCGCCGGACTGTATCCCAGGTCAGGACGGTCGGGATAGGAATGTCGAAGCGTGCACAGTCGGCTACTCGTGCGCGGCGCCGGAAAGCTGGAAGTACGAACCGAATTCCAACCCGGTGTTGCGGCAGGTGCGGCGGAGGCGCAACACGATGGGCCAGTCGCTGAACAGGATGAGTTCCCTTTCGTGCGCGTAGAGCCGCATGGCTTCGTCGAGGTAGTCGCGACCGGCACGGTCGTCACGGCTGCGCACCCGTTCCAGCTCGGCGAACTGTTCGAGCGCGCGCGGCCGCAGCAGCAGCGAGGGGTCCGCCGGCACCCACGTCATCGCCTCCGCCAGCGCGTCCTCGGCCGCCGCGTAGTTCCCCCGGCGCCGCTCGAAGCCGCCCTGGTAGAGCAGCATGTGCACCTTGGACGAGCTGCGGGTCTTCGGATCGGACAGGCACTGCCGCGCGGCCGCGTACTCCTGCTCGGCGCGGCGGCAGTTCTGCCGGGCCTCGGCGGCGAACGCGAGCCCTGCGTGCGCCCAGGACACGCCCTCCCGGTCGTCGGCCGCCTCCGAGATGCTCAGCGCCTCGGCGGCGAAGTGCTCGGTCGCGTCGACGTCCAGCGGCATCCCGCTCGCCTCCGAGAACGGCAGGTCGTGCACCAGGCAGATGCTGCTCAGCGTCGCCCGGTACTGCAGGACGTCGGCGACGAACCGCAGGTCCGGGTCGAGCACCTCGGTCAGCTCGTCGTAGAGCCGGCCGAGTTCGGTCTCCGCCCGGCGGAACGCCTCCACCCGGAAGAACAGGTGCGCGAGCGCCTGGCGGCTGGAGCGCTGGTACGGGTTGCCGAGGCCGGACTCGCCGTCGGGAATGTTGCGCCGGTAGAAGTCCATCGCATACCGGTAGAGGCCGAGGTGGTAGAGGATCCGGCCGCGATAGAACCAGATGGCCCGCTCGACGCCGGAGCTCACCGGCTGGCCGTCGAGCGCGTCCTCGACGACCGCGGCGTACCGCAGCGCCTCGGTCGGCCGGCCGAGGATCTCGCCGACCCTGAGGATGTCGAGCACGAGCTCCCAGCTGTGTTCGACCTCGACGAGACCGGTGATGAGGCCGAAGGCGGCGTCGTTGTCGCCGCGGTCCACCAGCCGCTGCAGCTGGTCTGACCAGGGATGGGTCCGCGGGGTCTCCTTGAGCCACATCTTGCCGCGCCGGGACGGTTGTTCGTTCTGCTCCCGCAGGTAGGTGGAGATGAGCTCGGACCGCCGGGTCACCCCCATCTTCCGGAGCACCGTGCGGATGTGCGTCTCGACTGTTCGCCGTGAGATCTGCAAGCGGTCCGCGATGGTCGAATTCGTGAGGCCGTCCACGACCATCAAGAAGACCTGTCGTTCGCGTTCTGTCAGCTGATCGATGGTGCCGCCGCCGTTCATGGCCCCTCCCCGTCTGGTGGCCGAGAACTGTCCTGTTCGCCTCCCAACGACGCGGTCGCGCGGCATTCACGACTGCGTAGTTCCACGTACGTGCTTTCCGCCGCTTGCTGCCCTACGTATCTGTACTGATCCAAAGATAACGCTTCGCACGGATGCGGAACAGCGCGTGCCTGTTCAGCATTAGTCGCACGGACACCTCCGAAAGGAGGCACGGGGGATGCGACAGCTGGTGGAAAGCGACGGGAGACCGGCGGTGCTGGCGGCGTTCGTCGCGCTGCTGGTCGTCGGGATCTACGACCGGTGGACCCGCGGCCGGCGGCCGGGGCACGGCGAGGTGGTGGTGCTCAACGCGGGCGCGGTCGCGCTGGACGGTGGCACCGTCACCGTGCTCGGCGGCGCCGCCGGGACGCACGGGGGGCCGTGATGGACGGTCACACCTGGCGGGCGGGCACGGTCAACATCGGCGCTCTCGCGACCGGCGGCGGTGTGGTCTGCGCCGGCTCCGCGGTGGGCCGGCAGACGGTGGCCACCGAGCCGAAGCGGGCCGGGCCGCGGCGGCGAGCGGACGTGGCCGTGCTCACCGTGCTCACCGAGGAGCTGCGCGCGGTGGTGGAGGTGCTGCGCCGGCACCGGGACTTCCGCTCCGGGCCGCTGCCCGGCGGATCGCAGCTCTACCAGGCGGCGGTGCGGACGGACCGCGCCGACCTGCGGGTGGTCGCCACCCAGGCGCTGGAGCCCGGACCGCAGTCGGCGGCCGCGGCGTACCGGCGGCTGCGGGACGCGCTGCACCCGTCGGTCGTGCTGCTGGTCGGGGTGGCCGGCGGGATCAGGTCCGACGTCGCGGTCGGCGACGTGGTGATCGGCGACGAGATCATCTACTACGACGCCCGGCGGGAGACCGTCGCCACGGCCCGGCGGCGGGGCAAGAGCCACTCGACCACGCCGGCGCTCCGGCACCGGGTCAACGAGTTCTTCCTCCGGTACGGCTCGACGATCGCGGTGCGCCGCGGCGTGCACCTGCGGGTGTTCCGCGGACCGATCGGCTCGGGCAGCGCGGTCGTCACCGACGCCGGCTCCGACATCGTGCGGTTCCTGCGGCGGTTCAACGAGAAGACGCTCGCCGTGGAGACGGAGGCCGGCGGCGTCGGGCAGGCGTTCTACGAGGAGATCGGGTCCGAGCCGGCCTCGGGCTGGCTGACCATCCGCGGGATCTCGGACCTGGCCGACCGGGACAAGGGCCACGGCCTGCACCAGCTCGCCGCGGACCACGCCGCCGCCGTGATGGACCGGCTGCTGCCGATGCTGGCGGACCCGGACGGCCGCCCCGGCGCGCTCGGCGAGCCCGCCGACGATCCGGGCCTGGAGGACCTGGCCGAGCCGGCCTGACCGCCGCGGGCCGGCGGTCGCGGTCGGTGCTGACTGCCGGAGGGGGGCGGTCGCGGTCGGTGCTGGGCCCGGAGGCGGCCGGTCCCGGTCGGTGCTGATCGGCCGAGGGGAGCGGCATCGGCGGCGTTTCGGTCCCAGCGGATAGTGGTCTGAGCCTAACGTCTGCGGAACCGACGGCGACCGGCGTCGGAACTCCGACGGGAGGGGCCGCGGGAATGCAGGGTGCGCGGGCGGCGGCGGCCGGCTCAGCCGTACAGGCCGGCGAAGACGTCGTCGAGCGGTCGCCGCGGCGGCACCCGGCCCGGCTGGCGGAACCACTCGTGCCCCACGACCAGGTCGAAGACGGGCACCGGCAGCCGCAGCAGCACCCGCAGCGTGCGGGTGCCCTGGTCGGCGGTGGCCTGGCTGGCGTGCGCCGCCATCGCGGCCCGCTTCGGCCCGGTGAACTTCCGCACGTCGACCCGGTGGGTCAGCTCGCCGCGCGGCGTGTACGCCCGGTCGACGAGCCGGGGGTCGAAGCCCGCCGGCAGCCCGGGCAGCCGGGACACCAGCCGCAGCGCCCGGCGCAGCGCGGTCCGGTCGACGGTGGCCTCCAGCAGCACCGGGGTGCCGGCCAGCGCGGCGGCCAGGGCGCCGACCCGGTGCACCTGCACGTGGTCCGGGTGGCCGTAGCCGCCGAGCGGGTCGTACGAGGTGACCACGTCCGCCCGCTCGTCCCGGAGCACGGCGGCCAGCCGCTCGGCCGCCTCGTCCCGGTCGGCGGCGGAGAAGGGATCGGCCAGCCCGGACGGCTCGCCGGCCATCCCGGAGTCGGCGTAGCCGAGGAACTCGACCCGGCCCGCGCCGAGGACCCGGGCGGCCGCGCGCGCCTCGGCCCGGCGCACCGGCCCCATCCGGCCGCGCGACCCGTACGCGGAGGAGGCCAGCCCGGCGCCGCCGTCGGTGGCGAACACGACCACCACCCGATGCCCGGCCGCGGCGGCCCTGGCCATCGTGCCGCCGGTGAGCAGCGCCTCGTCGTCGGGATGCGCATGGAAGACCACCAGCGTGTGCGGCACCGGCCCAGTCTGCCGGCGGTCGGGCGGGCGACCCGATGAGGATCGCCCACGTCAGCGACTTCTACCTGCCCCGGCTCGGCGGGGTGGAGATGCACGTGCACGATCTCGCCACCCGGCAACAGGCTGCCGGGCACACGGTCGAGATCCTCACCGCCACGCCCGGATGCACCGACCCGGCCGCCGGAGGGCCGGTGGTCCGGCGGGTCACCGAGGTGCTCCGCCATCCCCGGGCCCTGCACCCGGCCGCGCCGCGACTGGTTGCCCAGGCGCTGCGGGAGGGCAAGTACGACGTCGTGCACGCGCACTCCGGGATCTGGTCGCCGTTCGGCTGGGCCGGGGTGGCCGCGGCCACCCGGGCCGGCATCCCGGCCGTGGTCACCCTGCACTCGCTGCTCACCTCGTACGAGCCCGGGTTCCGACTGGCCGATCGGGTGCTGGGCTGGTCGTCGCTGCCGGTGCAGCTGACCGCGGTGAGCGAGGTGGCCGCGGCCCCGCTGCGGCGGCTGGCCGGACCGGATCGCGAGGTGCTCGTGCTGCCGAACGGGATCGACCCGGCCGAGTGGCGGATCAGCCCGGCCCCGCGCCGGCCCGACCAGGTGACGGTCGTGGCCGTGATGCGGCTGGCGCTGCGGAAGCGGCCGCTGCCGCTGCTGCGGATGCTGCGCGGGGCCCGGCACCGGCTGCCGGCCGAGGTCGGCCTGCGCGCGGTGATCGTCGGTGACGGCCGGCAGCGGGTGCGGATGGAGCGCTACCTCGACCGGCACGGCATGGCCGGCTGGGTCGAGCTGCCCGGCCGGCTGTCCCGCGCCGACATCCGGGCCGTGTTCGAACGGGCCGACCTGTTCGTGGCGCCCGCTACGCTGGAGTCGTTCGGCATCGCGGCCCTGGAGGCCCGGTGCAGTGGACTGCCGGTCCTGGCCCGTGCGGGCTCCGGGGTCGGAGCGTTCGTCGTCGACGGGCAGGATGGCCTGCTGACCGGCAGTGACGGGGACATGGTTGGTGCCCTCGTCCGGCTGGCCGGTGACCCTGCGGAGCGGGAGCGGATGGCCATGCACAGCCGCAAGGTCCCGGTCGACATCGGCTGGCCGGCCGTGCTCCGCCGCACCGAGGCCGCATACGCGGCCGCCGACCAGATCGTCCGGTCCCGTCCCCGCTCGTCAGCCGTGCTCGGTGCGGCCGGCTAGCCTCCGGCTCGCCGAGCCGCCGGCCCCGGTACGCCGGCCGGCCCTGCTCGGCGAGCTGATCGTCGTCGTCGTCCTGGTCAAGGTGTACGACCGGGTTCGGCAGCTGGAGGCGGCCCGGGCCCGGCCGGCGCTGCACAACGCGTACGACGTGCTGGCGATCGAGCGCTGGCTGCACCTCGACCTCGAGCTGGCCGGCAACCGCTGGCTGGTCGGGCACCATACGCTGCTGCTGATCACCAGCTGGTGGTATCAGCTCGCCCACCTCACGGTGACGCTGGTCGTGCTCGGCCTGTGCTACCTGCGCCGGCCCGAGGCGTACCGCGGCGCCCGCAACGCGCTGGTCGTCACCAACGTCGTCGGGCTGGTCGTGTTCTACCTCTACCCGGTGATGCCGCCGCGGCTGCTGCCGGGCGCCGGGTACGTCGACGCGGTCGCCGCGGCCGGCTTCGGGTCGTCGCACACCGGTCCGGTCCCCGCCGACCAGTACGCGGCGATGCCGTCGCTGCACCTGGCCTGGGCGGTGTGGACGGCCTCCGTCGGGATGCTGCTGCTGGCCCCGCACCGGACCCGGCTGCTCTGGCTGCTCTACCCGGTGCTCACCGCGACCGCGGTGGTCGTCACCGCCAACCACTACGTGCTCGACGTGGTGGCCGGTGTCGCGGTCGCGGTGGTGGCGCTGCTCGCGTCCCGGGTTCAGATCACCCTGCGCCGGAGCAGGACGGCCAGGACGCAGGCGCCCGGCACGAGCGGGACCCACACCGTGAGCAGCCGGTACGCCAGCACGGTGGCGAGCGCGGTCGCCGACGGCGCGCCGACCGCGACCAGCCCGCCCACCAGCGCCACGTCGAGCGCGCCGAACCCGCCCGGCGAGGGCACCAGGGCGGACACCGACGAGGCGGCCAGGTAGGCCAGGGCCACCGGCAGGAACCGCACGCCGCCGCCGAGCGAGAGCAGCACCGCGTAGAGGGTCAGGCAGTGCAGCATCGGCACCGCGAGCGAGCCACCCCACAGCTGGGCCGCCCGGCGCGGGGTGCGCACGACCGCGGACAGCACGGCCAGCTGGTCCCGCACGTGCCGGAGCGCGCCGGGGCCCCACCGCCGGGCCGCCCAGCCCGCGAGGACGGCCAGCGGTACCGCCAGCACCGCGGCAAGCTCCCAGGACGGGTGATGGCCGGCCAGCCGCTGCGGCGCGCCGGGGCCGAGCGCGGCGGTGAGCGCGTCCGGCGCGGCGACCAGCGCGACCAGCAGCAGCACGGTGTGCGTGACCCCGCCGGCCATCATGTTCAGCGCGACCGCCCCGACCGCCTCGCCGCGGCTGAGCCCGTACCGGCGCAGGAACCGGACGTTGACCGCGAGGCCACCGGACCCGCCGGGCAGGACGTGGTTCGCGAACGTCGCCGCGACCTGCACCGCGAACAGCCGGAACAGCGGCAGCCGCGGCCGCACCGAGCCGAGCTGGCTGACCGTGCCGGCCGTCCAGAGCAGGACGGTGCCGGCGGCGGCCACCCCGATCCAGGCGGAGTCGGCGCCGGCGACGCTGTCCGAGCCGGCGTCGAGCAGCGCGCGGTGCCGGACCAGCAGCACGATCAGCGCGACCGCGACGCCGCCCGAGAGCGTGGCGCGGACGAGGTCGGCCCACCGCCGCCCCGGCCGCCCGGCCCCCCCGTCGGCGCCGAGACCGGCAGCGGGGTCGGCGGCCAGGCCGAGCGCGGTCACGCCGGCAGCCGTCACCGGACAGCCGCCTCATGCGGCAGCGCATCCACCACTGTCGACCCCCTGCGGCTCCGGTCCGACTGCGTGCTGCAATCCCCCGATGCCGCGACGGTAACCAGCGGCCGGCAAACGCGGAGTAAATTCCGCCCGACAGTCCTCCGCTCAGCTCAGGAACGAGATGCTCTGCGTGTAGGCGTCCTGGTTGGGCGCGGTCACGCCGGGCCGGCCGCGGAAGTCCGTCCAGCACGGGTGCAGCCGCAGGTCGGCCCCGACCGCGATGGCCGAGTAGTCGCCGATGAACACGCCCTGCAGGGTCTCGTCCGGGTTCTCCAGGCTGGGCGCGGCGAACTGGATCCTGGGGTCGGACGTCTGGGTGGTGATCCGCCGGATCGCCGACGACCGCAGCCCGGTCACCCCGAGCCCCTTCCAGTACGCGTAGTCCAGCCCGACCCCGTGCGGGTCGTAGTGCCTGGTGTAGGTGCTGACCGCGACCAGGCCGGCGAGCGTCGCCACGGCGCTGAACACCTCGTCCTGCGGCGTCCCGATCACCCGGACCGTCCAGTCCCGGCCGCCGCGCGAGGAGGCCACGATCGTGTCGCCGTTGGTCCGGATCGACTCGCCGGCGTCGGTGTAGCGGCCGTTGCGGTCGTCGTTCCAGCTCAGCGCCAGCCGGTCGGTGACCGGGTCGTACGCGAGCTGCGGGTAGCTGTTGATCCGGAAGTTCTCCCCGGTCAGGGTCAGGCTGCCGACCGCCTCGTTGAACGGGAAGTCGAAGTTCGTGTCGACGATCGAGTGGCTGAACGTGCGGCCGTGGTCGGTCGAGCGGGCGACCACGGTCACGTCCCGGTCGTCGAGTCCGTCGCAGGCCAGCGTCGCGCACTCGGTGCCCTCGTACGCGATGTAGACCGTGCCGTCCCGGGCGACCTGCGGGTTGGAGCCCTGGGAGAACGGGGTGAGGCCGCCGGTGAAGGCGTCCAGGGTGGTGTCGACCCGGGTGAACGGCCCGAAGCTGCGGCCGAAGTCGGTGGAGGCGGACACCACGATCGGCGACTCGAGGTAGTCGCCGTCCGGGGTGTCGGCGAACCGGGTCCAGCTCACGTACACCCGACCGGAGCTCTTGTCGGCGGCGAGCCAGATCTTGTCGTTGAAGAAGGTGGTGGGCGTCAGCGCGCCGGTCGCGTCGGCGCCGTCGAGCTGGATGATCGTCGGGCGGGCCCAGTGTGCACCGCCGTCCCGGGAGACCGACACGACGATGCCGCTGGGCGCCTCGGTGCCGCCGGCGGCCGGAGCGGCCCGGCTGAACACGATGTTGCCGTAGTAGACGGTGTTGCGCGGGCCGAAGGCCAGCACCGGGTCGCCGGCCGCGTCCATCGCGGTGAGCGCGCCGGTCGCACCGGTCGCGACCGTCAGCCCCGGCAGCACCTGGTTCTTCCAGGTCTTGCCGCCGTCGAAGCTGGTGTACGCCCAGCCGGTGCTGTCGTTGCGCTGCTCCCGGTCGACGAAGACGCGGTAGTCGTTGGCGCCGGCGACGATGTTGCGCGGGTTGAACGGGTTGACCGCGATCGAGGTCTCGTTCTGCGCGCTGCTGCAGCCGGTCTGGCTCCCGACCGTCACGATCGTGTCACCGACGATCTGGTCGACGTTCGGCGCCGGGTTCCGGTACGGGTTGGGCTTGCCGACGAACTCCTGGCAGAGGGCGGAGAGCGCCGGGTCGTCCTCGCTCTCGCCCTCGTCCTCCTCGCCGAGCACCTCCTTGAGCAACGGGTTCGGCACCCGGTGCCGGGCCTCGTCGGCGTCCTTCGCGACCCTCGGGGCGGCCGCGTCGACCGACTCCGGTCCGGCGGCCCGGCCGGTTGCGGCCGAGGCGGGTTGGCCGAGCGCGATCAGCGCGGCGGCGGTCAGCAGGCCGGCGGCGAGCGCGCCGGCTCGGCGGGGGCGGAAGCTCATGGCGATCCCCTCTCCGACACACGAATGGGGCCAGCCTCTATCCCGCCGGCCTGTCCGCCTATCCGCCAGAGGTGTGGGAAAGACATGGCAAAGGACTCAGGGAGTGACCAGGCACCCGCCCGGTGACCTGCCGTCGGCCGGGAAGGCGGTGGCGAGGGCCTGGGCGGTACGCCGGGCCCGTTCGCGGTATCCGGGCGTGGTGAAGTGGATCCCGTCCGAGATGAACCACGGGTCCTTCACCTGCGCGGCCCAGTCGTACACGCGCATGTTCGGGTAGCGCCCGCAGGCCCGCTGCAGGGCGGCGTTCCACTTCTGCATCTGCGCCTCGGCCCACGGACCGGACGAGCGCAGCGTCTTGACCGTCAGCCACATCGCCGGCTGGCCCTTGATCTCCTGCATGAGCAGGTCGATGCGCTGGTCGAGGCCGACGTTGCTGCCGACCGCGACGTTGGCGGCCTCGTTCGTGCCCAGGGCGAACACCCAGCAGCCGTCGTAGCCGGAGCCGATCCGCTTCGCGGTCGCCTCCTGGGCGTTGGGCTGGCCCTTGTAGCGCTCGACGATCGAGCGGGCGCCGAGGATGTCGGTCTGCACGTGCTTCGCCCCGACCCGGCGGTACTGGCTGTCGATGCGGTCGCGCGGGTCGGGCAGGTAGTTGGGGTCCATCAGCCCGATCGAGGTGGAGTCGCCGACGTGCACCACGCTGGTGCAGGCGGTCGTCCTGGCCCGGCCGGCGGCGGCCGGCGCCGTCCCGGCCGGCGCCGTCCCGGCCGGCGTGGTGGCCCGGGCCGTCGGGGTGGGTTTCGCGGCCGCGCGCGACGACGACGGCGAGGGGATCGGCGGTTGCGGCGGCTCCGGCGGCGTCACGCCGCCGTCCGCGACCACCGGGCCCTGGTTCGAGCTCGCCGTGATCAGGCTGGCCGGCGAGAACGCGGTGGTCGCGATCGCGACCACCGCCAGCGCACCGGCCATCACCGGACGCGGCGGCCGCTTGCCGCGCCGGTACGGCACGACCGGCCGGCGGACCAGGCTCCGCAGCCCGTGCCGGCGGACCGGGTCCTCGATCAGCGTCCAGGACAACGAGGCCAGCAGCAGGGTCAGCGCCAGGTCGAGGGTGGCCGGCCAGAACCAGTCGCCGGGGGCGCCGAGCGGGTGGTGCGGGGTGAAGGCGACCACCGGCAGGTGCCAGAGGTAGATCCCGTACGAGCGCTCGCCGATCCAGCGCGGCACCGGCGCGCCGAGCACCCGGCCGGACACGCTTCCCGGGTAGGACACCGCGACCAGCAGCAGCGCGGACAGCAGCGCGAGCAGCAGCAGGCCGCCCCGGTAGAGCGACAGCGAGAACGTCGAGGTGTTGGTGACCATCCAGACGATGCCGAGCAGGGCGGCCAGTCCGGCCAGGTCGACACCGGCCCGGACGGAGCGCGGCGGGGTGAACGTGATCCGGCTCGGCCGGTAGACCAGCGCCAGCGCGGCGCCGACGAGCAGCTCACCCGCCCTCGTGTCGGTGCCCTCGTACGCGCGGGTGTTGTCGATGCCCGGGTGCGCGAAGACGGCCAGCAGCAGGAACGACACCGCGGCCAGACCGGCCGCGATCAGCGCGACCCGCGGCTTGCGGCCACCGGTCAGCTTCAGCAGCACCAGCAGCAGCAGCGGCCAGATCAGGTAGAACTGCTCCTCGACCGCGAGCGACCAGAGGTGCTCGAGCGGGCTCGGCCCGGAGAACAGGTCGAAGTACGACGAGCCGGTCCGGATCGTGAACCAGTTGCTGACGTAGAAGCCGGCGGCGACGGTCTCGTCCCATCGCTTGGCCAGCGCCGACCGGTCGACCAGCGCGGTGACGGCGAGCACGGTCAGCAGGACGACCGCGAGCGCCGGCAGCAGCCGCCGGGCCCGGCCGAGGTAGAACCGGCCGAGCGGGATCCGGCCGGTCCGCTGCCACGCGGTGATGAGGATGCCGGTGATGAGGAAGCCGCTCAGCGTGAAGAAGACGCTGACGCCGAGCAGGCCGCCGTCCATGTGCGGAACGCCGAAGTGGTAGCCAAGGACCGCGATGACCGCGACCGCGCGTACCCCATCGAGGCCGGGGAGATAGGTCGCCCTGGAGTCGACGGGTCGGGGCACCCGTCCCCCTCTCGGAGTCCCGCAGACGTCCTGGCAAGCTAACACGCTGAACAGGCCTGACGACGGACAAGCATCGGTTCGCCGCGCGTGTCGCCGGTGCGCGCCGATCTGTCGGAGGCCGGCGCTACGGTCCGACCGTGATCAACGACGACCTGCGGCACTACCTGCAGCAGTCCAGGGACGCGGTGCTGCGTGCCCTCGACGGGGTGAGCGACTACGACGCGCGCCGCCCGGTCATGCCGTCCGGCACCAACCTGCTCGGTCTGGTCAAGCACCTGACCGGTGTCGAGGCCGGATACCTGGGTGAGTGCGTCGGGCGGCCGGTGCCGGTGCCGATCCCGTGGAACGAGGACGGTTCGGCCTGGGAGAGCGGCGACATGTGGGCCACCGCCGAGGAGTCCCGCGACGGGATCGTCGGGCTCTACCGGGAGGTCTGGCGCAACTCCGACGCGGTGATCGCCGAGGTGCCGCTGGACGCGCCGGCGTTCGTGGACTGGTGGCCGGCGGAGCGGCAGCACACGACGTTCGGTCACCTGCTGGCCCGGATGCTGGCCGAGACCGCGCAGCACGCGGGTCACGCCGAGATCATCCGGGAGACGATCGACGGGCAGGGCGGGCGCGACCACGACGCGGTCGGCGATGCCGAGTGGTGGGAGGGCTACCTGGCGAAGATCCAGGCCGCGGCCGACACGTTCCGCTGACCCGACGTGCGCCGGGTCGGTCACCGGCCGCGCCGGGTTCCTCGCGCGGCCGCACCGGGATCAGCCGGAGCAGCCGGTCCGACTCCCTCGGCAGGTCGGGCAGGCTGGGCTCGACCTCAGCCTGCCGCCGGCCGGAGCGCCTCTTCCGCCAGTCCGGACAGCAGCTCGGCGGCGTGGGAGGTGCTCAGCCCGCGCCCACGGGCCAGATCGTCGTACGCGGCGAAGCCGGTCAGCAGCCAGAGCGCGTCCAGCGCCCGCTCCGGGTCGGGCAGGTCGAGCCGGTCCACCATCCGGGTCAGCAGCCGTAGCCGGCCGGCGTCGTGGCCGGCCAGCAGGTCCGCCGCCTGCGGGTCGGTCACCGCGAACGCGATCATGCTGCGGGCCAGCGCCGGGTCGGTCGACCAGTAGCGGCAGCCGGCGGTGACCACGTCCCGGACCAGCGTCGTCACCGGGCCGGTCTCGACCAGCTCGGCCAGCGCCGCGAGCCCGGCCCGTCGTTCGTAGTCCTCGACCACCGCCCCCAGCACGCCGAGCTTCGAGCCGAACTGGTGGTAGACGGTCGCCCGGGCCACGTCCGCCCGCCGGGCGATCTCGTCCAGCGAGACCCGGTGGAAGCCGGACTCGGCGAACAGCAGGCGCGCAGCGGTGACGACCTTCTGCCTGGTCCCGGCCACCGCCGCGGTGCGGGCGCCCAGGTTGTACGGCCGCGGGCTCATTGACGGCCGCAGCAATCACTCATACTGTCAGTCTAATCAAATCTCACGGGGAGGTCGCTATGCGCAGGTCAACCTGGATCGTCGGGCTCGGTGTCGTCGCCGTCCTCGTCGGCGGCGCGGTCTCGGCCTCGGCGGCGCCCACCGCCGCGACCGCCGCCGCCGCCAAGGGGACGGTGCTGCGATATGACATCGCCTTCCGACCGCTGCCCGAGAACGTCGTCGACGTCGGCGCGCCGGGATTCGGGATCGGGGACATGCTCGTGTTCCAGGACCGGATCCTCGACCACGGTCGCCAGGTCGGCGTCCAGGGCGGCGCCTGCACGATCACCGCGCTGCTCGCCGGCGGCCACTTCCAGACCCACTGCGTCGGCACGGTCAGCCTGCCCGCCGGGCAGATCGCCTTCCAGGGCCTGGTCACCGACGCGCCGGACAAGCACCTGGCGGTCGTCGGCGGCACCGGGCGCTACCGCGACGCGGGCGGCGAGTTGACCGTGCTCGAGCTCGGCAACGACGTCGGGACACTGACCGTCAAGCTGACGCCGCACAGCGGGCGGTAGCAGGATGGTCGGGTGGCCGACCGCCTGCTGCTCGTCGAGGACGACCCCCGTATCCGTACCGCGCTCGGTCTCGGCCTGGTCGACGAGGGTTACCAGGTGGTCGAGGCCGGCTCGGGCGAGGCCGCGCTCAAGCTGATCAAGCAGGACGACTTCGACGTCGTGCTGCTCGACCTGATGCTGCCGGGGATGGACGGGTTCGCCGTCTGCCGGACCGTACGGTCGCAGGGGGACCTGCCGATCATCGTGATCACCGCGCGGTCCGGCTCGGAGGACGTGATCCGCGGGCTGGAGGCCGGGGCCGACGACTACGTGACCAAGCCGGTGGTGGCCAGCGAGCTGGCCGCCCGGGTGCGGGCGCTGCTGCGGCGGGCACGGCCGCCGGTGCCGACGGTGCTCGCCGCCGGCGACGTCAAGATCCATCCCGACCGGGGTGTGGCCACCCGCCGCGGCGAGGACCTGCGCCTGACGCTGACCGAGCTGCGGTTGCTGTCGGAGCTGGCCGCGGCCGGTGGCCGGGTGGTCACCCGCGAGCAGCTGCTGGAGCGGGCCTGGGGTTACGACTACTTCGGCGACACCAGGCTGCTGGACGTGCACGTGCGGCGGCTGCGCC
>Ga0207683_10000691_pt1 | contig 30953 bp, 23 predicted proteins | sample KBSM73metaG_FD_184333 | JGI IMG/M metagenome (GOLD analysis project Ga0207683, IMG submission 184333) | Miscanthus rhizosphere microbial communities from Kellogg Biological Station, Michigan, USA - KBS M7-3 metaG (SPAdes) (version 2) | ecosystem: Host-associated > Plants > Roots > Rhizosphere >... | reverse complement strand
TCTGTAAGCGGTAATATCCTTTATATTTCCAACAGCATCATTACATCGGTTCAGGCCGATGGTGTTACTCCAGTCTCCACAAACGAAAATCCCCCGGGCGGAGTTATAGCCAATCAAAGTTACTTTGGCTCCAATATTGACATAGATGCAGATGCTGCAACGTTTAATTCATCATCATCTAACCTTACTTCAAGTAGCTACCCGGCCTGCTCTCATGTTCTTTTTGCCGGATTATATTGGGGAGCCGGACAAGGTACCACCTCGAGAAGCTGGATAACAAATGAAACAACTTGTAAATTAAAACTCCCGGGTGCTTCTTCATACATAACAATCACGTCTGAACAAACTGACTATTGGAATAACACGCTTATTCCCGGTTATGCTCACGCAGGGTTTCAGTGTTTCAAAGACATTACGTCATTAGTAGCCAGCCAGGTAAATGCGATCGGAACATACACCGTTGCCGACGTTGTTTCTCCGGCAGGTTTGAAAGACGCCTATGGTGGTTGGACAATCGTTATCGTTTATCATAATTCATTATTACCGCCGCGTAATCTTTCAGTATATGATGGATGTGCAGCTGTTAAATCCGGCATGCCTGCCGTTGATATTAACATAACAGGTTTTCTAACACCTCCTTCCGGTCCTGTAAGTTGTGAACTCGGCGCCGTTGTGTACGATGGTGACAGAGTCTTTACAGATTCATTCGCGTTTAAACAAAATGGTGCGGCATCTTTTTACAATCTTACGCCAAATGCAACCAGCATTTTCAATGATATGTGGAATAGCACAGTTTCTTATAAAGGATCTGTCGTCACTACACGAAACCCTGCATTCAATAATACACTTGGATATGATGCTGATATAATAGACCTGCCCAATGCGGGCAATGCCAATTTAAGTAACAGTCAAACGGCCGCCGTTGTAAGAATGTCTTCCCCGGGAGAAAACTATATCGCGCACGTTATAACGACCTCCATTGCGCAATACGATCCTTCTTTTAAACTAGATAAAACAGTTTCCGATATTAACGGTGGCAGTCTTGTTCCCGGCGACCATCTGCGTTACCTGCTTAACTACAACAACAACGGTAATGATGCCAGTACGAATTCAGTTATCACTGATAACATACCAGCAGGAACAACTTTCGATCCCGGCACTATAAAAATTAATGGTGTGCCCAAAACAGATGCGGCAGGTGATGACGAAGCTGAATACGATTTTATAAATAACAGGGTTGTATTCCGGGTTGGAGCCGGTGCCGATCAAAGCAACGGAGGAACGATTGCTACAACTGACAACGGCAACGTGCAGTTTGATGTTATCACTACTTCCTCGTGTCGTGTGATTTCCTGTATGTCAACAATAAAAAATAGCGCGAGAATCGATTATATCGGTCAGCTTTCTTCGAATGCGCTATACGATTCGAGCAATGCAGATAAATCGGGCTGTATGATACAAGGGCCTGCGATGATTTCGTTTGCAGGAAGCTGTTATACGCCAACAGACACTATTCTTAAAAATAACTGTCCTGCATTAACGGTTCCCTTACCGTATGAAAAGTATGCGGGTTATATGTTTTATTCAGCAATGCCCTTTACTGCTGCCAATCGCATTAATCCTTACGCCGCGGTGACATCGACTCAGACTTATTATGCTTATTTTAATTCGGGTACGGGCTGTTCCGATACGATCCGCATGCATGTTTTTATCAATTCCTGTCCCGATATTGATGATGACAATGATGGAATTCCGGATTATGTTGAAATCAATATACCTGCTGCCTTGCAGGATGCCGACAGTGATGGAATACTTAACTGGAACGATGCAGATTATTCCGGGTATGCAGATGTAAATAGCGATGGCTTCAATGACAACTTTGATCCTTCTGCGGATAGTGATAATGATGGTATTCCTAATTTCTACGATACAGATTTCCCAGGCTATATTGACGCCAACAATGATGGGGTGAATGATAATATGGATAAGGATCTCGATGGTATTCCGAATAACTATGACCTGGACAGCGATAATGACGGGATACCGGACAATACAGAATCAGGAGGCGCAGATACCGATGGCGACGGAAGAATAGATAATTATACAGACTCAGATGCTGATGGACTGTCCCAAAACGTTGATGCCAGTAACACGGGCGTCACCTCTTCAGGAACCGGTTTAAGTACACCGGATGGCAATACTGACGGAGATCTTTTGCCTAATTATTTAGACCTCGATAGCGATAATGATGGATTACCTGACGTAGTGGAAGTATTTGGCACTGACATAAATAATGATGGAAAGATAGATAATTACACGGACGCAGATGGCGACGGGTTTTCGGATAGTGTAGATGGAGACGTTGGCAATGATGGCATCGCTGAAAATTCAGCTGCATCGCTGTTACTTACCGGTAGTGATACTAACGGCGACGGACGTTCGGATTCTTATCCTTTTAAAAATATGGATGGCGATTCCAAAACAAATCCCTATGAACTGGATAGTGACGGTGATGGTATTACCGATGTAAAAGAAGGGTTTCCCACTCTTGACAGCAACAATGATGGACGGGCCGACGGTTCCTTTAACAGTGATGGATGGAACATCACTGTTGCAGCTATGAATAACTTAAGCCTGGCAAATACAGATGGGTCAGGAAAAGTTAATGTCTACGATATTGATTCAGATGATGACGGTATACCGGATAATATAGAGGGACAGGCTACTGCTGCTTATGCGTTGCCGGCAGGTTTAGACACGGACGGCGACGGTATTGATGATACTTATGATAACAATGTCAGCTTTGGCGGAAATGGTATTCCCCCAATCGACACGGACGGAGATGGAACGCCTGATTATCGTGATACTGATACTGATGGCGATGGTGCGACAGATATTGACGAAGGGAATGATTACAATAATAACGGTATGCCTGATGATGGAATAACTTTAACAGGCTCTGATACCGATGGTGATGGCCTTGATGATTTCTTCGACCTTCTGCCTGCAAGTGCAAAGGGAACTTCAGCAAAAATGGGAAATCTGGGTTCATTCACCGGTGATGCAATTCCAGGTACCAGGGCTACTGTGCAACGCAATGCAATAGCCGGATGTATGAATCAGCGGGACTGGCGATGTGTTTCTTATGTTTTGAAATGCGATAACATTTCTTTCAAAGGTGTACAGCAGGGAGAAAAAGTTCGCCTGGTATGGACCGCTATGTGTGACTTGAATGCCGACTATTTCATTATAGAACGAAGTATAAATGGCAGAACATTCAGCTACCTGAAAAAGATAAATGCCGGAGGAGAGATTAAAGCACATACGTCTTTCCGTGTGGATGACAAACTAGTCGTTGATGATATACCCGCACTTTATTACCGGTTAAAGACAGTAACAGCGTCAAAGATTTATTATAGCGCGACAATTACAATTCCAATAAAGGACATTGATGAAGAAAGCGTACAAATAACTCCGAATCCGGTGACAGATCAGCTGAACGTGACCATTTTATCCCTGGCAACAAAACAAATTGAATTGTCTGTTTTTGATAACAGCGGAAAAGCCTGGATAAATACCGTTGCAGGTGTTGCCGCAGGGCCCAACCTCCTTAGTTTTCCAGAAATAAGAATTTGTCCCAATGGAGTGTATTATTTGAGGGTAAAACTTGCCGACGGTCATATAGTCATCCGCAAATTTGAAAAGATCAATTAAATCGAAACCTGTTTTCTGATATAACATTATCCCGCCGGCAGGATTTGAAAGAAGTTTATTGAAATTCGTTTCAATAAACTTCTTTTCTTTCGACTATTACGGCAAACCGTTTTCCTTACACGATCTATAATTTTTCCGATCCGCAGATGCCCAATGAATTTTCAAAACATTCAATATAAGTTTACAGGAAGCCATTAAATTTGTACTCTAGTTTTATGGCAATAAACATTCTTTTCTTTGGGCAGCTCCGGGATATTACAAACAACGATACGCTGACACTGAACAATGTCCCGGATACCGATTCACTGATGCAACAGCTAAAGAAGTCTTATCCTTCTTTAGCTGGCTATCCATATCTGATTGCCGTTGACAAAGAGTTGATTTCGTCAAATACAACCTTATCCGATAATTGTACCGTTGCGCTTTTACCGCCCTATGCCGGCGGGTAATTCTCAATTATGAAAGAAAAAAAACCGAAAAATATCTTTGTACAGGGGCCTATCGCTGCCTCATTTATTGCAGAGAGCATTCATAAACATAGTACGCAGACAGAAATAGGTGGCCATAGCATATTTCTTGGACAGGTAAGAGCAGATATTATCAACGGTAAAAAGGTCTCGTTCATTGAATATACTTCGTATGAAGAAATGGCTCTTGAAAAGATGCATGTCATCCGTGAGGACATTTTTTCAAAATACCCGCTGACCTGCATGCATGTGTATCACAGCCTCGGGAAGATAGCTGCAGGAGATATCTGTTTATTTGTTTTTACATCCTCGGCTCATCGTAAAGCGGCTATAGATGCCTGTGAAGAGACAGTTGAGAGGCTGAAAGCCGAATTACCGATCTGGGGAAAAGAGTTATTTGAAGATGACACGTATCAGTGGAAGGAAAACAAATAATTGAATGGTCAATGGTGAAAAGTGAATTTCGGACGCGAGGTATTTTTTATGAACGTGGCAAACACTATCCTTCTCCCTGGCTCATTTGACTTATTTGACAATTCGATTTTTAGCCGATAAAAATATTACAACTCAAACCGCATTACTCACAACTCATTATTCACCACTCAAATCATGTCTATAAGAATCTTTGTAACCGGTGGAACTTTCGATAAGGAATACAATGAACTCACCGGCGAGCTTTTTTTTAAAGAAACGCATTTACCCGAAATGCTGCAACGGAGCCGGAATGCTACAGATGTTACAGTGAGAACACTGATGATGATTGACAGCCTGAATATGACAGACGAGGATCGGGGATTAATCGCACATCAATGCCGCAATGCGCAAGAAAACAAAATTATTATCACGCATGGAACCGATACTATGACTGTTACCGCGAAAGTATTGGCTGAAAAAGTGAAAGACAAAACGATCGTCATAACCGGCGCCATGGTCCCATATAAATTCGGCAGCTCTGATGGTTTTTTTAACCTGGGCAGCGCCCTGGCCTTTGTGCAAACTTTACCGGCTGGCGTTTATGTGGCAATGAATGGCCGCGTATTTAACTGGGATAACGTAAGAAAGAATAAACAAACAGGTCAGTTTGAAGAACTGAAATAATTTCGATTAATTATGGTCAACATAACAGGTAAGTCAAATACATTACGGCAAGCTATTGCGTCTGCCATATTGAAAGTTTCGAAACAGGAAACAATAGATGCAATCAATCAAAAGAAGGTACCGAAAGGAGATGTGTTTGAATTTTCAAGAGCAGCAGGGTTGCTTGCTATCAAAAAAACGAGTGATGTAATTCCCGATTGCCATCCTTTACCTGTTGAATATGCTGCCATCACTCATCGGATTGAAGGATTGAATATAGTTATTAACGTAGAAGTACATACGATTTATAAAACCGGGGTAGAAGTTGAAGCGATGCATGGCGCTTCCATTACCGCATTAACCATGTACGACATGCTGAAACCGATAGATAAGGGAATTGAAATTTCAACTATACGATTGGAGCAGAAAAAAGGAGGCAAAACAGATTTCAACCAGCAAGCTGCAGATAATTTGAAATGCGCTGTGGTGGTTTGCTCTGACAGTGTGTTCAACCGCACGAAGGAAGATAGTGCAGGAAAGTCCGCGATCAATAAGCTGGAGAAACAGGGCATTGTTGTTTCCCACAGTGAAATCGTACCGGATGATTTTCATTTAATTCAACAGAGAGCAAAACAACTAAGCGATGAAGAATATAACCTGGTTTTGTTTGTTGGCGGCACGGGTCTTTCGTCCCGAGATGTCACACCGGATGCAATCGCTCCCTTATTAGACAGGGAAATTCCAGGCATAATGGAAGCCGCACGTAATTATGGGCAACAACGCACACCGTATGCCATGCTTTCGCGGGGCGTTGCCGGTTTCATTAAACATACACTTATCATTACGTTGCCGGGAAGTACTAAAGGTGCCATTGAAACGATGGATGCTTTGTTTCCTTACATCCTGCACGTATTTCGTGTAGCAAAAGGCATGCGTCACGATTAATTACCCGTCTGATATTTTTATAAGAAAGAGCTAAATGGAACATTATAGAAATAAACACCCAGATAGCTCATCTTAAAACTGCCTGACTCTCAGTAACCGGAGTTCTGAGTAAGATTTGAATTAATCAATATTTCTGACGCGGGTATCGGAAAAACATATTCATTATCTGTATACACATAATCCTGTGCATTAAATGCAACACCACCTCTATCGCAGGTAGGGTTTGCTTTTTCCCGGACACCGTGCGCATTCATAAATGCAGCCAATTCAGCAGGTGTCTTCGTTCGTTTCAAATCAAACCAGCGATGATTTTCAAAAGCGAGCTCAATTCTCCGTTCATGCAATACGGCTGTTCGGAACGCCGCCCGGTCAAGACCTGCCAGGGCAACAAGACCCGCACGCGTTCTTACGAGGTTTAAATAACCCAATGCTTCCGCACCGTTACCGCCATCTTCGTTGATAGCTTCGGCCAGCATCAGCAAAACATCGGCATATCTATAAACCGGCCAATTGTCATTTGTACGTCCTTTGATAGTGTGCGGATGATTGTATTTGCTCACATAGGGAATAGCGTTGTAAACACCGTTCTTTGTATAGCCGGTTTGTAAGGAAACATTTTTTCTAAGATCTCCGGGTTCGTATGCGGCAATTATGTCGTTCGTTGGAATATTTTGTCCGCCCAACGTTCCAACATCGTAACCTGTAACAGCGTCACCTGACAAATAAGGTGCAAAGGAGTATTCGAAACTACTCCACTCACCCAGATCGTTATCGCCCTGGTATTGAATTTCAAAAATCGACTCTGCATTGTTCTTTTTTGCAGGATCAAAAACATCCGCGTACGATGGCATTAAAGAATATCCAAGCGAAAGAACCTGTTTTAACGTATTCACTGCATCCGGATATCTTTTATTCGTGAGATAAACCTCACCAAGCATACTCAATGCAGCGCCTTTGGTGGCGCGACCGGTTTTTTCTGCCGGTTGGTTTCCAGGTAGAGATGCCAACGCATCTTTAAGATCATTTTCAATTTGGGTATATACATCAGCCTGAGACGATCGTATAAGATCAAATGCTTCGTCGGGTGTTTTTACATTTTGCGTAACAAGAACAACATCTCCAAAATAACGAACGAGATCAAAATATAGATAAGCACGCAGAAATTTCAATTCTCCTTCAGTCTGCGCTTTGATATCAGCAGCTATATCAGAGTTAGCTGTTTTCTCAAGCACGTTATTTACATTATAGAGCGTTGAATAATAGTTTCGCCATATACCTGCCATATCGCCTGTACCGGAATTCCAGGTTGCATATTCCAGCGTTTCCCAGCCAACCGCTCCACCACGATTTTGCGGGTTTATCTGCAGCGTCGTGTTATCGGACGGCATCTCTTTATATACAAATGCGCCGCGGGTGATATCCTGCAACTGACTATAAACACCATTTACCCCCTGGTCCAATTCTGTTTCATCTTTGAAAAATGTTTCGGTGCCCACCCTGGTCGGATCCGTTTTTTCCAGCAAGCTTTTGCTGCAGGAAATTTGAATAATGCAAATGAATATTGTTACTGCTGTCAACAGGTATTTCATGTCAGTTTGTTTAGAAGTTAATTTTGACACCCCCTGCAAATGTTCTTGGTACAGGGTATGCTTCATCATCATTTCCATCTTCTACTGAAGATCGCTGGCTTACATCCGGATTGTTACCCGGGTATTTGGTAAACAGGAATAAATTATAACCACTCACATATACACGCACATTGCCGAGGTATTTTATTCCTGGCAGGTTGTACCCGATAGATACATTTTTCAACCAGATATAACCCGCCCGGTATATATAACGATTACTGCTTTCCCTTGACCATTTAAAATAATTTGTACCTCCTTGTGAATGCACATCGTTTGGATTGGAGCCGGGGTTTTGTGGCGATCTCCAGCGGTCTTTCGCTTTATCCAACACGTTGAACACACCGTCCATATTCATTGTTGATTCTTCAATTTGCCGGTAAACATCGAATCCCTGTGCACCAATGAACAGAACATTTATGTCAAAGCCTCGATAGTCTGCAGCGATCGTATATCCCCAGGTGAATTTTGGATTCGGGTTTCCAATCTCTACCATATCTTTTGTATCATACGTCACTTCACCATTTCCGTCTGCATCCCAGAATTTCATACCACCCGGAATAACTCCGTCCTGTTTTGGTGCTTTATCTATTTCTTCCTGCGTATTGAAAATGCCCAGTTTTTTATATCCGTAAATCATTCCTACAGGCCTGCCCACTTTCTGTACGCTATATCCATTATAAAAAGCACCGTACCACAACATATCGTTTGGACCATTGATGGCCAGGATTTCATTCCGGTTAAATGTTATGTTGAATGAGTTACGTAAATTGAACTTTCCTATCCGCTCGCTGTAGTCTATTGCAAATTCAAAACCTTTATTCTGCACTTTCCCGATATTTGATAAGCTTGATGTAAAGCCCGACACGGCCGGAATACTTATTGGTAATAACATGTCGTTCGTGATCTTCTTATAGTATTCGGCAGTAATAACAATTTTATTTTTCAATAATGCAAGATCAATACCGACATTTAACTGATCCGATTTTTCCCATTTCAACGAGGTATTCGCAAATGAAGAAATTGTAACTCCTGAAGCCACTGAATTGCTGAGGATATAGTTATTCGTATTTAAAAAGGAAAGGCTTGAATAGTTTCCGATATTATTGTTACCCGTTACTCCCCAGCTTGCTCTCAGTTTAAGATCATTCAACCAACTTATCTCAGGCATAAATTCTTCATTGGTCATGCGCCAACCTACAGATGCAGCGGGAAAATTTCCGTATTTATTGTTTTCCCCAAATCTTGAACTTCCTTCACGTCTAAACGACGCAGATAGCAGGTATTTATCTTTATAAGCATAATTTGCTCTCGCAATATAGGCGAGCAAACTCCATTGTTCAACCCCCCGATCATCGCCTGACGACCTCGATGACCTTATCACTGCTGCATCTAAGTATGGAACAAGATCATTCGGAAACGTATTTCCGGTACCGATAAGGTTTGTTGCCTTTTCCTGTTGTGCGGTAAAACCAACGAGAAAATCCAGGCTATGATCTTTACCCATATTTGGTGCATACGTGAGCAACTGATCCGCTGAAGTATTAATAAGTTGAGGACGGCTTTCGTCTAAGCTCGCTGTTTTTGGAGGTGCCCCTGCAGAGCCTGAACCAAGACGATCACCGATCGTAGAAGGTTTAAAATCTTTGTTTACGGTAAAATTAATACGTGCATTTACCGATGACCTGAATTTTAGTCCTTTCAAAATTGAGAATTCAGCATATCCGTTTGTCACCAGGTCGGCAGCATCACGTGTTCTTACCACATTGATTAACTCGAATACCGGGTTTGGATAGCCGAAAACTCCATCTTTACCGCCTATATACGGACGCATTTTACCATCTGCATCATAAACAGGTTCTCTCGGATCTATGATCAAAGAAGCACCGATGATCGCGTCGCGACCATCGGTGGCCGCACCACGGTATTTTTTATAACTACCTGCTATATTCCAACCTACAGTAACAATATTATTTATTTTGGCTTTTAAGTTTGATCTCACTGAATAGCGTTCATAATTGGTTTTTATTATGGCTCCCTGTTCGTTATAGTAGCCAATAGATAAAAGAGATGAAACCGGGCCCTTTCCGGAAGAAAAGGTGAGATTGATATCGGTATAAGGCGCATTGTTATGCAGTATTTCATCAAACCAGTTCGTTGAATATTTTGTTTGTTCCGGATAGCGAAAACCTTCCGGCACTTCATCGATAGATGGTTCCCTGTTTTGAAAGTAGCGGACGTTATCCATCCACACTTCCTTTTTGAATTGTGCAAACTCTACTCCATTCAACACTTTTACCTTTCTTGAGTCGGGAACATTCTGAATTCCGTAATCAACCGACAGGCTGGTGCTTAACTGACCTTCCTTTGCATTTTTCGTAGTGATCAACACAACGCCATTGGATCCTCTTGCACCATAAATTGCCGTTGCAGATGCATCTTTAAGTATGGAAATACTTTCAATATCATTTGGATTGAAATTAGTACCGATACTTGTACCTATCGGGAAACCATCAACTACATACAATGGTGCACTGCCCGCACCCAATGAGCTTATGCCGCGTATCCTCACTTCAAACTCGGCACCAGGTGTACCGTCTCTCTGGTAAGCCACTACGCCCGAAGCCTGACCCTGCAATAACATGGAAGGGTTCCTGGAAGGTTGCTCTCCAATATCGTTCACATTGATGTTAGCTACAGCCGCTGTTATATCCCGTTTTTTGCGGGACCCATAGCCAATAACAACAACCTCATTGAGATCGTTTTTAGCTTCAGTGAGAGATACCGTAAAATTATTACTACCGTTAACCTGCACCTGTTTTTCCTGGAAGCCTACATAGCTGAACACGAGAACAGATCGCGCCGGTACATCAATTTTAAAATTACCATCTGAATCCGTCGTCGTTCCGGCCTGGCTATCCTTAACTTTTACAGAAGCTCCTGCTATTACCGCACCGTTGGCCCCTGTAACTTTACCGGTGACAGATATATTTTGTGCAGAGACGATCGTACAAGAAAGCGCCCATACAATGAACATAACAAGTTTATTGACATGGACCTTAAGCAGGTTGTTGATCATTGTAACTTTTTTTGCAGTTAGAATTTTGATTTGGTTTGATAATGTTTGAGTTCAATTCTTTGAATAATCTTTTTTGAAACTTGTGATAAGGACGGATGAATATTATTATACGAATAACAGGTTACATTAGAAAATAATAGCATCACTATTGTTTTCTTTAGAATTTAGTTGTAAGAATTAATGACTTTGTTTTTTCAGTTGTTAAAACACAGATTGAAAAATTAAACAGGCGTGGCAAAATCTGTCCGGAGGTTTATCATCATACCTACTCATCGTTAATGCATATTTCATCATGGCAATTACATTTATTCAAAAATATCTACTAGTGCAACCGGAGTAAATAGCTTTTTTGATATATCAGATGTAGATTTTGATAAAGATTGATTAAGAAAACAAGAAGTATTTATCTATTGTATGATAGGAATTATGATATATGGCAGAATATGATTGTTATAAATAATATGCAGCCTTGTACAAACAGTTATTCATCAAATACCAAAGAAAACTATTAAGAAAGGAAAAAATCAACACACTTTTATAACATTCATATTCAGCAGCGCTCCCAGTTTTTCAATTTTTGAGCTGATATGTCCAACGCCCACTGCACAATGATGTGCAGGGCCATGCGCGTTCCAGCTATTGACAAAACCCCTGGCGCCAATTGAGAAGCGATACCGGCTATTGGTATTACCGATCTGGAGAATAAGCCCGGGTACCGATTCCCCCTCTGCTACCAGTAATATAAGATCATCTTTTTTCTCAACAACAGATAACAACGTGACAGGCCCGTGCTTTACAGACATTTCAACGGAAAGGCCTTTGCCCACCTTGCCATGATAAACATACAGGGGGCGGACCTTTGTCTTTCCTTCGGCAATAGCTATATGTCCCGGCCCATCATGACCCATCAACACAACATCATCATTAAAATCCATAGCATAATATTCAGTGAACGATCCGCCGGCAGCAAAGCTGTCCATAATCTTCATGGCCTGCGCATTTTTTATCTCATACTCACCGGCTACGGGAATGCCATGTGCAGTAAGCAAGGAATTACCGAGAATAATTGAAGCGATAGCCTCTTCATTTTCATCATTGCCCGTGCCTTTATAATAATAGGCCATCGAGCCCAGCTTATACTGATCGATCAATTTATCCAATGCCACTGACGTGACGGCAGCTTTCTCCAATTCTTCTTTTGAACAATCATTCTGTATATCAAATGCTTCATAAAAAAGCTCTATACGCTCTTCCCGTGCTTCCATACTCACTTCTTTACGCAGCGTAGCCAATTCTTCCACTTCAATAAGCTCAACATGTCCGCCGAAATAAGCGTATTGCTTTGTGAGGTCTGTATAAATGTCCAACATGCCGCTATAGTAATGTCCCATACAACCCAGCCGGTTATACGACATAATGTGTGCCACCCGCGCCGACTCTATCCATTCCACGATATCTTTCCAGCATTCATTATCATTGTGCAACATGCCGGTCACCTGGTGAAATTTAATATTTGCCCTGTTAAAAACATTCGCAATCTCGGGCACCGGGCAGGCAGAACAATATGCCAACCACTCACCTGTCATTTTTGACCTGTTTTGCATTGCATTAAACTTATCATAGTCAATCGCCGCTTCGGGCGATAAGTTCAAAATGATCACCGGTACTTTTGCCCGCTGCACAACAGGCAACACAGTTGATGACAATGCATAAGTGGTTACATACAAAAAAATGACGCTCACATCTTTTTCCCTGAACAGTTTCCCGGCAGCAAATGCTTTATCCGTTGTATCGATAAGACCTGCATTAACAACGGACGGATGTATATCATTCAATTTGCTTTCTACTTCTGACAAATAACCTTCTAATCTTTGTTTCAATCCAGGAAACTGTGGCCAGTATGTATCCAGGCCAATGCCGAATAAGCCTATTTTAAAATGGTCAATATAAGTTTGATTGTTTGCTCTTTTTTTCCGGTAAGCGCCTAACGCAGATTTTATATCAATAGCCGAATGGGGCATGCATCATTTTTTGTTATAAATAATATCACCTAACAACCAGCATAGTGCGACAAACAATTCCAATGCTAATGTTCTACATTGCCATTAACCAGTCAATAGCTAATTTGATAATTCGGTTGTACTTCTTGATACGACAAATATATTATGATTAACTATTATAAATACCTGCCCGTAAGTGAAGATGACAAAAAATGGGGACTGCATGTATTAAATGCAGGTTGCAATCACATTCCAAAAGCAGAAGTTTACCCGGAGCCTTGCCATCCTTCGCATCATTATTTCAATTGGGAACAGGGCCGGGTATTTAACGAGTACCAGGTTATTTATATTTCAAAAGGCGAAGGCGTTTTTGAATCTGAAACCTGTCCTGCCACAACGGTGCGCGAAGGCACTGTTATCATGTTGTTTCCCGATGAATGGCATCGCTTCAAACCAAATCCTGATACCGGGTGGGATGAAGCATGGACCGGGTTTGAAGGAAACATCATTCATAATCTTGTGCAGCAGAATTTTTTCAGCCGAAGCCATCCTTTACTCTATATTGGTTTGCAGGAGACAGTTGTACATCTTTTGTCAGATATCATTGAAAAAACGAAAATTGAGAAACCGGGTTATCAGCCCGTAATCGCCGGCTCTGTATTACAACTTCTCGGTCACTTACATGCTCTCGCAAAGCAGGCCATGATCCGCGGTGAAAATGTTTCCGAAGCACTTATTAATAAGGCGATACTTATCCTTCGCAACAGGGCGTTTGAAGATTACTCGGTAGAAAGTGTTGCGGAAGATCTGAATGTAAGTTATTCGTGGTTGAGAAAAACGTTTAAGCTATATACCGGTATAGCACCGGGCCAATATCTTCTCCAGATAAAAATTAATAAGGCAAAAATGCTGCTTAATGACAGTCAAAAATCAATTAAGGAAATTGCATTTGAATCGGGCTTTGTTTCCTCTTATTATTTTTCAAAAATTTTTAAAATAAAAATGGGAATATCTCCTGAAGTTTATCGGAGAGAAAATCAAACCAATTTTCACTTTTGAAATTACCACGATCAATACCTGGTAGTTTCATGGATCAACTGTCCGAAACATCTTGTTTTCCCTTACTGAATTAATTAGTGCACTCAGTAAATTTCTTTTAAGATAGTCACCGGTCCAATCAAACCTGATTTTATCAACGGTGTGTTTTTATCATAAAATTTATGTGTAGCAAACGTATGCCGTCCGCTTGTTCTTGGCTGATGATTAATTAACCAGTCGGGCCATTTGCCATCCTTGATGCCATCGTCCGGTAGTTGTTCATCGCCGATCAACCTGTTTAACCACAAATTGGCGACTTCTATTTCCAACTTATTATTTTTTTGTTTTACAAACTTTGTAATATCAATTCGCCATGGCGCCGTCCATAATATACCCAGGTCATTGCCGTTTAATTTTATCCGCGCTATATTCTTCACGTCCGCAAGCTGCAAAAACAATTTCCCCTGCTTAACAGAAAGTGCATTTGCCGGCAAATCAAAACTTTTTTTATACACCGCTATCCCTGAATAGTAGCGTGTGTTGCTGTCTTTATCTGTTGTCCAATCATGCAATTCATCAAATATCACACTGCCAATACCTCCTCTGCTTGTATCAAAATAAACGGACCACGGACCGCCGATAGCAGCAATTGATCTTTTAGCCGGAAAATTTTTCCGCTTCGAAAGAGATGGTTTTATTCCTTTTGAAAACAACACAAAGAAGCTTTGATAAACGTCGAAGGTTAAAGGAACATAGGTTCTTCCATCTTTGACAGAATATTCATAAAGTGCTCTTGATTCGCCGGTGAGCGGATCCCACAATACCGGCACTCCTTTTACAGATTTAAAAATTGCCTGCGCGGTTACCTGTGTATCGGTACGGTTAGATACAAAATAGATATCCGCGTCAGTTGTTACACGATGCGTATATCTCAATGATGAGTCCGATTCAAAATCGGTCGATATTTTCATATCCGCCAGCAGTTTTGCCGAAACATCATAGGCAGGATAGAGATTGTCTGTCACTGAACTCACTTTTCCTCCCCATATAATTTTTCCTTTACCATAATTACGCATTGTCTGTTCTAACGGAATATCGAATGAGCCCCATATCTCCTGTGAAATCGACTTTATTTTTTCATCGCAAGCAGGGTAGCCGGTTAACCCAGGAGATTTCTTTGGCGGATTGCCAACGACAATCGCTCCATCTTGTATTAGTGATTTTATTTTTTCCAATAAAGCAGGCGTCATCGTTTCAAAAGCAGGAAGAACCAGCATACGATAAGAAGCTCCCCCTGGAAACACGATTTTATTATTTTTTACAAGTGCAGCATACAACTGGCCCGGCGCACAACCATCGAAGTTATAACCCTTTCTGTCGGGTAAAAATATATCACCGGATAAGGCAGAGACTGGTGCACGAAAAACATGCGGAGAACCTTCTGGTGTTAAGTATAAAATATCGGCAACGGTTCTTCCTTGTCTTAACAAATACTGGCAACGCGAAATATACCTGTGGTAGGCGTTTGCCATGGGCCACCAGGTTTGTCCCCTATCCCAATGCACACCATAAGGTCCCATTGTCATTCCCGGTTTCAACGAAGTATCGAATGGTTGATGGGCAAACGTGTGATAAACAAACTTATTTATCCCTACAGCCAATGCCCAATCACCCTGGTTTTTCATGGAAGCCGGATGTTGTTTCCAGCCTTCGTTGTTCTCAGCGGTGAATGCTTCGGCGGCAACAATCGGTTGTCCGTTGACGTGAGCGAGCGATGCCGCTTCTATACAGCTATAGGTTGTGTTGTATCCGTATTCCTTGCTCCAGAATTCACACATAGGTATGTCTGCAATGGCCCCAAGTTCCATATCGGCAGCCGGATTCATGTCGTAAGGCTCAATAGACAGTTTAAATCCATTCTTATGGCCATATGCTTTTAAATGTCTTGCGTGATAATCAAGCACGAGCTCCTGTGCCGTTTGTCGCAGATCCCAAAGAAAGCGTTCACTTATTTCCGCACTCTCAATAATCTTACCTGCATATACAGGATAAAATGGTAAAGGATCATAACCCCTTCTTTTTATAAACTCCTGCCTGAATGCAGGTGTCCAGTTTTGCGATCCCATTTCCCAGCTATCCATATGCAGCGTTTTTATTCCTCCTTTCGATGGCGCATTTTTATCGTAGCCGATCTTTGAAAGAATCTTTTCTGTAAAATCATTGAGGTGATTATTGAGTGCAACGGTATCCAGTTTATCACATTCAAATCCCAACCCCGGCAAAGGCGCCGGTCTTGTTACGGCCCCGTTATTTCGCCGACCGAAGCGCATGATCGTCCATTTGCCCGCAGGCAGTTTATAAGTAAGAAGGCTATCATTCTGAATTTTGCCGGTTAAATCAATGATTTCATTTTTATGGATCACTCCTGGCTGAGTAACCGAATCATAATTAGCATAAGAAAGTAAATATTGCTTTACCCCCTGCTGTGAAGAATAAGGGGCACGATAATACAATGCTTTCTCATCAATATTTTTTATAAACGCACTGCTATCTGTCTGATGAAAAGCCAACACCGCAACATCTTCATAAAATTCATTCCATTTCTTTTTCAATTCCGGAATAAATACACCTTCACCAAAAAAAGGTTTTCTTGGTTTTGGTACCGGTACCGCAACCGTGATAAGACTATCCGTCGATAACGAAACATTTACCGCGCCATATACCAAATGCTGCATCGATTGCTCCGGTTTTACCCATGGGCCGCCGCTGCCTGTCCAGCCGGGACCAATCCCCAATATGATTTCTATTCCCAAACGTCTCGCCTCACGCTCTGCATGTGCAAATAAGTCTTTCCATTCATCGCTGAAGTAATCCACTTTTCCACGAGGCACGCCAACATTGACTTCTAAAAATAAAACGGTTCCTATGCCTGCTTTTTTCATCGATTCAAGATCGCCGGTCATTCCCTCTTTTGAAATATTCCCATCCATAAAATACCAGTATACACCGGGTCTGCAATCATCAGGAGGATTTACAAAATTTTGCCTCAGTACATTTATCGATTGACTGACCGATTCAATACAAATAGCACATAGCAAAACAATGCTGAAAAAAAATGTTTTAATCATATGCAACAGTTCTTTATTGCACAAAGATTTTTTTATTGTTTATTAATTATATGCCGTACTGTGCCGGAACTATCGCTTATCGAGTGTAATTGGCCCAACAATGCAACGATCGCAAACAATAAAAAAGGTAATATCCATTTTGAATATTACCCGTACAATTTACTTATAAGTGATTTATAAAAACTATTCAGTTGAAAGTTTGTATTTCGTGATACTGTGAAATTTTTCTCCCGGCTTCAACAATACGGAAGGAAATTTGGGTTGATTGGGTGAATCCGGGAAATGTTGTGTTTCCAGGCAAAAGCCGGTGTTCTTATTAAACGGCACTCCATCACTTCCTTTTATACTTCCATCTAAAAAATTGCCGGTATAAAATTGCACACCGGGTTCTGTAGTAAACAGTTCTAATTTCCTCCCGCTCAATGAATCGGTTACAGTGACTACTTCTTGCAATGAATTATCTGATCTTTTCAACGCATAATTATGATCATAACCAACGGGGTTTCCACCTGTCTGCGCAATTCTTGTCCCGATCTTTTCAGGTGTGTTGAAATCAAATGGCGTTCCTTTTACGGCCTTCAATTCGCCGGTCGGAATAAGTCCCGTATCTACCGGTGTATAGTAATCCGCCTTGATCATCATTTTATGATCAAGAATTGTATTCCTGTGATCGCCCGTCAAATTGAAATAGCTATGATTGGTTAAATTCAATACCGTCGGCTTATCTGTTTCAGCTGTGTATTCAATCTGCAAGGCATCATCCTCCGTTAATGTGTATACCACATTTACTTTTAAATTACCGGGATAACCTTCTTCCATGTCTTTACTTAAATAACTTAATGATAAAACAGGAACCGAATCGTTCGCAACAGTTGCTTCCCATACCTGTTTATCGAAACCTTTCAAACCACCATGCAGGTGATTGGAACCGTTGTTTACAGCAAGAGAATAGGTACTATCACCGATCTTGAATTTTCCTTTGGCAATACGATTACCATATCGTCCGACAATAGCACCGAAGTAAGGTGGTTTTGCGAGGTAACCGCTCAGGCTGTCGAAGCCTAATACTATACTTGATCTTTTTCCATGCTTATCCGGCGAAATCCATGAAGTAACTATGCCGCCATAATTTGTGATTTTTACCTCATCACCTTTTGCGTTTGTCAACGTGTAGAGGTAGACAGGCTTTCCATCTACCGTTCCAAAATCTGATCGTTTAATTCCTGTTTTCATTGAATCGGTATTATTTTCTGTTTTCTTTTCTTCGGTACTGTTATTACATGCCGTCACTGCCATTGCAGTGATCATTATTAATCCCAACCGTGGCACAAGCGATTTTATAAACATATTTATTTATTTAGAATTGGAAATTCTCACTACCGTAATGAGTCTTGGGGGTTGCAGCTTATAGCTTACAGCTTATTGCTTAAAGCCTCCCCCTCCTACATAAACTTCAACCCTTCCTTATCCAGCTTTTCATATTTCTTTTTATCAAACACATAATAGAAAGCGCCTTTACGGCTCGATTCTTTTTCTTTTTCTTTCAGTTTATGCAGAATATTCAACGAGTGTATTTTTCTTGTGAAATTCCGTTTATCCAGCTCTCTTTCATATATCGCTTCATAAAGTGCCTGCAACTGCTGCAGTGTGAACTTATGCGGCAACAGCGCAAACCCAACCGGGTGATTGGAAACTTTTTCCCGCAAACGATCCATAGCCAACTTTATCATATTCCGGTGATCGAAGATCAATGCAGGTATTTCGTCCAGGGAAAACCATTTTGAATTGTGTTCCTGCATCAGCCCGGGACTATAATCATCAATTTTTATGAGTGCAAAAAACGCAATGGATATAACCCGGCCGCCGGGATCACGTTTTACCTCGCCAAAGCAGGATAGCTGTTCCATATACACATCGCTCAATCCCGTCAATGTGTTTAATATCCGTGATGCCGCCTCATTCACACTTTCATTTTGATTGACAAAACCGCCCATCAGCGACCATTTGCCGATGCCCGGCTCAAACCCACGTTTCACCAGCAATGCTTTTAGCCGTTCACCGTCAAACCCGAAAATAATACAGTCAACGGCAACGAGTAAGCGATCATGATCTTTATACTGAATAATACTCATGGAATTATTCAAATTTTTTACCAGAACTTAATATATAATGCAGACAGGATTAACAATATTACCACAATCATCGTAAGATTTGTCGGGCTTACCTTAAACATACCTGTGTCCAATTGAAAGGCTTTCGGATTAATTTTAGGACCGGCAAGACTCATGGCTACCATGACAATGATCGTAAACATAAATGCAAGGCCCATGCAAATCAGGAACGGAATTTCATACCCACCTTTACCGTTTGGATAAGCGGTATAAAAGAATGTGTTATTCCCGAAAACCTGTGGCGCGAATTCGTTGAAGAATACACAAAGTATAAATCCCGTCAACAGACCGGCAATCGCAGCAGCACCCGTTGTTCTTTTCCAAAACATTCCGAGTATAAACATTGCAAAAACACCGGGGCTGATAAAGCCCGTATATTTTTGAATAAATGTAAAACCGCCGGCGCCACCAATACCCAACAGATCCTCCCAGGTAAACAAAATAGCAACAATCATTGCTACTATAACAACAAGCCGTCCTGTCCACACCTGCTTCCTTTCGTCAGCATCTTTCTTTATATACTTTTTGTAAATGTCCAGCGTAAATATCGTTGAAATGCTATTTGCTTTACCGGCAAGCGAAGCAACAATAGCTGCAGTTAACGCGGCGATGGCCAATCCCTTTAAACCATTCGGTAAAAATCCAAGAACCGCAGAATAAGCACCATCCATTCCCCCTTGTACATCAAGATGTCCGTGCTTATTCAATACATAAGCGGCGATGCCGGGCAGCATAACAATGATCGGCATCATCAGCTTCAGCATCGCTGCAAATAATATACCCGTACGCGCTGTTTTCAAATCCGCACCCAATGCACGCTGCGTGATATACTGGTTACACCCCCAATAGTTCAGGTTCACTATCCATTGCCCGGCTGCGTACATCAGTATACCGGGAAGTATCAGGTATTTATTAATATATTCCTGTGAAGAATTGGGACCCGGCTTTTCAAGAATCATTTTAAAGTGATCCGGCGCATCCTTTATCAATGCTTTAAAACCAGCCAACGCATCTTTGCCCAAACCAAATTTTTCGCTCACTACAGTCAACGCCATATAAATTGTAGCAAAGCCACCAATGATCAATACGCTTACCTGTATTACATCGGTATAACCGATCACCTTCATACCACCGAGTGTAATAATAATAGAAAAAACAGCGAGCCCGATAATAATTGCATGCAGGTAATCGTGCCCGGGCAATAATCCGTTTATCGCAATAGCACCAAGATATAAGATGGAAGTCAGATTTACAAAAACATAAAGGAACAACCAGAACACCGCCATGATCAATGCCACCGATTCATTATACCGCGTTTTTAAAAACTGCGGCATGGTGTAAATCTTGTTCTTTAAATAAATCGGGATAAACCAAATTGCAATGATAACGAGTGCCAATGCAGCTATCCATTCATAAGCAGCGACGGCGACACCCACAAAAAAACCGTTACCGCTCATGCCGATAAATTGTTCGGCAGAAATATTCGAAGCAATTAATGAAGCGCCGATCGCCCACCATGTCAACGATCCTTCGGCCAGGAAAAAAGCTTTTGAATCATGCTCCCTGCTTTTTCTTTTCCGGTAAATCCAGTATCCATAACCTGCTACGATGATGAAATAAATGATAAAAACGAGGTAATCGCCAGTCAGAAGTTTATTATTCATAAAGCAATCGTTGGTTTATCCAATCATTTTTTAAGCTGGTAATATACTTCACTCCAGCGTAATTCATTTTTAAATTGATAAAGTTTTGTCTCTTTATTGATCAGGACATATTCTATATCGGCCATGTCTGCAAAATCTTCAAGATGTTCTGCCGTGAGGTTCTGGCTATAACATGTATGATGAGCACCTCCTGCCAATATCCATGCACCACATGCTGTGCGCATATCAGGATAAGGACGCCACAATACGCGGGCAACAGGCAGTTTGGGTAATGAATGAATCGGTGCTACAGCGAGCACTTCGTTTACTAATAACCGAAACCGGTTACCCATGTCTACAATCGAACCGTTGATTGCAGGACCGGCTGCAGAATTAAATACCAGGCGCACCGGGTCTGCTTTGCCACCGATACCCAGTGGATGTATTTCGCAGGAAGGTTTGCCGATAGCAATAGATTCGCAAATCTCGAGCATATGTGCTCCAAGCACCAATTGGTTATCGGGGGCAAAGTGATACGTATAATCTTCCATAAAGGAATTACCACCTTTCAAACCCGTTGCCATTACTTTCATCGCACGAACCAGCGCTGCCGTTTTCCAATCACCTTCACCGGCAAAGCCATATCCTTTACCCATTAGCCGTTGTGCGGCTATGCCTGGCAGTTGTACCAAACCATGCAGGTCTTCAAATGTATCCGTAAACCCTTTGAAATTTCCGGCTTCGAGGAAATTATTTAAACCGATCTCAATCTTGGCTGCATCGCGAAGAGAAGAATGTTGCTCACCCCCCTTCAATAATGAAGGCATTAATGCGTAGCTATCGGCGTATTCACTTACCAGCCTGTCAATCTCTTTATCAGTCGTTTCATTGATAACTTTTACCAGGTCGCCAACACCATGCGTATTTACCGAATAGCCGAATTTTAATTCGGCTTCTACTTTGTCACCTTCCGTTACCGCCACATTGCGCATGTTATCACCGATACGAACAAACTTTGCTCCCTGCCAATCATGCCAGCCGGCTGCAGCTCTTGTCCATACATTGATCCGTTCGAGAACATTCGGATGTTGCCAATGACCTACAACGACTTTTCTATTCAACCGCATGCGACTCATCATAAAACCAAATTCCCTGTCGCCATGTGCACTTTGATTGAGATTCATAAAGTCCATATCAATCTCGTTCCATGGAATATCGCGATTGAACTGTGTATGCAAATGCAATAATGGTTTTTGTAAAATTTTTAACCCGCCGATCCACATCTTTGCCGGCGAAAATGTATGCATCCATGTAATGATGCCAATGCAATTTTTTGCAACATTAGCCTGCTGACAAACCGCATAAATCTCTTCCGCCGTTTTTACAACCGGTTTAAACACGATGCTTACAGGCATAGACGGCGTATCGTTCAAATATTTCGCAATCTCCTGTGAATGTGCAGCCACCTGTTTCAGTGTTTCATCACCGTATAAATGCTGGCTGCCGGTTATAAACCAAACTTCGTGTGATTTCAGATCTGTCATTTTTTATTTTTTATGTTCCCGGCTTTTTGTTTTCTATCAGGCTTATGTTGCGTCGCACTCTTATACGACAACAATTCTATTCAGCAGTAAGTGAAACTTTCCGTATCGTCCGGTCAGACGGGGGACCGTCAACCCTCGTCGCTTCCTATTCACCATTCACTTTTCACCATTCACCTTTCACCATTCACCTCATTGTCCATAATAACTATCCGGCCCATGCTTTCTTTCAAAATGTTTTTTTATCAATGCATCTTTTAATCTTGCTGCATTGCTGTTGATTGTTTCCGTTAAATAGGCCATATGCGCAATGGATTCGAGCACTGCACTGTTATATACCGCTTTTGCCGCTGTTTTGCCCCATGTAAATGGCGCATGATTTCCAACCAATATCATTTCCACTTCTTCATAGCTCAGTCCTCTTTCCATAAAGCAGTTAATGATCTGCCAACCGGTTTCGTGTTCGTAGTTACCCTGTATCATCTCATCGTTCATCGGCGGCGCACAAGGTATGTCCACGGTATTGTGATCAGCATGTGTCGTTCCGAAAATCGGGATATCACGCTGCGCCTGTGCCCATGCGGTAGCATAGGTAGAATGTGTATGCGATATACCGCCGATATTTTCCCAATGTTTGTATAGCAAAGCGTGCGTCTTCGTATCTGATGATGGACGCAGTTTTCCCTCGACAACTTTTGCATCGAAGTCAACTACAACCATTTTATCTGGTGATAACTCATTGTATGGAACACCACTCGGCTTTATCGCAAATACGCCCAGCTTCCTGTCAACAGCGCTCACATTTCCAAACGTAAATAATACAAGGCCCAGTTCCGGCAGTTGCATGTTTGCCTCGTACGCAGCTTGTTGTATATGTTGATAGCCCATATGGTCAATAGTGATCGCAAGTCAATAGTCGATTGTGAATAGTTAATGGCGTTTTACAGTGCAATTATTCATTACTGTATTGTAAACGCTCCATTCAAAAATTTCATTTCAAATTCACTATTCATTATTCACCATTCACTTCATCACTTTTCTAAAAATTTTCCAAGTTTTTTAAAGCGCTTATATCTTACTTTATATAATCGTGAATTTGCCTTGACCGGCTTATATGTCGCATCAAAACCCTGTCCCATCGCCGCCATGGCGTCTTCTACTTTATTATAAATACCTGCAGCCGTAGCGGCAAACATCGCTGCACCCATAGCACAGGTTTGTTCCGATTTATGAATGCGGATAGGCATCCCCATTACATCCGCCATTACCTGCATGATATAAGGCGATTTTTTCGCCACACCACCGAGCCCGATTAATCCTTTTACTTTCACCCCTTCATCATTGAATCTGTCTACAATTGCTTTCGCTCCGAAGCAGGTTGCTTCTACCAATGTCTTGAACAGCCGTGGCGCATCGGTACCGAGATTCAATCCACTGATCGCTGCTTTCAGTGTTTGATCGGCATCAGGTGTCCGTCTTCCATTGAGCCAATCCACAGCAATCTCATCTTCTTCATGCAGGGAAAGGGCTGCCGCTTCCGCTGATAACTGACTGATCAGTTTGTTATTGATTTCCTCTCTCAGCAGGTCTGCTGTCTCTTTATTGATAACTGCAGAACCATTGAGCAATCCATTCAACGGCCATGCAAGAACACTGCGAAACCACGCATATACATCACCGAAAGCACTTTGTCCGGCTTCCATACCCATCATGCCGGGAATAACCGAGCCGGGTACCTGCCCGCAAATTCCTTTCACTAATTTTCCTTTCACTTCGTCTATCGGCGCTACAAGCATATCGCAGGTAGAAGTGCCCATCACCTTGCTGAGATGGTAAGGTTCTATCTGGCCGCCTACAGCACCCATATGTGCATCAAATGCACCCACGCCGATAATCACATTGGTTGATAAACCTAACCGTTCAGCCCATTCGGACGAAAGATTACCCGCTGATTCATCTGCGGTATGCGTTTTTGTAAATAATCTATTTGTAAAACCGGTAAGTAATTTATCTAAAGAACTGAAAAAATTATCAGGGGGCAAACCGCCAAATTCTGCCGCCCACAATGCTTTATGGCCCGCAGAGCAAACGCCTCTTTTCATTTCATGCACATCGCTGCCGCCTGTTAATAAAAATGGGATCCAGTCGCAATGCTCCACCCAGGAATAACAGGCGTTTCTGACTTCTTCATCGGTGCGCAATGTGCGAAGCAGTTTTGCCCAAAACCATTCTGAAGAATATATACCGCCAACAAACTGCAGATAATTAATATCAAATTTTGCCGCATGTTCGTTTATCTCTGCCGCTTCATTTGTTGCGGTGTGGTCCTTCCACAATACAAACATGGCATGCGGGTTATTTTCGAAACCCGGCAGTAGCGATAAAGGTGTGCCCGTCTTATCTACCGCAACCGGTGTTGAACCCGTTGTGTCCACTGAAATAGCCTTAATATGTTGAGCAACGGACCCACCGGCCTTTTGCAGGCAATCTTTTATGGTCACTTCAAGACCTTCAACATAATCGAGGGGATGCTGGCGGAACTGGTTGGCCGAAGGGACACAATACAAACCATCCCTCCACCGTGGATAATAAAAAACAGAAGAACTTATTTCATTTCCATTTGAAGAATCAACGATAACGGAACGAACAGAATCCGTTCCATAATCAACACCTATTACAAATGTGTCAGCAATCATAGTGGATAAAGCAGCAATCTAAAATGAGTATCGAAAGTAAGGTATTATTTTAATAAGTGTTAATTCTACATTTATTTAGTTTTTGGGTATTCTCAAACGTTTGCGGGGCCCGATTTAACAAATATTATCAGTATTTTACAGAAATAACGGAGGCAATGGATAATATCGGCAAAAAAAAAGTGAATTGCTGAACGCCTTTTACTCCGTATTCAAAATACTTTTATCAAAAAATTCTATGAGTATAAAATGGAGGGGAATTTTTCCGGCGCTGACCACGAAATTCACCCAGAAAGATGAGCTTGACTTACCGCTGTTTGCAAAAAATCTCAAGGCGCAAATAGATGCGGGTATTGATGGTATAATACTGGGCGGCACGCTGGGAGAAGCAAGTGTTTTGACGACGGACGAAAAAGAAACATTGGTGAAGTTTGCAGTAAAAGAAGTTGCCGATCGTATCCCCGTCGTATTGAATATAGCCGAAGGTTCAACACGGGAAGCTATTAAGCAGGCCGAATATGCAGAAAAATGGGGAGCCAAAGGTTTAATGATCCTTCCTCCCATGCGCTATAAAACCGACCATCGCGAAACGGTGACATTTTTCAAAACAATTGCCAATTCCACTTCGCTGCCCATCATGATTTATAACAACCCTGTTGATTATAAAACCGAAGTGACGGCGGACATGTTTGAAGAAATACTGGAATGCAATAACGTGCAGGCCGTAAAAGAATCAACAAGAATAGTGTCAAACGTAACTGCATTAAAAAACCGTTTTGGCAACCGGCTGAAAGTTTTATGTGGCGTAGATACGATTGCTATGGAAGAAATGATCATGGGTGCAGAAGGATGGGTAGGCGGTTTAGTGTGTGCCTTCCCGGAAGAAACGGTGGCGATCTATCGCCTTGTGAAAGCCGGCCAGATTGAAGACGCGTTGAAAATTCATCGCTGGTTTCTGCCGCTGCTTGAACTGGACCTGCATCCGAAACTGGTTCAATATATCAAGCTTGCTGAAGCGCAAACCGGCATTGGCAGTGAATATGTACGTGCGCCGCGCCTTACACTCGTTGGTGCTGAGCGGGAAAACGTACTGAAAGTAATAAATGATGGAATAGCTTCCAGGCCCACGATCCCTGCATGGAAAGAAAGCCAGCTTGTGAATAGTTAAGATGAATTTAAGCTCCGTGAATAAAAAAACTTTTTTCTGCATAGATGCTCATACCTGTGGTAATCCCGTGCGCCTTGTAGCCGGCGGAGGCCCTGCACTCACCGGTAAAAACATGAGCGAAAAACGCCAGCATTTTTTGAAAGAATATGACTGGATACGCAAAGGGCTGATGTTTGAACCCCGCGGTCATGACATGATGAGCGGGAGTATTCTTTATCCGCCGCATGATCCGCAAAATGATGTTGCCGTTCTGTTTATTGAAACCAGCGGTTGTTTACCGATGTGCGGTCATGGCACTATCGGAACAATCACCATTGCGGTGGAAGAAGGATTAATAAGCCCAAAACATCCGGGCAGCATACGTATGGAAGCGCCGGCGGGATTGGTAAATATTGAATACCGGCAGGAAGGCAACAAAGTAAAATCGGTAAAACTTACCAATGTACCCGCTTTTCTTGAAGCGGCTGATCTTACAGCCGAATGTCCCGAACTTGGAGAGTTGGTTATTGACGTTTCCTATGGTGGCAATTTTTATGCAATTGTAGATGTTCAAAAAAATTTCAAGGGCCTTGAACACTACCCTGCCGATAAATTAATAGCCTGGGCAAGGGAATTACGGAAACGGATAAACGAAAAATATGAATTCGTTCATCCCGAAAACCCGACGATAAACGGATGTTCACATATCTTATGGACAGGTGCTGTTCTTGATAATACCTCCACCGCACGCAATGCTGTATTTTATGGCGACAAGGCCATTGACCGTTCGCCCTGCGGCACCGGTACATCGGCCCGGATGGCACAATGGTATGCAAAAGGAAAACTGAAAAAGGGCGACAAATTCGTCCACGAAAGCATCATCGGATCGAAGTTTACCGGCACAATTGAGGAAGAAACAACGGTAAATGGCAAACCGGCCATACGGCCGGGTATTGAAGGTTGGGCGAAGATTTATGGCTATAACACCATTACCATTGACCCTGACGATGACCCTTATGCTATTGGTTTCCAGGTAGTTTAAACTGAATTTACTAAACGTACCAAATACACGATGTTGCACACTGCAGGCACTTAAAACGTTAAGTGTTTGCTTTTTTTTAAAAATACCACGAACGTGGTATTTTTTTTATCAAATTCTCATATTATCATTGTACTGGTTTTTCATAGGATATTGGATTTTAAAAACGGGGTTGAATTTCCATTCTGGCCCCATTTTTTATTTTAAGCCCTTCTGTTTCCCTTTACTCCCTGTTGCTTCCTCTATCGATTTAATTTCGTTTTAAATTTACCGCTCAACTACGGCTATGATCAGTTATAATCCTAAGAATTGGTTCACCTTTATTTTTCGATTTCACGAAGCAGATACGTTCAGGAAATTGTTCCCGCTTATAATCGGGATCTGTGTTTATTCCTGGCTTGTCACGTTTGCAGAAATAGAATTCTTCCGGTTGTCCAAAGAAAGTTTTGTCAAAAACATATCATTGGTTCACAGCCTGCTTGGATTTGTGATTTCTATCTTACTTGTCTTTCGTACCAATACGGCTTATGATCGCTGGTGGGAAGGAAGGAAACTCTGGGGCGGTCTTGTGAATAACAGCCGGAACCTGGCGTTGAAATTATCCGCAATGCTGTCTAAAGATGACGAAGAGAACCGTTCATTTTTTCGGAAAACCATACCGGCTTATGCATTTGCACTTCGCGATCATTTACGATCAGAAAAAACAAGAACGGAAATTTTTGACCGGGATACGCATGAACATATTCTTAAACAAATTGACAGGCAAAAACATATTCCCAACCAGGTTGCCGGGATGATTTATGAAAGGGTTCAACAATTATATAAAGAAGGAAAAATAACCGGTGAACAATTGATTTTTTTAAACACGGAACTGTCTTCTTTTACAGATATATGCGGTGCCTGCGAACGGATAAAGAACACGCCCATCCCTTTTTCGTATAGTGTATTTATCAAAAAATTTATCTTCTTCTATATAATGACGTTGCCGCTTGGTCATGTATTTGACCTTGGCTATTTAATTATACCTGTTGTCGCTTTTGTGTTTTATGTAATGGCAAGTCTTGAATTAATAGCTGAAGAAATTGAAGATCCGTTTGGTGGTGATCCGAATGATGTGCCCACCGATAAAATTTCTGACAACATACAAAATAGTATTTCAGAATTAATTTAATCATCACGTCATATTGAATTTGGCTAAAGTTCCCGCAACGTTTATCTTGTATTACTTAAATAATTTCAAATGATACGATGGGGAATAATGGGCGCAGGACGTATCGCCCGCAAATTTGCAGCTGACCTTAAACATGTTGCCAACTCGGAATTAATTGCAATCGGATCGCGAAGCAAAGAAAGTGCGGAAGAGTTCGCCGCAGAATTCCCTGTTCGATATAAACATAGTACTTACGATGAACTCGTTGCCAATAAAAATGTAGATGTCATTTATATCGCGACACCGCATAACCTGCACTATGAAAATACACTGCTATGCTTAAACAATAATAAGGCAGCGCTTTGTGAAAAACCTTTTGCCATGAACAGTTCACAAACCCGTGAAATGATCAGTCTCGCAAAAGAAAAAAAGATTTTCCTGATGGAAGCCGTATGGACCAAGTTTATGCCGCACTATAATAAAACAGTAGAGTTGGTTCGTAACGGCAGTATCGGGGAAATAAAAAATGTGTTGGTCAATTTTGGGTTTCGCCCGGCACCTCCTGTACCAAAAAGACTTTTTGATCCTGCATTGGGCGGAGGAACGGTTATGGACATTGGCATTTACAATGTTTTTATCGCCTTATCTTTTTTAGGCAAGCCGGAGGCTATTGAAGCCACGATGACACCAACCGATTTGGGTGTTGATGAGCAGTGCGCCATACTTTTTACATACAGCAGTGGTGCAATGGCTCAGCTGTTCACTTCATTTTCAAGCGATCTTGCTACGGAAGCAGATATTTCCGGAACCGGTGGAAGAATCCGGTTGACGACACGCTTTTATGAACCGTCTTCTACCATCGAACTCTACCCGGGCAGAGTAGATACAAAAACGGTTGTGGATGTTCATAAAGAACCCGGGTTTGGTTATCAATATGAAGCAAGACATGTAGCAGATTGTCTCGAAAGAGGATTAACAGAAAGTCCTGTCATGTCTTTTTCGGATACCTTGTTATTAATGGAAACATTGGATGCTATACGAAGTAAAGCCGGTATTCGTTATAAGGAAGATACATTATTGTAGTCTGCGTATTGTTATGTGAGACCCGATTGAAAGCAAACCGATTCTTGAGGCATTAGCCATTTAAGTCTGCGGAATTTTGCTGCGCCTCCTGAGTAACACGTACGCCAATCCGGGAAATGAAAATCCAATTCAACGGTTTTAACACCATTGACAATTTAGGAGGTTTTAGAAATGAATTTTTACGAATAGGTGAAACAAAGTTGACGAACTAACTACATAAGATTTATAAGTTAATTAGCACGAGCATCGGCATTAGACTCTTTATTTTTTAAATTTACAGGACCGACGGACAAAAAACTGTAATGAATATTCAAAAAAATCCGCAGGATAAGTTTTTACGGGTGTTAACGTGGATATTATTCATCTTCTGCATACTGGTTTTGAGCCGTTATATTCTTTTTAAAGGCGGTGCTGATCATTTTGAAATCTATCTCGCCAAATATGACAGTAAAAAGATGATGAAGCGCGGCATTCAGCGGGCCAATTTTGTTCCCTTTGCTACCTTGAAATATTTTTATATCATCAGGAAACATTACAGTTATCTCGTCGCGAAAAATATCCTTGGTAACGTCATCGGTTTTATACCACTTGGCGTACTGCTGCCCATCTTGTTTGTACGACTGCAACGCATCGGGAAGACTATAGTTGTTGTGTTTCTCATCAGTCTTTCCTTTGAGACGGTTCAATTGCTTTTTAACCTCGGCGTATTTGATGTGGATGATCTTATTCTGAATACATTCGGTGGCACTGTCGGTTATGTCTTTTACATTGTTTCCAAAAAACTGATGTACATGGATAATGCCCCTGCTCCCGCCCGCTGATCATTTTGCTGTCTGTAATTGGCGCACGGATAAGAGTTATCATTAAATTTACATTTCATCTTTTCAAGCATCTTTTATGTACATCTGCCAATGGTCATTGGAAATTGTTTTTGGAAAACAAAAACAGGCTCTTGACATTATCCGGGAATGGGGCGCCGAAAAATTCAGATCGTCTGAATTTAAGAAATCAAAAAACAAAGTTTATGTGGGCCATATCGGTGAATCTCCGTCGTTGATCATTGATGAATACGAGTTTGAGATGCTGGAAGATTTTACAAAAGCCTTATCTCAAATGGGACAACCACAGTTTAAAAAATTTTCGGAACAGATAGAACCGTTGATTGTGCCCGGCACGCAAAAGTGGAAAGTGTTCCGCGTGGTATGAGGTAGATTAATTCTTATCAGTCAAATGAGTCAACTATGCCAAAGGTGATCCACCAGGTAATCAAAATTGCTTTCGTCTTTATTATTTTTCCCGGTATTGTCATAGCACAAAAGAAAACAGCTATCACGAAAAGTCTTGATTCACTTTTTGAAAAAACATTTAATGCAGGTGAACCGGGTGGTGCTGTGATCATTGTTAAAAACGGAA